>ERZ1035041.115-NODE-115-length-45806-cov-5.289261_pt1 | contig 45806 bp, 26 predicted proteins | sample MGYA00520684_ERZ1035041 | MGnify/ENA primary metagenome ERZ1035041 (study PRJEB33766, sample SAMN09781699) | gut metagenome | biome: gut microbiome | host: Homo sapiens | place: Madagascar | study: EMG produced TPA metagenomics assembly of the PRJNA485056 data set... | reverse complement strand
CGGTCAGACCTACAGCGATACCTGCATAGCAAACGTAAACGAAAAGCAGATGTCGCTCGTGACTGAGGCAAACGGAAGCGGGCTTTTCGGCGGTATCTACGACAAGGACGGAGCGGATTATTCCGTACCCGATGTTTCCGATGAAGAACCTTCTGAAGTGCCGGAAACTACAACGACCGCTCCGCAGACAACAGCGGTCACAACAGCCGCACCCGAAACTACAGTGCAGACAACACCTGCACCGGAAACAACACCTGCCGAAACACAACCGGAAGTTCCTGCAACTGTTACTGACGGAACAATAGCGCTTCCGGACAATATACAGTATTATTTTGACAACGATTTTGCCGACGTATGGGGAATTACAGCCAGCATTTATACCGGATATTATGCCTGCTACGAAAAGGACGGTCTTGATATCTACTATTGCAGGAAAGACTATATTGACGGACACCCGGTTATAGGACGAGGCAAGGCTATTATGGTTGAGTGCCCTATAATATCTTTCTTTACGGATTTTGACGGCTATGTAACATATGGAGCTTTCAGCGATTATCTGTACAAAAACTACGGTGATTATATAACACTCAGAGATGACGGTACATTCGGTTTATATGATGACGGAAGATATGTTATATATTTTGATTTTGGTTCAGATGCTGAAATATCTTCTTCAACGCTTATCGGCAGTGGAAACATAGTAATATGTGAGGAAGAGGAATATTACAGAGAAGGACTTTAATTCGGGAGGAACGTTATTATGAAAATGAACAAGGAATTTATACTTAAAAACCTTATGGGAATTATATGTGCTGTGATAATAGTTGCACTGTTTCTTCCCTTTATGTCGGTAAAGGCGGAGGTTTCTGTCGGAGGATTCGGCGGCGGAAGCGCCGACCAGTCGATGAACGGCTTTTCGCTTGTGACGGACGGCGGAATCTTCGGCTTTGCGTTTATACTTTGCATTGTGGCAGTAGCGGCAAGCTGTTATATCCCTCAGCTGAAGCCTTTCAGAAAAATTATATCCGCTATAGGCTCGGTGGCAGGTATCGTCTGCCTGTTCATAGCGCCCGGTTCGGCGGCATCGGCAGTAAATGCGGCGGCAGGAGGAGCGACCGCAGGCACGGGAGTATCAGCAAAGGTAGAGCTTAACTATCTGATAGGCTTCTGGATAATACTTATTCTTATGCTCGCCCTTATAGCAATGTCGGTAATACAGTTCTTAGGGCTAAAGGGCAACAAGGTGTTTGACGCAGTAAATTCCGCAGAAACTGACACTGTTACAACTTCTTTACCGACAGGTGAGCAGACAAAATCGCCGCTCGGCGGATTTAATACCGACGGTATCAGAAATATGGCACAGAATGCCGCAGGAAGCATCGCAGGTGCGGCAGAAAATCTCAAGGATAAAGCGTCACAGGCGGCGGCAAATATGCAGAATCATTCAAGCATGGCGTCTGCTAAGAAGGAAGATCCACAGGCTGTAATGGAGCAGATAAAACAGCTTTACGAAATGAAAGAAAACGGAATACTTACGGAAGAAGAGTTTGCAGAAAAGAAGAAGGAGTTCCTCGAACGGCTGTAAGCGATTGAATTCCTGACATGAATAGTGTATAATTATATATACTATGATATACACAAACGGAGGAACGGCAATGGGAAAAACGTCAAACTGCCTTAAAATGCTTCAGATCTTAAGCTCGGGCAGAGTGTATAAGGGTCAGGAGCTTGCGGAAATCCTTGAAACAAACGTTCGCAATATAGCCGAGTACCGCACAGAGCTTGAAATGGCAGGCTATTATATAGAGGGTATCCCCGGCAAATACGGCGGATACCGTCTGATAACGCAGAGCGTGATCCCTACGGTAAGGCTCAATGAAGCCGAACAGCGCGCGTTATCCTCCGGAGCGGAATATCTTAAGAGCCGCAATGATTTCCCTTACTCAGGCAATTATGAAAAAGCGATGGGAAAGGTCTTTGCGGCGGTAAAGCACGAACAGCCGCAGGAAATATCCGTTGCCAACCGTTTTCCGCTTGCCGTTGACGAGCAGGAGCTCAGCAGACGGTATGATACGGTGGCGCAGTGCATCGCTCACAGAAAAGAGCTTGAGATGGATTATCTGTCGCTGTCAAATAAGGTGTCGCACCGCCGCTTCGATCCGTATAAGCTGTTTATGTATAACAATGCGTGGTTTGTGCTTGGGTATGATAAAAAGTCATATGAGATCCGCTATTTCAAGCTGAGCCGTATTCAGTCGATGGCTGTCACGGAAAACCGCTTCACAGTTCTTGCGACATACAAGGAAAGCGACTATCTTGACGATTTCGGCATGAAAAAGAACGGCGACTGGTATGAGATAGTTATGCTGCTGCACGGCAGATATGCGATGCTCGCCCGTGAACGTATCTACGGCAGAGATCAGACGGTTACGCCGATAGATGAAGATACAACAGAGCTTCGTTGCACAATGCAGAACGAGGAGAATATCATGTGCTTTGTGATGGGGTTCGGAAGTCACTGTGAGGTCGTTTCACCGCAGTGGTTGAAAGACAGGGTAAAAGACGAGGCGGAAAATATATTGAAGCAAAGTACACTGTAATCCATATTATGTAAAAATCACCCGATGCTAAAATGCATCGGGTGATTTTTTATCGTTTAAATGTGCTGCTTGTCGGGCAGTTGAAAATGAAATATCCGCAATTTATTCAGGTCGGTCGGTTATGGAATTTTGAGCCGTAAAACGCAATTAAATTTTCAATGACGTTTGAATATATGATTTTGCAAAATTAATTACATTTCCGATACAAAAAATATACCTGTTTCAGATAGTCGCTTCAGCTTTATAAGGGTAAAATATATTTAAGAAAAATAAAAAAAGGATGTAAAAAAATGACTACAGAAGTAAAACTGCAGAATTTAGTTCTTCAGATGGATCAGGACGCTAATTTTATGCCGTATGCCGATCTTTTTGCAAAGAGCAGGGATCGCCGCACACCGTTTATATACGATCCCGAAAAGAAGTGTCATATTATCGACAAGCACGGTGTGGCTGATTTCATGACATATTATAACTGCCTGCAGACAGCACGGTGGAGAGAATATACCGTGGCGGATGATTTCGGACTTTGCCTTGATATCAAAGGAAGATTTGCTATAGAAATCTATGAGATATACAGAAATTCCGATAACGTGAATTTTACTATGCTTAAAAACTGCGTTTTTGATCGTAAAGAACGGGAGAAGATCAAAATCAAGCTTCCTGTAAGTGATAAAAAGCTGATTTCTTTCAAGCTGACCGCTCTTGAAAATGTGGAGCTGTACAGCGGCTATTATTACACACAGGCTGAAGAAGAGCTTATAAGGGATGTCCGTATTTCTTTAGTCACCACAACGTTTAAAAAACAGCAATATATCAAGAAGAATATTGCAATGCTGAAAAGCAAGGTGCTGTGCGACGGCAGCGATCTGAAAAACAGACTGTTTGTACATATTATTGACAACGAGCGTGCGCTTGACCCCGTACAGTATAATTGTGACGATCTCAGAGTGTATCCCAACCCGAATGTCGGCGGTGCGGGAGGATTTACAAGAGGTATGATAGAGGCGACCGAGCTTCCGGATAAGCCGACGCACGTCCTGCTTATGGACGATGATGTGATGATTATGCCTGAGAGCCTGTTCAGAACATACTATCTTCTACGCATATTGAAGGATGAATATAAGGATTGCTTTGTAAGCGGTGCAATGTTCGACTATGATATGAGAGAACGCCAGTATGAGGACGTGGGATATGTACATAAAGCAAACGGCTCATACGGACCGCTGAAGCCGACATTCGATATGCGCTATCTGCCTGATATAATCAAAAACGAGAATTATTATGATGTGAAAAAGGAATATTCCTATGCAGGCTGGTGGTACTGCTGTATACCGGTAACGCATATTGAAAAATGCGGCTTGCCGTTACCTGTTTTCGTAAGAGGCGATGACGTTGAATTTTCGATAAGGAACAATCCGGGTTTTCTGACGCTTAACGGCATATGTATATGGCACGTCGGATTTGCGGGAAAGTTCAATGCGGCAATGGAGCTTTATCAGGTACATAGAAACAGCTTTATCATACAGGCGGCGAGCGGTATATGCAAAGATGTAGATTTCTTTGCCAGAATAAAAAAGCAGTTCTGGAAAGAGATAACCCGCTTTGCATACAATAATGCCGAACTGCTTATCGATTCTGTGGACGATTATCTGAAAGGTCCTGAGTGGTTCCTCAGGCTAAACGGCGAGCAGTCGCTCAAAGAGCATAACGCAAAGAACGAAAAGATGGTTCCGGTATCGTCGCTTGAAGCATATCCAAATGCACAGAATGACGATCCTTATGAATATGTACGGCTCAATAAATTCCGTAAGCTTATGTATGTAATAACTATAAACGGACATCTTCTCCCGGGCTTTTTGCTCAGGAACTATCCGTCCGTGATTTCTTATGACTGGTTTTTTGTCCCCGGCAGAAACTACCGCAGAAAAACGCTTATTGCCGTTGACAAAAGAAACGGTACGGCATTTGTGCGTAAAATATCAAGAAAACGTTGCTTTGCGCTGATAAGTCGATTCAACAAAGTGTGCAGAAAATACAAGAAGTATCACGAGCAGACAGCGCAGCAGTATGCGGATAAATTCTCTCAGATGATAACTAAGGAATTCTGGAAGGAGTATCTTGGTATATGAACAGAAACAACAGGATAATCCGTACTCTTATTGCCGCTAAAAGAGCGTTTTTAACAAATACTGTTCCTCCTGCTCCGAAACAGCAGAATAGCGAACGGAAAAGGGCAATGCCTCCTGACAAAGTTCACGCCGAGCCTGTAGTTCCCGATCCGGAACCGGTATTGCTCACAGATGATCCCGTTACAATAAACAGCCTTAAGAAAAGTCATTGCACAGGCTGTACTGCGTGTTACAATATCTGCCCGGTGAATGCAATATCGCTCAGCCGTGACGGTCAGGGATTTGTTATTCCTGTGATAGACAACGGCAAATGCATAGGATGTAAAAAATGCGTCAGTGCCTGCCCTGTTATAAACACAAAGTACACTAACACGTCTGATCCGAAATGCTATGCGGCGATGGCTGACGATGAAATAAGGATGAACAGCTCATCGGGCGGTATGTTCACGCTTATTGCAGAGCATATTATTGATAACGGCGGATATGTTGCAGGTGCGGCTTTTGATGACGATTTCACGGTAAAGCATATCATTGTCGATAATAAGAACGATCTTGAAAAGCTCAGGGGCTCAAAATATGTACAGAGCTATCTGGGGGATATTTTCCGACAGATAAAGGAACTTCTTGAAAACGGTAAATGTGTTTTGTTCACGGGATGTCCGTGTCAGGTGGCGGGTCTTTACGGTATGCTCGGTAAAAAGCGCTGCGAAAAACTTATTACGGTGGATCTTGTGTGTCACGGCGCACCGTCGCAGAAATCATTCAGCCGTTATATTGAAGAAAAGTACGGAACGGAAAATCTCGGAAGTTTTAAATTCCGTACAAAGAAATTCGGATACAATTCATTCAATCAGATAGCATATCTCAAAGACGGAACAGAAATTGCAGGTAATATAAAGTTTGACGAATATGAAAAAGCAATGCATTCGGGTGTCGCACTTAAAAGTGTATGCGGTGACTGCATGTTTGCTCCGGCTCCCCGTCAGGGCGATATATCAATAGGCGACTGCTGGGGCGTGTCACAGTTCAACGTAAACTACAACGATCATAAGGGAACGAGTGCCATTCTGATAAACAACAAAAATGGCGAAAGGCTTTTTGCGCAGATAAAAGGCAGAATGAAGCTGTGCGAGTCTGTGCCGTATGATTTTCTGAGACAGCATAACCGTTTCGGAAGAAAAATGAATATCCCTGCAGGCAGACGCTGGTTTTACACCATGCTTGACGGTCAGTCGTTCAAAAAATCCGTAAGTTACGCTCTGAACAGGCAATTTGATGTGGGTGTGATAGGGCTTTGGTACGGAAGAAATTACGGAAGCATGGCAACATATTTTGCTCTGCATCAAACGCTTACAAATATGCTCCACTTGTCCGTTCTTATGATAAATAATCCGCTTGCGCCTGCGTCTGAGAATTACGAAAAAACCCATCCCAGACTTGTAGCTAAAAAGTTCTATGATGTAAGTCTTGTTTATCCTCTGAATGAGCTTTATAAGCTTAATTCGCACTGCGACACGTTTATAGTAGGCTCGGATCAGCTCTGGAATATTTATCTCAGCAGACCGTACAGGCAGATGTATTATCTTGATTTTGCCGATGAAAGAAAGAAAAAGATAGCCTACGGTACTTCGTTCGGTATACCGTATTGCGGAACGGAAGAAGAAAAGCTGATAAGTTCGGATAACCTCAGAAGGTTTGACCATGTTTCGGTAAGGGACGATATGTCGCTTGATATTGCAACGAATATCTTTGGCGTGCCGAATGTCGAAAAGGTATGCGACCCTACATTCCTCTGTCCTGCAGAAGAATATCAGGAGCTTATCGATCTGGCACAGCAGAAGGAAAGCGAGGATTACATACTCGCATATATACTCGATCCGGATGAGGGCATTGTAAAGAATATAAAGCTGATATCAGAAAAGTTGAATAAAAAGGTTGTGGTTATTTTAGACGAATTGCCCGATAAATACAAAAGCAATGTTGAAAAATTCAATCTTTCCGATGGTGCAGACATTGAAATTAAAAGCGAGGTTACGCTTTATGACTGGATGTGGTATTACTCACACGCACGGTCTGTTGTCACGGATTCGTTCCACGGAACGATTTTCTCGATAATATTCAAAAAACCTTTTCTGACGCTTACAAACCGAAGGAGAGGCGCAGAAAGATTTGTTTCATTGCTGACGCCTCTGGATCTGACATATCGCTTGTTCGATGCCCCCGATATGTTAGGCGAAAACTACAGCCTGCTTGAAAGCATTGATTGCACGCAGTATGAAAAAAAGCTTGAAGAAATGCGATCAAATTCGCTTGACTGGCTGAAAAACGCTATATACAGCAAAAAAACGGGCGAAAACAATATGGTATTCGATTACGAAAGCAAATCACGCAATCGTTTGAATGAAAGGAATTAAAATGCAACACTATGATTATCTTATAGTCGGAGCTGGACTGTATGGTGCGGTCTTTGCTCACGAGGCTACAGTCAGAGGAAAGAAATGCTTTGTTATAGACAAGCGTCCTCACATAGCAGGAAACATCTACACCGAGAAAACAGAAGATATAAACGTTCATAAATACGGCGCACATATATTTCACACGTCAGACAGGAAGATATGGGAATATGTCAATCAGTTTGCCGAGTTCAACAATTATGTGAACTCACCTGTTGCACGCTATAAGGACGAGCTTTATAACCTGCCGTTCAATATGAATACATTCAACAAAATGTGGAACGTCAAAACTCCTGCCGAGGCGAAGGAGAAGATAGATGAACAGATAGCGGATCTTGATATAGGCGAGCCTGAAAATCTGGAACAGCAGGCGCTGAAGCTGGTCGGAACAGATGTGTACGAAAAGCTGATAAAAGGCTATACCGAAAAGCAATGGGGCAGAGATTGCACGGAACTTCCGTCATTTATCATAAAGCGCCTGCCGCTGAGATTTATCTATGACAACAACTATTTCAACGACCGCTGGCAGGGCATACCGATAGGCGGCTATACCGACCTTGTAGGCAGAATGCTTATCGGCTCGGATCTGAAGCTTGACACTGATTATTCATCATTTATAGAAGAACACCCGCATATAGCCGATAAAACGGTATACACAGGTGCAATAGATGAATTTTTCAATTATTGTTACGGTCCGCTTGAATACCGTTCGGTACGCTTTGAAACCGAGGTGCTTGATGAAGAAAATCATCAGGGAAATGCTGTAGTGAATTATACCGACAAGGAAGTGCCTTATACAAGGATAATCGAACATAAGCATTTTGAGTTCGGAAAGCAGAAGAAAACCGTTATCAGCCGTGAATATTCAGCCGAGTGGAAACCGGGCGTTGAGCCGTATTATCCTGTCAACAATGACAGGAACAATGCTCTTTATCAGAAGTATAAATTACTTGCCGACAGCTGTGAAGATATGATTTTCGGCGGCAGGCTCGGACAGTACAAGTATTATGATATGGATAAAGTGATAGCCGCCGCACTTGACAGCGTAAAAGCAGAATTCGGAGAATAACCGCAGAACCTGAATGTTTTATAATATGCAGGTCAATTGATATACTGACAGCCCCGCTATGAAGCAGGGCTGTGTCTTACAGCGGTTCTTTTACCTCGTCAGTTTTACTCGGCAAAGTATTTTTCAGATATTTCTCTGCATCCTGCACCGGCATAGGCTTTGCATAAAGATAGCCCTGCGCAGTATCACAGCCGCAGTTTTCGAGGAACTGTGCCTGATCTGTGGTTTCAACACCCTCCGCAATAAGCCCCAGACCAACGTCCTTTGACATTGAGATGGTGTGCATTATTATCTTCTTTCCGCGTTCGTTTGACATATGGGTCGAGAAGAATTCACGGTCGAGCTTCAGCACGTCAAATCTTGTATCCTGAAGCGTGTTCAGCGATGAGTAGCCTGAGCCGAAGTCGTCCATCAGCAGAATAAAGCCGCGTTCTTTTATCTTTTCGGTCATACGCAGTGTTGCGTCATTTTCTATGCTCTCGGTTATTTCAAGCTCAAGCAGGTGCTTTGGCAGTCTGTATTTGTCAATCAGCCCGTCAAGCACATCAAGGAACGATTCATTGTCAAGGTTTGCACGGGAAACATTGACAGAGATCGGAAGCGGCGTGAAATGCCTGTCTATCCAGTCACGCAGTACCATGCAGGCACATTCCCATACATAAGCGTCCAGCTTTGTGATAAATCCGTTTTCTTCAAACAGCGGTATGAAACTGTCGGGATATATCATTCCGCACTCAGGACTCTGCCACCTTACAAGCGCTTCATAGCCGATAGCCTCGCCGCTTGATATGCTGAACTTCGGCTGCAGATAGATGATATATTCGTTGTTGTCTAAAGCCTTTTTCATATGCGACTCGACAAACTTACGTTCCTTTATCGCCTTCTGCATATTCTTGTTATAGAATGCAACGCTTTCAAGAGCGTTTTTCTTGATAGATTGTCTTGCCATAGCGGCACAGTCGCACATCGTTCTGACAGATATACTGCGGTCGTCTATCTGATATACGCCGAATACAAATTCATAGCTGTATTCGCGGAAACCCTTGAGATTGAGTTGCAGTTCAGATATGGTCTTTAAAATGTCGTCTTTATCCGTGTATGGTGTAAGCAACATAAATACATCGCCGCTCATTCTTGCGCTCAGTCTGGGATTGCTACAATAGTTGTTCAGCTGACGTGTCAGGAAATGGAGCATTTCTGTTCCTGCGTCTTCACCGTAATTTTCGTTTATCAGCTTGAAACGCTTCACGTCAAACTGTATAAGCGCAAATTTTGTATCCGGGTATGCGTTAAGGCGCTGTGATATCATATCATGGAACATTATCGGATTATCGGTCGTTGTGTAATAATCCTGTATTTCGAGGTTCATTATTTCATCGGTTTCAAGCACTCTTATGTAGCCTGCAACTTCTTCCATTTTTCCGTTTTTGCCGGCAAGATGAACATCGATACGGTACCAGACAGGCGGCGCACCTTCAATTTCACACAGCCGTATATTCACGCTAAGCGATTTCTCTGTTATACCGTCGTTGAAAGATTTTCTTATCTTCTGGCAGAAGCTGTCAAACAGCAGCTTGTCATCGGGATATATTGCGCCGCTGAGCCAAATTGCACGGAGCGGTCCGACAGAAGATGAAAGCAGGCATTTCGGCGTGCATTTGTTCTCTATCACATACCACTTGAAATCTATATAGTTCATATAGAAGTAGGTGCACTGGTCAAAATCGGCGAAAATCTCGTGCATTCGCTGATTATAGTCCTGCACGGCAGATTTTACTTCCTGCCGGATCTGCTGTGCTTCCGTTGCAGGGACAAGCATTGCCTTTTTAAGGCGTTTCTGCTCATACATAAGGTGATCTGTATTGCGCATAAGCTCATTGATATCATCAATGCAGGTCACAGTGCCGTATGATCCGCCCACGCTTATAGACACCTCATACGGCTTTCCTGCGCTGCGGTTGAACTTGTCGATTTCCATCTGGATCTCGCCGATCAGCCGTGACAGCTCACGCTGTTTATCGGCGTTGTACGGTACGGTAAGTATAAATTCATCACCGCCGAAACGTGCGCAGATACCGTCTTTCCCACAACCTGCTTTTATAGCGTTTGCAACGGCGCTTATAGCAATGTCGCCCTCGGAGTGACCGTATGTATCATTGATTTCTTTAAGTCGATCCATATCGCACGATACAAGAATAACGTTACATTCTTTGCTTCCGTGCATAAGCTCGCTTATACGTTCAAAATATCCTCTGCGGTTGTATATACCGGTAAGCGGGTCTATGGAATGCGTTAGTGACAGCTCGTTGTTTGCTCTTCTCAGAAGATATTCTATGCGGAAGTTTTCAAGTACCTGGTTTATAGATTCCACCAGTCGCTGAACATAGTAGAAGCTGCCCGGATTTACAAGAAGATCGTCCGCAACGGCGGCGTAATAGCCTATGACCTGCTCCTGAAAATGCAAAGGGCAGAACATAATGGTATTATATCTTTTGATAAGCTCGTTGAGATTGGGAAGGACCTTCTTTGTCGGATAATTTATATTATAGCTGTAATCGTTCCACATCCTTATGACGTGTGCGGTCATATTTTCTGTAAAAACGCTGTGATACGCTTTAGGTATGACGGCTGATTCCTTGGTGAGAAAATCATCATTCAGGCATAGTGCCGCACGGTAGTTGAAATATCTGCCCATAATCTTTGTAAGCTCATCGAGCTTGTCGCAGTTTACCGTATGGGTATAAAGCGAAGCCATCTTGCTCTCTGCGTCATACAGTGCAAGGCTATATTTATTCATCTGCTCCAGCTTTTCGTTGGTATAAGCTATGTCAAAATCGCCGCAGCCACAACTCTGACCGAGTATCATAGAGAAATGGATATGCTTATCGGACGGTTTTTCACTGCCCTTGATATATCCGTATGCGGTGTCGGCAATGGTTGTCGCAAACTCATCTGCATCCATCTGTGCGGTTGTCAGTCTGGTGGTGGAATAAATACGCTCCTGATATATAGCGTCAAATCCCGTGACTATTATATCCTCGGGAACTTTCATGCCGTGTTCTTCAAGAGCCTTCATTGCGGCGATAGCCATAGAGTCATTTGCACATATTATAGCCTGAGGCATTTTTCTTCCGCACGCAATAAGATCCGAGATGGTCTTTTTTGTCGGATCATCCCAGAAATCTCCGTAGCCGAGCATTGTTTTCTCGTTAAATTCAATATTGTGACGTGCAAGAACACGCTTGAAAGCCTCTATTCTTTCTTCCGAGAAAGAGTTGCCTTTTGTGCCTGCCATAAAAAACAGGTCGGTGCATTTATGCTCTGTTATGACGTGTTCCACTACCGACTCAAGCGACCTGCTGTAGTCGTATGTTATATTCGTACAGCCGTTATGACTGCCGTCAAGCATTATTACCGGTATTTTTGCGGCGTGTGCATATCTTATGATAGTGTCGGTTATCCATTCGCTCTTTATAGTTTCAGGCATAATGACAAGAACATCTACAATATCGAGGTTAATAAGATGATAGACGCTTGCCTCTCCCTTTGAATACGGTGTATCGTGATACATATCTGTAAATGCGTTGAATATCATAACCTTGAAGCCTTTTTTTATCAAAGCGTCCGAGGCTAATTTTACCATATGTGCAACGTGGTCATCCTGCATTCCCACAAGACATATCCCTGCTACTGCGTATTTATGAAATTTGCCGATGTACAAGCGATCCACCTCCCGTCTTTATTTTTTCAGATAATTATATAGGATAATTGTACCACAAAATAGCATAAAAGTCAAGATTATAGTGGAATTTGCACAAAAAATGCATTAAACGGTGCATCGTAAATATGATGCACCGTTTAATATCATCAATATTTTCTTACGTTCTGTACTGTCATCATAACAAGTGCCGCCACAGTGTTGTAAAGTGTTATTACGCTTGGTGTAAGCAGTGACATCTGTCTTAACAATACCATTATCAGTACCAACAGAAGTCCGAGTGCCGATGTACCCAGCATAACCGCCTTTGATACCGAGAAGTCACGGATAAGGCTCTTTGCCGCCATAACACCTCTTGCAAATGATGTGAAAGTGCCGCAACATGAGAGTCCGCCGTTTCCGCGTGAGGTGTACTTTGTGCTTTCACTGTATTCTTCGTGGGCTTCATGAGGAAGCACTTTTATAAGCGAAGCGTCAAGCTCAAACAGGTCTGCAAGATTTTCTACAGTTACCAGTGAGTCGGTAGTATGCACAAGCACGGTTATTCCTCTGGACTGAAGCTCGCTGAGAGTGGCACGGATCTCTGGGTTTGCGGTCATGCCGACTACAAACATCGCAACTATCTCTCCGCTTACCGCAAGGTAGACCGGTTCAAGCCCCTCGGGGCAGTACTTGCGCTCGTTCTTTTTGTTGGGGAGGTCTATGCTGTGGGTTTCCATAAGCGCCCTGCCGCCAAGCATTACACGCTTTGTGCCTATCCAACCGGTAACGCCGCAATTATCTTCGTAAATACAGTTGTCGACCTTTTTCAAAAGATCCTTGTTACCGAGCGTCATATCATAGAACGGATATGAAAGTATTCCGTCGGTATGTATTGCAAGGCTTGCCGCCATAAGTATTGCTTCGTCAACGCTTGTCTTTACAACAGAGTTTTTCTTCTGCCAGCGCTTGAGCTTCTTTACCTGCACGCTTCCTGCGGGGAAGAGTGCTTTTGCGTCAACCATAACGGTGTTTACGTCTGAAAACTCTACAGCCGCATCATATCCCAGAAGAGCGGCGTTGCATTCGCTCAGTTTCTTTGAAGCGCGTGCGAGCGGTCTGTTTACAACAAGCAGAAGTGAGAACGGCGCCACTACCGATATGGTTGCCACTGCCGCTGAAATTGCCCAGTATAAAGGATTTTCTGCACCGCTTGTTGAAAATTCGCTTCCGAACGGATTTAAAAATGCGAGTACGCCGGCTACAAGACCTGCCGCTACAGACGCAACTATAAGCTTGACCGACATTCTGTCGGCTTCATCGTCACAGTAGCTTGATTTGAGAAAATCTGTCAGGAATTCGGTCTTTCGCATTGCCGCAATTACGGGAAGGCGGTCGCCGACCGCTCTTGTGAGAGCTGAAACACGTTCTTCTCCGTCTATTACCTCAGCGTAATATTTCTGGCTGTCGCCCGATACAAATTTGAAGTTGCGCTTTGCACGGGATATCATATATATCTTGCCGATAGTGTTGAACATAAGTCCTACAAGCGCCGTTGACAGATATATGAACGAATGACCGAGCTTGAATGTCTGTACATCGACAAGTGCAATAACGCCGCCGATAAGAGCAAGAACTGAGGTCAGCGCACATACGGAGTCGCAGTCCGCTTTACCGGTGAACAGCTTTATTGCGCCGTTGCTGATAGCGGTCGAGCATATCGCAAATCCGAGTACACCGAGTACCAGATAAATGTATATCAATGAGTTGACATCGCCGGTCGTTCCGTTTATGAAGTTGAAACTTGCACCGAGTCCGAGCTTTGCAAACAGATTAAAGTCGTTGAGCGCACTTATTATAACGCTTATGGCTGTAATTACGGTCAGCAGTCCGAGCCTTATTTTAAGTCCCTTGTGGCTTGCGCAAAGGTCTGCCCATATCTGTCCGGTGCTGTCATAATCCTCAAATTCTTCTTCCTGTGCAGGCTCTTCTTCCTGTTCGGGTGTGTCGTCTTCAAGAACAAAATCCTTGAGCTTGTGCTTTTTTGCTGCCGCAAGCTCAGCCTGCTTTTCTTCTTCTACAACAGGGTTTTCGGTAGGAATAGCGCCGGTCGCTTCTATAATCTGCTTCTGATAATCTATATTCAGCGGGTGCGGAAGCGTCTGCTTGCCGCCGTTTATCGTATTCAGTGTTATTGTACGGTGAGCTCTGACGTTTTCCTTTCTCTGCTGAGCAAGGTTCTTGTTGAGCTTTTCGATAAGGTTATCGGTAGTTTTCTTGCCATGATATTCCTTTACCGTTTCTTCGTCGTTTTCTTCATCGTCAGATGCGCTTTCGTTTGCGATTTTCATATCGGCGGTTTCGCTTATCTTTTCGGCAAGAGCTGTCTTCTGCGGAGCTATCGCCTTTAAGTCATCGCCTGCGATACCCTGCGTGTTTCCTGCATACATATTGCTGAGTTCCGCTACGGAAACAAGCTCTTTCTCTTTTACCTGCTCGTTGACTTTTTCCTTTACTTCAAGCGGATTCACAAGTGCCAGCATATCGTCCGGATCCGTGTTTTCACGTTCCTTTTCCAGCATCATCCTGCGCTTTTCTTCATCGCTTACGATATCTTTTTTTATTTCGTGTACAGGCTGAGGCGGTTCGGACGGCTTTATCGGGGCCGGCTTTTCGGCTTCTGCCGCCGCCTTTGCGTTTGCCGTGCGCTCGTCAATGTCTATTTCACTGCTTTCATCGGATACCATAAAGTTATCCGTTTCACTCAGCACCTTGTCAACATCGCTTTTTTCGCCTGTTATTTCGTCAATGTCTACATTGGTATCTGAAGCGTCGGTTATTGACGGCTCGTTTATATACTCTGCGTCAACTTTTTCAGTGTCTCCGTCTTCTTCACGGATGTATACCCCGTCGTCGGTGCCGTCAAGACCCTCTATAATTGCCGTAGCGGTTATATCGCTGTGCCTTGGAGGTATATCGCCGTTGTCCTTATCGGCTGTAATATTATCGGCGGATGAAGAACCGCTCTTTTTTGCGTCAAGCTCCGCTAAAATATCGTCAATTGAATAATCAGCCATATCAAGCGTCCTTTCTTATATTTATATTATCGGGATTATCTGTACTTTACGACCTCGTACATCAGTATGCCTGCGCACACGGAAGCATTGAGCGAATTTACCTTTCCGAACATCGGCAGGGATAATACAACGTCGCAGTTTTCCCTTACAAGCTTTCCGAGCCCGAAGCCCTCACTTCCTATTACAAGAGCTACCGGACCGGAAAGGTCAGCCTTGTCTATCGGAGTGCCGTCTGCCTCTGCACCGTATACCCATACTCCGTGCTTTTTCAGCGTCTTTATGGTGTCGACAAGGTTTGATACTCTTGCTATGTTTACCCAGGCGGCGGCACCGGCAGAGGTCTTGAAAACTGTCGGATTAACCGTTGCACTGCGTCTTTTCGGAATAATAACGCCGTCGGCGCCCGACGCTTCTGCGGTACGGATTATAGCGCCCAGATTATGCGGATCCTGTATCTCGTCACATATTATAATGAACGGCGGTTTACCCTTGCTTTCGGCACTTGCGAGTATATCTTCAACAGTACAGTATGTCACAGCGGAAAGGCAAGCCGCAACGCCGCCGTGCTTGTCACCGCACATAGCCTTAAGCTTGTCCTCGCCGACATCTTTGATTACTATACCTTGCTTTTTCGCAAGAGCTATTATTTTGTTCATGCCCTGTGAGTTTTTCAGCAGATATACCGTGTCTACCGACCTTTCGGCTTTGAGCGCTTCGGTCACAGCGTTTTTACCGTATATTATTTCTTCGTTTGAAGTTGATTCCATTGTTTTACCTCTCGTATCTGCATACAGATATGCAGATTAAGTATATCATAAACCGCCTGTTATTGCAAGCGAAATAAGGCTCAGAGGGCATCTTTCACAATTTTTTCACGTTATGGGCATATCAGAGCGGAGCCGTTTGGCAAGACGAGGTCGGATAAGGCTTGCTGTAACAGAGGTCTGTACAGATGATTCTGTTAAACGTCTGTACACGAAACAGACGGGAAAATATTTTTTCTGCCACTTGACAAATATAAAAACAGTGCTATAATATATTTTAGCACTCGGACACATAGAGTGCTAAAATAGGCATCGGAAACCGATTGTTATGTATAACAGTACCTTGCAGACAGAAAAGTTACGATTATTCCCGCCGTATAACCGGCGGAATCATAGAAAGGATATGATTTTTATGGCAAAAAAGGCATTCAAGGCAGAATCAAAGCGTTTGCTTGACATGATGATCAATTCAATTTATACTCACAAGGAGATATTCCTGCGTGAGCTTATTTCAAATGCAAGCGATGCGCTTGACAAGCTGTATTTCAAGTCATTGACGGAGAATCTCGGCATAGAGAGAAAAGACCTCGGCATAGACCTTGCGGTTGACAAGGACAACCGTCTTATAACAATTACCGATAACGGTATCGGTATGACAAAGGACGAGCTTGAAAATAATCTCGGTGTTATTGCAAACAGCGGTTCTTTCAAGTTCAAGAACGACAATACAGACACAGACAAGGACGATATAAACGTTATCGGTCAGTTCGGTGTAGGCTTCTACTCTGCGTTTATGGTAGCGTCTGAGGTTACTGTCGAATCCAAGGCTTACGGCAGTGAGCAGGCTTACAAGTGGTATTCACAGGGCGTAGACGGTTATACGATCACCGAGTGCGACAAAGAAGATGTCGGCACAAAGATAACCCTTAAGATAAAGGAAAACACAGAAGAAGAGGAGTATGACGAGTATCTTCAGGACTACAAGCTCCGTATGATAGTAAAGAAATATTCGGATTATATCCGTTATCCTATCAGGATGGAGGTAAGCCATCAGCACCTCAAGGAAGGCACTGAGAACGAGTATGAAACGCACACCGAGATAGAAACTCTCAACAGTATGGTGCCTATCTGGAACAAGAGCAAGTCGGAGCTTAAAGACGAGGACTATAATCAGTTCTACAAGGAAAAGTTCTTCGACTATGACGATCCTATCGCACATATCCACACAAAGGCAGAGGGTACAGCAACATATAACGCACTGATGTACATTCCGTCAAAAGCTCCCTTTGACTACTATTCAAAGGACTATGAAAAGGGCTTACAGCTTTATTCAAACGGCGTTCTTATAATGGATAAATGCCCAGATCTGCTCCCCGATTATTTCAGCTTTGTAAAGGGTCTTGTTGACTCTGCGGATCTGTCGCTCAATATCTCCCGTGAGATGCTGCAGCACGACAGACAGCTTAAGATAATCGAAAAAAGCCTCGAGCGTTCTATCAAGAACGAGCTTACAAAGATGCTCCGCAACGACCGTGAGAGATACGAAAAGTTCTGGAAGGTATTCGGACTTCAGATTAAGTTCGGTGTATACAACGGCTTCGGCGCAGGCAAGGAATTGCTTAAGGATCTGTTGCTGTTCTATTCTTCATACGAAAAGAAGCTTGTAACTCTTGAAGAGTATGTTTCAAGAATGAAGGAAGATCAGAAGTACATCTACTTTGCAAGCGGTGAAACGGTCGATAAGATAGACAAGCTCCCTCAGACCGAGCTTGTAAAGGATAAGGGCTATGAGATACTTTATCTTATCGACAGCGTTGACGAGTTTGCTTTACAGATGATGGTCGACTATAACGAAAAGCAGTTCAAGTCAGTATCCGCAGGCGACCTTGACCTTGAAACTCCCGAAGAAAAGGAAGAAATGAAGGCTAAGGCTGAGGAAAGCAAGGATATGTTTGCTTTCATGAAGGATTCTCTCGGCGGTAAGGTAAAGGACGTAAGACTGTCAAAGATACTGAAGTCCCATGCAGTATGCCTGACCAGTGACGGCCTGCTTTCAATAGAGATGGAGAAGGTGCTCAGCCAGATGCCCGCAGAGCATGACGCAAAGGCTGAAAAGGTGCTGGAGATCAATGCGGAGCATCCTATCTATGAAACGCTGAAAAAGCTGTATGAAACGGATAAGGACAAGCTGAAAACATACAGCGAGATTCTGTACGATCAGGCGCTTCTTGTTGAGGGTATGCCTATAGAAGACCCCGTTGAGTACAGCAACAAGATATGCTCGCTTATGGTATGATAATTATACCCAAAATATCGTAAGCTAAAAACGGTAACAAAAACGCTCCGACAGGTGTTCGCCTGTCGGAGCGTTTTCAGCTTATGTCAATAGATTTTCGGAAGCGATCCGAGAGTTAAGGAGTATTTGCTTGCATACATTTTCTTTATGACCGATTTTTCGGTGTATTTTTCACTGTAATTACTGCCGTTAACGGTAAACTCGTCACCCCATGTCATGAACCAGCACCACAGTGCGTTTATGCTCACGGCGGAATCTATATCAAAGATACAGCCGTTTTCTGTGAGAGCCGTTATCTTTGTTTTACTGCCGTAGTTTATCGCCTGTTTGAAACGGCTTACCTGAGGATCGTAAACGTGATATCCGGGATAGATGTCCTCGCCTACAATATCAACATATTCGTCACCCGGATACCAGTCGGCGCTCTGACCGTTATAGACCCAGATAAGATTGTTACAGCCGTATGTATTTGTCAGCTCTTTATAAAGGTATTTCCACAGCTTTTTGTAAGCGTCGGGACCTTGTGCGCCCCACCAGAACCAGCCGCCGGAAGCCTCGTGCAAAGGTCGCCAGATAACGGGGACGCCTGCTTTTTCAAGACGCTTTAACTGCTTTGCGATTTCTTTTATGTCACGGTCGAGCAGTTTTTTGCCGTTTGCGTCCTGTCCGTTCATGACCTTTGCAATGTCAAATTTGCTGTTCTTGGTGTAGAATCCGCCCCACCAGCCGTCAGAACTGTTGGCGGTGCTGTTAAGGTATTCGGTCGGAGCGTTCCAGTGCCAGCAGAATGTGACGATACCGCCTTTTTTATGGAACTCAATAGCTTTGTCAACGGCTGATGAAGATGTGCCGAGGGCGGTTCTTGACGGAGTGTAGTCCATCATATCAAGTCCGAGTAGTGCGGGGTAGTCGCCGGTAAGATTTTTTATTGCTTTGAATTCGTTGCCGTTTATTCCGCCGTCACACTGCTGACCTGTGATTACATACTTTCCGTAGCTGTCCTTAAGGAAACTGTACAGCTTCTTTGTGTTTGCGGTGGAGTTCTTGTTGACAAGAGATGATGTGACATTATAGGTGCTGTTGCTTATTTTTGCACCCGTCTTTACTGTTATTTTATCAAGCTCTATCCAGCCCCATGACTTTTTGACGGTAAGAGAGTGACTTCCTTTTTTGAGAGTTATGGCGCATACTGTATAGTCGGAGAAATTATCCGGTTTGCTTACGAAAGTGCCTGCTTTTTTACCGTCTGCGTAAAGGTCATTCTCTTTGTAGGGACCGATAGCTTTTGAGCGTATCACTATATCATAAACCGCATCGGCAGGAACGGTTATGCTGATCTGACAGTATGAGCTGTCACTTCCAAATTTACCTACCGACTTTCCGCCGGATGCGTTGCTGTCGGATATGACGGACATATCGTTTGACAGCTTTCCGTTTTCTGCTTCATAGGTTTGCGAAAAGCTCAGCGGCTTGTCACTTGTATGATTCACGGTTGTGGTAGTTGTTGTGGTAGGCTTTTTCGTTGTAGTCGTTGCGGCGGGCTTTTTGGTGGTATCGGCGACAGTTGCAGATGTAGGTTTGCTTGTTGCAGTGCCTGTGCTGTTTGCAGGTTTGCTTGTTGCAGTGCCTGTGCTGTTTGCAGGCTTGCTTGTTGCAGTGCCTGTACTGTTTGCAGGCTTGCTTGCCGTAACGGCAGAAGAGCTGCTTTCCTGCTTGCTTGTCGAAGGCTTTGACGTTTCGGAAGAAGTATCGGATGAGCTGTCTTGCTTGTCTGAGCTGTCCGATGACGAACTGTTCTGCTCATCGGAGCTTGTTTTATCAGAAGCGTCTGACGAGGTATCCGAAGACGAACCGCTGTCTGAGGAGGCAGTATCCTGCGATACGGTTTCTGCGGAAGATACCGCCGATGATAAAGACGAGCTGTCGGTTGATACTGTGCTGTTATCTGCATTGCAACCGCAGGCGGATATAATAAGCGCCGCACACAGTAATAGGGAGATGATACGTTTTTTCATTTTTCTTTTCCTTTTCCATTTCCGTTTGCCTGCCGTAAACGTGATAAGACAGGACTTGTATTCGATTACACTAAGATTATACTATACAAATGCGCAAAAGTCACGCCCAAATTTTTCTTATTTTGCATTCCGTGATTATGAACAATTGGAACGGTCACGATTTATCACATATTCACAAAATAGCAGAACAAGTCTTGCAAAATTAACTTAAATGGTGCATAATACTTGTGTAAAGGTTTACATGAAAATTAAGCAAGTCTGCTTTAATAAGAAAGGAACAAGGAATGAAGTACAGAAAAATAACAGCAGTCATACTTGCAGTCGCAACGGCGATATGTGCCGCAGGCTGTAACGGAAACGATAATTCGGGAACATCGTCAAGCGGTGATGTGACCTCATCGGGCAGTGGTGACAGCAGTATGACAAGCGATAATACAACATCGGGCGGCAATTCGGGAACACCGCAGGCGCAGTTTACATTCAGCCAGGTCGCTATGGGCGGCGGTGGATTCGTAAGCGGCGTATTTGCAACAAGCGAGGAGGGCTTATATTATGCCCGTACAGATGTAGGCGGCGCTTATCGCTACAACAAGGATACTCAGAAGTGGGAGGCAATGTCGTATGATATAAGCGAGGACGACAGAGGTCTTCTCGGCATAGACGGTCTTGCATTCGGAGAAAAAGATCCTAACAAGGTATATATGCTTGCGGGAACGGAGTATTTCAGTAACGGCAAAACCTGCCTCTTATATTCAGATGATTATGGAAAGACATGGAACCGTACCGACCTTACAGAAATGATAAAGGCTCACGGCAACGACATGGGCAGAGGCAACGGCGAACGTATTGCAGTTGACCCAAAGAACAGCGACATAATCTATATAGGCGGCAGAACAGGCGGCATGATAAAGTCTACCGACGGCGGTAAGACATTCACAGCGCTTGATATGGGCACTAAGACGTCTACATCAAACGGCAACGGTATATGCAGTATCATAATCGATCCGAAGTCGGGCGATGACAGCGCCTGCACTACGATATATGCGGCTATCTCCAGAACTCAGGAGGATAACCTCTTTAAGTCGACCGACGGCGGCGCTACATGGAGTCCTGTAGCAGACGCACCCAAGGGTCTTTTTACGCAGAGAATGAAGTATAACGGTGACGGCAAGATAGCAATTACCTATGCAAGTACTGAAGGTCCGTGGAATAATAACAGAACAAGCGGCGGTATAAGACTGCTTGATATGTCAAATGACACATTTACGGATATCACACCTGTAAAGAAGTCATATGGCGATATAGTTATCGACCCTGCAAACCCTGACAGAATGGTTGCCTGCACGGAGAACATATACGTTCCTCAGCCGAACGGTGCATACGGCGATGAATTCTATGTTACTACAGACGGCGGCAAGAACTGGACGCTTCTCAATGACAAGATGAAGCTTACGGACGGCGGTGTCAAGTGGCTCTCAACTACATCTATGCATTGGTGCAGTTCTATGGCTATCGACCCCAATAATACGAACAAGATAATGGTAGATTCAGGTAACGGTATATTCACCTGCGATAATATCTGGGACGAAAGCCCCGAGTTCTACTTCTTCGCAAAGGGCATTGAAGAAACAGTACCTTATGATATAATCAGCATTCCAGGCGGCAAGCTGGTAAGCGTTATAGGCGACTATGACGGTTTTGCCCAGGATAAAGCCGAGGAGTACGGAATGGTGCACAGCAGTGTGGCAGGCTCTATGACGGGTCTTGCGGTAGCGGCAAAGGCTACAGACACATGGGTAAAGTGCGGCGGAGATGAGGAAAAGCCCGGATTCTGGTATACCCTTGACGCAGGTAAGACGTGGAACAATGTAAAATATTCTCCTCTTGAAAGCAAGAAGGTCGCATATGGCGGTTATGTAGGCGTTTCGGCTGACGGAAAGAGATTCTTCTGGGCACCCGGCAACGACAACTTTATCTATTATTCCGATGATCTCGGCAAGACATGGACAAAGAGCGAGGGCGGAGTAGGCACAAAGAAGATAATCTGCGACCCTGTAAATCCCGACTATGTATATGCCGCAAGCGGTGGCGCGTTCTTCTACAGTGAGGACGGCGGCAAGACATTCACACAGAATATGACACTGCCTATATTCACGGCAATGCGTCCTGTGGTCGCTCCCGGCAAGGAGGGCGTTGTATATGTTCCCTCAATGGGTCTTCAGGTATCGACCGACTACGGCAAGACATTCACAAGAATGGATACCTTAGCCGCTTGTATGGCGGTAGGTCTTGGCAAGGGCAAGACGGACAGCGATCCTTACACCATATTCGTATGGGGCAAGCCTACAAACGACGATCCGATAGGTCTTTACTGGTCTGAGGACGAGGGCAAGACATGGAGCAGAGTGAATGACGACAATCACCAGTTCGGCGGTCCGGGTAACGGATATTTCGTTGCGGGCGATATGAACACATACGGCAGAGTTTACATGAGTACTGTCGGTCTTGGCGTTGTTTACGGAGATCTTGTGCAGTAAGCAGGATAAAAAGATAAAATATAAGCGGAGCAGATTTTCACCTGCTCCGCTTTTGTTATCGGTTATTTACTTTGCAGTCTTGCACGAATTCTTGCAAATAGTGATTTTTTCGGCTCTTTATAAAGCTTCTGAGCCTGTTCGGCTTCATCGTAGGCACGGTCGTAGAACAGCTTATGCACCTCGATTCGTTCATCGCCGGGCATAGGTTTTTTATGACGGTATATTCCGTCGCTGCCCTGAACACGAGCCTTGACATTATCCTTAAGCATTGTGTCGAATATATCAACAACCTTATCGGAAATAACCTTGTCCTTGAGCGGTACGGCAACCTCTACACGGCGCTCGGTGTTTCTTGTCATAAAGTCGGCAGATGAAATATATACCTTTCTGCGCTCGCCTTTGCCGAATATATAGATACGGCTGTGTTCAAGGAAACGTCCTACTATCGAAATTACCGATATATTTTCGGTATATCCCGGAACGCCTGCGATAAGACAGCAGATACCTCTGATAACAAGCTCGATCTTTACGCCGTGACAGCTTGCTTCTATCAGCTTGTCTATAATATCCTTGTCGGTGAGTGAGTTCATCTTAAGACCGATGTAACCGTTGTTTCCGTAGGTTATCTCGTTGTCTATCATCTCTACTATGCGTGATTTAAGGCACTTTGGGGCAACCAGAAGTGTAGTACTGCTTTCAACCGTTGCGCCGAGTGACAGTGCATTGAACACAGTGCTTGCGTCCGCTCCGATGTCTTTATCCGACGTCATAAGTGTAAGGTCGGTGTAAAGACGTGAGGTTTTCTCGTTATAGTTACCCGTGCCTATCTGAGTATAATATCTGATGTTGCTTCCCTGCTTGCGTGTTATCAGTAGCAGCTTTGAGTGTACCTTCAGAGCGTCAAGACCGTAAATGATCTTTACGCCCGCCTCTTCCATCTTCTTGCTCCAGCCGATGTTGTTCTCCTCATCAAACCTTGCACGCAGTTCTACAAGCGCCATTACCTGCTTGCCGTTTTCTGCGGCTCTTATGAGCGCGCTTACTATTTCGCTGTTTCTTGCAACACGGTAAAGCGTTATCTTGATGGAAGAAACATAAGGATCGTCAGCCGCTTCATCAAGCAGGCGCAGGAAGTTCTTGAACTTGTTGTAAGGGTACGACAGAAGTATGTCGTGTTGGGAAAGCTGTGTGAACATACTTTCGTAGGGGTTTACCATTATGGAGTTCTGAGGTGAAACGTGGTAGTAGAACAACTCTTTTCTGCTTTCAAGCTTTTCTTCAAGAGCCGACATAAAGCCGAAATCAAGCGGACAGCTCTGCATATACGAAAAGCTGTCGGACAGCTCCAGATATTCGAGCATACGTTTTACAAGCTCGGGGGAAGCGTCGTATGAGAACTCGGCTCTTACGGGCATGAGCTTTTTTCTCTTGCGGCAAAGCTCCTCCATTACGTTTCTGAAATCCATATCGTGGTCGTAAAGCGCTTCGTTTGCGTCAATGTCGGCATTTCTTGTAACACGCATTATACAGCGGTTTTCAACGTAAAAATTCGGGAACAGCATATCTATATAGTGCAGGATAACATCTTCCGCAAGCACATAGCGGAGCTTTTCGCCCGGCAGGAAAATGACACGGGGAAAGTCCTTGTCACAATCTGCGCTCATTATGCCGACAAGCTGTTTTTTCTTTTCCTCGTTTTTGCTTCTGAGCAGAGTGCCGATATAGATCGCTCTGTTCTTCAAAAACGGGAACGGGTGATTCTTGTCTATAATGCTCGGAGAAAGCAATGGGAGAATTTCTCTTTCGAAATACAGCCTTAAGAACAGCTTATCGTCACCCTTAAGGTCGGCAGGCTTTTTAAGCTCGGCGTACTCGCTGAGCTTTGCTGTGACTTCGGAAAAGGCGCAGTCCTTGACATACAGCAGATCTCTGACTCTGCGTGCGATTTCTTTAAGCTGTCTTGCGGCAGTCATGCCTGTCTTGTTCTCGCACTTTTTAGGCTCGACCAGATCCTGGTCGTAAAGCGAGCCGACACGCACCATGAAAAATTCGTCAAGGTTGCTTGTGAATATGGATATGAATCTCATTCGCTCAAAGAGCGGAACATTTACGTCCTGCGCTTCTTCAAGTACACGCTGATTAAACTTCAGCCACGATAATTCACGGTTATCGTAAACATTACTGTCTGTCATAAATTACCTCTTTTAATGGATTAAATACGGTCTGAAGGTGTAAAGGGAATGTAAAATATCCCGTAATATGAATATAACCGCCCGCTTTCACGGGCAGTTATTCTATGTTTCTTTACTTGTTTGCCTGCTCAAGCGACGCTCTTATAAAGTCCTTGAATAAGGGGTGTGCTCTGTTTGGGCGTGACTTGAACTCGGGGTGGAACTGAACTGCCACGAACCAAGGGTGAACATCTCTTGAAAGCTCAACTATTTCAACGAGCTTTCCGTCGGGCGACTGACCTGCGATAACAAGACCGCTTTCGGTAAGCTGTTTACGGAATACGTTGTTGAACTCATAGCGGTGGCGGTGTCTTTCGTAAATAAGCTCATCGCCGTAAACCTCGCGTGAGATCGTGCCGGCTTCAAGCTTGCAGGGATATAGGCCAAGACGCATTGTACCGCCCATATCAACGTCCTTCTGGTCGGGCATAAGGTCGATGACGTTCTGGTCGCCGTCCTTGAATTCGCTTGAATTTGCTTCTGTAAGACCTGCAACATGACGCGCAAACTCAATTGTAGCCATATGCATACCGAGGCAAAGTCCGAGATAGGGCTTCTTGTGTTCTCTTGCGTAACGTACAGCCTCTATCTTACCCTCGATACCTCTGTCGCCGAAACCGCCGGGAACCAAGATACCGTCGCAGTCGTGCAGAAGCTCGTCTGCCGTTTCGGGAGTTACTTCTTCGGAGTTGATGAGTTTTATTTCAACGTGTGATTCGTTTTCAAAACCGGCATGACGCAGAGATTCCATAACGGAAAGGTATGCGTCGGGAAGGGCAACATACTTTCCGACAAGACCGATAACGGTGTTCTTTGTGGCATTGTACTGACGCTGAACCATATCTTCCCATTCCTTTAAATCGGGAACACGGGGATCAAGTCCGAGATGCTCGCATACAACCTTTGCAAGACCTTCCTTTTCAAGCATAAGCGGTACTTCGTAAAGAGAAGGAGCTGTGAGGTTCTGTATAACGTCCTGCTTACGGACATTACAGAAGCTTGCTATCTTTTCGGTCATATCCTGAGGAATTTCCATTTCGCTTCTGCAAACGAGAATATCCGGCTGGATACCGAGGGAAAGAAGTTCCTTTACACTGTGCTGTGTGGGCTTTGTCTTCATTTCGTTACTGCCGGTGATGAAAGGCAGGAGTGTAACGTGGATATATACAACGTTTTCTCTTCCGACATCTGAAACTACCTGACGGATAGCCTCAAGGAAGGGAGTGCTTTCAATATCGCCTACCGTACCGCCGATTTCGGTTATAACAACATCTGCGGTGGTTTCGGCAGAGTTTGCAACTCTGTATATTCTTGACTTGATCTCGTTTGTGATATGGGGGATAACCTGAACCGTGCCGCCGAGGTAATCGCCGCGACGTTCCTTATTAAGAACTGTCCAGTATATCTTACCTGTTGTAACATTGCTGTACTTTGAAAGGTTCTCGTCGATGAAACGCTCATAGTGTCCGAGGTCGAGGTCGGTTTCCGCACCGTCGTCCGTAACGAAAACTTCACCGTGCTGATAGGGACTCATTGTGCCCGGGTCGACATTTATATATGGGTCAAACTTCTGGATTGTAACCTTGTAGCCCCTCATTTTGAGCAGTCTTCCGAGCGAAGCCGCTGTAATACCTTTTCCGAGTCCCGACACAACGCCGCCGGTGACGAATACATACTTTGTAGCCATTATTTTGTTCCTTCCCTGAGCTTTCAACGCCCGTCGTATTGATTTTATATGTCAATTTGAAAAATAAACACTACTCACTATTATACTAAATCCGTTTTGCTTTTTCAAGTGCTTTTATCGGATTTAAAGTTGCTTTGCAGTGTACAAAATAAACAAATAACCTTTCAGGTATTTGTGCATATCGTTTAATTTTGAAAAAGTGTAGAAAATTTATGTGAAAAATGCTAAAATTAAAATAAGCATCCCTATAGTGTTTTTTAAATTTTGACCATAAAAGGACAATAAAATCCTTGATTTTCTATATCAGGAAAAAGATGCACAAATCCCTTTGTTTAAAGGAAAGGAAAGTAAAAAAATGAAAAAGACCTTTATGCGTGTTGCGGCAGTTGCTGTGATATGCGCAATTACCGGCTCGGCATCGGGCTGTTACTTCTTCCCTGAGGAAGAAAAGCTTCTCGATCCACCCGTGCTGAAAGTGGAAGATGTTACTTACTCGACCTATAAGGCGGTCAAGAAAACTATTGTAAATAAGGCGAGCGCTACAGGCTACTGTGTGTCGGAAGTACAGCAGGATTGTTCGTTTACGGAGCGTGACGGAACGCTGAAGACGATATATGTCAAAGCAGGTGACACGGTAAAGAAAGGCGACCTTATTGCCGAGTACAATACGGGCGATCTTGAATATGAGATACGTTCGCAGGAGCTGAAAGTTCAGCAGGCGCAGAATACATACGGCTCAAGCGGTGCAGAGAACGACCGCTTACAGCTTGAAATAGAAAAGAATACACTGGCACAGCTGCAGAACGAATATGACACTTCAAAGCTGTATGCGCCTTGTGACGGACTTGTAAGCTTCACGGAACATATGAACGCAGGTACAAAGGTGCAGTCATACAAGGTAATTGCAACTATAATCGATCCCGATAAGATATATGTCAAGGCTACTGTAAATGACGATAAGAAGTTTACAAAGGATCAGGAAGTTACAATAACGATAGAAGAAGAGGAATACAAGGGCAAAGTCGTAAAGACCCCGACCGAGGCAAAGGAACAGGGCGACGAGGACACCGGTTCGATATATGTTGAGTTCAGCGGCAACGTTCCCAGCTTTACCAAGGTAGGTACTGTAGCGGATGTAAGCTATATAAAAGAACAGGCGGAAAATGCGATCGTCATACCGAAATACCTTGTAAAGACCCTTTCGGGCAAGAACTATGTGCAGGTGTACAAGGACGGCGTCAAGACTGAGGTTGACGTTGAAACCGGAATAAGCAACGCTACGGAGATCCAGATAACATCGGGACTTTCCGAGGGTGACGAGGTCGTTGTAAAGTAAAACGGCGTATTCACCGGCATTACCTTAGGAAGGAATATAACAGATGTTTACTCTACTGTGGCGCAAGATGCGCAATACAAAATGGATGGTACTCTGCCTGTTTATCGGCTTTTTGCTTGCGGCAGGTATGATGAGCACTATACCTATATACATGGACGCGTCCTTACAGCGTATGCTGATAAAGGATATGGAACAGTACCAGATCGACAACAACAAGTATCCCGGTCTTTATTCCGTAACAAAGACGCTCCAGCTGACTACCGATACGAATACCCAGCAGGCGACGATCGATGATATCGTGTCAAAGTCGGATTCTAGGATAAACGCTATAGGAATAGCGTCGGAAAACACAAAGACAACGCTTATAGACGACTGCCTTTATATCGTAAACGGCGAACGTAACGGCGCGGAGCTTTCAACCAGACTTAAGCTTATAGGTATGACTGACAGTCTTGACCATATGAAGCTTATAAGAGGCGAACTGCCTTCAAAGACTGCTGTTGACGGGGTTTATGAAGGACTTGCATCGGAAGACGCACTGAAAACGCTCGGAATAAATGTCGGCAATACATATAAAGTCGTATCGCTTGCGGCAGGTGTTGAGCCTTATTATGTGAAGATCACGGGCGTATATGAGCAGAAAACCGACAACGACAGCTATTGGGCAGAAACGCTCGACAGCTATCTCAATGCGATATTCGTTGATTATGATATGGTAAGAAACGAGCTTATGCCGGAGGGCAGATTCAATGCGGTAAATATCGCAAGAAGATATTCGCTCGATTACCATACTCTCGATATGAACAGGATAGCGTCTGTTACTGCAGAGCTTGAGAATGATACAACGTTCTACAAGGACGCCGGCTATGGACATGAATTCAACGTTGCGGATATAATCGGCAACTATACCGAGCGTGCCGAGAAGCTTACCCGTATACTGTGGATACTTCAGATACCCGCAATGGTAATGCTTGCATTCTATCTGTTCATGGTATCTCAGCTGAATGTTGACAGAGAGCGTAACGAGATTGCTGTATTCAAGAGCCGTGGTGCAAGCTCGTGGCAGATATTCGGTATGTATGCCGCAGAGTCGGGAATACTCGGTATTGTAACGCTTGTGGTTGCACCCTTTATAGGACTTATTCTGTGTCAGTTCCTTGGCGTATCAAACGGATTTTTAGAGTTCGTAAACCGTACCGGAATTGCCGCAAAGATAACAGGTATCAGCGTGCTGTACGCACTGCTTGCGGTAGTGGTATTCTTCCTTACCACAATGATACCGATTATTCCTGCGTCAAAGCTTACTATCGTACAGTATAAGCAGAGCAGGACAAAGGTCGTAAAGATGTCGCTGTGGGAAAAGTGCGGTGTTGATATAGTACTTCTTGCAGTGTCATTCGGATTCCTTTACTTCTATACAACCAACATTACAAATTCTATAGCTGAGGGTACTTTTGAGGCAACAGGCGAGCTTGACCCGCTTCTGTTCATATTCTCAACGCTTATGATACTGGGCTTCGGACTACTGTTTATCCGTATCTATCCCTATCTTTTAAGGCTTGTGTATTATGTACTGCGTCCGTTCTGGACCCCGTCGCAGTATATGGCTATAACCACCGTGTGCCGTTCGCAGGGCGGTAAGGAACGTTTCCTTATGCTGTTCCTTGTAATGACATTCTCGTTCGGTCTGTTCTCGGCAAACACGGCAAGGGCTATAAACAACAACATAAGCGACAGGATCTATTATGAAAACGGTGCCGATGTGGTGCTGACCGAATATGCGCTTTCAACATCGGATGAAGGCGGATCGAGCACTTATGTTGAAACTGACTTTTCACGTTATGAGGCTCTTGACGGCGTGGATATCGCTACAAGAGTGCTGGTAAATGACAACGTAAAGCTGAGAATCGCAAACAAGAATGTTGCAGATCTTACGATTATGGCTATTGAGCCTGATAAATTTGCACAGACGGCGTGGTTCAGAAACGATCTTCTGCCTATCCACTGGTGGAACTACTGCAACGCTCTTGTAGAGAGCCGTTCGGGTGTTATAATCTCAAGAGGACTTGCGGAAAAGTCAAATGTTTCGCAGGGTGACGTTATCTCGCTCAAGTGGGGCGGAAACGACAGCCTTGACACCACAGTAATGGCAATAGTTGATTACTGGCCGGGACTTAACCCCAACGAGTGCGACTTTGCAGTAATGAATTATAACTATGTCAGAGCGAGAACCGAGCTTGAGCCGTATCAGATATGGCTCAAGATGAAGGACGGAGCGACAAGCGAAGCTCTTTACAAGAGCATTGAGGACGGAATGCTCCCGCTTGAGAACATAAAGGACAGCTCGCAGATGCTGATAAGCGAAAAGACGGATCCTTCACTCCAGGGTATGAACGGTGCGCTGACGCTCGGATTTATAATCATAATGGTAATGACTATAATCGGCTTCCTTATCTACTGGATACTGTCCATAAAGGGCAGAACGTTACAGTTCGGTATTTTAAGGGCTATGGGTGTGTCATTCGGTGAGATAATAGGAATACTGGGATATGAACAGCTTCTGGTATCTGGCGTTTCGATAATCTGCGCATTTATCATAGGCGGAGTTACAAGCGACCTGTTTGTGCCGCTGTTCCAGTATATGTATAACGTAAATGAGCAGATACCGCCGTACAGAGTAGCGGCAATGCAGGCAGACTACATTAAGATGTATATACTTATTGCGATAATGCTGCTCGGTGGATTTGCGATACTCGGTGCTATTATCAGAAAGATAAATATCAATAAGGCACTGAAGCTCGGCGAGGATTAATGCCGGTATAAAGGAGGAGTGTTTTTGGAGCTTGCTCTGGGAATATTCAAAAAAACACGTTTTCTGTTTGCGCTGATAGCAGCTGCGGCGGCAGGCGTCGGAATAGCAATGAACAACGACAAGGCTTATGTTGTGTGCATAATTTTCATTGCGCTGACAATTGCGGCGGACGCAACTGTAATGGTGCTTAGCAGAAAGCTTAACATACCGATAAAGTACCGTGAGAATTACTTCAGATTCGGCAAGAACAAGAAGGACAAGAAGTAATGCAGAAGATACTGGGATATATCAGAAAAGCGGTACAGGAATTTGACCTGATAGAAAAGGGCGATAAGATAGCGGTAGGCATATCAGGCGGCAAGGACAGCCTTGTCCTGCTCGCCGGACTTGCACAAATGAGAAGGTTTGCGGAGTTCGATTATGACATAACAGCTGTCACGATAGACCCCGGTTTCAACGGTGTGCCGAATAACTATGAGGCAGTGGCAAGGCTTTGCGAAAAGCTGGACGTGCCTTTCAGCCTTGTTCATACGCAGATAGGCGAGATAGTATTCGACATAAGAAAAGAGCCTAATCCGTGTTCGCTTTGTGCGAATATGAGAAGAGGTGCGCTCCATGATGCGGCAAAGGCGGCAGGCTGTAATAAGCTTGCTCTCGGGCATCACAATGACGATGTTATTGAAACATTTATAATGAATCTTTTCAATGAGGGCAGAATAGGCTGCTTTTCGCCTAAAACGCACCTTGACCGTAAGGATATAACAGTTATCCGACCGCTTGTACTTGCTCCCGAATCGCAGATAATATCTGCCTGCAACCGTAATAATCTTGAGGTCGTAAAGTCGGTCTGCCCTGCGGATAAGACAACGACAAGGCAAAAAACGAAAGAGTTTTTAAGGGATATGGAGCATAACGACAAGGGCTTCAAGCTCAGGATGTTCACGGCACTCAGAAAGAGCGGTGTGGACGGCTGGGGATACCCCGATAAATAAATAACAAGAGGTGACCGTACTTGGCTGTTAAAAGACAGACGCTGAATATACCCGAACAGGCATTGCAGGTGCTTAAACTGCTTGAGCGTGCGGGAAATAAAGCGTATTTTGTCGGACAGTGTGTAGCTGAACTGCTGAGAGGCGGCTCGCCTATGGATTATGACATTATAACTACGGCGGACTTTGGCGAAATGCTGTATGTGTTCCGTGATATGCGTATCGTATCACAGAACGAGGATATGAGCAGTGTTATGGTTTCATCGCTTGGACTTGTAATACAGGTGTCAAGCTATTGCGGCGAAATAAAGGACGGAAAAGCAGTCTATACCGACAATTATATTTTCGACCTTGTTCACCGTGATTTTTCCGCATTTGCAATCGCATACCATCCAAGAAAAGGATTCAGAGATCCGTTTGACGGTATGCCGTGCATAAAGGACGGAGTGATAACGCTGAAAGCGATAGGCGAATATCCCGTTGTGATGTGGCACGAAAACGATCTTGACGAAAACGAGCTGACACTCAAGCTCGAACCGCAGTCAAGCCTTGTTACAAACCCGTTCAATATGCTGACGGCGCTTGAACTGCTCGGTGGAGAGAATTATGAGATCGACAGCGTTACGGCAGACGCAATAAAGGCAAATGCACATTTGCTGTGTGATGTGGACAGGCGTGAATTGTTCAGGCGTTTTACAAAGGTGCTTATGACGCGGAACATTTCTGCGGTTATGACACGCTTCCCGGAGGTGCTTGCGGTAATCGAGCCGGAGCTTCTCAAAACGCAAAGATATAAGGACAGATATTACGACTGTACGCTCTGGGAGCATATTTCGAAGAGCGTTGAGTTTGCACCGCCGCAGGCAGATTTAAGGTATGCAATGTTGTTTCATAATGTCGGTATTCCCGACTGCAAATGCCGTGATTCTCACGGTAATACCTTTTTTTACGGACACGGCGAATATGGCAGGATAACGGCTGAAAATTTCTTTGAGAAGTATAAAGCTGACCTTAAGCTGAGAAGCGACACCGATATGCTGATTGAATCACACGATGTTGCTTTTACGGAGGACAGGGTAGCGCTTAAACGCCTGCTCTGCGAATATTCTTATGACGAGCTGAAAAAACTGCTCAAGCTGCGGATAGCCGATGATACGGCAAAGCCGACGGTGCACGAGGGCGTTATAGCGATGTACCGCAGGACGGTGACAATGCTTGACGACATAATTGCATCGGGCGAATGCTACAGTATATCACAGCTTGCCATAAAAGAAAACGATCTTATCACGCATCGCCTTGTCGCAAATAAGGCACAGGCGAGAGCCGTTATAGAGTCGCTGTATGAAGCGGTACTGGCTGAATCTTCTCTGAACGTTGCGCCGATACTGCTTGATATGGTGAGAAAAAGTGTACATCGCTGAAAAGGGTATGCTTACGAAAGGATTGATGTTATGCAGAACTGTTGCCTCTGGATAGGCGGAGTAAAGGTATCCGACCTTGACGGTATCAGGGACAATTTCAATATAACCGATGTTAAAGGCTATTATCTCGGCGGCAGACTTGCCGACTGGCTAAGGCTCGGAGGCTATGATAACGAAGCGGCAAGAATTGATAACATCGACAGAAACGGCGACGTGGACAAGGCACTTGAGAATATATTCACAGGCTCTGCGGAAGAATCCGACAGCGATAATAATGACGGCGAATACGGCGGTTATCATTTTAAGACGGTGACCCCTCCGTTTTTAAAGCGTGAAGCAGGAACAGTTGTTTTATCGGCAGACGGTTCGTTCAGACTTCCCGTTATGACGGGAAGCGGTTCGTTTGCCGGCTCTTTCACGGCATCTTCGTTTGCGGGTTCGTTTGGCTCTTATAAGCATCAATATGAATACGAATATGAGTACGGCTCGGGTAAAACGAGTTTTGGCTCGTTCAATATCGGCAGTTTTGATATAACAAGTTTTCTTTCGGGAAGCTTTTCCTATGATGAACTGTGTGAGGGTGGGAGCTTCACACCGAAAGCGCTTATGCTTTTCTTCTCGTCCGAACCTCTTAACCGCTACGGATACGGGATACATCTTATATGAACGGATTTCATTCTTTTTCATCGGCGGCTTTTTTCGCCAAGAATCCGGGTAAGAAGCTCACTATGAGCCTACCCGACATATACTGCACAGTGATTTCGGCTTTGCAATGGCGCAAAAACGGCAACAGCATAACTATGCTTACCGACAGCGCAGGAGCAGAGCTTTTTTCCGCTCTGGGGATAAACGATATATGGAACGATATAAAGGTTGTCATTCCCGATAATCTTGACGGGATAGATCCCGTTATGTTCTGGGCTGGGGGAAAGCTGATTGCTTTACAGCAGTTTTCTGCACCGTGCGCTATGATAGATACGGATTTTATCGTGTGGGAGGATCCGCCGTTTGGCGATAAGATAATTGCGGCGCACGAGGAGGAGCTTATGCCGTCCGTCTACCCCGATGTTTCATCGTTCAGGCTGAAAGGCAAGGTGCTTGACGAGGGACTTGACTACTCGGTTTTACCGCTGAACACGGCGTTTTTATATATTCCTGATGAGGATTTCAAGCAGTATTACACGTCACGGTCAATAGCGTTTATGAAGTCGGCAGTGTACGGCGGAGATTATCTTACATATATGGTTTTCGCCGAACAGAGATTGCTCCCGATGCTTGCGAAAAGATGCGGTATTGAATATACAACGCTTCTTGACAAGGACAGGCTGTTTTTGCCGCAAAGTAAGTATACTCACCTGTGGGGCGCAAAGCAGAAAATGCGTGACGACAAGGCACAGCTTGATAAGTTCTGTGAGCGTTGCAGACAGAGGATAAGAAAATCATACCCTGAGTATGGGTATATAGTTGATAATATTGAGAATAACCGCAGGTAAGGAAGAAGCTTACCTGCGGCTTTTGAATCTCGATAAAATATCTGATGTTTTCAGTGTAAAACAGCCGTGCATTACCGAAGTTCTGTAATGCACGGCTGTCTTGTTTATTGGCTGTTCTTTTCAAAGGTCGGCGTACCCTTTGCATAGCTTCCGTCACGCTGCCTTACAAGCGATTCGTTCTCGTCACAATCGATTATTGCGACCCTGCCGAGAATTTCTCCGCTTTCGTTGCTGAGTATCAGCGTTTCGCCTGTTTTAAGGCTGAAATTCGTCTGCATTTTCATCAGCGTATTTTCAGACTTGTTGTTCTTGCACACTATCGTAAGCGTTGAATGAGGCTTTACGTTGACAGTTGGTATCTTGTAGCGGTTAAGCATATCTTCCTTATCCGTAAGATAAAGACCTCTTGTAGATACGTCGTTGTCGTTGGGGTTGTAAAGCTCTATCCAGTCGGCGTCTCCGCCTGTGTACACTTCGCTTATATACAGCAGATCGCCTGTAGACGATGTTTTTTCACTGCGTGCGTTTATAGTAATCTTGCCCTTTTTAGCCATTGAGCTGTCGATGGTTATCTCACGGTCGGTATAGGTCTTGCCGTTTATTTCCCAGCTTGTGAAGGTGTAGCCCGACATATCCTCGGCTGTCAGCTTTACCTTGTAGGGCGTGAAATATTCGGCTGTTGCCGTATTTGTATCCTTGACGGTCTGAATGTTCATAGTGATCTTAAGACCCTTTGCGCCGTTCAGCTTTACCTTGTATGTATCGTCCTTGTCTATTTCAAAATTACGGCATATATCACTGAGAATGATATTTGCACGCTTGTCGGCAAACTCTCTTATTTCATTTCTGCTGTTTTCAAACGTACCCTCGTTTGCCCACGTTGACGTGATACCCTTGTTAAGAGCATACAGCTGTTCCTTATCGCTGTCTGCGAGCTTCTGTTCAAGCGTTGCAAGGATATTTTCGGTGCTGAATGCACCGCCTATAAGGTCGCAGAGGTTGTTCGCCAGCTTTTCACGCATATCGGCACGTTCCATAAGTGCGGTTATAAGCACTGAACCGCCTGCGGGGTGTGTGCCTTTTAAAATCTTGGTCAGCGTCTTGTTTGCGTATCCGTCAGAATAAAGACCCCATGCAAACTCAGCGTCAAAGAAGAAATATCTCCACTTGCCGTCCTGATACTTGCTTGTGACCTCTTCACCCTCGGATGCAACATAGCGCCACGCTTTATAGTTGTTGCCCGGCCAGTCACGATTGTCGATAAATAACTGCATTGCGAGGTAGTGCATGTAGTTGTCTATGTCTACCATAGAGCAGAACTGCTCGAATTTCTTGTCGTCGGTAAGACCGCTCTTTGCAAGCTCAAGAACCTTGTTATAATCGTCTGCCGCACCTTCTGCGTTTTCATCGACTATTTCACCCTCGGCTTTTCCTACCACCTGGTAGTTATCCTTTGTGCCGCCGTAGCGTTCTTCGAGATATGCACGGCTGAAATTCTGATGGAGCCATGCAAAGCCGTAATATTTGCCGTTGAGGAATACTGCCGCAGGTGCGGTCGATTGTGCGTCAAGGTAGCCCGACTGTTTTGCAAGCGACATCGAAAGTTCATCACGCACGCCTGCAAATTCACGGTCGTTTGCGCCGTTACGCAATACTATGCGGTCAATCTTTGTGAGTATCGCTCCGCTTTCATCTGTAGCGTCACTGAAAAACGGATAGCTGAATTTACCCTTGTCCGGGGTATACATAGTTCTTGCTATAAGCTTCCACGATTTCTGGTCAACTGCGGCAGAATATGCACCTGCAACTCTTGCGCCTGCCTGCTGTGAAACAAGAAGCTCGCCGCTGCTTGAAAAAGCCTCGACATACATAGGTCTTTCGCCATCCATACCGACCTGATTCCAGTTAGCCGGGTCGTTTGGCGTGATATCTCTCGTTCCGTCATAAACGTTTGCTATCCAGTCGTCACGGATCTTTCCCGCTACGGCGATACCTTTTTCGTAATCGTACAGATTAACATCGTCTGTAGACAGCACGAATACATAAGTTCCGTCCTCAAAACGTTCAGCTACATCATCGCCTGTAACATAGCTTTTGGTGAACACCTCGGAAGTGCCGTCCTCGCTTACCGCAATAGCTTTTATGGTTTTGGCTGTGACGTCTTTACCGCTCCGCACCTTTATCGGCGAAGAGTATGCCGATGATTTTTCAGTGGGTGTACTGCCGTCCGTTGTGTAATAGATCCTGGCATTCTTGTCCTTTGCCGTAAGCTCAACGGTTATATCCTCGCTGAAAAAGCTTTCTTCGGGGGAAAAAGCAATATCAGTTTTCTGCTTTACCTCGCCGTCATCATCCTTTGCTATGGGCTGAAGTGGAGTGAGCACTTCAGGAAGCCCACTGTCCGATGACAGAAATGCATTATAGGTTATGGCGGCGGCTGTGCCGACAGCAACTACTGCGGCAAGCAGTCCCACGCGTTTTAATGTTCCGCTTTGAATAAACATAGTTTCTCCGTTCAGATTAAGGGTTAACGGCGCACTGCGCCTGTATAGATTCTATTGTATCAGAAAAACTTGTTAAAATCAACGATAATTATTGGAATTTCATCAGAAAATCTGTAGAAATTGAATTGCAGAACCGCATTAACATATTCCGGATGTATCTTTCATAAACTGGTAAAAAAGAAATCAAAACGAGGAAGGATCGGTATTTCAAATGACGGAATTTTTACCTGAGGGAAGAAGGCTTGCAGACACGGAGAACATGGCAGCTCAGCAATCGGCGAAAACGCTTATGCAGTCGGCAGTGTCGGGGGCGATACTTGAAGCGCCGTGTACCGTATGCGACGCTGAGCATAATATGCACGTCGACCTTGGCTGTATGAAGGGAATAATTCCCCGCAGTGAGGGTGCAATAGGCATAGAAAGCGGTGCGACACGGGATATAGCGCTTATATCAAGAGTGGGAAAGCCTGTCTGCTTCAAGATAACGAAGATAGATGAAACCGGAAGCGAGCCGTTGGCGATCCTGTCAAGAAAGGCGGCGCAGGAGGAGGCGGAAAGCAGGTACATATCAAAGCTTGAACCGGGTGACGTTATCACGGCGAGAGTGACGCACCTTGAACAGTTCGGCTGCTTTGTGGATATAGGCTGCGGCATTGCTTCAATGATACCGATTGACGCTATCTCGGTATCAAGAATAGTTCATCCTGCGGACAGATTTTCGGTGGGTGATGACATTTTCGCAGTGGTCAAGGGCAGAGATGAGGGACATATCTGCCTTACTCATAAGGAGCTTCTCGGAACGTGGCAACAGAATGCCGAGCGCTTTGCGGTAGGGGAAACCGTTCCGGGCATTGTAAGGTCGATAGAGGAGTACGGGATTTTCATCGAGCTTGCGCCGAATCTCGCAGGGCTTGCGGAGCTTAAAAGCGGAATAAAGGTGGGAGATTGCGCCTGCGTGTATATCAAGGCGATTATACCCGAAAAGATGAAAATCAAGCTGATAATAGTAAACTGCTGTGATGACGGCTGTGTTCCGCTTGAAGCGCCGTATTTCATTACGGAGGGGCATATTGACAGGTGGGTGTATTCTACTCCCAATGCGCCGAAGTACATAGTTACGGATTTCAGCGAATAGCGTGTGCCAAAGCGGCACGCCAAATTCTGCCTTTGGAAATGTTCAAGATTGGCAAGCGGTAGCAAAACGGCGGAGTGACACAAAGCAATTAATTAATAAAGCGGTTACAGTGATACGCTGTGACCGCCTTTTTTGCGGAGATGTGTCGATTCAATTTCCACCTGTGGCAATGTGCCGCTTCAAATTCGCCGTTCTGACGGATTAATCTCGGCTCAACCTCCGTTACCGGCGGTGAAATATGTTGGAATTATGCAAAAAAATAAAGCCGTTGCGGTATTACGTAACGGCTTTTGGCTTATTCTCTTTTCATCTTTAAAAGCGGCACAAATTCGTCTTCTGTGATTTTTTCACCTGTAAGGCTGAATCCGTTGCGGCGATAAAAATCTATTCCACGCTTGTTGTATTCAAGCACCCACAGTTCAGTGACGGCAAAATTGTTGATAGCGTGACCGAGAAGCTTTGCGCCTATGCCCTGATTCTGAAAAATCGGCTCTACATACAGCTTTTCGACCTCATTGCCCGAAATGCGTATAATGCCTTTTATTACACCATCGTCATAGACAAATGTGTTATTAAGTGCGGCTGAGCCTGCGGAATATTCTTTAGCTGTGTCAAGTACGTTCAGTTCACCAAAGTAAAAGGCATCATTTCTGAAAAACGGGTAGAAATTTACCCTGTAATTTGTAACGATTATTTCTGCGATGCGTGAAGCATCGGACTCGGTTGCGTGGCGGATATATGTCATTTCTGTTCTCCGTTGGATTATGATTAAAGCCGTTGCGGTATTCCGTAACGGCTTTAGTGTTATATGCTGATTACTTTATATCAAGTGCTGATTTAAGCTCGTCAACCTTGTCCGTCTTTTCCCATGCAACGTCAAGGTCTGTACGTCCCATGTGACCGTAAGCGGCAAGAGGTCTGTACTTGGTGCTTCTCAGGTTCAGTGAGCTGATTATCGCACTGGGGCGAAGGTCGAACACCTTGCTTACAGCGGCTGAAATTTCGCTGTCGGGCTTTATGCCTGTGCCGAATGTATCGACAAATATCGATACGGGCTGTGCAACGCCGATAGCGTATGCAAGTTCGACCTCGCAACGCTTTGCTATGCCTGCGGCTACAATGTTCTTTGCAACGTGTCTTGCGGCATAAGCGGCTGAACGGTCAACCTTTGTGGGATCTTTTCCCGAGAATGCGCCGCCGCCGTGTCTGCCGACACCGCCGTATGTATCTACTATTATCTTTCTGCCGGTAAGACCGCTGTCGCCCTGAGGACCACCTACTACAAAGCGTCCTGTGGGATTTATCAGCATCTTTGTGTTTTCGTCAAGCAGTGAAGCGGGAACGGTAGTCTTTATGACCTTTTCGATAATATCGGCTCTGAGCTGTTCCTGCGTAGCCTCTGCCTTGTGCTGTGAGGAAACAACGACAGTGTCAATTCTTGAGGGAGTACCGTCCTCATTATATTCTACCGTTACCTGTGTCTTTCCGTCGGGGAGAAGATAAGGTATCTCGCCTGACTTTCTTACTGCTGTGAGCTTCTTTGAAAGTGCGTGAGCAAGGGAAATCGTAAGAGGCATAAGCTCCTCGGTTTCATCGCACGCATAGCCGAACATCATACCCTGATCGCCTGCGCCTGTGTCAAATTCGTTCTTATCTCTGCCCTCAAGAGCGTTATCAACGCCCATAGCTATATCGGGGCTCTGCTTGTCGAGGGTCGTGAGGATAGCGCAGGTCTTGTAGTCAAAGCCGTAGTCACTGTTATCGTAGCCGGTTTCCTTTATAACATCTCTTGCTATTGCAGGAATGTCAACGTTTGCCGTTGTCGTGATCTCGCCCATTATCAGAACCATACCTGTTGTGGCGCAGGTTTCGCAGGCTACACGGGCATTCTTGTCCTGAGCTAATATCGCATCAAGCACACCGTCTGAGATCCTGTCGCAGATCTTGTCGGGGTGACCCTCTGTAACACTTTCGGAAGTGAATAAGTATTTTGCCATTGATTTTTCCTTTCATATAGCGGTTTTAAACCGTATCCCATACGCATATATCTGCGTAAAACTGCATTAAAAAAAGCCCCTTTCGGAGCTTGCTGACTGCCTGCTCCTCATCTTTCGGTCACAGCCCTTGCCGTGCCGTAGGAATTAGCACCATTTTTCGCAAAGAGAACTCAAGCGAAACGGTTGCTGGGTTTACGGAGCCTGACTCCCGATCTGCATTTTAATGCAGAAAATGTAAACCGCTCTTGATAAGGGATTTTTCCGATTGATATTGTAGCATAAGCAAACGCATTTGTCAAGTAAAATGAGAATAATTTTTATTTTAACGGCATTGAAATTTATAGGGAGTTAAAAATGTCGGAATACACTATAAATAAATATAGAACGGCTGTTGAATTGTACCGTGAAAAATGGTATAATTTAATAGAGTGACGATTTCAGGAAACAACGGACGAAAGGTTGCAAGGAATTACAATGAGTTTTGTTACGCTGAGCGATATTACAAAGCAGTACCGTATGGGCGATATAATAATCAACGCAAACGATAAGGTCAGCTTTGACATTGAAAAGGGCGAATTCGCAATAATCGTAGGACCGAGCGGTTCGGGCAAGACTACGGTGCTTAATATACTCGGCGGTATGGATACCGCTACATCGGGAAGCTTTTATGTAGACGGAAGTAAGATAAGCGGTTACAGCAGAAAAGAACTTATCGACTACAGAAGATACGATATAGGCTTTATATTCCAGTTCTATAATCTCATTCCGAACCTTACGGCAAAGGAGAATATAGAGCTGTCTACTCAGACGGTAAAGGACTATATCCCTGCTGTAGAGATACTTGAAAAGGTCGGACTTACCGACAGAATAAACAACTTCCCGGCTCAGCTTTCGGGCGGTGAACAGCAGAGAGTGGCTATAGCGAGAGCGCTTGCGAAAAAGCCCAAGCTGTTGCTGTGCGACGAGCCTACGGGTGCGCTCGATTACAACACCGGCAAGATGATACTGAAATTGCTTCAGGACACCTGCCGCAGTGACAATATGACTGTAATACTCGTAACACACAATACGGCGATATGCCCTATGGCCGACAGAGTTATACACATGAAAAGCAGTAAGGTGAGCGAAATAGTCGTAAACGAGCATCCGACACCCGTTGAAGAAATAGAGTGGTAAGCGGGGAAAGGGAACGAATATGAAAAATGCAATGCTGAAAAATGCGTTTGCCGAGATGAAGAAAACCAAAAGCCGTTTTCTATCTATATTCGGTATAATCGCTATCGGCACGGGATTTTTTGCGGGACTTCTGCAGAGCGCTCCTGCTATGAAGGTTTCGTCGGATCATTATTACGACAGGACTTCCCTGTCGGATATCAGGCTGGTATCTACATACGGATTTGACGATAACGATATAGACGCTTTGAAAAAAGGGCTTCCTGATGTTGATATTTATCCCGGATATTTCACGGACGCATACGTCAACACGGATTCGGGCGAAAAGAAGGTCGCAAGGGTATATTCTCTTGACAAAACAGGCGAGAACAATCCGTACAGCTCCTTACAGATAGTTGACGGCAGACTGCCCGAAGAAGAAAACGAGTGCGTTATTGACAGCAGTAAACTGCTTGCTCATTATAAAGTAGGGGACAAGCTGACTCTGTGCGGCGATGAAGACACGGATATAGACGGAACTTTGTCGGTCAAGGAATTTACTATAGTGGGAAAATTCGCATCGCCTATGTATATATCCGATGTGGAACGTGGAAACACAACCATAGGAAGCGGTTCAGTCTATATGATCTGTTATATACCGGAAAGCTGTTTCAAGACAGAGGTATATACTCAGGTTATGATAAACTCGGACGAACTAAAGCAATACAACTGCTACAGCGATGAATATGAGGACGCCCGTGACGCTCTTGAAAAGAAGATACAGAAAATAGCGGACGTAAGAGAAGAGGAGCGTTTTGACGAGATAGCAGGCGACGCAAAGAAAGAGCTTGACGACGGGCAGAAAGAGCTTGATAAGAAAAAAAGTGAAGCATACGCAGAAATAGAGAAAAACGAAAAGAAGCTGTCTGACGCAAAAAAACAGCTTGACGAAGCAAAGCCTCAGCTTGAAAGCGGCAAGAAAACGCTTGATGAATCGAAAAAACAGCTTGACGAGGCTAAAAAAGAGCTTGATACAAACGGAGCTACTCTGACGGCAACCAAGACGGTGCTTGACGATACCAAGAAAAAGCTGGACGAAACAAAGGCTCAGCTTGAAAGCGGAAAGAAAACGCTTGACGACAGCTATGTACAGCTTGTGACGGCTAAGATACAGCTTGAGAATGCAGATTCACAGCTAAAGTCGAGCAAGGCTCAGCTTGACGATGCAAATTCAAAGATATTAAGTCAGCAGACATTGATCAATACAAGCCGTGATACGCTTGAGAGTTCATACAAGAACGGAAACATCACAAAGGAAGTCTATGACACAAGTATAAAACTGCTTGACAGCTCGCAGGCGGAGCTTGATAAGCAGAAACAGCAATATGAGGACGGACTGAAGCAGTATAATGACGGGCTTAAGCAATATAATGACGGAAAACTGCAATATGAGATAGGATATGCACAGTACGAGGACGGCAAGAAACAGTATGATGACGGATATTCTCAGTACACAAGCGGACTTGCACAGTACGAAAGTGCAAAGGCGCAGTATGACGCAGGTAAGGCTCAGTATGATGCAGGATATGCACAGTATGCTTCAGGCAAGGCAAAGTATGACAGCGGTAAAGCTGAATACGACAAGAACTATGCCGATTACGAAAAGGGTCTGAAGGAGTATAACGAGGGCAAGACGGCTCTTGAAACGGCAAAAACCGATGCGGACAAGCAGTTTGCCGATGCCCAGAAGAAGATAGACGACGGCAGGGAAAAGCTCGAAAAGACGAGCAAACCTGAGTGGTATCTGTTTACCCGTGATGATAACCCCGGCTACAGTGAATACGGACAGAACTCCGAAAGAATAGGCAATATAGCTATGGTGTTCCCGCTGTTCTTTGTAATGGTGGCGGCGCTTGTATGTCTTACCACAATGACACGAATGGTAGAGGAACAGCGTACTCAGATAGGAACGCTCAAGGCGCTCGGCTATAAAAACGGCGCTATTATATTCAAATATCTGCTTTATGCACTGACAGCGGCAACGGCGGGCGCTGTATCGGGTATGCTTGTGGGAATGAAGATATTCCCGGCGATCATTATCACCGCATATGGAATGATGTACGTTATCCCCGATATTCTTCTGCCGTATGACTATATACTTATGATGTGTACCACAGTAGTGGCTGTACTGCTTACTACGGTCACGGTCTATTTCTCGTGCGGTGGCATACTTCACGACTGTCCTGCGGCGCTTATGCGGCCGAAAACGCCAAAGAGCGGTAAGAAGATACTGCTTGAACGCATAGGCTTTATATGGAACAGGCTTTCGTTCAGTTATAAGGTAACGATGCGTAATATATTCCGCTATAAGAGAAGAATGCTTATGACTATAGTGGGCATTGCAGGCTGTACAGCGCTTGTGCTGACTGGATTCGGTGTGTATGACAGCGTAAACGATATTATGCAAAAGCAGTTCGGTGAGATAAGCAATTATACCGGTATTACCGCTTATGACAATACAGTGACCGACGAACAGACGGCAAAGATAGAAACGATGCTTGAACGTTACAACTGTGACGGAAACAAGATATATCAGAAGCAGATAACGGTTTATAACGGCAAGAAAAATACCGATGCATACATTTTCGGCGGAGCGGACAACGAAACCATCGCACAGTTTGTAACGGTAAAGGACAGGCACACGGGCGAACAGTACAAGGTGACCGACGACGGAGTTATAATAAATGAGAAGCTGGCATCTTTGCTCGGCGGTGTGCAAAAGGGCGATACAATAACGCTTGCACTTGCCGACACGAAAAGAGTTACGGCAACGGTAACGGAGATATGCGAGAACTATGCACATCACTATGTGTATATCACTGAAAAGCTGTACAAGGAGCTTAGCGGCGAGGAAGGACTGCCGTATAACTGCTTCTTCTTCAACTCGGAGGACGGCGACGATATGACCGAAAGTGACAGGGACGAGCTTGCACAGGAGCTTATGAAGATAGACGGAGTTATGGGAGTGAGCTTCAAGACAAGCGTTGCGGGAACATTCAAGTCTATGCTCAATTCACTGCTTTTTGTAATAGTGGTTCTTATAGTAAGTGCAGGTGCGCTTGCGTTTATAGTGCTTTATAATCTTACGAACATCAATATAAACGAGCGTATAAGGGAAATCGCATCGCTCAAGGTGCTTGGCTTCTATGATAAGGAAGTATCAATGTATGTGTTCAGGGAAACAGTGATACTTACCCTTATAGGAACAGTGGCAGGTATGGTATTCGGAAGATTCCTTGTTGACTTTGTTGTAAAGACGGCTGAAATTGATATGGTTATGTTCGGCAGAACGGTACATCCGATGAGCTTTGTGTTTTCGGGTCTTATAACGATATGTTTTGCCGTGATAGTAATGCTGTTTATGCACAGACGGCTTATGAAGGTCAATATGGTCGAGGCACTCAAGAGTGTTGAATAATAATTTCGGCAATAGCCGGGAGGTTGGTAATATATGAAACTTGGAAAAGCGATTGCGGCGGCAGTAGGCACAGCGGCGGCGGTAGGTGCGGCAGTCTATGCCAAAAGAAGACTTGACGAAACACAGACTCCGCTTAAAAAGCAGAGAAGCGTTACTGTATGGAAAAGCGGCGGCAATGTACAGCACAAAGAGGTAATAAGAAAGCCTGTAAGCGAGCGTGAGCAGACGGATATACTGAAAAGCAGGATCGACAAGGCTACACGGCAGTATGAACAGCTTGCGGACAGGAATAACGACACGGAAAGCGAACCTGCTGATAACACAGAAAACGAACAGGAAATTGCTCCTGTGAATTTCACATTTGTTCAGTCTGAAGAGGACGGCAATACAGGGGTCAGCTTTGACCGTGTGTTTGACCATTTCAACCGATTGGAAAAGCCGATTGATGAAGAAAGCAAAACTGTTGATAATGCCGATAATATAGTTGATACTATAACGGAAAATCAGACAGCTGCTGCAGAATCTGTCGATGAAACAAAAGCGGATGCTGCAACCGATGGTGAATATGAAGCCGCCGCTATATCCGCTGTTATGACTATGCAGGAAGAGCAGGAAAGCGAAGCTGAGCAGATGAAGCTCGAAAAGGGAATAATGACGCCTGATCCGATTGCAAGTGCAGTCCGTGAGCTTGCCGATATACAGCCTGTTACAGATGGTGCGAACGATGTAAGTGTTGAAAGAATGTCGGTTGACGAGAGCATTTTTGATCTTTCGGCAAGCGAGCCGGTTGAAGAAGCGGTCAAGGCATTTGAAGAAATGTCCGAGCAGGCGGAAGAACAGCCTGAAATAGCCGAAGAAACGGCAGAATCGGCAAGCACGCTTGAAGAAGAATTTGCACAGGCGATGGCTGAGAACGTTCCCGTAAGCGAGCCGG
>ERZ1035041.114-NODE-114-length-46170-cov-16.280169_pt1 | contig 46170 bp, 46 predicted proteins | sample MGYA00520684_ERZ1035041 | MGnify/ENA primary metagenome ERZ1035041 (study PRJEB33766, sample SAMN09781699) | gut metagenome | biome: gut microbiome | host: Homo sapiens | place: Madagascar | study: EMG produced TPA metagenomics assembly of the PRJNA485056 data... | reverse complement strand
CGGCCGATGCACACAGCCATGCCGTTCTCGGTATTGCGGTCCAGCTTGGGCTGCGGACGATCGGGCTCGGTAAAGTAGTGCAGGAACTGCTTGGGTGCGCTGGGCAGATTCAGTTCCTGTGCGGGGCCGCGGAAGTTCGCCCATGCTTCCAGCATCTGCTCCTTGGTGGGCTTTTTGTCAAAGCTTACGAACACGGCTGCGGTGTGGCCGTCCGAGACAGGCACACGGAAACACTGTGCGGTGATGACCGGCTTCTCAGCATTGACGATCTGGTCACCCTCAATGTGGCCCCACAGCTTCAGCGGCTCGCGCTCGCTCTTTTCCTCCTCGCCGCCGATGTAGGGGATCACGTTGTCCACGATCTCAGGCATCCGGTCAAAGGTCTTGCCAGCACCGGAAATGGCCTGATAGGTGCACACCAGCGCCTTGCTTACGCCAAAGTCCTTCATCAGGGGATGCAGGGCGGGTACATAGCTCTGCAGGCTGCAATTGGACTTTACCGCGATGAAACCGCGCTTGGTGCCCAGACGCTTGCGCTGGGCGGGAATGATCTCGATATGGTCGGCGTTGATCTCAGGCACCACCATGGGAACGTCCGGAGTGAAACGATGGGCACTGTTGTTGGAGACCACCGGGCACTCAGCCTTGGCGTATGCTTCCTCCAGTGCCTTGATCTCGTCCTTGGGCATATTGACAGCGCAGAAAACAAAATCCACCTGCGAAGCCACTTCCTCCACCTTGGAAGCGTCCAGAACGGTCATCTTCTTCACGCTCTCCGGCATGGGAGTGGTCATGGCCCAGCGGGAGCCTACTGCATCCTCATAGCTCTTGCCCGCACTGCGGCCGGATGCGGCCAGTACGGTCAGCTTGAACCAGGGATGATTCTCCAGCAGAGTCACAAAACGCTGACCCACCATGCCAGTTGCGCCTACAATACCCACTTTATACTGTCTTTCCATTTCCAGCACCTTTCCTTTCAAAAAAACAAACAGCAAATCTTAGTATTGCGAAGAACACGGCTTGCAAACCGGACAGCGATGCAATATAATAGATACTGTTTATACAGATTCTATGATATCATTGATACGTTGTCCGTGTCAATCATCGGAAAGGCAAATGCACACTATGTTAAAAAAAGATTTTTGGTATGATTTACCCAAAGAGCTCATTGCACAGGAGCCCGCAGCCCCGCGGGACGCTGCGCGGCTGATGGTTCTGAGCCAAAAGGACGACAGCATCCAGCACAAGGTGTTCCGTGATCTGCCGGAATTTCTGGAGCCGGGGGATCTTTTGGTGGTGAACAATTCCAAAGTGCTGCCCGCCCGCATCGTGGGCGTCAAGCAGCCAACCGGCGCCGTGTGCGAGCTGTTGCTGTTGCGTCAGGTGAAGGGTGACCAGTGGGAGTGTTTGGCAAAGCCCGGCAAGCGGATGCAGCCCGGCACAAAGGTGAGCTTTGGCGACGGCAGTCTGACCGCCGTGGTGGACGAGACCATGGAGGACGGCAACAAGTACGTTACATTCTATTATGATACTGAGACGCTTTATGAAAAGCTGGATGAATTTGGCAAGATGCCGCTGCCTCCCTACATCACAAAGCAGCTGGAGGATCAGAGCCAGTATCAGACCGTCTACGCCAAGGAGCTGGGCAGCGCAGCTGCTCCCACCGCCGGGCTGCACTTTACCCCGGAGTTGATGGACACCATCCGCGCCATGGGCGTCGGTATTGCAGAGGTTACCCTGCATGTTGGTCTGGGCACCTTCCGCCCTGTACAGGAGGACGAGATCGCCGACCACAAGATGCACAGCGAGTGGTACTCCATCAGTGAGGAGACCGCTCGGCGCATCCGTGAGACCAAGGCCGCAGGCCACCGGGTCATCGCTGTGGGCACCACCAGCTGCCGCACACTGGAGGCCGCCGCTGCCAAGTACGGCGAGATCAAAGCTTGCAGCGGCAACACCTCCATCTTCCTGTACCCGGGGGTGAAGTTCAACTGCATCGATGGGCTGATCACCAACTTCCATCTGCCGGAAAGCACCCTGATCATGCTGGTGTCCGCCCTGTACGGCTACGAAAAGACTATGCACGCCTATGAGGTAGCTGTGGCAGAGAAGTACCGTTTCTTCTCCTTTGGCGATGCTATGCTCATTTTGTGATTTTTTGTAATTGCGGCATAATGCTGCTACGATCGTTCTGATAACTTGCAGGCTTGCTGCCTGCATCGAGGCCGCACGGCTGTTTTCCGTGCGCAGAAAGGAAAAGACCATGCCTTCTTTGACGACCTACACCCTGCTCAAGCAGGAACATAACGCCCGGCGGGGCGAGTTCAAAACCGTGCACGGCACGGTGCAGACCCCTGCCTTCCAGAACGTTGCCACCGCCGGTGCCATCAAGGGCGGCCTGTCGGCGCAGGATCTGAAAGATATCGGCGCACAGGTCATGCTGTGCAACACCTACCATCTGCATCTGCGTCCCGGCGATAAGCTGGTAGCGGATATGGGTGGTCTGCACAAATTTACCCGCTGGAACGGCCCTATCCTGACCGACAGCGGCGGATTTCAGGTATTCAGTCTGGCAAAGCTGCGCAAGATCACCGAGGAGGGCGTGACCTTCGCCTCCCATCTGGACGGTCACCGCATCTTTATGGGCCCGGAGGAGAGCATGCAGATCCAGGCAAATCTGGGCTCTACCATCGCCATGGCTTTTGATGAATGCGTGGAGAACCCCGCCCAGCACGATTATTCCAAGGACAGCTGCGAGCGCACCACCCGTTGGCTGAAACGCTGCAAGGCCGAAATGGCACGGCTGAAACACGAGGGCATCTCGGTCAACCCGGATCAGCTTCTGTTCGGCATCAATCAGGGCTGCACCTATGCAGACCTGCGTGTGGAGCATATGAAGCAGATCGCAGAGCTGGAGCTGGACGGCTACGCCATCGGCGGTCTGGCTGTGGGCGAGCCCACCGAAGTGATGTACGAGATGATCAGTCAGGTGGAGCCGCACATGCCTAAGGACAAAATCCGCTACCTGATGGGCGTTGGAACTCCCGGCAATATCATTGAGGCTGTGGCTCGCGGTGTAGACCTGTTTGACTGCGTTATGCCCAGCCGCAATGCCCGCCACGGCCACCTGAACACATGGAGCGGCATCATTAACATCAAAAATGCCAAGTACGAGCGAGACGAGCGTCCCATCGACCCCGCCTGCGGCTGCCCGGTGTGCCGCAACTACTCCCGCGCCTATATCCGGCATCTGCTCAAGGCAGACGAGATGCTGGGGATGCGCCTGACCGTGATGCACAACCTGTGGTTCTACAACCACCTGATGGAGCGCATCCGGGATGAGCTGGATGCCGGTACCTTTACCGCCTTCCACGACAGATATGTGAAACTTCTGGATACCCGAATTTAAACTTTAGCCTTGCAACAAGACCGATAAGAGGGTATAATAGCATTATCTGAATTTTTGAGAGGAGATTTTGCCCCATGCAATTTCTGACTACCACGTCCGAAGGCTATATCAGCCTGTTCTTCACGCTGGCATTGATGCTGGTCCTGCTGTACTTCATGATCTACCGTCCTCAGAAGAAGCAGGAAAAGAAGGATGCCGCTATGCGCAGCAGTCTGGAGATCGGCGATCAGGTCACCACCATCGGCGGTGTCATTGGCCGCGTTGTCGCCATCAAGGACGACACCTTTGTTCTGGAGACCGGCGCTGACCGCGTGAAGATCCGCTTTACCAAGTCTGCTATCTCTTCTGTCGAAAAGCTGAACATGGACAAGGCTCCTGCCGATAAGAAGTAAGCATTTATACCGTGCATACATGAACCGCCTCCCTGCATAGACTATGTGCAGGGAGGCGGTTTTGTTATGTCTGAATCTCGTGGTTTCCCGGCGGAGCTTCTTTCGTTTCTGCTTTTCGGGGTGCTGGGGGTAGCCGTAACGGCGGCAGCTCTGGCTGGTTTTGCGCAGCTGATGGCCGGGCAGGGCTGCTCCGGCAGTGCAGTGCCGATACTTGCCACAATAGCTGTGTGCATGGGCAGTTTGCTGTGTGCACTGGCGGCGGCGTTCCGCAAGAAGGTGCGCGGTCTTTTGACCGGATTGCTCCAAAGTACATTTCTGGCAGTGCCGCTGGCGCTTTCTGCTGTATGGAACGGCACCGCCGCCGAGCCTGCTGTGGTGTGCCGTATTCTGGCGGTGCTGCTCTGCGGCGGTATTGGTGGGCTGCTTGGGGTCACTCTGCGCAGCCGCAGGCACACGCTTCGTTGATAGTTCTGATAAAACGAATCCATCAGAGGGGAAAACAGCGTATGTGGATCTACGAACAAGAAAAAACGGAAGAAAACCTGTCTTTGCTGCCGCAGATGGTCAGCTTTCCGGCGCAGAAAACAGAGCCCGCTCTGCCGACTGTACCGAAAACTGCACCGAAACCCGTAGAGCAATTGCCGCAAAAAGAGCCCTGCATCCCGTCAAAGCGGCACGCTACCCGGGATTGCTGGCTGCTGGCTGCGGCCTTTCTGCTGGGGAGTTCGGCAGCCGGTGTATTGCAGGCCGTATGCGATGCCCGGCAGGCAGAACTGCTGCGGTATTATCTGGAAGCGTGGCAAGAGCTGTTTGCGCCGGGCAGTCTGCAAGGGGCAGTACAGCTTTTTGGCATGGAATATCTGGCTCTCGGCCTTGTGGTCAGCCTTTTTCTGGCACTGGGGCTTTCTGCCCTTGGGCCAGTGATGATCTTTGGCAGCATGATGTTGTACGGTTTGGGCAGCGGGCTGCTTATGGTACAGCTTTGTGCGGCAGGCGGGTGGAAAACGATACTTCTGGCCTTACTTTGGACAGGCCTACCCGCGGCAGCGGCAAGCGGCTGTCTATGCTTTTTCGGAGCCTGTGCTTTGCAGGTCAGCAGTCGTATCCACGCTTATTCTTTTCGTAAGCATCCCGGCGGACAAGCCCGCCCCGGGGTGCAGGCATTGATGGGGCAGTATCTGCTGACCATGGTGGTGTTGCTGCCGCTGTGCGGTGCGGCGGCAGGGCTTTCATATCTGGGCAGCCGCCTGTAAACAATATCCTTTTCTTGCGGGTTTTGGCGCAGTGTGTTACAATAACAAAAGACCATTATAAAATGAGGGACAGACATGAAACTAAAATCCGTCTATGTATGCTCCAATTGCGGAGAGACAAGCCCCCGCTGGATGGGGCGCTGCCCCAGCTGCGGCAGCTGGAACACCATGAACGAGGACGTTGTTGCCGAAGCCCCCAAGGCGGGGACTCCTGCCGCCCGGCAGGCTGCTGCGGCTCGTCAGGAGGGCGTGACCACCCTGACCGCCCGGCGGCTGTCAGAAATCAGCACCACCGAGGAAAAGAGCCGCATCCTGACCGGCATCTCGGAGCTGGACCGTGTATTGGGCGGTGGTATCGTACTGGGCGGTGTGGTGCTTTTGAGCGGTGAGCCGGGCGTGGGCAAATCCACCATGCTGTTACAGCTGTGCGGTGCCATCTCTAACCAGCACAGTGTGCTGTATATCACCGGCGAGGAATCTGTCCGGCAGGTCAAGCTGCGCGCTGCGCGGCTGAAGGTGCCGCAGGACAACATTTTTCTGGCGGCAGAAAATGACGTAGACGAGATCTGCGGCTTGATTGAAAAGGAAAAGCCGGACCTTGTGGTCATCGATTCCATCCAGACCATGCGCTGCATGGATATCTCGTCCTCGTCCGGTACGGTCAGTCAGGTGAAGGAGAGCGCCGCGCGTCTGCTGGCAGTTGCCAAAAAACAGGAGATTCCCATGTTCATCGTGGGTCATGTGAACAAGGATGGCGCAATTGCAGGCCCCAAGGTCATGGAGCATATCGTGGATACGGTGCTCTACTTTGAGGGCGACAAGATGCTGCCGTACCGCATTCTGCGGGCAGCCAAAAACCGCTATGGCTCTACCAATGAACTGGGAATGTTCGATATGACCGGCACAGGGCTTGCCGAGATCGAAAACCCCTCCCAGATGCTATTGGAGGGGCGTCCGCTGGGGGTTTCCGGCAACTGTGTAGCCTGTACTATGGAGGGCAGCCGTCCTATCCTGAGCGAGATACAGGCACTTGCCACCAAGACGAATTTTCCTGCACCCCGCCGCGCTTGCAGCGGATACGACTATAACCGCATGAATCTTTTGATTGCCGTGCTGGAAAAGCGGGCAGGGTACTTCTTTGGTAATCTGGACGTTTACGTCAACATTGTGGGCGGCATTGCACTGCGGGATACCGCCTGCGACCTTGCCGTCTGCCTGAGCATGGTCTCTTCGCTGCTGGACCGCCCGGTCAGCGATAAGCTTATCGCTATCGGAGAGGTAGGTCTGGGCGGGGAAGTGCGCAGCGTGCCTAATCTGGAACAGCGTCTGCACGAGGCAGAGCGCATCGGCTTTGAGCGGGCGGTTATCCCTAAACACAGCCTTGCGCACCTGAATGCCGCAGATTATCCCGGCATGAAGCTGGTCGGTGCGGCGTATATCGCAGATGCCATCAACGCGCTGAAAAACGACCGCCTGTGATGAAACGAGGAAGCTATGTCGATCTATCTGGACGAAAGAAACCCCGGCAAGCACGCACCCTTTGAGGATGCTGCCCCGGATATTGTAGAATATGTGCGGTACCTTGAGGTGATCGCCGGCAAAAGCGCCAATACGGCGTTTAGTTATTACTGTGACCTGCGCTCCTTCAGCCGCTTTATGAAGCGCCGCCGCGGGCTTGTGGCCGCAGATGCAGAATTTAAGGAGATCGACCCCAAGGGGCTGGATACGGCCTTTTGGGGCAGCATAACAAAAGAGGATATCTACGAATATCTGTACTTTTTAAACCGAGAATGCGGCAACAAAAAATCCTCTACCGCCCGGCGGCTGGCCAGCCTGCACGGCTTTTATGATTATCTGGTCAATCAGGTCAACCGCTTATCCGAGGACCCTACGGCGGCTATCCGCCCGCCCAAGCAGGATAAGGTCTTGCCCAAATATCTGACGACAGAGCAGTCTATCTCACTTTTGGAGAGCACCCAGACCCAGAGCGACTTCCCGGAGCGGGATTATTGCATGGTGGTACTGTTCCTCAACTGCGGTATGCGTCTTGCAGAGTTGGTGGGCATGGACCTTGGAGACATTGACTTAGAGCAGCGGCAGATCCGCCTGTTCGGCAAGGGCCATAAGGAACGCATGGTCTACCTGAATGATGCCTGTGTGGAGGCGCTTCAGCTGTATCTGCGCAAGCGTAATACCATGGAAGGGCTTTCACCCAAGGAAAAAGCCGTGTTCATTACGCGGATGCGCAAGGAGCGTATTTCAAACCGCAGGGTAGAACAGCTGATCTCCGGTGCGATGAAGGCCGCCGGACTGAAGGGCTTTTCCACCCACAAACTGCGCCACACTGCCGCAACTTTGATGTATCAGACCGGTAATGTAGATATCCTTACCCTCAAGCAGCTTCTAGGACACAGCAGTGTGGGAACCACACAAATTTATACGCACCTGCAAGAATTTCAGGTTCGCTCTGCCATTGAAGAAAATCCGCTGGGCAAGGTATTGCCCATAAAAGCCGCAAAAGCAAGCTTGGATACAATAGAAACAGCAGGGGAGACATCTGCCGAAAATACCCCGGCGGGAGAGGATGCTTCTGAGCCGTCCGGCCCTATGGCTGCCTTTGAGGGCGCTGCGCAGGATGGCTTCCGGGCAGATATTTCGGCAATGTCCAACGAAGAAACCGACGATTCATCAAGCAATACTTAAACCTACTCAAAACGTTTAAGACGGTTCAAAGACCCTTGGCGCGATCCGGTTTGACTGGATGCTGCCATGGGTCTTTATAATTTACAATGTAAGCAGTCAGCAGCCATACAGGAGCATCCTCAGAAGATTCTGGCAGAAACATACTAAGCCATGTCCACACAAAAATCAACTGGAATGATCAACCACAGCCGCAAACTGTAAATCATAAAACGCAGCATGAAACATTATAAAGCAAACTCAAAGACGCTGCAAGAATAATCGAACCAACATGAATCATAACCGAACCGATTCGGCAGCGCATAACACAGGAAGTATCTGTAAGCGTGAGACAAATAAAACAATAAAATATGATAAAAAGTGCAGAATGCGTAGAACGGTTAAGCCAAGCCAAAAAATGAGCCAGCCGAGGCTGAAACGCCAAAAATCCGGGAAATGGGCTTTTTTCACTTCCCTAAGTTTCGCATAACGTGCATTATACGAAACAACTGTAATCAAAAAAGAGAAGCTGCCCTTCTCTCTCTGTCAGATTTCCGGCAGCTTCTGTGGATACTTTTCAGTTTGCGCACGCCCGCTTGATACTCATTTTACCGGCAGCGGTTCTGTGCCGAAGTATGCACAGATGGCTTCATAATAAATGCGTGCCACAGCTTTGCAGCCCTCCTCGCTGCCAAAGCGCTTCACATCTTCGGCGTTCGTTACAAAGCACTGCTCCGCCAACACTGCCGGACAATCCACGTCCTCCAGCAGCGTAAAGCTGCGCTCAGGCCGCACCTGTGTGTAGGTGTTTTCCACCAGCTGCTTCTGGTCGTTTTCCAGATAATAAATGTAACGCACTCCCCCACGTCCGCGCAGTTTTGCGCCGATGCTCCGCATTCCACCGGCCAGCAGTCGGGCAAAATAAAAGCTCTCCTGATGCCATGTACGTCCGGGCACTGCCGGATAGCACTCAAACCCGGATGCCGTAGAGCCGTTGGCTGCGGAGTTGCCGTGGATGGACAGCAGCAGCTGCGGGCTTTGGGCACTGGCGGCGGCTGCACGCTGGGCAGGTGTCGCGGTTTCATCAAAGCTTTCCCGGGTCTGCAGCGGAATGTAATTAGAGTCCTCTTCTAACCACTGAAGCAGCGCAGCAGCCGTTGCTGCGGTGACCTGTTTTTCCTCGACCACTCCCCTTGCGCCCGGGTCGCTGCCGCCATGCCCGGCGTCTATTGCCACCCGGTACGGCGGGTCGCCCACCACAGGACGAAAATCATCCTCTGCGGCCGAGACTGCCGGTGCTGCGGGTGCGTTCAGTTCCAGTGCCGCCTTCCATAAAAACAGGCCGAAGCATAGCATCAGTACCGCAAGAACCAGCAGCAGACCGCGCAAAATCCGGTGCTGCGTTTTGCGGCGGTGCGTTTTAAGTTTGCTATGTTTACTTGCAGATCTGCGCTGGCTGGTTGGCATAAGACTTTACTTCCTGTTCGTTGTACATTCATAATCATAATATGAGTATACTCGCCTTTTCCCTGCACTGCAACAAAAAAAGACTGCCAATTTTTCAAAAGACAGTCCTTACTGGGTTATTTCAATTCTACAACCGTCACGCCGCTTTCGCCTTCGCCGTAACGGCCAAGACGGAAACTTTTTACCATGCGGTTTCCGCGCAGATGCTTATGGATGGCAGTGCGCAGTGCACCGGTGCCGTTGCCGTGGATCAGATAAACCACCGTCTGTCCGTTCAGGATAGCGCGGTCAATAAAGGAATCCACCTCCGACAGCGCCTCATCCACCGTAAGCCCCAGCAGGTTGCACTCCATCTTGGCGGTACGCTGTACGCGCTCTACCCTGCCGTTGGGACGGTTGGTATCGCCGGTCAGGCGGGAATACCGCTGCTGCGCCTTGGTCTTGGGCGCGGCGGGCTCTTTTACCAGCTTTTCCGGCTGCTTCAAGCCCTTGAGGGGTACCTTGGTCTTGATGATACCGGCGCGCACCAGCACATCGCCGTTTTTATCAGGCAGTGCCAGAACGGTGGCCAGCTGGTTCAGCTCTGCAATGCAGACCTCCTGCCCTACCTTTACCTCCTTCAGTGGCACAAACTCCTTGACGGGGTTATGCACCACCTCCGTACCGGCAAACAACTTTTCGGTCTCCTTTTTGGCGATCTCGCGGGCGCGCTGTGCCTTCTGCTGGGCGCTCATGCGCTCGTCCTTTTGCAACTGGCGCAGTTCATCGGTCAGCGCGTAGGCCTGTGTTTCCACCTGCTGTGCCAGCGTGCGCGCCTTGGCACGGGCAGCCTCCAATTCATTTTCGCCCTGCTGGATCAGCTCATCCCGCTTTTTGCGGGCGGCTTCCAGCTGATGGGAAGCTTCGTTGCGCAGCTGCTCCACTTCGTTCTGGCTTTCCTTCAGTTGCAGCTTCAGGTCGTCCAGCTGACCCAGAACCGCATCCAGACGCTTATCCTCGGCAGACAGATGCTGCTGAGCCGCTTCAATGACGCAGCTGGGGATGCCCAGTTTTTCACTGATCAGGAATGCGTTGGATTTGCCCGGTACGCCCACGCTCAGCTTATAGGTCGGGCGCAGGGTCTCCAAATCAAACTCGCAGCTGGCATTGACCACGCCCTTTGTTTCCAATGCAAAGACCTTCAGCTCTGCATAGTGGGTGGTTGCCATCAGCAGTACACCACGGCGGCGCAGCTCCTCAATGATGGCAACTGCCAGCGCGGCACCCTCGGCGGGGTCGGTACCGGCGCCCAGCTCGTCCAGCAGCACAAGGGTGTGCGGCATGGCCAGTTCCAGAATGCCGGTGATTTTTTTCATGTGGCCGGAGAAGGTAGACAGGCTCTGCTCAATGCTCTGTTCATCGCCGATGTCTACCAGAAATTCATCAAACACGCAGATCTCGCTGCGTTCGTCTGCCGGGATCAGAAAGCCGCACTGCGCCATGGCACACAGCAGACCGGCGGTTTTCAGGGTAACTGTTTTACCGCCGGTGTTCGGGCCGGTGATGATAAGAGAATCATACTCCCCGCCCAGCGCAATGTCCACCGGAACACACTTTTGCGGATCGATCAGCGGGTGGCGGGCACGGATCAGGTTAAAAGACGAATCCGTCCGCACAGCGGGCTTGAAGGCCTTCAGTTCCAGTGCAAGCCGCGCCTTCGCCAGCAGGATGTCGATTTCCAGCATAGCCTTGTAGCTGTACTGGAACTGCGGCTCAATGGCAGCCACCTGCGCGGTAAAGGCTACCAGAATGCGCTCGATCTCCTGCGCTTCCTGTGCGCGGTACTGCAGGATGCGGGCGTTTGCCTCCACCACAGCCTGCGGTTCCACGAACACCGTAGCACCCGTAGAGGATACATCGTGGATGATACCGCTCACCTCGCCGCGGTACTCGCTCTTGACCGGCACAACATACCGGCCGTTGCGCATGGAAACCACGCTTTCCTGCAAGTATTTAGAGGTATCCATATTGCGCACCATGCTTTCCAGCCGGTCGCGGATGCTGTTTTCGGTGGCGCGGATCTTTTTGCGCAGCTCTGCCAGCGTGCGGGAGGCAGTATCCGCCATGGCGTCCGGTGCCAGAATGGCACTGGAAATCTGCTGTTCAAGGCCCGGTTCCGGTGCCAGCGCGTAAAACAGATCATCGGTTGGCAACGCGTCATGCTCAGAGGAGCCGTACCAGCTGGTCAAGTGCTGGAAATTGCGCAGCGCACCAGCCACCATCAGCAGCTCGCCCATAGAAAGCACACCGCCCTTTACGGCACGGGCGGCAAGCTGGCTGACCCCCTCTACCCCGCCAAAGCGCGGCGAGCCGTTTTTGATCAGCAGAGTGTTGATGGCATCTGTCTGCTCCAGCGCGTAGCGCACCTCGTCCGGGTCGCACTGCGGCTCAATGGCCAGTAGCATGGCACGGGCTTCCTTGCACACACAGCCCTCCGCCGCACGCGCAATGATCTTATCCAGTTCTAATGTTTTTAAGTAGCTTGTTTCCATACTGTTCCTTTTTGGTCAGGGCAGCACACTTTTCAAAAAGGCATAGCTCTTCAGCGGCTTATCCAGATGCGTCAGGGCATAGTTTTCAGCCACTGCGGAAAGCTTTGCCAGACTGCCCACAGAGATCTTGAATGCAAATATTTTTTTGTCCTCTACCAAGCAGATGTGGCGCAGTGCAAACAGCGCAGCCTTGTCCAGATTGCAGTTCTTGCCTGCCTTTGCCGCACAGGCTGCACAGAGCAGATGCCCTTCCTGCGCGTCCAGATAAAAGGCATCTCCTTCATCGTAGGTGCCGCAGTCCCGGCAGCAGACAATCTGCGGCATAAAGCCGCACTCGCTCATGGTGCGCAGCTCAAAGACTGCCTTGATCACCCGCAGGTCGGTCCGGTGCTCGCTGATCATATACAGGCTGTTCAGCACCAGACGCAGCTCCCGGGCTGCTTCCTCTCCGGTAGGCGAAAGCGCAGCGGCCATCTCGGTAAGATACATGGCAAGGCTCACCCCTTCAATGGAGGAGGAAACGCCGTGGAAGATATTCTGCACCTCGGCTTCCCGCACGGTATACATATTGCGTCCGGGCACCAGCGTAAACTCCGAATAGCAGAATAGCCCGCAGGCACTGAACAGCTTGCTTTTCAGCCGCAGACTATTTGCAGCCATTGCTGTGATCACGCCCAGCTTCGGGGTAAGGATCGTCAGAATGCGGTCGGCTTCTCTATAACGGGTCTCCTTCAGTACCAGACCCATGGTCACAAATGGTTCCATCATCCGTTTCTCCTGCCGGATGCTCGGCGGGCAGCTGCACCAGTTGTTTGTAATCGAGATAACGGAGAATATTCCCCGTGCAGGCAAAGGCCTGCCAGCTTGCAGCAGCATCCATCTTCAGCACTCCTTCCCTTTCCTGTGCACAGGCTGCTTTTGTTATAGTGTCAGCCTGATTCTAGCACAGCATACAAGGGAAAACTGTCCTGCTTTGGCAGCACTCAGCGGTTGGAGGAATTCTGCTTGAAGCCGAAGTTATTCAGCAAAAATTCGTTATCCCGCCAATCGGATTTCACCTTGACCCAGCACTGCAGGTTGACCCGGCAGCCCAGGAACTCCTCGCAGTCGGCGCGGGCAGCGCTGGCGATCTTTTTAAGCATCGCACCGCCCTTGCCGATGACCATGCCCTTGTGGCTCTCCCGCTCGCAGTAGATGTTCACATCAATGTCAATCAGATCTGTGCCCGGGCGCTCCTTGAAGCGCTCCACCACTACTGCAATACCGTGCGGAATCTCGTCCCGCATAAAGAGCAGCGCCTTTTCGCGGATGACCTCGGCCACCAGCTCTTTTTCCGGCATATCGGTATAAGCGTCATCATCAAAATAATGGGGGCCTTCCACGGCATAGCGGCTCAAGGCATCGAACAGCTCCTCGCTGCCCTCCTTATTGCGCACACTGATGGTGTAGATCTCATCGAACACGCCCAGTGCTTTCAGCTCTGCCTTGCGGGCTTCCAAATCGGCAGGATCTTTAACAAGGTCGGTTTTGTTGATGACCGCAATGGCCGGGCCGCTGCGGTGCAGCGCCTCCACAAGTGCCATCTCAGATTCGTTCAGCGCGCCGTAAGGCTCGAACAGCATCATGGAAACATCCACATCCGCAATGGAATCGCTGGCGGTCTTATCCATACGCTTGCCCAACTTGTTGTGGGCTTTGTGCACACCGGGAGTGTCCAGCAGCACATATTGCAGCGACCCCCGGGTGATCACGCCGGTGATGCGGGTGCGGGTGGTCTGGGGCTTAGAGGTGACGATAGCCACCTTTTCACCGACCAAGAGGTTCGTCAGGCTGGATTTGCCCACGTTCGGTCGTCCGATGACAGCAACGAATACAGAGGAGGTGTCGTAATGCTCCTGAACGGGTGTTGTAGTACTCAAAGTGAACTCCTGTCTTGTTTTTATGTTCTGTTGCAGTGAAGGAATATCATTCCGTGTAGCTGACCGTGCGGGGCAGACCCAGCTGCAGCAGCACAGCCTCTTCCTTTTCGCGCATACGCATGGCTTCCAGACCGCCGTTTTCGTGGTCGTAGCCCAGCAGATGCAGCATGGAGTGGACGGTCAGAAAGGCCACCTCCCGCTGCAGCGGATGTCCATACAGATTGGCCTGCTCCATGGCGCGCTCCATGCTGATGACAATATCGCCCAGCATCATGCAGCCGTTGTTCTCGTCGATATCGTACTTGCCGTTCTCACCCAGAGGAAAGCTCAGCACATCAGTGGGCATGGGCTTGTTGCGGTACTGGTTGTTCAGCTCGGCAATGGCAGCGTTGTCCACAAAGGTAACGCTGATCTCGGCAGGACGATCAAAATGCTCATATTCCAGCACTGCGTTACAAGCGCGCCGGATCAGGATACGGAGCCCGGAGGGCACCTTGACAGCTTTCTGGGAGTTGGTGATCAAAACTTTGTTGGACATATCGGTCCACTCCTTTCAAAGGGTTTGTTTAAAATTCTTTTTGTTTTCTTTATTTTCCGCTTCGGCAGCGGGATGGGCGGCACGCTCGTAAGCCTTTACGATCTCCTGCACCAGCCGGTGACGCACAACGTCCTTATCGGTAAAATAGCACTGTGCAATGCCGTTCACGTCTTTCAGCACCTTCAGCGCATCCACCAGACCGCTGCGGGTGCTGCCCGGCAGATCAATCTGGGTCACATCGCCGGTAACGACCACCTTGGAGCCCACACCCATACGGGTAAGGAACATTTTCATCTGCTCTGGGGTGGTGTTCTGCGCCTCGTCCAGAATGATAAAGGAATCATCCAGTGTACGTCCACGCATATAGGCCAGCGGGGCAACCTCAATGATCTGCTTTTCTACCAGACGCTCGTAGGTCTCTGCACCCAGCATATCAAACAGGCCATCGTACAGCGGCCGCAGATAGGGGTCTACCTTCTGCTGCAGGTCGCCGGGCAGAAAGCCCAGCTTCTCGCCTGCCTCCACCGCCGGGCGGGTCAGGATGATACGGGATACCTCTTTAGCCTTGAATGCCTTCACTGCCATGGCAACGGCCAGATAGGTCTTGCCAGTACCCGCCGGGCCGACACCGAAGGTAATGGCATTGGAACGGATGGCGCTCAGGTATTCCTTCTGTCCCAGCGTTTTGGGGCGGATCGGGCGTCCCTTGACCGTGACAGTAACAAAATCCTCGGTCAGCTCCTTTACCCGCTTCTCCGCGCCATCATGCGCCAGACTGATGCAGTAGTGCACGGTCTGATCCTCCAGCGGTGTTCGGTTCTCGATCAGAAGAAGCATTCCCTCCACAGCGCGGTTCGCTGCCGCCACATTGGCAGGCTCGCCGGAAATGCGCAGCTGTGTACCGCGGCAAACAGCGGTAACAGAAAACTCTTTTTCCAATAAGCGAATATTCCGGTCACAGTTGCCAAAAACAGCCGCTGCGATCTCTACACTATCCAGTTCAATACACTTTTCCGCCATGGAGCTCCTCCCGAATTGCAGAATTTGATAACTATATTGTACCACCAAAATCTTCAGAAGAAAACTATGAAAAGTGCACAAAATATTTTCCTGTGTTCCATCGGTTTTTCCATACGAACCGTGGTTTAAAGCTTTTTGGTAGCTTTTTTCTGAAAACGCTTGACAAAGTATATCGGGAGACGATATACTTTAGACACGATATATCGGTTGACGATATATAGCCGTCCGATAGAATCCTTGGAGTGTTTCAGTATGGAAAACCTTGCATTGACCGAATCGACCTATTATATTCTGTTGTCTCTTTACCATCCGCAGCACGGCTATGGCATTATGCAGCAGACGGAGCAGCTTTCCGGCGGCAGAGTCCATCTTGCCGCCGGGACGCTGTATGGTGCTTTGACCTCTCTGTGTGAAAAAGGCTGGATCCGTCCCCTGCCCGCCGAAAGCGGCAGTCGAAAAAAGGAATATCAGCTTACCGCAGAGGGCGTACAGGTATTAAAACACGAGCTTGCCCGCTTGCAGCAGCTTGTGGCAAATGGTGAGAGCATCCTGAAGGAGGAAGCCTTATGAGGGAAAAGAAAACCGTTTTCAAGCTTTTCTTTGTGTGGGATTTTGAAAAAGAGGAGCGCTGGCTGAACGAGATGGCGCAGGAGGGATGGGTACTGGACAATACCGGGTTTTCCTTTTATACCTTTGTGCGCTGCGAACCGGGCGAGTATATCATCCGCTTGGAGATGAACCCCAGCAGCGATTACCGCGCCTTTGTAAAGGAACTGGGTGCGGAATATATCGGCGGTTGTGTCAACTGGGTGTACTTCCGTCGGAAAGCAGAACTTGGCAGTTTTGAGCTTCTCTCGGATATTGACTCCCATCTGACGCATCTGAGCCGCATCGACAGGATGCTTTCCCTGATCTGCTTGGCAAACCTCATCATAGGCGTAACGAACTCTCTGAACCAGTTCCGGTACGGCTGGCTGAACCTGTTGTGCGCAGCAATGCTCTCCTATGCACTGGGGCGCATCCACGGCATGAAAGCAGCATTGGAAAAGGAGCGCAGTTTGCACGAATGATTTGTCAAGCCCTTCTTCGCCACAACCGCAGAGAATAAAGCCGCATATCTTTGGATAAAAAGGCAATGGCAAACCTTTCTCCATCGTGATACAATAACAAGCGTTGTGTGCCGCCGCCCGGTGGACGTTTGGACTGCTTGAATACAAAGGAGAAGGAACTATGGAACAGCTTTTTCTGATGCCCGGTGAAGAACGATACGAGCGCTTCAAGGATGGCAACGGTGTTCCTAAGGTGCACTACTCCTACTGCTCCATGCGCGGTGCCTTCTTTGACTGCGAGAGCCGCAGTCTTGAGGAAGCCCAGCGCCTGTGCGAAAACTGGCTTGTAGGGCAGGATCGCTGCTACCGCAACTAACATAGAACCATAAAACCCCTGCCGTATTTGCAGACCTTTTTGCAAAACGGCAGGGGCTATTTTTATATAGATTTTACTGCCACACCTGCGCACAGACAAGTTCCAGCACGCTACCGGCAATACAGCGGGATTTATCCGAGATCAGGAAGCAGTTGGAAAGTTCCTCCCGCCGGGGGTCGATATCCGCGATCTTAAAGCCCGGCGTGACCGGATAGCCGCTGCGCAGCAATCCGCGCAGAATACCGGGGATCTGTGCTGTAACCGAGATTTCCTCCCCCTCCGGGGTACGGATAGTAGCGATAGTCTCGCCCTTCTCCACCAAATCGCCGATTTTACGCACATTCATAAAGACACCGGCAGTCTGTGCATGGATCACCCGCTCCGCACCATACCCGCCGATGACGCCGGGGATGCCGGTATTGGGGATAGCGCTCCCCTCTCGGATGATCCGGCCCAGCCGGTGGCCGCGCTTGGTCTCCACCACGGCATCTACATCCTTCCCGGCAACAAAGCCGGGGCCAAGGGCAATGGTCAGCGGTGCCATATCCCGGCGGGTGCCAAGGTTGCGCTTGGCCAGAATGGCGTCCACTACGACCTCTGGCTTTGCCCGGGCAATACAGATGCCCTCCGGGTCAACGAGCACTGGAACGCCCCCCTGCGCCCAGACGGACTGTGCCTGCTCTAATGCTTCAATGCGGACGGCACGCAGCCCCTCAACAATGGCTTCGCCTTCATACACTGCTTCACACAGGGCTACCTGACGGCGGATGGCTGCGGGCTGTGTCGTTTCCAATACCAGCACCCGCAGCCCGGCGCTCCACAACCGGTGGATGGTGCCGGTAGCAAGGTCGCCGCCGCCGCGCACGATGATCAAAGCATCCTTTTTCATTTCGTTTCCTCCCCGGGGCAAAGTGTCTGCAACAGCACTTCCATGGAACCGCCGCAGGCAGCAATGGCTGCATCCTCATTTTTGCCGTCAGCCGAAAGTTGCAGGCATTGCAGAACGGGCGCAGCCTGTGCCAACAGCTTCTGAGCAGCCTGTACCGTGTAATGCTCCATAATGCCGCCGCCCACACTGCCAACCGTACTGCCATCGGGCAGAATGAGCATTTTTGCACCCACATCCCGCGGGGTAGAGCCACGCCGTGCAACGATGGTAGCCAGCACCGCCGGGGTGCTGGCTTTTTCTGCCTGCACCATTGCATCCAGCAAGGCGATGGGATAGCCCTCGGTCTGGGGGCGTGCATTCTTGACCTGCACGATCTGTGCCAGAATGGAAAGTGCGATCTCCGCAGCGGTCTGCGCGCCGATGGCAAGGCCGATGGGTGCGCAGAGCGCATCGATCCGCTGACTGTCCAGACCGTTCTCCAACAGCTGACGGCGCACCAATGCAGCACGACCACGACTGCCCATCATGCCCACATAGGCCGCAGGCTTTTGCAGGATCTGGGTAAGGCAATCCAGATCAAAAGCGTGGGAGCGAGTCAGTACCGCAAAATAGGTCTCTGCCCCGCCTGGCACATTTTGAAGCGCCTGTGCAAAGGGGGCACAGAGCACGGTATCTGCTCCGGCGGCGCGCAGCTGCTGGGCAAATTCTTCCCGGTCGTCTATGGCAAGCACCGGCAAGCCAAGAAGCTTTGCCTGTTTTACAAGGGCAGCAGCCACATGGCCGCCGCCGCAGACTACCAACTGCGGCACCGCACCAAAGCGCTCGGCAAATACTCGCTGCCCGTCCAGTGTCAGAAAGCCCGTAGCGGTACAGGCTTGCAGGACGGCAAGCTGACGCTGCAAAAGCCCGGCGTTTCGAGTCTGCCACACGGCGTTGCCGTCCCGCAGCAGCAGCTGACTGCCTGTCTCTGCGCCTTCCAGCACGGTAGCCAGCGTATAGCTGCCGGTCTGGTTTGTATCTTGCAGAACGTCTGCAAGCGTTTGTCTGTTCATTGGTGTCCCTCTCCCTCTGTTATTGCTCCACAGGCGTTACCTTATCAAACTGTGTCTGATCCAGTTCTGCCTGCCAGCTTTGCCAGTCCTCCGGCAGCATACGCCATGCAAGCCCGCACCCTACCGAGATCTCACGCGGCAGCGGGATCAGCCGTCCGGGCACCTGCCGGGCATGGCATTGCTTTTCCCACTCCATCGCCTCTAAGGTGGTACGGAAGGAAAGCACGATATAGCTTCGTTTTACTCGCATAAAAGCTCCCGGGCAAGTGCGCAAACCGCCTGCGCTGCTTGCCGCGCCTCCTGTTCGGTATTGAAATGGGAAAAGCTGAACCGTACCACGCCCTGCTCTGCAGTGCCAAGCGCCTTGTGCATCAGCGGGGCGCAGTGTGCCCCGGCACGCACGCAGATGCCGTAGTCCTCCCACAAGATATCTGCCACCCGGGCAGAATCCTCCTGTGCGATGTTCAGCGCCACAATGGGCGCACGGGGCTGCATGGTCATATCACCGTATACCGTTACGCCCGGCGCAGTGCGCACCTGCTCATAAAACAGGCTGGCAAGGGCATTTTCCCGGGCGGCAAGGCTTTCTACGCCCCGTTCCAGCAGCCAGCGCACCCCGGCACACAGCCCTGCAAGGCCGTGCACATTCAGTGTTCCGGCCTCCAGTGCGGTGGGCATCTGCAAAGGGTGCGTTTCGTCAAAGCTGTGCACACCGCTGCCACCCACAAGAAGCGGCTCAATGCGCAGGCTGGGGCACACATAAGCCCCGCCGGTGCCCTGCGGCCCCAAAAGAGCCTTGTGGCCGGTAAAGCAGAGTGCATCAATACCAAGCTGCTGCACATCAATGGGCTGTGCACCGGCAGTCTGCGCGGCATCCACGATGAACAGCAGGCCATTCCTGTGGGCAAAGTCCGCTGCGCGGGCAAGGTCGGTGCCATTGCCGGTCACATTGGAAGCACCCGTCACCACCAGTGCCCGGGTCGTGTGGCGCAGCAGCGATTCCCACTGGTCGTAGCACAGCCGTGCAGCAGTATCCACTTCGGTAAAAGAGACCTCTACTCCCTGCGCCCGCAGCCGGTACAGCGGACGCAGAACAGAATTATGCTCGCATACCGTTGTGATCACATGGTCACCCGGATGCAGCACACCGTTCAGCACCGTATTCAGCGCCATGGTCGCATTAGCGGCAAAAACAATACAGGAGGGATCCGGCGCATGGAAAAGCTCTGCCAGCGCCAGACGGGTGTCCAGTACGATCCGCGCGGCGTGAAGCGTGGGCTCATGTGCGCCGCGCCCGGAATTGCCTGCCGTGTGCAGTGCCTCCAGAATAGCCTGCTCCACCTGCGGTGGTTTATGCAGGGTAGTGGCTGCGTTGTCAAGATAAATCACGGCTTTACCACGTTCCCGGCCTGCGTCAGCTTTTCGGCAATGGTGTACATGTTGGTCACACTGCCCACAGCCAACTTCTCGGTAAGGCCGTAGAAGTTCAGGCAGGTACCGCAGGTCAGGATCTCCACGCCCTGTGCTTCCAATGCCTTAAGATCCTCCAGCATGGCAGAGCCTTCACAGGTCAGTGCTGCGCCGCCGTTATAGAACAGGATCGTCTTGGGCAGCTTGTCCTGCTGGGTCAGTGCGAACACAAAAGCCTTGAGCAGGGTCTTGCCCAGCTCCTCACTGCCATCGCCCATAACGGCAGCGGAAATAGCCACCACCGTATCGGTGCGGGCATCCGGTACGCAGACAGGAGTCTGCTCTGCCGGGGCGCCTGCTGCTTCGCCCAGCGTGAACAGTACGCGGTATTTGCGCTCTTCCAGCTTTTCCGCGCTGTACTGATAGTCCTTCTGCTGTGCCATCTTGGTCAGGTTCTGTACAGCGATTTCGTTGTCCACCAGAACCTCTACCTGTCCTGCGCCCTGCAATTCGGAAATCGCTTTTTTCGCCTTGACGACCGGCAGCGGGCAGGCATCGCCCAGTGCATCTACTTTGATAAATTCAGCCATGTTGATTACTCCTCTCATTTGTCTGTTACGGTGATCTCAATTTCCTGCTTCGGCAGGATCTCGCCCACGATACTTGCGGGCAGCCCTGCGGTGCGCAGTTCCTGTTCCAGAACCTCTGCATCCGCCGGGTCTACCGCCAGCAGCAGCCCACCGGAGGTCTGTGGGTCGAACAAGACCTCCTCCATGGCAAAGCTTACGTTCTCGAACCGGACGAACGGCCCGGTGTGGTTGCGGTTGCGCTGCCCGGCGGCGGTGTACAAAAACGCATCCGCTGCTTTTTCTGCGCCCGGCAGCACCGGAACAGCATTTGCATGGATGATGCAGGAAAGCTTGCCGCCCATCATCTCGTGTAGATGGCCGAGAAAGCTGAAGCCGGTCACATCCGTAGCGGCGTGGACGCGGTACTTGCGGCTGATTTCTGCCGCCGTTTTGTTCAGAGTGGTCATGGAGCGGATGGCTGCTTCCATCTCCTCCGGGGCGGCTTCGCCCACGCGGTTTGCCGTGCACAGCAGACCCACGCCTAAAGCCTTGGTCAATATCAGCTTATCACCCGGCACTCCGGTGTCGTTCGTGTACATCCGGTGCGGGTCTACAAGGCCGGTCACAGAAAGACCGTATTTTACCCCGCTGTCTGCAATGGAATGCCCGCCTGCAAGACTGCCGCCTGCTTCTGCCACCTTTTCGGCACCGCCGCGCAAAATCTCACCCAGCACGTTCAGATCCATATCCTCCGGGAAGCAGACCAGATTTAAGGCGGTCTTTACCTCGCCGCCCATGGCGTAGACATCGCTCAGGGCGTTTGTGGCTGCGATCTGCCCAAAGGTGTAGGGGTCGTCCACCATCGGTGGAAAAAAGTCCACGGTCTGCACCAGCGCAATGTCGTCCGTAATACGGTAGACTGCGGCATCATCCCGGCTGTCATAGCCGACCAGAAGATCCGGGTCTTTTTCGCCCCGGGGCAGCTTTTCCAGAATGCGGCTCAGCACCCCGGCACCCAGCTTTGCGGTGCAGCCGCCCCCGGTACAGAATATGATCTTATCTTCCTTGCTCATGCACGTTCTTCCTCTTCAAAATGCGTCAGCACACACGGTATGCCCTGCTGACGCAAAAGCTGTTGTATTGGTATGCCCTGCTGGCGCAATTCCGGCGTATCAGCCTGATTGAGCACAGCGTAAAACTGCCGGTCACCCACCGCCTTGCGGCCACCCTGCGTGCTTGCAAGCAGCTGTGCCAGCATGGGCGGCGTAAGGGGCGCATCCGGCGCAGCCGCTAAAAACTGCGGACGGATGGTATCATAACGGAAGCAGCCCTCCCGCAAGGGCTTGCCCAACGCCGAAAGCCCTGCCACCGCCAAAACGATATCGCTTTGGGGCAGCAACACCGGTTCGTGCGCCGCCGGGAGCTTGCAGGGGTGGTGCTTTGCACCGTCTGCTTCTATAAATACCGCATCTGCCTGCGCCATCCGGCGCAAAAGCTGCGGCGGCGGCAGGGTCAGCTTCCCGTTTTCTGCCGGAGTGCCGATCACGGCGTAGTGACCCGCCTGCCATAGGGCGGTAAGCGCTGCATCATCTGACGCATAACAGGCAGCAGGCTGACGGATATGAGTGGTCGTCGTCACAAGCACCCGCCAGCCCTTACGGGCACAGTGGTCTGCCATGGCATACAGCAGGGTCGTTTTTCCCCCGCCGCCTACCAGAGAAACGGTATGCCCTTTCTCTGCCAGAAACGGAAACTCTTTTTCGTTCAGCATCTGCCCTTACTGCTTTGCTGCAACTGCCATGGCGATCTGCTCCGGGGTGATGGGCAATTCATAGAAGCGGGTGCCGATGGCGTTGTAGATGGCGTCCGAGATGGCAGGCAGCGGTGTATTGATGACCACCTCGCCGATGGACTTTGCGCCAAAGGGGCCGTTAGGCTCGTAGCTGTTCTCAAACTCCACATGGATATGCCCGATATCGTTGCGGGCAGGGATCTTATACTGGAACAGAGAGTTTTCCTCCGGGTAGCCGTTTTTGTCGTAGGTGATATTCTCGGTCAGGGTCATACCGATGCCCTGCAGAATGCCGCCCTCTGCCTGCACACGGGTCAGGTTGGGGTTGATGGGGGTGCCGCAGTCCACGCAGGCGTCAAATTCCAGCACCTTCACCTCGCCGGTCTCGGTATCCACCTCCACCTCGGCAGCGCCCACCATATACGGCGGCGGCGACAAGGGCGAGGTGTGAGTCTCGGTAAATTCCAGCGGGATCTTATGGCCAAACTGCGAGGCAAAGGCGATCTCGGACAGGGTCTTTTGGCGGGTGGGGTCAGCGCTTTCAAACACGACCTTGCCATCAAACTCCACGGCATCCGCCGGGCATTCCAGCAGCTCTGCGCCCAGCTTGCAGATCTGTTCCCGCAGCTTCAGGGCACACTTCTCGGTGGCCTTGCCGGTGACATAGGTGGTGCTGGAAGCGTAGGAACCGGAATCGTAGGGAGAGGAATCCGTATCCGCACCAAAGACGGTAATGTTGTCCAGCGGGCAGTCCAGCACCTCGGCGGCGATCTGCGCCAGCGTGGTGTCACAGCCGGTGCCCATATCGGCAGCGCCGATCATCAGGGTATAGAAACCGTCATCGTTCAGCTTGAGGGTAGCGCTGCCCACGTCCATGCCGGAAATACCGGAGCCCTGCATGGCCATACCCATGCCAATGGCACGGATCTTGCCGTTGCCCATATCCCGGGCGGGATACTTGTGCTCCCAGTCGATCATCTCGCGCACCTTGAGCACGCACCGGTCCAGTGTGCAGCTGGTATTCACAGCGCCGTAATAGGCGGGCATCACATCGCCCTCCTGCACGGTATTCTTCAGGCGCAGTGCAATGGGATCCATGTTCAGCTTGTGCGCCAACTCGTTGACGGCAGATTCCACCGCAAACAGACCCTGCGTAGCGCCATAGCCGCGGTATGCACCGGCAGACATGTGGTTGGTGTACACCACATCACTGACAAAGCGGAAAGCCTCGGCCTTGCCGTACAGCGGGATGGACTTGTGACCGGACAGGCCCACGGTAGTGGGGCCATGCTCGCCGTAAGCGCCGGTGTTGGACAGGGTGTACAGGTCGATGCCCTTCACGATGCCGTCTTTGGTAGCGCCCAGACGGACGTGCATCTCCATCTCGTGGCGCGGCGAAGAAGCCGTCTGGCTTTCCACACGGCTGAAGATGAGCTTGGAGGGCTTTTTGGTCATCCAAGTCACAAAGGCCGGGTACACCTCGCTGACGGCGGTCTGCTTGGCACCAAAGCCGCCGCCGATGCGGGGCTTGGAAACACGCACCATGGACTTGGGAATGTGCAGTGCATTGGCGATGTTGCGGCGGGCATGGAAAACGATCTGGGTAGAGCTGAGCACATTCAGCCGCCCGTAAGTATCAATGGAACAATAGGTGCGGAAGGTCTCCATCATGGCCTGCTGGCAGGCCTTGGTGTGGTACACATGGTCGATGACCACATCGCACCCGGCCAGCACAGCGTCGATATCACCATTGCCGCATTCATCATGAGCGCAGAGGTTGCGCTTGTTGTCGGCACCCACGGGGGCAAGGCTTTCCCAGTTATCCTCCGGGTGCACAAGGATGGGGTTATCCTTGGCGGTGTGGAAATCCAGCACGGCTTCCAGCACCTCATAATCCACTTTAATGAGCTTGAGCGCCTTGTCCACGCACTTTTCGTCCTTACCGGCTACGATGGCCACCACGTCTCCCACAAAACGAACATGGCGGTCGATGAGCAGACGGTCGTAGGGACTGGCTTCCGGGTAGGTCTGACCGGCCTGCGTGTAACGGCGGGCATCCTGCGGCACATCCTCCCAAGTAAAGATAGCCTCGATGCCGGGCACTTTTTTGGCAACGGCGGTGTTGATGCTGCGAACGATGGCGTTTGCATAGGGCGAGCGCAGCAGCTTGACGATCAGGCAGTCCTGCGGGATGACGTCATCCATATAGACAGGCTGACCGGTGACCAGCTGCATGGCGTCTTTTTTGCGGAACGGTTTGTTGACTGTTTTCACTGTACACCCTCCTTCTGCTTTTTCCATGCCAGAAAGCTCATGATGCCGCGCAGCTGACCTTCGTAACCGGAGCAGCGACACAGGTTTCCGGCAAGGTATTCCTTCACCTGCTCTTCAGTGGGGTACGGCTGCTCCCGGAACAGAGCCAGCGCGTTCATAATAAAGCCCGGGTTGCAGAAGCCGCACTGCTCTGCGCCCTGATCTGCGATAAAGGCACCAAACTCGGCAGCTTCCTTCTGCAGGCCCTCCAGCGTGGTGATCTTATGTCCATCGGCACGGGCTGCCAGCACGGAGCAGGACAGCACAGGCTTATCATCCATAAACACGGTGCACAGACCGCAGTTAGAGGTCTCGCAGCCGCGTTTGACGCTCTTGCAGCCATGTGCACGGACAAAATCGATCAAAAGCATATCCGGGGCGATCTCCTCGGATACCCGGACACCGTTCAATGTAAGTGTAATCTGCATTTACTTTTCCTCCTGCATTTTACGCTGTTCCAGTTCCAGCACCGCGCGCTTTGTCAGCACGCCAGCCAGATGCCTGCGGTACTCGGCGCTGCCGCGCATATTGGAGCCGGTAACAATCTGCGCCTTTACGCTTTTGGCAAACTGCGCGGCAAGCTGTTCCGCCGCAAGGGCAGGCTCTGCCGGGAGCTCGAACCGCACGGCGCGCAGCGGACGCGCACCGATGACGATGCGGTAATCGCCGGTCTCCATCCGGGCGGCAGCACAGGTCAGCACCGGGATATCGGTCTGGCTGTTGCGCACCGACTGGTAATAAAGCTTCATCGGTGTCTTTTTTACGATCAGCCGTACCAGAATGTCCCGGTCGTAGGGGCGCTGGGCATATTCCTGCAGCGGCAGGATACCGCCCTTGTACAGCTCTACGTCACAATCCATGGCCAGGAACATGGTCAGCACATCCGAAAAGCCGAACCGGCTGTAAATGCTGCCGCCCACGGTCGCCAGATTGCGCAGCTGCACACCCACGATATGGCGCACAGCCTCGCGCATAGCGCCGTGGGTGTAGGCGACAAGCCCCGGATGCTGTTCCAGCTGGCGCAGGGTGACCATAGCGCCGATGGAAAAGCTGTCCTCGGTCTCCTCAATGGTATCCAGTCCCAGACCGGAAAGGTCGATGGCGGTGCCGACATTGATGGTTTCCATCTTCAGCCAGATCATGCCGCCCAAAATGCGGTTTGGTTTTTTCTGGTTCAGCTGCCACGCTTCCTCCAGACTTTCTGCCCGCTTATATTCTCGGATCGTCATCATGTGCAGTACCTCTCTTTTCTATCGCTGCGATATCTCTTCTTTTATTTTAGCACAGCTTTCGGTATAATACTATTATAAAATGCTGTTGAAGGAGTGTTTTTGTATGAAGAAGTCGCTTACGGTCGGCTGTGTGATCATGGCCTCCGGGTTGAGCCGCCGGTTTGGCACAAACAAGCTGCTTGCAGATTTTTGCGGCCAGCCCATGCTCTGCCGTGCTTTTGACGCTACCGCCACACCCGGTATCGCTGCCCGCATCGTGGTGACCCGCTCGGAAGAGGTGCAGGCGTTGTGCAGGGCGCACGGCGTCCCGGTGCTGCTGCACAGTCTGCCCGGCCGCAATGATACCGTTCGGCTGGGCCTTTCGGCACTGCTGGAGCAGCAGCCGGAGCTTAGCGGCTGTATGTTTCTGCCCGGGGATCAGCCCCTGCTGCGCCGGGAGACGGTAGAAGCCATGACAGAGCGCTTTTGCCACGAACAGTCATCCCAAACAGAATGGCAAAAAGAAACAGAACGGGAGATTTTCCGTCTGGGTGCCGTGGCCGAAAACGACCCGGCACCTCTTGTCGGAAGTCCCGTTCTGTTTGGAAGCAGCTTCTTTTCAGAACTGCTCACCCTGCCGGAAAATAAAGGCGGCAACGTGCTGCTTAAAAAACATCCTGCGCAAGTGCACACGGTCTGCATTGCAGACGGCGAAGAGTTGCTGGATGCAGATACCCCGGAGGTGTTGCAGCAGCTGGAAGCCATCGCCCGGCAAAAAAACTAAGGTTTACTCTGCCATATCGTTCTTGGGCAGCAGGATGTTCAGCAGGATCGCAACAAAGGCAGCCGGAACGATACCGGACTCGCCGCAGATCAACTGGAAGACCTGCGGAGCCTGTGCCAGAATGCCGCTGTTGGCGCCCATACCGTAGCCCACACCCAGTGCCACAGACACAATGGTCAGGTGGCGCGGGGTCATCTTTTCCTTGGTGATCAGCTGGATGCCGCTGACCACGATGGAAGAGAACATCATAACGGCAGCACCGCCCAGAACAGCCTGCGGCATGATGGAGATCAGCGCGCCCAGCTTGGGGATCAGGCCGCAGAGGATCAGGAACACAGCGCCGGAAGCCAGCGCCATGCGGTTGACCACTTTGGTCATGGCCACCAGACCCACGTTCTGGCTGAAAGAGGTGTTGGGCAGCACGCCGAACAGTGCGGCAAAGGTAGAGCCGAGGCCATCGCAGATGACGCCGCCGGACAGTTCCTTATCAGAGGGCTCGCGGTTCATGCCGCCCTCCATCACGCCGGAGATATCGCCCACGGTCTCCACTGCGGTAACGATGAACATGACCAGCACCGGCAGGATCGCACGGGCATCAAATACCACCTTGACCGGCATCAGCTTGGGTACTGCGAACCAGGAAGCCTGTGCCACCTTGTTCCAGTTGAGCACCCATGCCTTGGTGAACTCCACGCCATCGGCAGTCACGCCGGTGGTGGGCAGCACCAGACCCATAATGAATGCAGCCACATAACCGGCCAGAATGCCGATGAGGATGGCAGAAGAGCTGAGGAAACCGGTGGTCCAGTGCTTGAAGAACAGGATGACCACCAGGACGAACAGTGCCAGCAGCAGGTTTTCCACAGAGCCGAAGTCCTTGGCCTTGTTGCCGCCACCGAAGGAGTTGATGCCTACCGAGATCAGCGAAAGACCGATGGAAAGCACCACCGTGCCGGTGACCACCGGCGGGAAGAACCTGCGCAGCGGCTTCAGGAAGAAGCCCAGCACGCTTTCAAAAATACCGCCGATGATGGATGCGCCCATAATCGCGCCATAGGCCAGCACGCCGCCGCCCATCGTGCCCACAACGCTGTTGAACACGCCAATAAAGCCGGAGCTGGTACCCATGATAATAGGTACTGCGCCGCCCACGGGTCCGATGGTGAACAGCTGCACCAGCGTGACGATGCCTGCCACGAACATGGCGCTCTGCAGCAGGGTGACCTGCAGGTCTGCGAACTCGCCGCCTGCAATGCCGCAGGCGCTGGTGATGATCAGCAGCGGGGTCAGGTTGCCCACGAACATGGCGCAGACATGCTGCAAGCCCAGCGGGATGGCCTGACGCAGGGACATTTTGGCTTCAAACTGATAAGCCGCTTCTTCAAGCTTGACTTCCTTCAAAAATTCCACTCTCCTCAAGGTTTTAAAGGTTTATGCGGTTCGGATGCTTTGCAAAAAAGCGAAAACATTATAGCAAAATGCAGATAAGATGTAAAATAAGTATGACTTTTATATGAAAAAATGCTGCATCCTATAAGTGAGCTTTTCTCCGGTAGATAAGCAAAAAAGCAGGGTTTCCGCATGATTTGTCCCACCCTGTCGGGCGGGTAGCATACAGAATCCCCTGCTTTTTTCGTGCTTTTCTCTGTTTTTTGTGCGATACGGAAAAATTTTCGTTTCTGTGGTCAGCGCAGTCCATAATCCCGCAAACAGCGCGTTAACCCTTCCTGTGTGGTGTCAAATACGATGCCCTGCGCCCGCAGCTTGCTGCAATCCATCGCAAGATTCCGTGCCCAGTCAGCTTCCTGAATATCGACCATGATTCCCAGTGTCTCAGCAAACTGCCGGGCGGTCAGCACCATGTTTTCAGCGTTTTCGCTGCCGAAGTTATAGACCCCGCCGGGCAGGGTCAGGGCAGGCTCCAACAGCGCCACTGCCTGCCGGACATAGGTGATGCCCCGGAAATCCCGGACAGAAAAGTGGACAGATTCTCCCCGCTGCGCTGCACGCAAAAGATTCAACGGCAGATTGCCACGGATGGGCAGTTGATAGCCCGGCAGGTCATACATCCATGTGGCGCGCAGCAATACCGCACTTGGGCAAATTGCCTGTACCCGCTGCTCCATTTCCAGCTTGCCCTGCCCGTACACATTGGCAGGCCGCAGCGGAATGCTCTCCGGCAACGGGCCGGACTGCTCCACACCGGCATAGACCTGATCCGAGCTGAAGGCCACCAGCTTTGCGCCAGTTTCCGTCGCTGCCCGGGCAAGCCAGACCGGCAGCTCCACATTGGCACGGTAAGCCTGCTCCGGGTGGTCGGCGCAATAACCGGTATCTGAGATAGCTGCGGTGTGCAGAATGACATCCGGGTGCTGCTGCAAAACAGCCTGCCGCACGGCGTCCTCCCCTGCTGTTGCCAGAAAGCCTTTGGGAAAGCTGCATAGGTCATACCGCCATGCCCATTGTTGCATCACGCGGGAGCCTACAAAGCCGCCTGCACCGGTTACAAAGATCTTTTTCATTTTGTTCTCCTGCTATGAGGTCTCAGATAAAAAATTCCAGCACGAACACCACGGCACAGCAGCCTGCAGCCACCTGAAACAGGCTTGCGCCAAACCATGCGGCGGCAATGCCAACTACCAGTGCAACGGCACCCGCCACCGGGCTCTGCGTTGCCTGAATGATGGCCGGAAAGGTCATCACAGCCAGCGTTACATAGGGCACATAGTACAAAAACGACTGGATAAATCGGTTTTTGATTGGCTTGCGAATCAACGTCAGCGGCAGGATGCGGATAGCATAGGACACCAGCGCCATGACCGCAATATAGATATAATTGTTATGCGTCATCTTCGTTTTCCTCCTGCCTGACTGGGAACAGCACCGCTGCTGCGCCGGAGATCGCTACCGTCAAAAGAATGGTGCGGGTGCCCTCGGAAAGCGCCGAGATGCCCGGCAGATAGCTGCACAGAAAACTCAGTACAAAGCTGATGACGACCAGCACCGCAACGATCCGGTCTTTGCGAGCCGGCGGGATGATGATAGCCAAAAACATTCCGTACAGCGCCACACTCAGGGCGCTGACCACCCGCAGCGGCAGCAGGTTGCCCGCTATAATGCCCAGCGCCGTACCGGAAGCCCAAGCCGGCGCTGCCAGCAGGATAGCGCCATAGGTATAGTACGGGTTCAGGTTGCCCGGGCGGGCGATGGTAATACCGAACAGTTCGTCCGTGACATCATAGCCGATGAGCAGCCGATGCCAGAAGGGCGTTTCCGGCGCAAAGCGCTGTGCCAGTGCGCAGCTCATTAGAAGATATCGCGCATTGGCAATCAGGGTGATGACTGCCACCTCAAAATAGGTGGCGTTTGCCATAATCAGCGCAAATGCGGCGTATTCTCCTGCGGAGGCATTGTTCAGAAGGCTGACGAGAAACCCCTGAAACGGCGTAAAGCCTGCCTTGCGCGCCGCAATACCCAGCGAAAACGATACCGCAAAGTAACCCAGCGCAATAGGCACACCATCCCGCATTCCGTCGCAGAACACCTTACGGCTGAATTGATCCGTCCTTCCTATTTGGACGAGCTGCGGCTCCAAAAGCCTCTGCTTCGATTCCATAGTCGATACTTCCCCTTTCCTATTTTGCAAACAACAGATTCTATTATACTCCCCTGCGGGCAGAGAAGGAAGGGGTTTCGGGCTTTTTTTGTGTAAAATGCTACGGTCAAAATGCTTAGAGTTTGCGCTGATACAGGAGATACTTTCAAAGTTACAACTTATTTGATTGGGCTGGAAGATAAAAACACCCCGGGAGGTTTCGTTTTCACGGAACCCTCCGGGGTGTTGGTGCTATTGGGGATTACTCGAGCTCGGTAAGTCCGGACTTTCACTAAACATATTTGTTTAGTACGCCTATCCTTGGATGTTCACTTTTCCATGAGATTGCTGTGGTAGATGTGGCTTGGTGATTTTTTAGTATCAGGATAGTATCACGTAATTTTGCCCAGTCAGGAATTTTCCTTTTCGATTTTTACTTCAGACTCTTTCGTAATCTTTTCAGCAAACTCCATCTTTAGCGGCATTGGATGCGTCTTCATTAGTAATGCTGGATTCGTATTCTTTTGAATATCACTTTTCTCTTGCTCCGTTTTTACCGCAGTTTTCTTTTCATCGCTCATTTCTTCACACCACTTCCTGTGGATATTCTTAGATTTCCACCATTATCCCTTGTATGCTTTACAGGCATCGGCGGTGTCGTTACACTCTTAGCCGGATTGCTCTGTGCTGGTTTATTTTGTTCCGCCATTTTATGTATCAACCTTTCATCTCAACTTCATAACGCCGATAAAAAAGCTAAATACGATACTCCCGATTGACAGGTAAAAGCAAATCATCGAAGCCATTATCAATTTAACACGCCTATCGTTTATTTCCGCTTTTTTCTTTTGAACTTTTCCAACCATATCAATCCACTGATTGATTTGGTGGTATTTAATTGTAAGTTTTTCCCACTCAGGATCGTTTACAACCGTATCCTTAATATCCTGTATGTCTGGAAATGCTTCTGTTTTCCATCTCCATTGTGCTATAGATGCTAAAAGCAGACTCACAATCAGCAAAAAGGTAACAATAGATACTGCTATCAGGAAAAAATTCAAAGTCAGCTTTCCCCGGTATTCTATGCAAATAGCCGTAGCTGCAAACACAGCTGCTGTCATGAATGAAAAAGCCGTTTGCATCTGACTGGACTGTTGAATCAAATTTTGTTCTCTTTTTTCCTCCGCATCATATTTCAATGTTGCCAACTCTTTGATGTACTGATACTGTGCTGTTATCTGTCTTTCCTGTTCGATTGTCAGTTTCATTTCTATCCTTTCACTTAGTATACCACTCATTCACACAAATGTACATACTAACATTTATATAGCACTTCCGCCAATCCCAAAGAACTTATCAAAGAAGCTCTTCAGCTTGTCGATCACGCCCTGTTTCTTCTGCGCGCGGCCACCGTCGCCAAAGCGGGAAACAGGAGGCATCAGTTTGTCAATATCAGTGCCCACAGTTTTGATTTCACCATCACGGAACGCATTGGCCAGATACTTACGCGTTTCCGGCTCTCTTAGCTTTTCCTCTTGGATGATTTTTACAAGCTCTTTCTCTCGCTGTTCGGACACATAGGTGTTCCACTCTGCCATCACGTCATCCACACCGTTGACCCCTGCAATAAAGGTTTCGATCAGCTGCTTTTTGCTGCGCAGTTCCGGGCTGGCATCAATCGCCTTGCGAATCGTGATGAGCACCTCTTTGTCATCGCAATGGGTGTCATGGTACTTTTTGACCAGCATCAGGATGTAGTCAATGTTGATTTCGACCTGCCGAATCAGTTCCACCTCAAACACCACATCATCGGTGATGTCCTCTTTGGTTTCATCATGCTTCTTGTTGCGCCATTCATCCCGCAAATCCTGATAGCGGCCCAAATAGTCCTGTAGATCCCGTTCAGAGATCAGTTCGTTGCCCTTGAAATCGTCAAAGGAGGACAGCAGGTTCCGCATCCGCAGCAGTGCGCCAAACAGCACGATAAAATCTTTCTGGTTCTGCTCTCCTACAATTTGCGGATCTGTCAGCGGGAAAGTTTGTGTCAGGTCATCGATCATGTCTGCGTAGCCCTGATGGTATTTCCCTTGCTCATCCGTATAGCCATGGTAATAGTCCGCATATTTGCGCAGCAGGACAATGCCGCCTGCATTTTTATCTTCAAACAGCGAAATAGCCGCATCCACCCGCTTTTGCAGGTTGCGGAAACAGACGATATTGCCAAAGGTCTTGATGCTGTTCAGGATACGGTTTGTCCGGCTGAACGCCTGAATCAGACCGTGCATCTTCAAATTCTTATCCACCCAAAGGGTGTTCAGGGTCGTGGCATCAAAGCCTGTCAGGAACATATTGACCACGATCAGCAGGTCAAGCTCCTTGTTCTTCATGCGGAGCGATACATCTTTGTAGTAATTCTGGAATCGTTCGCCATCGGTCGAGTAGTTCGTATGGAACATCTCATTGTAATCCTGAATGGCTGCGTCCAGAAAATCCCGGCTGCTCTGGTCGAGGTTCGAGGTGTCTTCCGGGTTTTCCTCGTCCAGAATCCCGTCTGTTTCGGCTTCGTTGGCTCCATAGCTGTAAATGGTGGCAATGCGCAGCCTCTTGGTCGGGTCTGCCGCCATCTGCTTCTTGAATTCCTGATAATACAGCTTCGCCATCGGCACAGAAGCCACGCAGAAAATCGAATTAAAGCCGCTGACACGCTGCTTCTGCTTGATTTCCTCCACCGCACCACGCTGGGCAGAGGCAATCTCCGCCACATTCGTCAGCAGATTGAACTCATACGATTTGTCTCCCCGATAGGTTTTCTGGTCGAAGTGGTCAAGGATGTACTTGGTCACCAGCGAAATGCGCTTGGGTGCCATGAACGCCTTTTCCCGGTCGATATCCCAAACCTGCTTGTCATCCATGTCCGGCTCTGCGTCCATCGTCTTGATGTAGTCCACACGGAACGGCAGCACATTCTTGTCGTTGATGGCATCCACGATGGTATAAGTATGCAGCTGGTCGCCAAAGGTCTGTGCCGTGGTAAAATAACGCGGGTCCATAGAAGTTCCTGCATTGGCCGCAAAAATCGGGGTGCCTGTGAAGCCAAACAAATGATACTTCTTGAAATTCTTGACGATTGCCTTGTGCATATCACCGAACTGGCTGCGGTGGCACTCGTCAAAGATGATCACAACGTGCTTCTGATAGACCTCATGCCCCGGATTCTTCTTGATGAAGGTCGCCAGCTTCTGGATGGTAGTAATGATGATATGTGCTTCCAGGTTTTCCAACTGACGTTTCAGTATCGTGGTGCTGGTGTTGGAGTTTGCCGCTCCCTTCTCGAAGCGGTCATACTCTTTCATAGTCTGGTAGTCCAAATCCTTGCGGTCTACCACAAACAGCACCTTGTCAATGTAGGGCAGCTGCGATGCCAGCCGTGCCGTTTTGAAGGAAGTCAGCGTCTTGCCGGAGCCAGTGGTGTGCCAGATGTAGCCACCGCCCTCAATGCTGCCATACTTTTTGTAGTTGTTGGCGATCTCGATGCGGTTCAATATCCTCTCGGTTGCCGTGATCTGATATGGGCGCATCACCATCAGAATCTTTTCTGAGGTAAAGATGCAGTACCGGGTCAGCACGCTCAGGATCGTGTGCTTTGCAAAGAATGTCCGGGTAAAGTCGATCAGATCCGTCAGCACGCGGTTGTTTGCATCGGCCCAGTAAGAGGTAAATTCAAAGCTATTGCTGGTCTTTTCCTTTTTCGTCTTACCATGTTTGGCATCCTTGATGGCATTGTAGCGAGTGCTGTTGGAGTAGTACTTTGTATTTGTGCCGTTGGAGATCACGAAAATCTGCACATATTCGTACAAGCCGCAGCCTGCCCAGAACGAATCCCGCTGATAGCGGTTGATCTGGTTGAACGCCTCCCGGATGGCCACCCCGCGCCGCTTCAATTCCACATGAACCAGCGGAAAGCCGTTGACCAGAATCGTCACATCGTAGCGGTTATCATGCCGCGCACCGTCTGCCTGCTTCACCTCATACTGGTTGATGACCTGCAGACGGTTATTGTGGATGTTCTTTTTGTCGATCAGTGTGATATTTTTGGAACTTCCATCATCCCGGTGCAGCACCTGCTTACTTTCTTCCCAATCCTGAATCTTCCGGGTCTTCTCGGGAATGTGCTCGTTGGGGTTGGCAATTACATCACTGAAAAACTGCCGCCACTCCGTATCGGAAAATTGGTAGTGGTTCAGCTCTTCCAGTTGGCTGCGGAGATTGGCAATCAGTTCATCCTCGGTATGCAGCGGCAGATAGGTATAGCCCTGCTCGCACAACAGCCGGATAAACTCTTTTTCCAGTTCCGCCTCGCTTTGGTAGCTGTCAGAGCGCACCTTGGAGGGTTCATAGGTGGCAACAACGGTATCTTCACTCGTGCTTGCGACAACATTGAACGAAATCATATATTGTGCTCTCCTTATCCAAATTACTTCCCAAGTCTGTTCTCATTGCATCTACTATTTTCTGTATATTATCACGGATTAAAGGCACTTTTTTCTTTTGTTCTTTTTCATAGCATTCTATTTTATTGGCATACTCTTCATAATCCTCTACTGTAGGGGAGTACACTTGAACCCACTCACCATCTTCATCCTGTTGATATACATAATTGTTTTGTGGATCATTATCATCCTTGAATTTTTTATATGCATTTACAGATGTACGCAACGCCTCATAATACTTTTTATACTCTTCTGTCGTTTTTTCAGAAGCGAGCAACTTTATTCTTGACTTGTATGATGCTATCTTTTCAAAGTATTCTTTGTCGAATATCTTTTTCCAATCTTTTAATAGCAACTCTACCTGTTCAAAAACTTCAAGGTAAAGCTCCAATCTTTTTTGATGTATTATTTTTCGCATTTCATTATCTCGCGTAATTTTAGAAGTCAGAAATGCTGTTAGACTGGATGCCGTCAATGTTAAAATCGCACTCAGTATAACTTGCTCTGTTGTCACCTCATCATCCTCTTTCTTTGAACGTCAGCAGCTTATCCCTGTAATACTCATATTGCTTTTGTCTTGCTTCAATCTCAGCTGGCAGACCGCTGGTCAAATCATTGCAAAGATCGTCCAGCTGTTTTAACACTCCAACAATTCGGTTCTGTTCCTGCAAGGATGGAACCGGGATTCTTATTTTCTTCAGTTCTCCCATCGGTACACTCTGAACTGTTCCTCCTGCCGCCTTTTTCATGTACTCTTTTTTTATAAAATCCGTCATTAAAATGTAACGTAAATACATTGGTTTGATCATGGTCTGGTTCGGCTTAATTGCATATACTCCCTCTTTGATGTTCCAGTTGGAGGGTTCTTTTTCAATTACAGCCGTTTCACCAATCGTTCCTGTGCCTGAAAACAGCACATCTCCTACTTCCAGATTGGAGCGGTTATTGCACAGTTTCCGGGCTTCATCATTCATTCGGTCAGTCTTTTCCGACGGTACAATTTTTCCGTCTTTCATTTCCCGAATCGTAATATAATAATTCGTTGCATCTTCTGTATTAAGCTTAAAGAATTTTCGTGGATTCAAGCCAGTATTTAGAGAAACAATCACATCACCAAGTTCCAACCATACACAGCCATAAACGTACTGAACAAGCTTAATCAGTGCTCTGCTCTGCTCTGCTCTGCTCAAAATTGTGTTACCAGTTTCTGCAAATGTCAAGAGCTTATCTCGGTAATACTCGTACTGCTTCTGCCGGGCTTCAATTTCAGCGGGCAAACCAATGTTGAGGTCGGAGCAAATCTTCTCAAAGTTGTCCAGTACATTCACAATACGGTTCTGGACATCGAGGGGTGGAATCGGAATCCGAATATTTCCTACCGCTTCTCTTGAAATTCTTGGAATGCTAGCCCTTCTCACCTGTGCATCTATTCTGTGCTGGCTGTTTTTTAGCACATGAAACAGGTATCTGTTTTCAAGTTTTTCACAGCATTTGAAAGTATAGCAATCGTCTGCAGCCCAAAAATCAACATCCGAGTAGCCTATCTGCCCAGCTGCACCTGCACAAATCAAAAATGTATTATTTTCCAATCTGTTTGCTTTATCGTAGTATCCCATTGGAGTTAAAGCATTTTGAAACACAGGATATAAACCAGCCTCTGTTAGCTGGCTTCTCACAACTCTCGTTCCCCGCTCAATTTCCGCAACATCTTTTAGCGGCATTATCCTAGTTTTGCTATCATACGTCAATAGCTTATTCCGATAAAATGTATACTGCCTCTGGCGAGCTGTAATCTCTAACGCAAGTTGATTTTGCAACTCAACCACGTTTTCTGTGTAATCATCTAAAATACGAACAATTTCATTCTGAACTTCAATCGGTGGAACAGGAAGAACAAGTGCTTTTACAATATCTGCATTTAGATTTTGGACAGCGCCTCCAAAGGATGCTCGTTTTTTCATTTCCTGCTGTATCGCAGATGAACTCAAGAGATAATATAAGTAATCCGAAAGGAAAACATCCTTAAAATTCGATATTGAAAGCCAACCATCGTGTATACAGCCATCAATCGCCAAAATATAAGGTCTACCAAAGCTCATAGAATTGGATAATATAAAATCCCCTTTCCGAACATATCTTGACTTTTCTGCACCTTCTTTTGTGATTTTTTCTTCGGACTGTGTTATATACTTACTTCCGACAGGAACATCACCTATTTTTATCCAATTCACCCCATCAGAATCATTTGTAATATACTTTTTTATTGGCCGCGGTGATGCACCTCTCAAAACTGTTGCGATTTCACCCAGCTTCTTATATTCCACACCATCCGGGCAAAGCTCCCGGATCAACTCATCCAGCTTACTCATTTGTTTTATTCTCCATCCAGTTCATCATTCCATCCAAGTTCACGAATCTTTTGCAATATTTCTTCGCTATTTTTTATTAGTGTCTCGTTATTTTTTACATTATCCAATATTCCAATAACTAATCTCTTCAAGGCACTATACTTTTTCAAGCTTGTTTCTTCGTCTGAATTTCCATGAACGACTTCACTCAGTTCGCTAAACAGCCTATATCCCTTTTCTGAGAATTCTTTTGGAATGATATGACACTTTTTATCAACTTCCTCCAGCGACTGTCTGAATGGGCGCCTTTTTCCTTTTTGCCCTATCAAGTTTATATTTTCATTTTGCGCCACTTGATATGTAATGCCTTCCATGATTTCTCTTAAGTAGACAATTGCTCCTGCTCCAAGCCCATCACTAAAGGCCCTATCCGCCTTATCCAAATACTCCGTATATTTTCCGTATGCACCATGTGAAATTGAAACATTCTCTGGAAGTTTTTCTGTCCTTTTCAAGATTCTTACCCAAACCGTAGTATCTGTAACTTCATTCCTACTTTCCACCAGATACCAAATAGGAACAGTTGTTGCACATCGGGGGCATTTCAACACACAATCGATACTTACCAAATAATTTGTGACACCGATACATGCTATTTTAGCTCTATCTCCCATTGAAAAGGTTAAATCGCTTCCACAGTTTTTACAGTAAAAGGCCCTGCAAACAACGCCTACGTCTAATCTTTGCTGTCCACCACACGGGAGTTTCTTTTTCAGAAATCCATCGACTTGTTGGAATTCCAAGTTAGGTTCCTTTGATAATACATCTGACAGGCGCATTTTTTATTCCTCTATGTCAAGTTTCACTATTTTCCACCAAATATCTGTCAAAATCGCTCTGGTAAAGTCTGTCCTGCACCACACGATACTTTTCAAACTCCGTTTCGGCGTGCATCTTTGCAAGCTGTGCCGAGATTTTGCCTGCATCTTTCAGCACTTCCAGATCATCTGCCTGCAAATAGATGTCCAGCCGCTTGGCCCAGTCCTCCATGGTCATGGGGATATGACGGCGGGCACGGTTCTCGGCAAGGTCGAGGTATGCCGAAACGATCAGCTCCATGGATTTCATTTCATCTTCGGTCAGGTAGTTTTTCGCCACCGAAACATCGCTCTTTTTGATTTTGCCGTTGGGAGCATCCTTCCATGTGTGAAGCCCCATGTGCGGCTTTTCAGCATCGGCACGCTCATAGATCAGCTCAGCCGCTGTATGGCGATGCACGGCATAGTGCATCTTGTTCTGCACCTTTGCAAAGAATTCTTTTGTGGTCAGTGCGTCACGGTCATAATCCAGCGATGTAGCGTAAATGTCAGTGAGCTTCTGGTAGAAGTTGCGCTCCGAAATGCGAATCTCCCGGATACGCTCCAACTGCTCTTCAAAGTATTTCTTCGTCAGAACAGTGCCGCCGTTTTTCAGGCGTTCCTCGTCCATTGCCCATCCCTTGATGGTGTACTGCTCCACGATCTGGTTCGCCCAGACACGGAACCGCACCGCCCGCTGGTTGTTCACCTTGAAGCCGACCGCAATAATCATTTGCAGATTATAGTGGTTCACGCTGCGAGTAACCTGTCGGCCACCCTCATTTTGAACTATTCGGAATTTCCGAATAGTTGCCGCTTCGTCCTGCTCATGGTCAGCATAAATCTTTTTGATATGCTCATTGATGGTCGGAAGCCCCACATCGTAAAGGGTCGCCATCATCTTTTGCGTCAGCCAGATGTTTTCATCCTCGTAGCGCATCTCAATGCTGTCCTTATCCTCGCCCGTAGAGGCAACAAAGGTCAGGTATTCCGCCGCAGAAGAACGTACCAATGCAGAATCTTTCTTTTCGCTTTCCATCTCAGCCCTCGATTTCTGCCACGATCTGGTCAATGGCGGCCCGCAGTTCGTTTTCTCGTGCTACGATTTGCGCAATTTCAGCGTTCAGCTTCACAATGTCAATCTTCTCGCGGGTATCCTTGGCTTCCACATAAGTGGAAACCGACAGGTTATAGTCATTTTCCTGCACCTCGGAATACTCCGCCAGATGGGAGAAGTGCGCTTCTTCTGCCCGCTGTGCAAAGGTGTCCACGATCTTATTGATGTTTTCCGGCGTGAGCTTGTTGTTGTTCGTCACCTTGACACACTCGGAAGAAGCGTCAATGAACAGCACTTTATTATCCGTTTTACCCTTTTTCAGCACCATGATGCAGGTGGCAATACTGGTGCCGAAGAACAGATTGCTCGGCAACTGGATGATGCAGTCAATGAAGTTGTTGTCCACCAGATACTTGCGGATCTTCTGCTCTGCGCCGCCACGGTACATGATGCCGGGAAAACAGACGATTGCAGCCGTACCGTTGGAAGCCAGCCATGCCAGCGAGTGCATAATAAAGGCCAAGTCTGCCTTGCTCTTCGGAGCCAGCACACCAGCCGGAGCAAAACGCGGGTCATTGATGAGCAGCGGATTCTCGTCACCGGCCCACTTGATGGAGTACGGCGGATTCGATACGATCAGCTCAAAAGGTTCATCATCCCAGTGCTGTGGATTTGTCAGCGTGTCCTCACAGGCAATGTCGAATTTGTCAAATTCGATGTCGTGCAGGAACATATTGATGCGGCACAGGTTGTACGTTGTGATGTTGATTTCCTGCCCAAAGAAGCCATTGCGCACGGCATCCCGTCCCAGCACCTTTTCTGCCTTCAGCAGCAGCGAACCGGAACCGCAGGCAGGATCATAGACCTTGTTGATTTCCTTCTTGCCTACGGTACCCAGCCGGGTCAGCAGCTCCGAAACATCGGCAGGCGTAAAGAACTCGCCGCCGGACTTGCCCGCATTGCTGGCGTACATGGTCATCAGGTATTCGTAGGCATCGCCAAAGGCATCAATGTCATGCTCTTTTACATCGCCAAGGTTCATATCTGCCACGCCGTTCAGCAGTTTCACAAGCTTCTCGTTGCGCTTGGCAACGGTCGCCCCCAACTTATTGCTGTTGACATCGTAATCATCGAACAGTCCTGCAAACTGCCCCTCGGAGGAGCTGCCCTTTGCGGATTCCTCGATGTGCCGGAAGACCGTTTCCAGTGTTTCGTTGAGGTTTTCATCGCTGGCTGCTTTTGTCCGCACATTGCAGAACAACTCACTGGGCAGGATGAAGAACCCTTTTTCCTGTACCAGCCCTTCCCGTGCCTGCTCTGCCTCTGCATCAGACATATCTTCATAGCGGAAATCCGGGTTGCCTGCATCAATTTCGCCCTGATTGATGTAGCTGGCGATGTTCTCCGAAATATAACGATAGAACATCGTACCGAGAACGTAGCTCTTGAAATCCCATCCGTCCACTGCGCCGCGCAGATCATCCGCAATCGCCCAGATTGCACGATGCAGCTCTTCGCGTTCCTGCTCTTTTTTGGTGTCTACCATTTTTATTTCCTCCATCAAATGCGGATTTCCGCATTGTTTTCTTTCATTTTAACAAAGTAAATGTACCACTATTGGTACACCATGGTGTCTTTTTCTAAAAAGGATACACTTTTCCTTTATACTATCCTAGTAAAGCGTACCACAGCTTTTCCGTGATTGCAAGACAATAAAATCTGCATATTGCTTTTTTCTCCAAAATAGTGTACACTCATCCCATCTCGTCCACTGTCTGTATCTCGGACGGAGTTTCGTATCGTCAAACACCTGTGAACTGAGAGGAAATCCTATGAAAGCAAAAAAGACTAAACTGCCCGATAATCTCTATCATTACACCAGCCTCATCAAGTATCGGATGATTCTAGCCACCGGGAAGCTGCTTCTGACACCCTCCAATCTGAAATATGATAATGCCACTTTCCATGAGGAACCGATGTTTTTAATGGACACGAAATCGGCATTAAAGCTGTTGACAAATACGAAAACTACCACCCTGTTGTCTGGCTGACAGCTAATGACCGTGCGGGTGCCAAAAATACCGGCCTGTCCAACGATAAAATCATGTGCCGCATTACCATCAAGACCAATGGTAAAATCTGGCGATATCTGCCTTGGCGCACTTTCTGCGACAAGTACAACGCTGACCGCAGCGTTGCCTCAACCCTCAAACAAACTGCTAATGACTACCTGAACTGGTATGTCTGTGAATCTGAGATTCCAGTTGCGGACTTTGCAAAGGTCGAGTTTCTGGCTGAAGATGGCACCTACAAAGACGAGAAAGACATTCCCGGATTTGCTCTGACGGATATTGCCCCGGAGCTTTTTGAGTAAAGAATAGTCTGCTATGTACAGAACCCCCGTCAGTGTTTGGCTGACGGGAGTTCTGCTGCCTTCCGGTTACAGCTCCACGCTGTTCTCCCGGCTCTTTTGCGGGTTTTGCTTTACTGTCTGCTCCTGCTCCCTCATAAGCCCAATGACCTGATTCATCTTCTCCGCACCGAAGTAGTTCCACACACGTCCAAAGTCACGCTTCATCGCACGAAACTGTTCATTCTCTGCTTCAGCTTGTTCCAGCAGCCTGCTCAAGTTGCGGTTCACATCCTTTTCGCTGCGATAAAAGCCCTGATACTTGTCCCGGTCATGCTTCATCTCCCAATACTTCCGATGCAGTGAAAAAATCACCTGCACCAGCTTCTTAATGAGCGGCACGGCCTTCTTTTCCCGGTAGCTCTTGGCCGTTTCAAAGGTGCCCGCCTCCGGCACCCATTCCTCTGGCCGCTGGGAATACTGTGCCGACAGACTTTCCAGCCCATCCATGATGGGAGCCAGCTTGTTCAGTTCCTTGCTCTGCTTCTGGTAAGCCTTGTTTGCCTGCTGCGCCCGCTGTTCCGCTGCATCTGCCGCCGTCTGTACGGTTTCCAACTGTTCCTGCATCTCAGCCAAATCAGCCTGACACTCCTGCTTAGCCGCTTCCAGAGCCGCCACCTCTTTACTACGCTCCTGCTTTTTGAAGTCCAGTACAGACAGGTGCTCTTCGTGGGTGCCTTTCTGTTCCCACTCGATGCCGTGCCGCTCCATCACGGCAGCAAGCTGCTCTTTCTCGGCGTTGATCCACTGGTTCAGCTCGGATTCTCGCTTGGAGCCGCCTGCAAAGCCCAAGGCCTTCAGAGCCTGCTTCAGGGAGACCTTGGTGTCCAGTCCTTTGCCTTTCCAGCCGGACACATACGGCACGAAGTCGATGTGCAGATGGGGCGTAGCTTCGTCCATGTGGAGGAAAGCCCCGAACACCCGCAGTGTCGGGTTCCGCCCTTGGAAGCCCTGCATATACTCGTCCAGCAGTTCCTTTGCCAGTGCGCCATTCTCGGTCAGGACACCCATATCATCTTTGTTGCCGATCTGGACGATCAGCTCATGGAAAAGCTTTTCCTGCTTGCCTGTCCGCAGGTGCTCATAGTAGTCGGTGATACAGCGGTCCTTGCGCTTCTGCTTGGCATTGTAACGCTTCACTGCCTCGTCAAACAGTTCGTGGTACACCTTCTGAATCGGCTCATCACGGTACACGACATTCAGACTGCTGCGCTCCGGGTCTACGTTTTCAGCGGTGAAACTTCTCCGGTTATGGTTGAGGGAGCCGGGACCCCGCATTGCGGAAATGGTTCTTTTCAATCGCACGTCCTTTCTCTGTGGAAGTAACTGGTACCGGACACGGCAAAGGCTTTGTTACTTTCGTCGAAAGTAACGCAAAAGCACTTTTGACAGACGTTTCGTCCATCAAAAGATGCCTTTGCGCCCTGCCGGGGGTCTCCGTCTGCGGACGGGGTTTCGCTACATCTCGCCGCTGCCCGGTCCAACACCACCTTCCTGCGTGATTGCATTCACAGGAGCGTGACACGCTCCTGTCCTCTGCCAATAGAGGAACTCACCAGCGGAAGCTTTCTGGCACGCCTCGTCTGTCCAGATACTCCTGCCGAGCCTGCTCCCGCTGTTCCTCGGTGGGTGCTGTCTTGTACTGGGCATACAGCTCATGCCGCAGCATCGCATCCAGTTTTTGCTCCAGACCCTGCTCAATGACCTCTTCGTACTCATTTTCGCCGCTCAAATGATAATGCAGTAAGGCGACGAAAAGTTCTTGCGAAATCTGCACATTTTTCATCATTATCACCATCCCGTGTCGGTTGTGTCGATTGTGACGGTATTTTACATAGTAGCAAAAATACCGTCACAACCGTCACGAATCGTCACGCCCCAGAATTTTCCAGCGTTAATTTGACCACTCTGCCCTCATGGGTGCGCTTGCTTTCGTACCGAATTCCATAATCGTTGTAGAGCCTGTCGGCACTCACGTTCAGCTTCCGGGTCAGGATGTTTGCCTGTATGCTCACACCAGACAGACGTTCCAGCAGCTCCGTGGGCGTACCGCTCCACTCTGGCTGTTCCGGGCTGAGCATCTTTGCCACCGCTTCCAGAAGCGGGTCGGGCGGCAGCTTCCAAAGTTCCGTTTCGGCTCCTTGGAACTCCCACACGCAGCGTTCCCGGTCAAACTCCAACGTCAGCTCCTGATCCGGCTGGTCTCGCCCTACGATGTCCAGCAGGGCGGTGTTGTCGGTGCGCCGCTTCTTCTGCATGATGAACGCTCCATCCGCTGCACCCAACAGACCGTTGGTGCCGGAGATCATATCAAAGCTGTCCTCGGCTTCCATCTTCCGGGTGTGATGAACCACCAGCAGGCAGATGCCGTACTTGTCACTGAAGGTTTTCAGCCTGGTCACGATTTCGTAGTCGCTGGCGTAGCTGTATCGGTCACCGCCGATCTCCCGCACCTTCTGCAGGGTGTCGATGATGATGAGCCGTACATCCGGGTGCTCCCGGATGAATCCTTCCAACTGCTGGTCAAGTCCCTCGCTCACGGACTTAGCTTGCGTTGCGAAGTAGAGATTGCTGGTCTCCTCTACCCCGAACATCCGGGAGAGCCGCCGCTGCAGCCGGGCGTAATCATCCTCCAACGCCAGATAGAGGACGGTGCCTTGATGCACCTCGTACTCCCACAACGGAAGCCCCATCGCCACATGGTAGGCAAGCTGCCCCATGAAGAAGGACTTACCCACCTTGGGCGCACCTACAAAGAGGTAGGTGCCGCTGTACAGCAGGTCGTTCACGATGGGTCTCCGGGGTGGATACACCGTGTCGTACAGTTCGGTCATTGATACCGTGTTCAGCCCGAAATTGTTTGACTTTTTCGCGGCTTGCAGATTGATTTGCTTGTCAGAATTTGTTATAATATTGGTGTTGATTTTTGAGGACGACTGTACCGCATCTGCGCCAACAGATGCACCCGGTACGGTCGTTTTTCTATTGTCCGTCATTCGCATTCCTCCTTAAGTCCGTTCAACGTCAGAGCCACCATTTGCAGGGTCTCCAGCAAGTCCGGCGGGACTTCTTCATCCACGGCCAGCCGCTGCAATTCCTGATAGATCAGCTCCATCTGGCCTCGTAGGGCTTTGTAGACCCTTGGGTTGCCTACCACGGTGATCTCCCGGTCGGTCAGGCGGCGGATGATATACTCCTGTTTGGTCAGCCCGGAGAGCTTTACTTTGGCTTCCAGAACCTCGTCCTCTTCCGAGGACATTCGGAAGGCTACTACCTTGTTCCGCCAGCGGCCTTGCTGGTCGAGTACTCGTTCCATCTTCATCCCTCCCTTCGCTCCATGTCCAGCTTCTGCGCCATCTCCTGCTGCTTTGAGGGGAAAAGGTGGGCGTACTTATAGGTGATGTCCACACTCTCATGCCCCACCCGGTCTGCAATTGCCAGAGCCGAGAAGCCCATCTCGATCAACAGTGTACATGGGAGTGCCGCAGGTCGTGGATTCGTATCCGCTTCACCCCGGCCTCCTTGGCTCCTCTGTCCATCTCGTGGTGCAGGTAGCTCTTGGTCACCTCAAAGATCCGCTGGTCTGGCTGGACTTTGTAGAGGGATTTCAGATAGTCTCTGATCTCGTCCGTCAGAAACTGCGGCATCTGGATGACCCGGACGCTCTTGGGTGTTTTCGGGTCAGTGATCACATCCCGGCCTTTCAGCCTTTGATAGGATTTGGTGATGGAGAGCAGCCCCTTGTCCAAGTCGAAGTCTGCCGGAGTCAGAGCCAGCAGCTCGCCCTCCCGGATGCCACACCAGTAGAGGACCTCAAAAGCGTAATAGGATTGCGGCTTGTCCATCATGACTTCTGCGAATTTGAGGTACTCTTCCTTTGTCCAGAAAAGCATTTCCTTGTGCTTTTCTGACCCCATGCACCCGGCTGTGGCTGCTGCGTTTGATTTCAGCCCGTAGAACCGGACGGCGTGATTCAGAATGACACTGAGTTGTCCATGCAGCGTCTTGAGGTAGGTCGGCGAGTAGGCCTTGCCGTTTTTGTCCCGGTAGTTCAGCATCTCGTTCTGCCATGCGATCACATCCCGTGGCTTTATCTCGCTGAGCCGCTTTTCTTTGAAATACGGTAAGATTTTCGTTCGGATGATATGCTCCTTGGTAAACCATGTGTTTTCCCGGAGTCGCTTCTTTTTGTCCGTGATATAAATTTCCACAAAGGCTTCAAATGTCATGGTCAGGTCTGCCGCCTGTTGAAGAAGGAACTCCCGCTCCCACGCCAGAGCGTCCTTCTTGGTAGCAAACCCCCGTTTCAGCTTCTTCTGCTTCACACCTTGCCAGTTTTCGAAGTAAAAGGAAGCGTACCATGTGCCCTGTTTGCTGTCCTTGTAGGCTGGCATCCTATCACTCCTCTCCTGCCCCGTAGATTTTCTCCTGATAGTACCTCCTGCTTACCCGGCCTCCTACGGTCGTGTAGCCTTTGGCCTTCAGTTCCTCGTTCCACTGGGCAATCATCTTGTACGCCAGACCCTGGGAGATGTCCAGTTCCTTTGCCAGCTCGTCTGCCTTGATAAAAATGCTGTTTGCCATTTTTTGTCCTTTCCTTGTCGGTTTCGTTTCGGTGCCGCTTCATCCTCGCTGACTTCCGGCAGGCATATCCCCTTTGCGGTGCTGTGCCGTCCCCTTACGGAGCGCTCGCTTCCTTTCGGAAGGTCTTGGCGGTTTGGGTCAGTTTGGCGGTCATTCAATTTTACTAAGCATTTTTG
>ERZ1035041.113-NODE-113-length-46331-cov-18.496931_pt1 | contig 46331 bp, 46 predicted proteins | sample MGYA00520684_ERZ1035041 | MGnify/ENA primary metagenome ERZ1035041 (study PRJEB33766, sample SAMN09781699) | gut metagenome | biome: gut microbiome | host: Homo sapiens | place: Madagascar | study: EMG produced TPA metagenomics assembly of the PRJNA485056 data... | reverse complement strand
GGCGCTCCACGCTCATGGTCTCGGGCATCACGATGATGATGCGGTAGCCCTTGGCAGCTGCCACTGCAGCCAGACCGATGCCGGTGTTGCCGGAGGTGGGCTCAATGATGACGGAGCCTTCCTTCAGCAGACCCTTGGCCTCGGCGTCATCGATCATCTTTTTGGCAATGCGATCCTTCACAGAACCGGCGGGGTTGAAGTACTCCAGCTTGGCAATAACGTGGGCGGGCAGCTGCTCTTCCTTCTCAATATGGCTGAGCTCCAGCAGCGGGGTGTGACCGATCAACTGATCTGCGGCGGTATAGATCTTGCTCATAATACTTGTCCCTCTTTCTGATATCGTTACGGGGTGTGTAGCCCTGTCTTGTGCCGGTGCGCCCGGCTGTGATTCCCTCTAAACCTTTAAACCAACATTGTTTGTGGGTTTGATGGCATTATAGCCCTGTTTTCTCTGCTTGTCAAGGGGTTTTTGAAAAAATGTGGGATTGAAAAGTGATTTACCCTGTTGTATAATGGGTTATAATAAAATTTAACCGGAAGGAAGTACGGATCATGATCGTTTCGACCAAAGGACGCTATGCGCTGCGGGTGATGATCGACCTCGCGGAGCATCAGTCTGAAAAATATGTTCCCTTAAAGGAAGTGGCCACCCGGCAGGAGATCTCGGAAAAGTATCTGGAGAACATCCTCAAGGTGCTGGTGCAGAACGGATTTCTGGAGGGGCTGCGCGGCAAGGGCGGCGGCTACCGGCTGACCCGCAGCCCGGATCAGTACACGGTAAGCGAGATCCTGATGCTCACCGAGGGCAGCCTTGCCCCGGTAAGCTGCCTGACCCCGGGCGCTTCTGCCTGCGCCCGGATGGCCAACTGCCGCACCTACGAGATGTGGAAGGGGCTCAACGACCTGATCTCGGACTACTTTGGCAAGATCACGCTGGCAGACCTTGCCCTGCCGGATCAGGCCGGCAACGATTATGTGATCTGACCCTTGCGCACCGGAACTGCACCGGTGCGTTTTTTATAGGAAGAACACTTGCAACCTTTTCGTTAAAATGATAAACTGTAAATGGAAGGTGATACGATGATTTTTGAACCGTATATCGAATTGAAAGACGGAGATAAAATATCGGTCATCATTCGGATGATGCAGCGATCAGATGCAGAAAGAACGAAGAAAAAACCTGTCTGGCAGACAGACTGGACGAGCGAGTATATTGAGACGTCCCTTTATGAAAAATATGCAGTGGAAACGGCAGACGGAGAACTGATTGCACTGGGAATGTATGAGGTGTTGGAAAGAGCTCTCGTTGTCCGGGTAGTTTATATGGAAAGCCAGCCGGAGAGTAATCCGACATTGGCAGGTGCAAAACGTAAGTACAGTGGAATTGGAAAACTGATGATTGCTTACGGCATAAAGCTGTCAATAGATCATGGTTTTGGCGGAGATGTGATACTGGAAGCAAAAACGGATGCGCTGGCCGCCCATTATCAGGATGACTTTGGCGGGATAGAACTGCCTGCTTTTGATGGCGGCGCACCGCGATTCTTGATACAGGGTGAAGCGGCAAAGCACATTTTTTTCAGTTATTTGAAATGAGGGATTGAGCATGAAAGAAAACCTGTGCGGTGCTTATATGAAGGATGCGGGGAACGATAAGCAATATTATGAAATCCTTTTTGAGATGTGCCGCAAGTTCCGTATCGACTGGGCAACGGCAGACGAAAAGGAAAAAGCGTTTATTACAGAAGTAACACGGGTGACCTACGAGCGCGAACGCGCTGCGCAGGAGGGCGTTTCACCTGAGAAGGTGCGTCCGGCGTTTTCGGCTTAATGAAAATATGATTTGCTTGCGCACCGGAACTGCACCGGTGCGTTTTTTTGTACAGTTCTGCGCAAAAGGTGTAGAACTTCTTGGCAAGAATTACGGTTGATGGAGCGGGCAGTCCGCGGTATACTTTTACTTTGTGTGAGACAGAAAATTCCGGGCAAAAAGCCCGTTGTCTGTTCGTTATAAGACCATAAGACCAGAAAGGGGAGTTCTGACACGAAGTATATTTTTCAGTTCGGGCGCATTCTCGCGTTCTGTTTTTTGGGCGAGGTGCTGCACGCGGTGCTGCCGCTGCCGGTGCCTGCCAGCGTGTACGGTCTGGTGCTGCTGCTGGCAGCCATGATCACCGGTGTTGTAAAGCTGGAGCAGGTCAAGGAGACCGGCACCTACCTGACCGGCATTTTTCCGCTGCTGTTCGTGCCCGCCGCTGCGGGCATCATGGAGCTGTGGGCAGAGATGGGGCAGCTGCTGCTGCCCATTCTGATCGCCATTCTGCCGGTGACGGTGCTGGTGATGGCAGCCGCAGGCCGCACCACGCAGGCGCTGACCGCCCGCAGCAAAAAGGAGGCTGAACATGACGGAACTGCTGAATGATTTTCTGACCGGCTCGGCGGCATGGGGCGTGCTGCTTACGCTGGCTGCTTTTGCGCTGGGTACGCTCATCAACCGAGTGACCGGCAAGGCCATCTTTAACCCGCTGCTGCTGGGCAGTATTTTCGTCATCGTTTTTCTGTCGGTGTGCAATATCCCCTATGGGGACTACAAGACCAGCGCAACACCGGTAAGCTATCTGCTGCTGCCCGCCACGGTGGCGCTGGCCATCCCACTGTATGAAAAGCTGGATCTGCTCAAAAAGAACGCGCCCGCCATCATCGCGGGCATTTCGGTGGGCACGCTGGTCAGTCTGGGCAGCGCCTTTGCGCTGGCGCTGGCAATGGACCTGACCAAGGAGCAGTACGCTACTCTGCTGCCGAAGTCGGTGACTACTGCCATCAGCATGGACGTGGCCGCAGAGCTGGGCGGCATCGCCGCCCTGACCGGTGCCATCGTCATCGTGACCGGCATCGTGGGCGCACTGCTGGCCGAGACCGTGTGCAAGGTGTTCCACATCACCGACCCCATCGCCAAGGGCGTGGGTCTTGGCACGGCAGCCCATGCCGTGGGCACCAGCAAGGCGCTGCAGATGGGCGAGGTGGAAGGTGCCATGAGCGGCCTTTCCATTGCCGTAGCCGGTGTGCTGACCGCCGTGCTCTGCCCGGTGTTCGTGGGCTTTGTCCACTAAAACCGAGTGCAAATCTGAAGATACAGAAACACCCCCGGCAACCGCAACGGCTGCCGGGGGTGTTTCTCTGTGGGGGGAAAACAAAAAAGAGGTGAAAAGAAGAAAGGCTGGTAAATATCAGTTTTATGCGGCCTTTGCCGGGGCAAAGACCACGGCCTTCTTCTGCCGCGCCTGCATGGAGCGGACGATGCAGCTGCGGGATGATGTTGCGGTGGGCCTGCGGCAGAATGATGTACAGCAGTACCTCTGCAGTCAGCTAGCAGCGGCGGGGGACAGTGCTTACTTTTTGAAAAAGGAGAACAGCCCCTTCTTTTCATACGGTGCGCTGTGGATGGTGCCCACATGGTATCCGGTGGCTTCAATGGCGGCGCGGAGCGCGTTTTCGTCCAGCGGCTCCTTGGAAAGGATCACGGTCTTGCCCTTGGCATGAGAGGACGAGACCTTATCCACAGGGAACGCATTGCGCACGGCGTCATTGATATGGGCTTCGCACATGGAACACGCCATGCCGTCTACTTCTACGGTCGTCTGGATCATTTTTATACCTTCTTTCAGGAATATTTTATAAAACAATAGTTAGAATCAGCTAACTTTCGGCTCCGGGAAAAGCCGCTGCCCACATCATACGCCATACAGCCGCAGCTGTCAAGCGCTTTGCTTATTTTTTCCGGTAGTCCCGCGGGGTCATATCAAAATGCGCCTTGAACGCCCGGTTAAAATAGGAAAGGTTTTCAAACCCGCACCGGGAGGCGATGGTCAGCACGGTCTCGTCCGTGGTTTGCAGCGCCTCGGCGGCGGTGTTCAGCCGGTACTCGTTCAGAAAGGCAATAAAGCTCTGCCCGGTCATCTGCCGGAACCAGCGCATAAAATGGCTGGCGCTGAAGGAGCAGACCCCGGCGGCATCCGCCACCCGGAGCGGCTCGGCATAATGCGCCGAAAGCCATTGCAGCACCGTTTTCAGCCGCTGGGTGTCGGCAGTTTCGGTGGGGAGACACTGCCTGCCCTGTGCAATGAGCAGGGCGAGAAAGCGCAGCAGCGCCCCTTTTACCAGCAGCTCGTAGCCGGGGCGTTTGGCGCGGTTGGCATCCTCCAGCTCCCGCAGGCAGGCGGCGGCTTGCAGATAGCACAGATCGTTCGGGGTCAGCCGCACCGGCAGCGAAAGCCGCCCGCTTTGCAGGGGCAGCAGATATTTCTCGGCGCAAAGATCCTCTGCGCCGCCCAGAAGCTCCGGCTCAAAGATGATATTTTCGTATTCCATGCGCTGCCCCTCTGCCTGCCGCAGCGCGTGGAGCGTGCCCGGGGCAAAAATAAAGATATCCCCCCGGTAGGCCGGGTAGGTCACCACGCCCACCTGTACCAGCCCCATGCCCTGCTTGACAAAGACCAGCTCCATGCTCTCGTGCCAGTGCAGTGCCACCTGCTGAAAATCCCCCGGAATGGTGCAGGGGTACAGATTGAACGGAAAGCGCACCGCACCGTGCTGTTTTGTCTCCTGCAAAGAAGCCTGATTTTGCATCATCTCACCTCCTGATGATAGGATTGTACCATAGTTTGCACTGTTTAGGCAAGATTTTGAACGTTCTATGTGGTATATCTTGAAGTACAGATGTCAAACCTGTTTTCCGTAGCAAAGGAGGATGCTTTTATGAGCTTTACCGAAACGTTACAGAGTATCACCGGCAAGCTGCTGGCAGACTGCACCGATCAGGAGCTGTATCTGGCACTGCTGGAACTTGTGCGGCAGAAGAGCGCCGACCGCGTGCAGCCGGTCACCGGGCGCAAGCTGTACTATATCAGTGCCGAATTCCTCATTGGCAAGCTGCTGTCCAACAACCTCATCAATCTGGGGCTGTACGACGAAGCCCGGTCTGCGCTGGCAGCTGCCGGAAAGCGCCTTTCCGATATTGAAGAGGTAGAGCCGGAGCCTTCTCTGGGCAACGGCGGCTTGGGGCGTCTGGCTGCCTGCTTCCTCGACTCTCTGGCAACGCTGAACCTGCCCGGTGACGGCGTGGGTCTGCGGTACCACTTCGGCCTGTTCCATCAGTCTTTTGAGGACGGTGTACAGAACGAAAAGCCCGACCCGTGGCTCACCGCCCACAGCTGGGCGGAAAAGACCGACACCACCTACCCGGTGGAGCTGGCGGGCAAGGAGTACACCGCCCGGCTGTACAAGCTGGCGGTCACCGGCTACGAGGGACGCACCAACACCCTGAACTTGTTCGATCTGGATACCATCGATGAGAGCATCGTCCATGATGGTATTGCCTTCGACAAGACCGCTATTGATAAGAACCTGACCCTCTTCCTCTACCCGGACGATTCCGACGAGGCAGGCCGCCGTCTGCGGGTGTACCAGCAGTACCTGATGGTCTCTGCCGGTGCACAGCTCATTCTGGCCGAGTGCGCCGCCCGGGGCTGCAACTTCCATGATCTGGCAGACTACGCCGCTATCCAGATCAACGACACCCACCCCAGCATGGTCATCCCGGAGTTGATCCGTCTGCTGGGCGAGCGCGGCATCGAATTTGAAGAGGCCGTGGAGATCGTCACCAAGACCTGCGCCTACACCAACCACACCATTCTCGCCGAAGCACTGGAAAAGTGGCCCCGCGCCTATCTGGATGCCGTGGTGCCGCAGCTGATGCCCATCATCGAAAAGCTGGATGTGCTGGCACGCACCCGCACCGAGGACGAGAGCCTTGCCATCATCGACAAGGACGACCGGGTGCACATGGCACACATGGACATCCACTTTACCCACTCCACCAACGGCGTGGCAGCGCTGCACACCGAAATTTTGAAAAATTCCGAGCTGCACGGCTTCTATGAGCTGTACCCGGAAAAGTTCAACAACAAGACCAACGGCATCACCTTCCGCCGCTGGCTGCTGGAATGTGACCCGCGCCTGACCGCCACGCTGGAAAAGCACATCGGCTCCGGCTTCCGCAAGGATGCCGCCGAACTGGAAAAACTGCTGGCCTTTGCCGATGACGAGACGGTGCTCAGCGAGCTGACCGCCGTGAAAAAGGCCAACAAGGAAGCGCTGGCCGACTGGCTGCTGCACACCCAGAAGGTGAGCGTGAACACCGATGCCGTGTTCGATATCCAGTCCAAGCGCCTGCATGAGTATAAGCGCCAGCAGCTGAACCTGCTGTACCTCATCCATCAGTACCACGAGATCAAGGCAGGGCATCTGCCCGCCGCTCCGCTGGTGAGCATCTTCGGTGCAAAAGCCGCGCCTGCCTACACCATTGCAAAGGATATCATCCACGCGCTGCTGACCCTCTCCAAGGTCATTGCCGCAGACCCGGAGGTGTCCAAGTGGCTGCAGGTGGTGTTCGTGGAAAACTACAACGTCACCGCCGCCGAAAAGCTGATCCCGGCCTGCGATCTGTCTGAGCAGATCAGCCTTGCCTCCAAGGAGGCCTCCGGCACCGGCAACATGAAGTTTATGCTGAACGGTGCGCTGACGCTGGGCACTATGGATGGCGCCAACGTGGAGATCAGCCAGCAGGTGGGCGAGGAGAACATCTATATCTTCGGCCAGACCTCCGATCAGGTCATCCACCGCTACGCCGTGGGCGACTACGACCCTGCCCAGTGGGTGGAGGGCGATGCCAACATCCGCCGCGCCATCAGCTTCCTGACCGGGCCGGAGATGCTGGCCGCCGGTCATGCCGAAAACCTGACCCGCCTGCATGACGAGCTGATCCATAAAGACTGGTTCCAGACCCTGCCGGACTTCAACGCCTACGTTGTGCGCAAGGGACAGGCGCTCAGCGATTACGCCTGCGACCCCATGGGCTGGCGGCGCAAGTGCCTTGTGAACATTGCCAAGGCGGGCATGTTCTCCTCTGACCGCACCATTGCCGAGTACGACCGCGACATCTGGCATCTGGGCAAATAATCGTTTTTGAACCTGCGTTTCTCCCTCATTTTCTCATAGGCTGCTGCACAAAGCTGTGCGGCAGCTTTTTTCTTTCCGCACCAACAAGAAACGCCGCTGCACAGCCATGCAGCGGCGTTTGATTCAGTTGATGAAAACCGGAACGGAAGCGGGATCAGTCCTTGCTCTCCGCTTCTTCCTCTTCTTCGTCCTCGTCATCCTCGTCCGTATCGTGCGGCTTGTAGAAGATGCCGCTCAGGAAGATGCTGACAAAGTACAGCAGCACCATGGGGATAGCCACCATGCACTGGGACACGATGTCCGGCGGGGTGACCACAGCGGCGATGAAGAAGATGACCACGATGGCTACGCCGCGCACCTGCTTGAGGATCTGCGGGTTGATGATGCCCATCTTGGAAAGGATGATGGTGATCAGCGGCATCTCAAACACACAGCCAAAGATGATAAACATGGTCAGGCAGAGGTTGACGTAGCTTTCGATACTGGTGGTAGTCTGGATGTACTCAGCACCCTCGATGCCGGTGCTGAGGAACCGCAGCATGAACGGCATCATGAGCTTATAGGCAAACAGCACGCCCACGCAGAACAGGATCAGACCCAGCAGCATGACCAGCTTGAAAAAGGTGCTCTCGCTCTTTTTCAGACCCGGCTTTGCAAAGGCGTAGATGTTGTAAAAGGCCACAGGCACCGTTACCACCACACCGGCCAGAATGGACACCCGGAAATACTGCATCAGTTTTTCCTGCGGGGCAATGGACACGAACTGGTAATAGTCGCGGCCCATGGCGGTAAGCAGATCGATCAGACGGTCTGCATACGCCAGCGAGACCACCACGCCCACCACAAACACCACCGCGCAGATGATGAGCCGGTTCCGCAGTTCTTTCAGATGGCCGGTCAGCGTCATACTGCCGTCCTCTGCCATGACTTCGGCTTTCTTTTTGCGCTTTTTGTTTGTAGCCACAATTACTCCTCGTCTTCGTCCTTCTTATCAGCCTTCTTCACGGTCTCCTCGGACTGCTCGGCGTCCTCGTCCTCCATGCCCTTCTTGAAGCCATTGATGGTCTTACCGAACATCTTGCCCAGCTTCGGCAGATTCTTGGGTCCAAAGATCAGCAGAACGACAACCAGAATGATCAGCAGCTCATTAGTACCAATACGCATAATAAAGTTCTCCTTTTTCTTGCCGCGCCGCGTGGCGGGCGTATTACAGAATGTATCTGGCAACCGCGGGCGCGGGTGCATCCATAAATAAGTAAGGGCGCTTACACCTTTGCTTCCTCAGCGGGTGCGGCTTCGGCAGCCTCTTCGGCTGCGGCAGGGGCTTCCTGCACAGGCTCAGCCACCGGCTCAGCGGCGGGCTGTGCGGCCTCGGCAGCGGGCTGCTCCGGCTTATCGGCGGGAGTCTCAGCAACTTCGGCAGCTTCTGCCGGGGCTTCGGCGGGCTGCTCGGGCAGTTCCTCCACAGCATCTTCGGTCAGGTCGGTGACCTCCTCGGTCTCAGCCTGCTTCTTGGCGGCTTCCTCTTTGCTGGTCTTGCCAATGCCGGTAAAGCTCTTGGTCACATCCCGCATGCTGCTGTCGATATCCTTCTTGATATCGGTCAGAGGGGCAACAGCCTCCTTCAGGGGTGCCTGGATCTCGTTCAGCGGCTCCACCACGTTCTTCTGGATCTCCTCAGAAGCAGCGCCGGTGTATTTCTTCAGCTCGCGGAGCATCTTGCCGATCTTCTTTGCGTAGACAGGCAGCTGGTCCGGGCCGATGAACACAAACGCCACAATGACGATGACGATAAGTTCCCAAAAACCAATTTTCATAAGTAACGTTTCCTTTCCTGTACCAAGGGCATTTCCAAGACCGCCGCACACCACAGCGGTCTGCGCCTTTTTGCCCTTTTTGGCGGGGGTTCGGCGCACTGCACGCCTTTGTTGCCCTATGTATACCGAAAAGTGGTGTACTGAATGTTAACTTATTATTAACATTCTATGAACAAGCGCCCATTTAGCCCATTTTATTTAACAAAACGAATTTTCGTTGCTCGTTATTACAGTATGGATAGGATACAACAGTGCTCTCAGGTCTCCACGCCCTCGAACTGGCTGTTGTAGAGCTTGGCGTAGAAGCCGCCCTGCGCCAGCAGCTGGTCGTGGTTGCCCTGCTCCACGATATGGCCGTCCTTCATCACAAGGATAACGTCTGCTTCCCGGATGGTGGAAAGGCGGTGCGCCACGATGAAGCTGGTGCGCCCCTGCATCATGCGGGCAAAGGCCTTCTGGATGCGCACCTCGGTGCGGGTATCGATGGAGGAGGTGGCTTCGTCCAGAATCAGCATGGGCGGCAGGCAGAGCATCACGCGGGCGATGCAGAGCAGCTGCTTTTGTCCCTGACTGATGTTGCCGCCGTCCTCTGCAATAATGGTGTCGTAGCCATCGGGCAGGCGGCGGATAAAGCTGTGGGCGTGGGCGGCCTTTGCGGCGGCGATCACCTCGTCCATGGTAGCGTCCGGCTTGCCGTAGGCGATGTTCTCCCGCACCGTACCGGCACGCAGCCATGTGTCCTGCAGCACCATGCCGTAGCTGCCGCGCAGGGAAGCGCGGGTCACATCCCGGATATCGGTGCCGGACACCTTGATGCTGCCGCTGTTCACATCATAGAACCGCATCAGCAGGTTGATCAGGGTGGTCTTGCCGCAGCCGGTAGGGCCTACGATGGCAATGCGCTGGCCGGACTGCACGTCCAGCGAGAGCCCCTCGATGAGCGGACGGTCGGGCAGGTAGCGGAAGGAAACATCCTGTAACTGCACATGGCCGTCCGGCTGCAACACAGCGGCGTTTTCGGCCTCCGGCACCTGATCCTCGGCGTCCAGCAGTTCAAACACTCGGGCGGCGCAGGCCAGTGCGTTCTGTAACTCGGTGACCACGCCCGAGATCTCGTTGAAGGGCTTGGTGTACTGGTTGGCGTAGCTTAAAAAGACGCTGAGCTGACCGATGGTGATGCCGCCGCGCACGGCGTACAGCGCACCCACAAGCCCTACGCCCGCGTACACGATGTTGTTCACAAAGCGGGTGGCGGGGTTGGTCAGGCTGGAAAAGAAGATGGCCTTCAGGCTCACGTCCTGCAATTGTCCGTTTACTTCGTCAAAGGCGGCAAGGCTCTCGGCTTCGTGGCCAAAGGCCTGTACCACCTTCTGGCCCTCGATCATCTCGTTGACCAGCGCGGTCTGTTTGCCGCGGACGGTGCTCTGGCTCTGGAAGTAGCCGTAGCTGCGCTTTGCCAGAAAGCCCGCCACCACAAGGCTCAGCGGGGTGATGCACACCACCACCAGCGTGATGGGCACATTCTCCCGCAGCATAAACAGCAGGGTGCCCAAAATGGTCAGAATGCCGGAGAACAGCTGAGTAAAGCCCATCAGCAGACCGTCCGCAAAGGTGTCCACATCTGCCACCATGCGGCTGACGATATCACCGGAGGGATGGCTGTCCAGATAGGACAGCGGCAGGGTCTGAATTTTGCGCAGCGCTTCGTTGCGCAGGTCGCGGCTGACCGAGAAGGTAATGCGGTTGTTGCACACGCTCAAAAGCCACTGCGCAAGGGCGGCTACGGCAGCCACCACCAGAATGCTCACTGCAATGCGCAGCACCCCGGCAAGGTCTACATTGCCCTTGCCCAGCATCTTATCAATGGCATTGCCGCACAGGATGGGGATATACAGCTGGGCGGCTACGCTGACTGCTGCCACCAGCAGGCTGCACACCACAAAGGCACTGTACGGACGGATCTTGTGCAGCACCCGGTTCAGGGTGGCCTTGCGCTGCTGCGGGGTCAGCTTGTTTTTTGCTTTTGCACTCATGCTTCTGCCTCCCCTTTCTTGAACTGGCTCTCGTAGATCTCCTCGTACACCGGGCAGCTGCTGCGCAGGGCGCTGTGGGTGCCGATGCCCACCAGATGACCATCATCCAGCACCAAGATCTGGTCGGCGTGCTGCAGGCTGGCGGCGCGCTGGCTGACGATGAACACGGTCAGTGCCCCGGGCAGCGCCGCCAGTGCCTTGCGCAGGGCGGCGTCGGTGGCGTAGTCCAGCGCGCTGGCGCTGTCGTCCAAAATCAGAATGTCCGGTTTGCCCACCAGTGCACGGGCGATGGTGAGCCGCTGCTTCTGTCCGCCGGAAAGGTTGCGTCCGCCCTGCTCCACCGGCTCGTCCAGCCCAAGGGGCTTTGCACGCACAAAGTCTGCGGCCTGTGCCGTTTCCAGCGCCGCCCACAGGTCGGCATCGGTGGCATCCTTGTTGCCCCACAAAAGGTTGGAGCGGATGGTGCCGCCGAAGAGCTGCGCCTTCTGCATGACCACCGCCACCCTGCCGCGCAAAGCGTCCCGGGGGTAGCTGGCCACCGGGCGGCCAAAGATCTCCACGCTGCCCTCGGTGGCATCGTAAAAGCGCGGGATGAGGTTTACTAAGCTGGATTTACCGCTGCCGGTGCCGCCGATGACGCCGATGGTCTGGCCCTTTTTGGCGGTAAAGCTGATATCGGTCAGGCTGGGTGCGCCCGCCCCGGCGTAGGTCAGGCCTACATGGTCAAAGCGCACGGCATCGCCGGTCTTGTCGGCGGGCACTTCGCCCAGAAGCTCTGCCGGGAAGCTCATGCCGGGTTTGGTATCCAGCACCGCCTGCACACGGCCTGCGCAGGCCAGCGCTTTGCTGATCTGCACGATGAGGTTTGCAAGCTTTACCAGCTCCACAAGGATCTGGTTCATGTAGTTCACCAGCGCGATGACATCGCCAGACGCCATGCCGCCCACATTGATCTCGATGCTGCCCACATACAGCAGCGCCACGATGGCAAGGTTGATGAGCACATAGGTCAGCGGGTTCATCAGCGCCGAAAGGTGGCCGACATGCAGCTGCATCCCGGTCAGCAGGGCGTTGGCGTCCTCAAAGCGGTCGATCTCGCTCTGCTCCTTATCAAAGGCACGCACCACGCGCACACCGGTCAGGTTCTCGCGGGTCAGGCCCAGCACCCTGTCCAGCCGGGTCTGCACGGTCTTATACAGCGGCCGGGTGATCACCATCACGCCGAACACCACCACGCTGAGCAGCGGGATGGTGACTACAAAGATCATCGCCGCCCGGGCGTTGACCGTAAAGGCCATGACCATGGCGCCCAGCACCACAAAGGGGCTGCGCAGGAACAGGCGCAAAAACAGGTTGAGCCCGCTCTGCACCTGATTGACATCGCTGGTCATGCGGGTGATGAGGGTGCTGGTGCCCAGCGTATCCATCTCTGAAAAGCTCAGGCTCTGGATATGGGCAAACAGGGCGTGCCGCAGCGCGGTGGAGTAGCCCACCGCCGCCTTGGCAGAAAAATACTGCGCGGTCAGGCTGCAGGTAAGGCCGATAAAAGCCAGCAGCAGCAAAAGGCCGCACCGCACCAGAATATAATGAAAATCGTGTGCTGCAATGCCCACATTGACGATATCGGCCATGACCAGCGGCACAAACAGGTCAAAGGTGGCTTCCAGCATCTTAAAGAGCGGTGCAAGCACGCTTTCGCGCTTGTAGCCCTTCAGGTAGCCAAGCATCCGGTTCAAAAAAATTCCTCCTTTGGGGGTCAAAATACACCTTATTATAACGCGATGTATCCCAAAAATCCAGTGCCGCAGCTGTGTTTTGCATTGTACAAGCTGCCAAATCCTGTTATACTATGGTATATCTGAAAAGTCGAAAATTTAGTCTATTTCTACAAACACAGCTGGATTTTGCGTTAAACAGCCTTGAAATCCACAAAGGATTCCTGCGGCTGTTTGCCTTAAATCCCGCTTGTGCTTGCGAAATATTCGTCATTTTCTTTGTTTTCAGATACACCTTAGGGCTGAGATTGATAGGGAAGTATGGTGAACACAATGGCAAGACGAACAGACGGCGGGGTACGCTTCCGCCCGGTGGGCAGCCGCCGAAGCCGCACCGCACCGGTGTACAGCCCGCGCGGCACCGGCTGCCCGGCCATCGAGCAGGCGGTGCAGGGGCTGTACAAGGGACAGAACGAGGAAAGCTTCTGGTCTTTGATGAGCGCCTTGAATTACGCGCTGGAACTGGAGACCCATGTGCTGGTGCCGCTGCAAACGGCGCTTTCGGCGCAGGGGGCGCCCGCCCCGTGGATGGAGCACCCCATCCCGGCGGAAAAGGCCGACGGCCTTGCCTTGTGGACGCTGCGCAACGATAAAGGGCGCTGCTGGCTGCCGCTGTTTACCTCGGTGGCAGCTGCCGGTGCAGACCGCAGTACCGGCAGCCGCCCCATGGCAGACCGCGCCTTGGAACAGGCCATGCAGCTGGCGCTGGACACCCCGGGCATCGACGGCGTGGTGCTGGACCCGTGGAGCAATTCCGCCTCGCTGGACGGTGCGCTGCTCAACGGTCTGCTGCACGCGGGCCACACCCCGGAGGGCCCCGGTGCAGAGGAGGCCGAAGCCGGTAAGGAAGCCGCCCGCGCCGGACACTGGGCAGCAGCGGCAGAGTGCTACCAGAAAGCCGCCGAGCAGGGAAATTCTGCCGGGCTCTCGCTGCTGGGCGAGTGCTTGTATCAGGGGCGCGGGGTGCCAAAAAGCGCTGCACAGGCGCGCAAGATGTGGAAGGCTGCTGCCGAAAGCGGAGAACCCATCGCCCTTTTGAACCTTGGCGATGACTGCGCCGCCCGGGGCGATAACGGCAAGGCGCTGTTGTGGTACCGCCGGGCGCGGCAGAACGCGGCAGCGGTGCCGGATATCGAGTACACGCCCCGGGTCTGTCTGCGGCTGGCGCAGTACGAGACCCGCTACACCTCCCGCAAAAAGGCGCTGGCGCAGGCGGCAGAAGCAAAGCAGGCTTTTACCATTTTGCAGCGGGAGCACGAGCCGGACGCCGACCGCTGGTTACAGGAAGCGGAACAGCTGCTCTACGCGCTGACCCACGAGCCGCCCGCGGCTCCGGCGGCATATAACATAGAATCTTTACAATTGGACTAAAAAATGGTCACAGCCGTCCGGTAAGATAGACTGGAGAAAAATCAGCCCGCAGACACGGCGGACAAGAAACAGAGGAAACAGTATGAGCAAAGTGATCGGCATTGATCTGGGTACGACCAATTCCTGTGTGGCAGTAGTGGAGGGCGGCAAGCCCGTGGTCATCACCAATGCGGAGGGCGAGCGCACCACCCCCAGCGTGGTGGCCTTTACCAAGGACGGCGAGCGTCTGGTGGGCGGTGCAGCCAAGCGCCAGATCGCCACAAACTCCGGGCGCACGATCTCCAGCATCAAGCGGTACATGGGTTCGGACTACCGGGCGCACATTGACGGCAAGGACCTTGCCCCGCAGGAGATCAGCGCCATGATCCTTGCCAAGATCCGCCGGGACGCCGAGAGCTATCTGGGCGAGCCGGTCACCGAGGCCGTCATCACCGTGCCCGCCTATTTTGACGACAGCCAGCGCAAGGCCACGCAGGATGCAGGCCGCATTGCGGGGCTGAACGTGCTGCGCATCATCAACGAGCCTACCGCCGCCGCTGTGGCCTACGGCTTGGACAACGAAGCTGCACAGAAGATCCTTGTCTACGATCTGGGCGGCGGCACCTTTGACGTGTCCATCATCGAGATCGAGGACGGCACCTTTACGGTGCTTGCCACCGGCGGCGACACCCATCTGGGCGGAGATGACTTTGACCAGCGCATCGTGGAGTACGCGGTGGCAGAGTTCAAAAAGTCTGACCGCATCGACCTGACCCGCGACCCCGCCGCCATGGGACGGCTGAAGGAGGAAGCGGAAAAGGCCAAGAAGGAGCTTTCCAGTGCGCCCTCTGCTCAGCTGAACCTGCCCTTTATCACGGTGGGCAAGGACGGGCCCCATCACTTGGATATCGCTTTGTCCCGCCCGCAGTTCGAGATGATGACCGGCGATCTGCTGTCCCGCACCGTGACCCCGGTGCAGAATGCCTTGCGGGATGCCGGCATCTCTGCCAGCCAGCTGGGCAAGGTGCTGCTGGTGGGCGGCAGCACCCGGATGCCCGCCGTGGAGCGGCAGGTGCGGGAGCTGTTGGGCAAGGAGCCCAGCCACAGCCTGAACCCGGACGAGTGCGTCGCCATGGGTGCGGCGGTGCAGGGCGCACTGCTGCAGGGCGGCGGCAAGCTGGCGGGTGCCACCGGCGCGGCAGCGCAGGGACTGGTGCTGATGGACGTGACCCCGCTGACTTTGTCCATCGAGACGCTGGGCGGGGTCGCCACCCCGCTGATCACCCGCAACAGCATGATCCCTACCCGCAAGAGCCAGATCTTTACCACCGCCCGTCCCATGCAGACCAGCGTGGAGATCAACGTTCTGCAGGGTGAACGCCACTTTGCGCGGGATAATAAGTCCTTGGGCAAGTTCAAGCTGAACGGCATCCGGGCAAGCTTTTCGTCCAAGCCCCAGATCGAGGTCACCTTTGATATCGATGTGAACGGCGTGGTGAAGGTATCTGCCAAGGACCTTGCCACCGGGCGGGAGCAGAACATCACCATCACCGGCAGCACCAACCTTTCCGAAAACGAGATCCAGCGCGCCATGGCAGACGCCGCCGCCTATGAGGCCGAGGACAGCCGCCGCAAGGAGCGTCTGGAGCTGCACAATCAGGCCGAGGTGCTGGCCTACAAGGTGGACGAAGCACTTTCCAAGTGCAAAAAGGAGCTGGACAAGGACGAAAAGGCCCGCGTGAAGGCCGACCTTGCCAACCTGCGCCGCTGCCTGCGCAAGGATAAGCCCGAAAAGATGAACGAGACCGAGGAAGCCGCCCTGCGGCAGGCTAAGAGCCAGCTGGAAGCCTCGGCCAACCACCTGATGCTGTTGTACTCTGCCGAGCAGACCCCCGGTGATGGAACGGACAGCACGCTGTAATATAATAAGGTTTGTGGGCTGCTGCACCCGCCCGGCGCAGCAGCCTTTTTTGCAAAAACAGAAAGGAACGATCATGAAGGAACTGCAATATCCGGTGCGCCCCGGGCGCTACCGCCACTTTAAAGGCAACGAATATCAGGTGCTGGGCGTAGCCCGCCACAGCGAGACCGAGGAGGAGATGGTGGTGTACCGCGCCCTGTACGGCGAGGGCGGGCTGTGGGTGCGCCCCGCCGCCATGTGGCTGGAAACGGTGACCCGGGACGGCGTTACAAAGCCCCGCTTTACCTATATCGGAGAGTGAGGCCCCCGGCTTGAATCCCGTTATTGACCCTAGGATTATTTTGCGGTAAAATGTGAGTATGATACCAAACAACAAAGGAGGTTTTCGTATGAAGGCCAAACGATGGATCTCGCTCCTGCTCGCGGTCAGCATGATGCTGGGTGTGCTGGCAATGCCCGCCTCGGCGGCAGCGCAGCAGCCGGAAAGCACCGCTGTTGTCAGCGAGGAACTGCCCGATGCCGCAGCGCTGAGCGCGGCAGAGGATGAAAATGATATCGTCAACATCCGCATCCGGGCGACCGGCAACCTTGTCTATGGTTCCGATTATAAGCTGGAGGTGGAGACCCGGCCCGAAAACACCCAGTATATCGCTGTGGTGCTGGGCACCAGCGGCGAAGCCTACGGCTATGTGACCCTGATGATCTCGGATAAGCTGCGCACTTTGCTCAAGCTGATCCCCCTGCCCAAAAAGATGTCCCAGACCCCGGATCAGACCGAGGAATTCAACGTATACAGCTACCTTAAGCAGCTGATCGACGGCAACGATGTCAGCGTACTGCTGCGGGTCGCGGACGAGGTGGTGTCGGTGCTGGACACCGTAAGCTTCTTTATCCCGGCCAGCTATCTGACCACCGTGAAGAACGTTTCCAACGGTATGAAGCTTGCGCTGAGCCTGATCCGCAAGTATCTGCCCGAGGGCGCGCTGAGCCGCATCTATCTGGACGAGCAGCCCAAGGACAGCGGCAAGTACTTTGCCAGTGCCATTGCGCTGGAAAGCAGCGATATCAACGCCGCCGGGTTTGCCATGTTCAAGATCAAGCCCAAGACCGAAAACGTCAGCCTGAGCTGGGCAGCGGATGCCCCGTCCAGCATGACCGTCTCCCAGCTGCAAAACGCCGACCTGACCGCCAAGGTCATTTCGGACGGACAGGTGGCTGAAAACGGCAAGGTAAGCTACACCTATAAGAAAAAGACCTTCCTGTGGTTCAGCAGCAAAATGAGCAGTGTGCCCACCGAGCCCGGTACCTACACCCAGACCGCCAAGGCAGGGGGCAACTACTCCTGCGGCAGCATCAGCCGCACCATTACGGTGACCGCTGACCCTCAGCCCGCAGCCGAGCAGCCCGCCGAACAAGCGGCAGAGCAGCCCGCAGCATAAATCAGCGGAAAACTATTTTTGAATAGGACGCTCCCGGAAAGTCCGTAGACTTTCCGGGAGCGTTTTTTCACAACAGAGGCTGCTTTTTATTTTCTATAAAAGGGGCTGCTTTACTCTTGCAAATCGACGCGCAATACGCTATTATAAAAATAAAAGAACCCCTTGCGGTAAAAAAAGGGAGAAGAAGGAGCAGCTTATCTATGGAAGAGAAAAAAAGCGGCATCAAAAAGTTCTTTGAAGAGTTCAAGGCATTTGCCATGCGCGGCAACGTGCTGGACATGGCAGTGGGCGTTGTCATCGGCGGTGCCTTTACCGCCATTGTCACCGCGCTGGTGGAGGACATCATCAACCCGCTGATCGGCCTGTTCTTCAAGGCGGATTTTTCCGAGGTGGTCATTGGTCTGGGCGGCTCCAGCATCAAGATCGGCGAGTTCGTCAACTCTATCATCAACTTCCTCATCGTGGCCTTTGTGCTGTTTGTTGTGATCAAGTTTGTCAACTCCCTGCACAGAAAGCCCGAAGAGCCCGCCGAGCCGGAGGAACCCACCACCAAGGTGTGCCCCTACTGCCAGAGTGAGATCTCCATCAAGGCTGTGCGCTGCCCCCACTGCACCTCCAAGCTGGAGGGCTTTCCCGAAATGAAGGCCTGAAGCTTTCAGCATTGACAATACAACAAAACCCTCCCGGCCGGGCGCAGTCTTTGCGCTTGCGGCAGGGAGGGTTTTGCACATTTTGCGGTTTGGTTGTGGAAAAGTGGAGTGGGAAGTGAGGTGGGAAAATCAGGCGCTCTTACTGAACCTTGGTCAGCTCAGCCAGCTTGTGGTAGATCTCGGTATTGTCGTACACGCCGCCGAACTTTTCGGCGCCGACACCCATGGCGTACACGTTGACCATGGCACCGGTGTGGGCATAGGTGGTGTGGTCCATACCGGACTTGTGGTTGATGGTGTGGCAGACAGCCATGCTGAAGGGGATGTAGGTGCCGTACAGCTCGTAGTCCTGCTGGCTCATCTTGCTCTGGCTGGAGGAGCCCACCTGCAGGGTGCGCTCGTAGGCCTTGCGCAGGTTCTCCACCTCGTAGTCGGTCAGCAGCAGCTTGCCTGCGCTGGCGGCAGCGGGGTCGGTGGGCAGGGTCAGGCCAAAAACATTCTTCACGTCCTGCATGGCGGTCTCGAAGGGGGGCTTGTTGGCAATGTAGCCCTGCACATAGGTGGAATCGAACTTTGCGTAGGACATCTTCTGATGCGCAAGGTTGGTCAGGAAGGTGTCGTAGTTGGTGGTCTTGTAGCCGATGGCCATGCCGCCGGTCTCGTGGTCGGCGGTGACGAGGATCAGGGTCTCGTTGGGGTGGGCGTTGTAGAAGTCCACAGCAGCCTGCACCGCGTTGCTCATCTCCAGCACATCATGGATGGAAGCAGCGGCATCGTTGGCGTGGCAGGCCCAGTCGATCTTGCCGGACTCGGTCATCAGGAAGAACCCCTTTTTGTTGTTCAGCAGCTCGATGCCCTTCTTGACGTAATCGGTCAGCTGCCACTCGCCGCTGGCAGCGTCCATAGCGTAATTCATGGACTTACCGTCGCCCAGATTCTCGGCGATGATCAGGGTCTTGCCTGCACCGGCGGTCAGAGCTGCTGCACCGGCCTGGGTAGTGACCACATTGTAACCGGCGTTGGCAGCCACGGTGTGGTTGTCGGGGCCGGTGCCGTCGCCGTTCACCTTCTGGAACTCGCCGCCGGCAAAATACTCAAAGCCGGAGTTTGCCAGCTCCACGCCGATCTGGTAGTAGTTCTTGCGGGTCTTCTGGTGGGCATAGAAGGCAGCGGGGGTGGCATGGTCGATGTTCACGGTGGAGATGACGCCCACCTTATAACCCTTCTGGGTGTGCAGCTTTTCGGCGATGGTCTCGTAGGGCACATCGCGGGTCCACGGGCACATATTGATGACACCGCTCTCGGTCTTGTGGCCGGTGGCGATGGAGGTGGCGGTGGAAGCGGAGTCCGGGCAGAAGGAGGTGCTGTCGTAGGTGGTCACGCTGCCCACCTGCGGGAAGCCGGTAAAGCTCAGGTCGGCTTCGGTCACAGCGCCGTTGTTGTCCACGGTGCCCTTGTAGAAGCGTGCAGACTGGATCTGGGCAGTGCCCATGCCGTCACCGATGAACAGGAAAACGTACTTGGGCTTTTTGAACACGTCCAGCAGACCGTTCTCTTCGTCTGCAGCGGCAGAAGCATCGGCCTCGGCGGCGTGGGCGGCTACGGGGGCAGCCGACAGCATACCCACTGCCGATGCAACAGCACCGGCCTTCAGGAAGCTGCGGCGGGAAATTTTCGCATTCTTCATAACAGATATCCTCTCTTTTTCAGCCCGGCTTGGGGCGGTTCTACTATTTCTTGTGGGAACACCTGTATTGTAGCGCACCGCCCGCCGCGGCGAAACCAGCCCCGTGTAACACTTAGGTAAACCTTTGGCGCGCGGAAGGGCGGCGGTGTAAAATCCGGGAAAAGCAGGTAAAATCTGCCTGTAACGCCCGCATCCGGGGTCACTTTTTGCGCCGAACCGCCCTGCAAGGGTTGCAAGCAGGGGGCTTTTCATTGTACAATAGAGAAAGCAAGCGGAGATATACTTCTATAATGAGAGGATCTTTTAAATATGTCTGATATCAAAGTGCTGGCGCTGGATCTGGATGGCACCCTGACCAACGACCAGAAACTCGTCACCCCGCGCACCCGCGCCGCGCTGGACGCCGCCATTGAAAAAGGCGTGACCATCGTGCTGGCGTCCGGTCGGCCCACCGCCGGCATCCAGCCGCTGGCTGAGGAGTTGGGTCTGGACAAAAAGGGCGGCTGCATCCTGTCCTACAACGGCGGCAAGATCGTGGACTGCCGCACCGGCGAAACGCTGGTGGAAAAAACACTGGACCCTGCCCTTGTGCCCGAGCTGTGCGATTTTGCCGCCGTGCAGGATATTGCCATCCTGACCTACAACCGCGAGGGTATCGTCTGCGAGCGGGACAAGGACGAGTGGGCCAACAAGGAGTGCTTTACCACCAAGCTGCCCATGATCCATGTGGACGATCTGGCGTCCTATGTGAACTACCCCGTGTGCAAGATGCTTATCACGCTGGACCCCGCCCGCCGGGACGCGGTGTGTGCCGCCGGGCAGCAGCAGTTTGCGGGCCGCGCCGACCTGTACCCCTCCAGCCCTTTCTTTATTGAAGCGGTGCCGCTGGGCGTTGCTAAGGACGGCAGTCTGGCAGAGCTTCTGCGCCGCATGGGGCTGACCCGCGAGAACCTGATGGCCTGCGGCGATGGTCTGAACGACCGCTCCATGATCGCCTACGCCGGGGTGGGTGTGGCCATGCAGAACGCCGAGCAGCCGGTGAAGGACTGCGCCGACTATGTGACCACCGCCGACAACAACCACGACGGCGTGGCCGAGGCCGTGGAGAAGTTTATTTTACGAGAGGACTAACAAAGCAATGCCGCGTAACTTGGTTTTATTTGATCTGGAATGGAACATCGGCTACCAGCCGTATACCTTTAACTACCATGGGGTGCAGCAGACCCTGCGGGGCGAGATCGTGGAGATCGGCGCTGTAAAGATCGACGAGGATGCCAACGTGCTGGACACCTTTTCCATCCATCTGCGCCCCCGCATCTTCCGCAAATTGCAGCACCATATCGCCAAAGTGACCGGCCTGACACAGGCGGATCTGGACAAGGGCGAGCCCATCGTGCAGGGTCTGCGCCGCTTTATGCAGTGGTGTGGCCCGGATGCCGAGTTTGCCGAGTGGGGTCTGGACGATGTACCGGTGCTCAAGCAGAACCTGTTCCTGTGCAATCTGGACGAGTCTAAGCCCACCGTGTGGTACGACCTGCAGCAGGTCTTTCTGCGGGAGCATCCCCGCAAGGAGGGCGAGGGCATGACGCTGGAAAGCGTGGTCACCCGCATGGGCATCCCCATGGAGCGCCCCTTCCACGATGCACTTTCCGATACCCTGTACACCGCCGATGTCTGCCGTCTGCTGGATCTGCGCGCCGGGCTTGCCGCCTACCCCACCGAGGACGAGGCGCTGCGCCAGAGCCTGTGCCAGACCCCCGGCGACTACCGGGACTTTACAGTGTTCCACGGCTATGTGGAGCAGTACGCATGGCGGGTTGAACCCAAGATCAGCCAGATGCCCTGCCCGGAGTGCGGCACCACCCTGCAGCCGGACGAGCTCTGGCTGAAAAAGGGCAGCAACAGCTGGTATACCCTGTGCCAGTGCCCCAGCTGCTCCGGCAGCAGCAACGCTGCCGGGCAGGGCGTGTTCCAGCGGTACAAGCTGTCCCGCCGGGACGGCCTGCACTGGAGCTTTGCCCGCTGTGCCCAGATGCCGGACGCCGAAAGCCTTGCCCGCTGGGAAAAGCTGCGCACCGCCCAGCTGGAGCGGATGCGCGCCAAGGCCGAAAAGCAGGCTGCGGAAAAATAAAAGCAGGAAAATCCCTTTTCATCTCGTAGTATTGGTAGCAGAGCGCAGAACGTGTCGAAAAATGCACACTCTGTTCATGGCTCTGTCATAGAAAATGGATATACTAAGCATGATACAGCCTGCCCGGGAACGCCCCGGCACCGGCTGCACAGAAAGGGATCGGACACAGGATGCAAACCACACTGATGGGCTGGATACACCAGCTTGGAACACTGGAATACTGGGAAGCGCTGCTGGCGGGCTTTGAGGGGCTTGGCCCCCTTGTGCCCATTCTGCTGGCGATGGTGGAGTCCTTTTTTCCGCCGCTGCCGCTCATCGCCATTGTGGCGCTGAACGTGGCCGCGCACGGAGGCCTGCTGGGCTTTTTGTACAGCTGGGCAGGCGTGGCGCTGGGCGGCACCGTGATGTTTATGTTCTGGCGGCGGCTCATCAAGCGCTTTTTCTGGAAGGTAGCCAGCCGCTCCCCCAAGCTGGAAAAGGCCCAGCAATGGGTGAACCGCTTCGACACCTCGTCCCTGTTCATGCTGTCGCTGCTGCCCTTCACTCCCACCTCCTTTATGCATTTCGCCTTCGGGATGTCGGACTTTGACGAAAAGCGCTACCTGCGCACTGTCCTCTTAGGCAAGGGGCTGATGGTGGCCATGATGGCTGTCTTTGGACAGTCGCTGGTCAGCTCCCTGAAAAACCCGGTCTACCTTGTGCTCTCGGTCTTGTTGTGGGGCGGGATGTACTGGGGAAGCAAAAAATTCTGCCGCAAGCATCATCTGGAATAAAAGAATAACATCCGGGACAGCGGAGCACCTGTGGGCGCTCTGCTGTCTTTTTTTGCAAAAAAATGCCATGGCGGACAGCCCGCAGACTGCCCGCCATGGTATAGGTCGTATTATTTTGCTTCCGGTTCCTGTACAAGGGGTTCTGCCGGCGGCGGGGTGAGGGTGGAATGCGCCACCACAAAGGCCGCAGCCCTTGCCCGGGCAAGGCGCTGACGCACCTTGCGGGTATCGTTGGCGGGGAAGGTGCGTTCCCCGTCCAGCTTCTCGTCCCAGTCGGCAAGGGCGGCGTTCACCTCGGCTTCGGTGGGCTGTAAGCCCTCCCGCTCGGCTACCAGCAAAAGCCCCAGCCAGCTGCGCAGCTTGCGCTCTGCCTGTTGGTGCAGCCACTGCCGGAACTGCTCCACCGTCTGCCCGCGCACGGCTAAGAACTGGTCAAAATTGACTCCGTTCGCCTGCAAGCTCAGACTGAACTGCCGCTGCTCGGCAAAGTAGTTACCCGCTTCCAGCCGTTTGGGCACCGGGCCGGTCACCTCGTCGCCCAGCTGCCAGACCAGCTCCTTCTCGGCACGGTCTTTGGCCTGTGCGCAGCGCTTTGCGTAGAGTTCCCGGGTCACCCGGTCGCGCAGCGCGGCCTTGCCTGCGGCATCGGCGGCGCGCTCTTCATCGCCGTAGCTGCGGTTGATCTCCAGTTCAATGGTCAACCGGCGCAGCGGGTGCGGCTCGATGGCCTGCACAAAGCCGGTATCCCGCCCCAGCTCCAGCGGCGGCAGGGTGTAGAACTGCGCTCCCGCCCGGAAGCCCTCGGCCCTGTTGACCGCCAGCAGCTCAAAATCCGGGTCGGTCACCGGTACCAGCTGCTGCTCCTGCACCAGCTGCCGGTAAAGAGGGTCAAAGCCCTCCAGAATGGTGCGGTTCACCGCTGCCGTCAGCAGCGCTTCCTCGTCCTGCGGGGCATCCGGGGCGGCCTGCTCCTTTGCAAGCGCAGCGGCCAGCTCCTCCGCGCCTGCTGTGAATACCAACCGGCAGTCCCCCGGCTCTGCCATGCCAAAATGTTCCAGTTTCATGCAGCGTTCCTCCCTCTCAGCGGTTCATGATGCCGACCATCAGCACCAGCAGTGCTACGCCGATACCGGCGTACAGCAGCTCGGCGCCCAGCACCGACTTGTCGCCCTCCACGAACATCTTCTCCGGGGCATCGGGGTCGTAGTACAGGGTGACTACGCTGCCCTCGGCAAAGGGCTTGCCCTTGGCGGGCTTGGGATATTGCAGCCGGTGGCTGCCGCCTGCGGTGGTAAACTCCAGCACATAGGCAGCGCCGTCCCGGTTCTGCACCGTACCGCTTACCGTGGCCTGCACGCAGGCGCCCTTGGTGCGCAGCAGCTGCCGTGCCCGCACGCTGCGCAGCGCCATGTAAAACATGATCAGTGCGCCCACCAGAAAAATCATCACATTCAGCATCGTTTTCCCTCGTTTTTCCGTAATCGCCGGGCGGTGCCCGGACGTATAGTTTATTGTACCATAATCTGCCCTAAAAAGCGCCCCACAGCCGCTATCCAGAGTGCACCAACTTTGCTGCAAAAATTTGTCGAATAATTTTGAAATTAAGCCTTGACATTTCTCTTGTATCTGGTATAATAACTATCGTTCCCGGCGCTGCGGTGCAGGAACACAACAGAATATGCGGATATGGCGGAATTGGCAGACGCGTTAGATTCAGGTTCTAATCGGGGCAACTCGGTGGAGGTTCAAGTCCTCTTATCCGCACCAAACCATGAAAATCCGAACCTTTTCTCGATAGGAGAAGGGTTCGGATTTTTTGTTTTCTTTGGAAATGACAATTCCGGCTCTTCCCTGACGGCTGTGTGTCCGAAACCTTATCAGAAAAAAGACCGCGTCACAAAGGTCACAACTGTAAAGGTGCCGTAAGGCGGAAAGGACATAAACATGAAGTACGATGCAAGAGCTTGCCATTTCAACATGGACACCGGCTGTGTGGAACTACTGCTCCGGGATGGGCGCAAAATTTCCATTGACTGCACCGGGGTCGAGGATGCGTTGGACGTGACCATGGCCCAGAGGTCAAAGTTAGACTACCTCATCTACAATGACCCACTGGGCTATGCCGATTTGATTTTGAACGGCAATCCGAAGGAATATTTGAAAAACGTAACCGAGAGCCATGGCTTAGAAGATTAAGAATAGCAAAACAGGGCGTATCTCTTTTTATGGGATGCGCCCTGTTCTTTTATGCCTGTTTTTTCTGTGCTTCTGCAAACATCCGGGCAATCTCCGTGCCGGATTCCTGCATTCCACGATTCATCCACTCATGTACCCAGCCATATAGCATATAACCGATGGCAGAATTCAGATAAGCCAACCCGTTGGGAATCTCAGGCGAACGGTCAAAATAGCCGAGGATCGTTTCCAGCATGATATGGGAAAGCCCTGCATGGTACAATGCAAGGTAAAATTCAGCATGGTCCTTGTAAAAATCCAGCAGACTGATGAGCCATAGATTATCCTGACCCGGTGTGCCATCAGGATGCTCATGGTCAAAATTTGTCTTCCATTCATTGGTCAGACGCACAGACTCCTGCTGTAATACGTCCTCTTTGCTTGCGAAATTACGGTAAAAAGATGCCCGCCCAACACCGGCAGCATCCACCAACGCCTGAATGCTGATGGACACAAAGTCCTGTGTGTGCATCAATTCCAGCAGCGCAGACAGAATGTGCTGCCGCACATAGGTGTTCTTTTCCTGATTGTTCATGTTCTTCATGGGATGATACAAACGCCCTTCTTTGTCTCATTTTGGCTGAGACGATTGACTCAGCGCCGCTTTGATGATACACTCGTCCCACCAAAAAGTCAAGGAGGTTTTTATGACAATGACTTCAAAACGAATCATCTTACTTGCCGTCATTATTGCAGTGGCTTTTGTATTGGGACGTTTGGCAGTACGAGAAGTGTTGAATCTGCTGCTGGGCGGCACGCTGTTTGGAGGGAATATTCTGTGAAAACACTGAAATGGGGATTGCTTTATACAGCTGCGTTTCTTGCGGCTTTTGTCGGCTCTGCTTTACTCAAAATGAACAGCGACCCGACCCACGGCAAATACAGCACCCGTTGGGATGAAACGGTTGGCAAGGTGTACACCGACTTGCCTTATGGAGCGGGTGCTGCCAACAAATTTGATCTTTATGTACCGGCAGACAAAAGTCAGGATGCATACGGTCTTGTGGTCTATCTCCACGCCGGTGGGTTTACCAGCGGAGACAAAGCCGGTGATGCCGAGATGCTGGAATGGCTGTGCAGCAAAGGCTATGTGGCGGCAGGGATCAACTACACATTGTTTACGGAAGAAAACCCGGATGCCAGCGTATACAGCCAGTCGGAGGAGATCAAAGCGGCCATGCCCTCTGTGGTTGCAGCAGCCGAAAAACTGGGGTATAAACTTGACCGGATGGCGATTGCGGGCGGCAGCGCAGGCGGATGTCTTGCGCTGATCTATGCCTACCGGGATGCCGACACCTCGCCGCTTCCGGTCAAAATGGTATTTGAAGCAGTCGGTCCCGGCAGCTTTCATGTGGAGGATTGGGGCATCTTCGGTCTCGATCAAAGTCCGGAGGCCGCTGCAGGACTGTTCAGCGTAATGTCCGGTCAGGCACTGACCCCGGAGGATATCACATCCGGTGCCTATCTGGAAGCAGTCAAGCCGATCTCTGCTGACCGCTGGGTCACGAAGGATACGGTGCCCTCTGTCCTCTGCTACGGCGCATACGACAAGATGCAGCCCTTTGCCGCATCCAAGCCGCTGGTCGCCGCACTGGAAAAGAACGGCGTAGATCACCGGTATTTCGTAGCGAAGCATTCCGGCCATGGGTTGCAAAACGACAATAAGGTCTATATGGAGTATCTGGATGCCGTAGTGGAATATCTGGACAAGTACATGAAGGACTGACCTTGTGTGAAAGATAACCGTTTAGGAGGCTATCATGCAAAAGAATGATCTTCTTGTAGTGGCAATTATGATAATTGCCGCTGGCATTTCGGGCGCAATATGCGGAAAGCTGCTGTTGGATAACATTATATGAGAAAGAAAAAATATCATGAAGAACGGAATATTTGTTCTGGTGTTTCTTGCCAGCGCATTGACAAGGATCTTTCTGCTGGGAAGTGCACCGGAGCGACTGGTAAAGTCGCTGGGACAAGATCTGACCTGCGCGGTTTTCAGCGACCAGAACTATGAAAACGAGAACGGAAACCAGTACGACCTGTATATTCCCGCCGGACTGGACAAGACGCAGGATCAGAATTTGATCCTCTATATCCACGGGGGTAGCTTCAACTCCGGTTCAAAAGCTGATGGCGAAACATGGTGCAGATACTATGCCGCACAGGGGTACATTACAGCATCCGTGGATTACACTCTGCAGATGCACGGAAAAGATGCGTCCATTTATCAGATGAACAAAGAAATCGAAAATGCAGTTCGGGCAATTCGGCAAAGGACGGAGGAACTGGGGTATCATATTGCAGGAATGGCTCCGTTTGGGGTGTCCGCAGGCGGAACCCTGGCGATGAATCTGGCTTATGGTGGGAATTCTGCGATCCCGGTCAGATTTGTTTTTCAAGTGGCTGCCCCCACATACTTTGAGCCGTCCGAGTGGCCCCTGCTCATGAAGGTGGACAAACTCACATCGGCGCACGACTTCTGCAGGATGATGACCGGAAAGGAATTGGAGGATTATACACAGGAAATCCAGAAGATCTCTCCGGCAGGCATCGTGAGCGATGATTCTGTGCCTTCACTGATCGCCTATGGCCGGATCGACCATTGTGTCCCTGTGAACCAAAAATATTATCTGATGGGAGCGTACATTCTGCACAACGTTCCATACGACTATATTGAATTTCCGAAGTCCAACCATGGGATGTATAATGATCCGGATAAGCTGCTGGAATTTCTGGAAAAGTCTTTGGAATATGCCGAGCGTTATTTCACCGATTGATCCGCATGGGCTGAGGAGGAATTGTGTCAATTTGACACAATTCCTCCTCGTCCGTTCTAAGCAGGGTTTGGGCTGGGACCGCGTTTGCGAAGCGCAGCGCAGCAATGAAAGCCCCAGTGGGGCTTTTAAGCGGCAGCGCGGTCTGCGACAGCAGATGGAGGGGCGTTGCCCCGACAAGCGCTACCCCAACAAGATCACTTGGAAAACTCGCAAGAGTTTGAGAAGTGAAGTCCCGGATGGACAGGAAATTTTCAAGAATTGAAAATTTGTGGCCACGGGACGGTTCTTGCCCTCTACCGCTGCGCTCAAAACGCATAGACCGCAAACAGTGGCTGGAAGATCTGGTGGTCAACCAGACCATGCAGCTTGTCAAGGACGATTCCGCCATGGAATCCATCATCGCCAAGGTGATGGAACTGCAAAACAAGGAGAATACCAACATTTCCCTTTATGAAAAGCAGCTCCGGGATGCAGAATCCGGTATCCAGAATATGCTCAATGCGGTTCAGGCCGGTATCCTGACCAGTTCCACCAAGGAGCGGCTGGAGCAGCTGGAAGAAACCAAGCGTGAGCTTGAAGCCCGCATTGCGGAAGAAAAGCTGGCGAAGCCGAAAGTGACCGAAGAATTTATCAGGTTCTGGCTGCTGCGGTTCCGCAAGCTGGACATGAGCCTGAAAAACCAGCGGCAGGCACTGGTGGATACCTTCATCAATGCGATTTATCTGTATGATGATAAGGTTCTCATTACCTTCAATTATAAAGAAGGAACACAGACCGTCACCTTTGGAGAAGCGACAGAAGTTGCATCCGAGGGAAATGGTTCGGATTTGGATTGCATTCCTGCACCACAAAAAAGACAGCTTTTGATAGCTGTCTTTTTTGTTTTATGTGGCAATTTTCTTTCAGCAGCACCGGCAGAACAGCGGACTTGAACAGGGCGGCAGCAAAAAGGGAGCACCGGCAGCGCTGCCGGGCACCGCGGCCTATTTGCACAGAACCGTTCAAATCGTTCTCTGCACTGGACAACCACCCCCTGTTCGCGGTATACTGAAAGCTGAATGAAATGCAGAAAAAACGAGGTCGCAGCATGGTGGAACAGGCAAACGAACTGATATTGGATCTTCTGCCCCTTTCGGCAGATGCAGCACGGCTGGTGCGGGTGTACGGCACAGCGCCCTGCGTGGCGCTGCCGGGCACGCTGCCCGCCCCGGCGGGCGGCAGTTTTGCCCTGACCGAGCTGGGCAACTACTGTTTTTCGGAAAAGCCCCGCAGTCTGCCTGCGGCGGATGCCCTCTGCCGCTACGCGGTAAGCGCAGACGGCACGGTGCGGCTGACCCGGGCGTTTGGACAGGCGGTGGGGCAAAAACCCGCCCGCCGGTACGATTTTGACTTTGACGCCCCGGCAGCGGAGGAAGCAGAACTGCACCCGGTATGCGGCAGCTTTTTAGAGGAAGTCATCCTGCCGGACAGTGTACAGGTCATTGGCAGCTGCGCCTTTTACAACTGCCGCAGCCTGCGTCTGCTCACCGTGGGCAGCGGGGGGCTTACCGTGGGCAGCGATGTGTTTTTGAACTGCTTTGCGCTGGAGACCCTGCGGGTGCAGGCCGCGCCGGAGCAGCCCACCGGGCTGTTTGCGCTGGTGAACAATATCACCGAGGCGGTGCAGGCGCAGTTCTGGCCTGCTGATGCCCCCGCGCCGCTGGCGGCGCTGTGGTACCCCGCCTACTGGGAGGATATCGAGGAGACCCCCGCCCACATCCTGCTGCACACCTTTTCCGGGCAGGGATATCATTACAGACAGTGTTTTCTCGACAATAAATTCCTCCCCGCAGAATATGACGCTATCTTCCCGCAGGGGCACGATGCCGATGACGCCGCCGTTATGGCCATGCTCTGCTTTGCCCGCCTGCGGTATCCGTGGCAGCTGACCGAAACTGCCGCCGGACACTACCGGGCGTTTCTGGCAGCCAACACCGACCGGGTGGTCGCCCGCCTTTTAAAGGCGCAGGACACCGACAGCATCCGCGCCCTGCTGGCGCTGGACGTGCTGGATAAAGCCGCTTTTGCGTCCGCCGCCGCCCTTGCCGCCAAGGCAGAGAACGCCGCCGCTGCCGCCCTGCTGGCAGATGCGGAGCACAAAAAATATGCTCCCCAGCCCAAAAAGCAGCGGTACGATTTTGATTTTTGAGAGGTGACCACACGTTGCCAAAGGAAAAATTTTTCGACCCCCGCAAGCCCTTCCAGTCCCAGCGGCCGGAGACCCACGAGGAGTGGCAGGCGCGCATGGGCGGCGAGGTGCTGGCGGTGGTGCGCAGCGGGCTGTATCTGGACTTCCGGTTTCTGGATATGGCACTCAGCGCCCTGACCCCCGCCCCGGACGAGCGCTGCCGGGTGCTGGCCACGGACGGACAGACCCTGTATTACCAGCCGCAGCGCCTGTTGCAGCTCTATCAGGAGAACCCGAAATATCTCAACCGGTTGTATCTGCACACCATTTTCCACTGCATATTCCGGCATTTGTGGCTGAAAGGCCGCCGCGAGCCGCAGCTGTGGAGCCTTGCGTGTGATATCGCGGTGGAAAACGTCATCGACAGCTTACAGCGCAAAAGCGTGATGCGCCCGCTCACCTATGTGCGGCAGAACGCCTACCGGCAGATCACCGCCGAGGAAAAGGTGGTGGCAGCAGCGCCGGTGTACCGCTGGCTCACCCGGCAGACGCCCGGCGTGCTGCGGCAGCTGGAGCGGGAATTTGTCACCGATGACCACCGCCTGTGGCCGAAGGATGCCCCGGAGCAGCCCCAGCAGATGCCCACCCCTTTGCCGCAGAAAACGTGGCAGAAGATCGGGGAACGGATGCAGACCGAGCTGGACCTGCGGGACAAGGAGGCAGGCGAGGGCACCGATGCCTTGAAGCAGCAGGTGAAAGCCGCCAACCGCAGCCGCCGCAGCTACAAGGACTTTCTGCGCCGGTTCTGCGTCCTGCGCGAGGAGGTAAAACTGGACCCGGACGAGTTCGACCTGAACTTTTATACCTACGGCCTTTCGGTGTACGGCAACCTGCCCCTCATCGAGCCGCTGGAAAGCCGGGAGAGCAAAAAGATCGAGGAACTGGCGCTGGTCATTGATACCAGTTACTCCACCTCCGGCGAACTGGTGCGCGCATTTCTGGCAGAAACCTACACCCTGCTGAAGGGGCGGGAGAACTTTTTCCACCGCATGAACCTGCACCTCATTCAGGCTGACAACGCCGTGCGGCAGGATATCCTCATCCGCAACGAGGATGAACTCATCCATGCCATGAACCACTTTGAACTGCGGGGCGGCGGTGGAACGGACTTCCGCCCGGCGTTTGAATATGTGAACCAGCTCTGCGCCGAAAAGAAGTTTTCGAATCTGCGCGGCCTTTTGTACTTCACCGACGGCATGGGCACCTACCCGGCGCGGCGTCCCGGCTACGATACCGCCTTCCTGTTTTTGGGGGAGCGGTTCGATGATGCCAACGTGCCGCCGTGGGCCATGAAGGTGGTACTGGACGAAGAAGAATTTACCGGTGCGGCAGCCCGCCCGGCCAGCGCCCTTGCGGACGCTCTGGCCGAGGAGGATGACCTGTACCGCGAACTGAACAACTCCTGACAAGAGGGGGAACCATTATGAATATCAAACGTGCCAAAGAAGAGATCGAGCATACCGTAAAAGCTTACCTTGCCAAGGATGCGCTGGGCGAATACGCCATTCCCGCCATCCGGCAGCGCCCCATCCTGCTGATGGGCCCTCCGGGCATTGGCAAAACGCAGGTGATGGAGCAGGTAGCGCGGGAGTGCGGGGTGGCACTGGTGGCCTATACCATCACCCACCACACCCGCCAGAGCGCCGTGGGTCTGCCCTTTATCCGGCAGCGCCACTACGGCGATAAGGACGTATCCGTGACCGAATACACCATGAGCGAGATCATTGCCAGCATCTACGCCAAAATGGAGGCTACCGGCCTTTCGGAGGGCATTCTGTTCATCGACGAGATCAACTGCGTGTCCGAAACGCTGGCCCCCACCATGCTGCAATTCTTGCAGTGCAAGACCTTTGGCAATCAGGCTGTGCCTGCGGGCTGGGTCATCGTGGCGGCAGGCAACCCGCCGGAGTACAACAAATCCGTCCGGGATTTCGATATCGTCACCCTTGACCGCGTGCGCCGTATGGATATCGAGCCCGATCTGCCGGTGTGGAAGGACTACGCCCGCGGTGCGCATATCCACAGCGCCATCCTGAGCTATCTGGAGCTGCATCCCCAGAACTTCTACCAGATCAATGCGGACGTGGACGGCACCCAGTTCGTCACCGCCCGCGGCTGGGAGGATCTTTCCAACCTGCTGGACACCTACGAGGCACTGGGCTTGCAGGCGGACGAGGAGCTGATCCGGGAGTACATCCAGCACCCCAAGATCGCCGAGGACTTCTCGGCCTATCTGGATCTGTACTACAAGTACCGGGACGACTACGGCGTGGAGGAAATCCTTGCCGGGCAGGCAAAGCCCGCCGTGTTTGCCCGGCTGCTGCAAGCCCCCTTTGACGAGCAGCTCAGCCTTGTCAGCCTGCTGCTGGCGGGGCTGGATACCCGCTTTACCGCCTCTTTACAGGCCGACGCCGTGGCCGATGCCTGCTATGCCTTTTTGCGGGAGACCAAAAAGGCGCTGGCTACCCTGCCGGAGGATATCCCGGACGGCTCCGCAGAGCTGTTCAGCCAGCAGATCAAGGACTACGAGACGGAGACCCAGCAAAAGCGCGATGCCGGGCTGCTGGGCAAGGCAGAGCTGACCAACCGCCTGCAGGTGCAGGCCGCGCTGCACCAGTGGGAAGGGGAGCTGCGCCGCGCCAACGCCGCCGGTACGCAGGAGGCTTTCGACCTGCTGCGCGGTCAGTTCCGTGCGCTGGCAGACCAGCGCGAGACCACCCAGAAAACCGCCGCCGATGCACTGGAAGCTGCTTTCGACTTTATGGAGCAGGCCTTTGCGGAAAGTCAGGAGATGGTGGTGTTCGTCACCGAGCTTACGGTGAACCCCGCCTCCCACCAGTTCCTCACCGAGAACGGCTGCGAGCGGTATTTCAAGTACAACAAGGATCTGCTGCTGGATCACCGCAAGGCCGCTTTGCAGCAGGAGCTTGCCGCTGAGCAGCGCCGCCACGGCGGGGTGTAAGGCGCGGAAAACGATTGAAAATGGCCTCCGCGTGTGCTTTGGCCATCTTCAGCGGAAATTTAATTTATAACTTCGGGGCACCGGAGCGTCTGCGGACGCTCCGGCGTCCCTTTTTCACAGGAGAAGGCTGCAACGGTAGGCGGGTGCTTTCTATGAATACTGCTGTTTTCCTTTGCGACCCCACTTGTGAGAAAAGGGTTCAGAAACGCCCGCAGGCGTTTCTGAACCCTCAAAATTAAGATGTGATTCCTTGAACTATGGCCAGAGCGCAGCGGAGGCCATTCTGAATCGTATTTACGCAAAAAAGGACACCGCACGAATGCGGTGTCCTCTTTTTTGCTTAGGACATATTGTCAGGATCAGTGGCCGCAGCTTTCGCAGTGCTCGCAGTCCTCTTCCAGCTTGCCCACGATGGGCTCCGGGTCGATGCCCTGACGGCGGTAGTAGTCGGACAGAGCAGCCTTGACAGCCTGCTCTGCCAGAACAGAGCAGTGCACCTTGACCGGGGGCAGACCCTCCAGAGCCTCCACAACGGCCTTGTTGGTCAGCTTCAGCGCCTCATCCACGGTCTTGCCCTTGATCAGGTCAGTGGCCATGCTGCTGGTGGCAATGGCTGCGCCGCAGCCAAAGGTGAGGAACTTGACGTCCACGATCACATTGTTCTCGATCTTCAGGTACATGCGCATGATGTCGCCGCACTTGGGGTTGCCCACTTCACCCACGCCGTTTGCATCGGGCAGCTCACCTACGTTGTGCGGATTTGCGAAATGCTCCATGACCTTGGCACTATACATACTTGCCATAATTACTGTTCTCCCTTCAGGCTGAACTGGCGGGCCTTGTTCTGACCCTGCAGCCACATACAACTCATAGCGCGGCGGCGGGGAATGACCTCCTCCAGCACGTCACACAGATATTTTGCTTCTTCCATGGTGTTCTGCGGGCCAAAGGTGAACCGCATGGAACCGTGGCCGATCTCCTCAGGCACGCCGATGCTCAGCAGGACGTGGCTGGGGTCCAGACTGTCGGAGTTGCAGGCAGAGCCGGTAGAGGCGCAGATGCCGTGCATATCCAGATCCAGCAGGATGGTTTCGCCCTCCAGACCCGGGAAGCTGATGTTCACATTGTTGGGCAGACGGGGGCTGCGGCCGCCGTTCAGGCGGGCTTCCGGGATGTTCTTGAGGATGCGGTCGATGACGTAATCGCGCAGCTCGCTCTCGTGGGCCATGCGCTCATCCAGATGCGCCGTGGCGATCTCCAGTGCCTTGCCCATGGCAGCAATGCCGGCCACGTTCTCGGTGCCTGCACGGTGGCGGGCCTCCTGACTGCCGCCATCGATCAGGTTCTGGGGCCATACGCCCTTGCGGCAGTACAGTGCACCCATGCCCTTGGGGCCATTGAACTTGTGGGCACTCATGGACAGCATATCCACGCCCAGCTCCTTCACATCCACGGGGATGGCACCCACAGCCTGCACCGCGTCGGTGTGCATCCAGACACCGTGCTTGTGAGCGACCTCGGCGATCTCCTTGATGGGCTGGATGGTGCCGATCTCGTTGTTGGCCATCATGATGCTGACCAGCGCGGTATCGGGACGGATGGCAGCTTCCACATCCTCGGGGCGGATGTAGCCCTCGGCGGTGGGCTTGATATAGGTCACTTCAAAGCCCATGCGCTCCAGTGCAGCCATGCTGTGCATGATAGCGTGGTGCTCGAAGGCGCTGGTGATCAGGTGCTTTTTGTTCTGGCGTGCCTTGGTGAAGGCGGTGCCCTTTACGGCCCAGTTGTCGGCCTCGGAGCCGCAGCTGGTAAAGAAGAGCTCAGCCGGACTTGCATTGATGGCCTTTGCCACCTGCGCACGGCCGGTGTCCACGAATTCCTTGGCCTCGTAGCCCACACTGTAATGGCTGCTGGGGTTGCCGCAGGCACCGCTCAGGGCTTTGACCATCATTTCCAGTGCCTCGGGAGCACAGGGAGTGGTGGCAGCATTATCCAGATAAACCACTTTTTCCATGTTTTCCATAGGAATGATCCTTTCTTATTGAACGCGTCTGCAGGAGCCTTGAATGCCCTGTGCAGATGCGGAATCCTTTCAACGGATAAGTTATACCATATCATTCCCTAGTATGTCAATATGAATACTGGATTTTCGTGATTCAGTCACCTTTTTTGCCCTTTCCGGTCAGCTTGCCCAGCGCTACCTTCCACTTGGGGTAGCCCCAGCGCTTATCCTCGGCAAAGTCGTCTGCCAGCTTCCACGGGAAGATGCCGCCGTCAAAGTACAGGTTTCCGGCTTCGTCCACCCGGTCCAGCTTTTTGGGCAGATAGCTTTCGTCGTAATAGCTCTTGCGGCGGTCCGGCAGTACCCAGTGCAGTGTGCCGTCCTCATCCATGCCGGACGCCCACACGCCGAACACAAAGGTAGCGGCCTCGCCGTAGCAGTGCTGCTCAAAGCGGATAGCGCCATCGTAGTAGAACTTGATGACCTCCAGCGTGCCGGATTCCTTTTTGCCGTCCCGACCCAAAGTGGGGCGGTAATCCTGCTGGTAACGGCAGCCGCAGTGGTTGCCCGCGAACTCTTTTGCATGGAACGACATGGCATGGTTTCCTTTCTGGTATGGTTTTTGCTTTTTATAAAGTATATAACCTTAAAAATGCCCCTCAAAATCGCCCTCGATCTCGTAGGGCCAGCTTAAAATGCCGCCAAGGTCCCGCAGGTTGGTGTAGCCAAGGGCTTCCAGCTTCTGCACGGCATCGGCGCTGCGGCGGCCGGTGCGGCAGTACACCAGCCACAGGGCGTTTTTGTCCGGCAGCACCTCGGCGGCACGGTCGATGACCTGCCCCAGCGGCAGCAGCTTTGCCCCCGGGATGTGCCCCACGGCGTACTCGTCCGGCTCGCGCACATCCACGGCCACGGCCTTACCAGAATCCAGCAGACGAATGGCGTCTGCGGCGGTGATCTTTTCTGTCATACTCTCACTCCTCAAAGATAGGTTCTGTTCCATCCTATGATAACAGACCTTTTTTGTTTGCACAAGAGGTTTCTCCTTTGCAAAATCCGAGTAACGTGCTATACTATAAACTGCAACAAGGAGAGGACTACCATGAAATTTTCCACCAAGAGCCGCTACGCCCTGCGCCTGATGGCGGAGCTGGCGCGCTATGCGCCGGGCACCACCGTCAGCCTGAAGGAGATCAGTGAGCGGCAGAACCTGAGCCTGAAATATCTGGAGCAGATCGTCACCCCGCTGGCGCGGGTGGGGCTGGTCAAGAGCGAGCGGGGCAGTCAGGGCGGCTATCGGCTGACGAAAGACCCCGCCGACTACACCGCCGGCGAGATCCTGCGCGCCATCGAGGGCAGCGTGGCGCCCATTCCGTGCCTTGGCAGCGTGACCAACGAGTGCCCCATGTCTGAGCAGTGCTTCACCCTGCCGTTCTGGGCCGGGCTGGACGAGGTGATCAACCAGTATATCGACAGCGTTACGCTGGAACAGCTGGCAAGCCAGTTGCCCGCACTGGATTCTGACGCACAGGAAAACTGCTGCAGCTGCGGCGGTACGAAAAATGAGAAATAAGTAAAAATAAGGCTTGACATTCCCCTTTGCATCGGCTATAATAATCAAGCATTCAGCGAATGTATATAGGGGTATAGCTCAGCTGGTAGAGCAGCGGTCTCCAAAACCGCGTGCCGTGAGTTCGAAACTTACTACCCCTGCCATGACGCACAGGTTCTTCGGAACTTGTGCGTTTTGTTTTTCTTGACCGCTTTTGCAAAAAAATTGCATTTTCCGCAAATTTGTGCTTGACAACAGACCGACTTTCCGATATAATAGAGCACGTTCCCGCGGTAAGACGCCGCACGAACTTGAGCGATCATGGCCCGGTAGCTCAGTTGGTTAGAGCACCAGCCTGTCACGCTGGGGGTCGTCGGTTCGAGCCCGATCCGGGTCGCCATTTGCTGCTATAGCTCAGTTGGTAGAGCGCATCCTTGGTAAGGATGAGGTCTCCAGTTCGAATCTGGATAGCAGCTCCAAAGGCAAACACCTCGAAGTCTTTAAGGCTTCGGGGTGTTTTTTTGCGCTTTTTTCAGGGCAGGGGAGCTGTTGCATCCTACTGCTTGTGGAAACCGCCCAAAATAGAACGACTTTTTCTCCCGGTACGTCAATTGAAGCCACCTCTGAATTGTTATATAATTAACATAATAAATAAAAATACAGCACAGCGCTGCGTGTGCCGTACTATTTTTGGAGGTTTACATTATGGCTCGTTTTACTCTGCCCCGTGATCTGTACCATGGCAAGGGCGCCTTGGAGGCACTGAAGTCCTTCACCGGCAAAAAGGCAATGATCTGTGTCGGCGGCGGCTCCATGAAGCGTTTCGGCTTTTTGGACCGTGCCGTGGAGTACCTGAAGGAAGCCGGCATGGAAGTGGAGCTGTTCGAGGGCATCGAACCCGATCCTTCCGTGGAGACCGTCATGCGCGGCGCCGAGGCCATGCTGAAGTTTGAGCCCGACTGGATCATCGCCATGGGCGGCGGCTCTCCCATTGATGCTGCCAAGGCCATGTGGATCAAGTACGAGTACCCCGAGATCACCTTTGAGGAGATGTGCAAGGTGTTCGGCATCCCGCCGCTGCGCCGCAAGGCACACTTCTGCGCCATTTCCTCCACCTCCGGCACTGCCACCGAGGTGACCGCCTTCTCCATCATTACCGACTACCAGAAGGGCATCAAGTACCCCATCGCGGACTTCGAGATCACCCCGGACGTGGCCATCGTTGACCCCGATCTGGCTGAGACCATGCCCAAGAAGCTGGTTGCCCACACCGGTATGGACGCCATGACCCATGCCGTGGAGGCTTACGTTTCCACCGCACACTGCGACTACACCGATCCTCTGGCCATCTTCGCCATCCGCATGATCCAAGGCGATCTGGTGGACAGCTACAATGGCGATATGTCCAAGCGCGACTCCATGCACAACGCCCAGTGCCTTGCTGGTATGGCTTTCTCCAACGCTCTGCTGGGCATCGTGCACTCCATGGCACACAAGACCGGCGCTGCCTTTGCAGACTACGGCGCACACATCATCCACGGCGCGGCCAACGCCATGTACCTGCCCAAGGTCATCGCCTTCAACGCCAAGGATCCCGAGGCCAAGAAGCGCTACGGCGTCATCGCAGACGAGATGAAGCTGGGCGGCGCAAACGATGACGAGAAGGTCAAGCTGCTCATCGAGTACCTGCGCGGCATGAACGACGCGCTGAACATCCCCCATTGCATTAAGCACTACGGCCCGGACTCCTACCCCACTGAGCAGGGCTTTGTGCCGGAGAATGTGTTCCTGGAGCGTCTGCCCGAGATCGCCAAGAACGCCATCGCCGACGCCTGCACCGGCTCCAACCCCCGCCAGCCCAGTCAGGAGGAGATGGAGAAGCTGCTCAAGTGCTGCTACTACGACACCGAGGTGGATTTCTGATCTGTCCTTTCTTTGTTACACCTCCTTCCCTATGGACAAAAGCCCCGCAGAGCATACCGCCCTGCGGGGCTTTTGCCGTTTATGTGGGACGATTTGAAATGTCCACCGCTATCGGGTTGCGGCACCCAGCATCCGCATCGTGCCTTGGGCGGCACTCGCGTCTTGCTGGCCGCTGCCCCAACAACTCTTCCCTGTTTCCGCCACTGGCGGCGGTCGTCGTCGTTGCACTTTGGGCATATTCAGCGGAAAAATTATTTTTAATAGAGCAATGCCGGAGCGTCTGCGGACGCTCCGGCATTGCATTTTCACGGGATTGAGACCCCAGCTGTGAAAAAGGGGTTCAGAAACGCCCGCAGGCGTTTCTGAACCCCCAATTCTAAATTATAATTCCTTGAACTATGGCCAGAGCAGCGCGGAGGCCATTTAAAATGGTCCTCCCGCAGCGGCAGACGTTACAGCTTGCTCAGCTGGGGACCCTGTGCGGTATCTTTGACAGCCCAGCCCAGCTCGGTCAGCTGTGCGCGGATGGCATCGGCAGTGGCCCAGTCCTTGGCCTTTTTGGCGGCAGCGCGCTTCTCCACCAGCTCGGTCACCTCGGCGGGCACCTCGTCCTTCTTGCGGTTGTACAACAGACCCAGCACGCCGGTGATCTCGTCAAAGGCGGCGGCAGCAGTCTCCAGTGCAGCCTTGCTGGAAGCTGCGGACAGGGTGTTGATCTCCTTGACCAGATCGAACACGGCAGCCAGCGCATCCGGGGTGTTCAGGTCGTCGTCCATGGCGGTACAGAACTTGGTGCGTGCCTCGGCGGCCTTTTCCTTCAGGGTCTCGTCGGTGCCAAAGTCGGTCTTGCTCAGGGCAAAGTCCAGATTCTCGCGGCAGGTGTACAGGCGCTCCAGACTGTTCTTGCAGCTCTCGATGAGGTCCACGGTGTAGTTCAGGGGCATCCGGTAGCCGGCGGTCAGCATGAAGTAACGGATAGGCTCGTAGCCGTAGAGGTTTGCCACATCCCGCACGGTAAAGAAGTTGTGCAGGCTCTTGGACATTTTCTGATTGTCCACGTTGATGAAACCGTTGTGCATCCAGTAGCGGGCAAACTCGCAGCCGTTGGCGCACTCGCTCTGGGCGATCTCGTTTTCGTGGTGGGGGAAGATCAGATCCTGACCGCCGCAGTGCAGGTCGATGGTCTTGCCCAGATGGGTGCGGCTCATGGCGCTGCACTCGATGTGCCAGCCCGGGCGGCCCATGCCGTAGGGGCTTTCCCATGCGGGCTCACCGGGCTTTGCAGCCTTCCAGACGGCAAAGTCGGCGGGGTCCTCCTTCAGGTCGTCCTCCATGCGGCTGCGCAGCTCGCGGTTGCCGCTCTCCAGATCGTCCAGATTCAGGTGGCTCAGCTTGCCGTAGCCGGGGTCGCTCTTCACCCGGAAGTACACATCGCCGTTTTTGGCAACGTAAGCGTGGCCGGAGTCGATCAGATCCTTGACGATATCCAAAATCTGGGGGATATGCTCGGTAGCGCGGGGCTGCACGGTGGGCTTTTCGCAGTTCAGACCGGCGGCATCCTTCAGGTACTCGGCCTCAAAGCGCTGTGCCACCTCCTTCATGGAGGTGCCCTCTTCCTGTCCCTTCTTGATGAGCTTGTCATCGATATCGGTGATGTTGGAAACATAGATCACCTTGTTGCCCCGGTATTCCAGATAGCGGCGCAGGGTGTCGAACACGATCAGCGGGCGTGCGTTGCCGATGTGGATATAGTTGTACACGGTGGGGCCGCAGACGTAGATGCGGTACTCGCCGGGCACCTGCGGCACAAATTCTTCCTTCTGTCGGGTCAGGGTGTTGAAGATCTGCATGGTCAATTCTCCTTTTTGTTCCAAACAGAAGCCGCAAAACAAAACGCCCCCGGAGCGGTGCACAAGGCACAGCTCCGAAGGCGGTTTTAAAATCAAAATCGCGGTTCCACTTCTGTTTGTCGCTCAAAGCCGGTAACGGCGGCGCACCGCACGGCGATACTTCCCCACGGGGTTCCCGCCGCGTGCTGTCCGGGCGCACTTTGCGCAGCGGTCTGCAAACAGGCTTCCAGCCAGTGGCCTGTTCTCTCTGCGCAGACGGTGTGCGGCGCTACTCTGCCCGGATAAACGCATTTATCCTTTTACCCCTTTATTATAGCGGTGCGGTGCAGGGAAGTCAAGGAGGGAACGAAGAACGATTCAGAATGCCCGCCGCGTTGCTTTGGGCATCTTCAGCGGAATAATTATTCTGAATTTCGGGATATCAGAACGCCTGCGGGCGTTCCGATATCCAATTTTTGCCCGTGAAAAGGGCCTCCGGAGCGTCCGCAGACGCTCCGGAGGCCAAAATCATAAATCTTCTTTCCGCTGAAATTGCGCAGAGCGAAGCGGAGCGCAGTCAAAATGGTTGTGCTTTACCCGGGATAGCGGTTCACTTCCAGCAGCTCTTCTGCCCGCTTTACCTGCTCTGCCGTGGGCGGCACGGCGTCCGGCAGGGGATAGGGGATGCCCAGTTTCTGCCACTTGAACAGTCCCAAGGTGTGGTAGGGCAGCACCTCCACCCGCTGCACTGTTTTCAGGCTGCGGATGAAGTCTGCCATTTTGCGCAGCCCTTCCTCGTCGTCGGTCAGACCGGGCACAAGGACGTGCCGGATCCATAGCGGGATGCCGAGGTCGGAGATGTGCCGCGCCATGGCAAGAATGTTGGCGTTGTCCTTGCCGGTGAGCTGCCGGTGGCGCTCCGGGTCGATCTCCTTGAGGTCTAAGATCACCAGACTGGTGTTAGCCATCAGACGGTCAAACGCGGCAAGATACGCCGGGTCGTCTGGGCGGAAGGGCTGCCCGGCGGTGTCCAGCGCCGTGTGCACGCCCTTGGCGCGCGCCAGCGTGAAGAACTCGGTCAGAAAGTCCAGCTGCCGCAGCGGCTCGCCGCCGCTGACTGTGATGCCGCCCTTTTTGCCCCAGTAGTTGCGGTAGCGGTATACCCGCTGGAACAGCGCTTCTGCCGTCCACGGCTCTCCGCCCTCTGCCCATGTTTCGGGGTTGTGGCAGTATTTGCACCGCAGGGCACACCCCTGCAAAAACACCACAAAGCGCACGCCGGGGCCGTCCACCGAGCCGAAGGATTCCAGCGAGTGGACGTACCCAAGGGTCTTACAGGACGCCATGGCAGGTACGGGCCAGCACGTCCAGCTGCTGCTCACGGGTCAGGTCGATGAACTTGACGGCGTAGCCGGAAACGCGGATGGTGAAGTTGGCGTACTCTTCCTTTTCGGGGTGCTCCATGGCGTCCAGCAGCTTCTCCTTGCCAAAGACGTTCACGTTCAGGTGGTGTGCGCCCTGATCGAAGTAGCCATCCAGTACCTGCACCAGATTTTCCACGCGCTCGCCCTCGCTGTGACCCAGTGCCTCGGGGTTGATGGTCTGGGTGTTGGAGATGCCGTCCAGTGCCCAGTGGTAGGGCAGCTTTGCCACGGAGTTCAGCGAGGCCAGCAGACCGTTCTGCTCTGCGCCGTAGCTGGGGGTAGCGCCGGGGGCAAACGGGGTAAAGGCGGCGCGGCCGTCCGGCAGAGCGCCGGTGTACTTGCCGTACACCACGTTGGAGGTGATGGTCAGGATGGAGGTGGTAGCCTCGGAGTTGCGGTAGGTGTGGCGCTTCTTGATCATCTCAAGGAAGGTCTTGAGCAGCCACACGCCGATCTCGTCGGCACGGTCGTCATCGTTGCCGTACTTGGGGAAGTCGCCCTCAATCTCAAAGCCGGTGGCAAGGCCGTTTTCATCCCGCACCACCTTCACCTTGGCATACTTGATGGCGCTCAGGGAGTCGATGACGTGGGAGAAGCCTGCAATGCCGGTGGCAAAGGTGCGGCGCACATCGGTGTCGATGAGTGCCATCTCGGCTTCCTCGTAGTAGTACTTGTCGTGCATATACTGGATGAGGTTCAGCACGTTGACGTACAGCCCTGCCAGCCAGTCCAGCATCTGCACATACTTGGGCAGCACTTCGTCGTAGGTCAGGTACTCGCTGGTGATGGGGGCGTAGTTGGGGCCGCACTGCTCGTGGCTCTTCTCGTCCACACCGCCGTTGATGGCGTACAGCAGGCACTTGGCAAGGTTGGCGCGTGCGCCGAAGAACTGCATCTCCTTGCCGGTCTGGGTGGCAGACACGCAGCAGCAGATGGAGTAATCGTCGCCCCAGACGGGCTTCATCACATCGTCGTTCTCGTACTGGACGCTGCTGGTGTTGACGGACACCTTGGCGGCGTACTTCTTAAAGGCCTCCGGCAGGGCAGAGGAGTACAGCACGGTCAGGTTGGGCTCCGGTGCGGGGCCCATGTTTTCCAGCGTGTGCAGGAAGCGGTAGCAGTTCTTGGTGACCATGCTGCGGCCATCCATGCCGATGCCGCCCACTTCCAGGGTCGCCCACACGGGGTCGCCGGAGAACAGCTGGTTGTAGCTGGGGATGCGGGCAAACTTGACCATGCGGAACTTCATGACCATGTGGTCGATGAGCTCCTGTGCCTGACTTTCGGTCAGGATGCCCTTGTCCAGATCGCGCTGGATATAAATGTCAAGGAAGGTGGAGATGCGGCCCACACTCATGGCGGCACCGTTCTGGGTCTTGATGGCGGCCAGATAGCCGAAGTACAGCCACTGGCAGGCCTCCTTGGCGTTCTTGGCGGGCTGGGAGATGTCGTAGCCGTAGGCCTCGGCCATCTTCTTCATGCCCTTCAGGGCGCTGATCTGGCGGGCGATCTCCTCGCGCAGACGGATAACGTCATCGGTCATGGTGCCGTCGCCGCAGTTGGCAAGATCCTCCTGCTTGAACTGGATCAGGGCGTCAATGCCGTACAGGGCAACACGGCGGTAGTCGCCCACGATGCGGCCGCGGCCGTAGGTGTCCGGCAGACCGGTGATGATGTGGGTGTGGCGTGCCTTCTTCATCTCGGGGGTGTAGGCGTCGAACACGGCCTGATTGTGGGTGCGGGTATAGTCGGTAAAGATCTTGTGCAGCTCGGCAGAGGGCTGGTAGCCGTAGGTGGTGCAGGCCTGCTCTGCCATCTTGATGCCGCCGTAGGGCATAAAGGCGCGCTTGAGGGGCTTGTCGGTCTGTAAGCCAACGATCTGCTCCAGATCTTTCAGGCTTTCGTCAATATAGCCGGGGCCGTAGGAGGTCAGGCTGCTGACCACCTCGGTCTCCATATCCAGCACGCCGCCCTTGGCGCGCTCGGCCTTTTGCAGCTGCTGCAAAGCACCCCAAAGCTTATCGGTAGCCTCGGTGGGGCCTGCCAGAAAGCTTTCGTCGCCGTCATACGGGGTGTAGTTTTTCTGGATGAAGTCACGCACATTGACCTCTTCCTTCCAGATGCGGCCTTCAAAGCCTTCCCACTGTTCAAACTGGATCATTGGAACCTCCTTGCTCCATTACGCAGTTAGCGTTTTCTAACTAATGAGCCTTTGAAAAACCGCTCTGTCTGGGCGGTTTTCTGGGGGCGAAACGGTCTTGCGCTGCCGTCTGCGGCAGCCCTTACTACAAGGTGTAGACAAAAATAAAAACCTGCCCACAAAATCTTGCGTTATTATAATAGCAAGAACCGTTTTAAAAAGCAATAGAAAACAAGTGGGTTTTCTTCCAAAGCAAGGGGCTTTCTTTGGGCAGAATGTAGAAAAAACGCCGAAACCCCGGCGGCGCGGCAACTTTGCAAAAAAATTTGCAAATTAAGGGTTGACAAGACTAACCGTCTGTGGTATCCTGTTCTCGCAGCGGTGGTTAGCTAATTCTAACCACGTTGCACCAGAAAAAAGGAGCGTCTGCAAGCGCTCCGCTCCATTCCTCCATTCCTTTCTCTTTTCTACGGGAAGCGGCAGCACGGTTTGCTCTGCTGCTTCCGGCGCGGCACCGGCTGTGCTTGGTACCACAGCCGACGCAAAGAAAACAAAAACGGGACGTGCAGCTTGACCACCTGCACGCCCCGATTTTTGTTTTTGTGAGGAAACTCCCTCTGTGCGCTATAGGCCTTGAGGGACGATTTGAAATGGCCGCCGCGTGCGCTTTGGCCATAGATTAAGGAATTTCATTTTAAATTTTGGATTCAGAAACGCCTGCGGGCGTTTCTGAATCCAGCTTTCACAGAGAAGGATGCAAGGCAAACGACAGATATGCCATCTGCCTTTACGATCCCACCCGTGAAAATGCGTTTGGAGCGGCCCGCAGGCCGCGACAAACGCGAAATTAAAATAATTTTTCCGCTGAATATGCCCAGAGCAAAGCGGAGGGCATTCAAAATCGTTTTTTACTTTCCCATCCCCGCCAGCTGCTGGTACAGCTCTGCTGCGCCGCCGCCGGGGTATTTTACGCTGACGAAGGCGCTGTTCAGGATGCACACACCGTCAGAATACACCGTCAGCAGAAACTTCTGGTTCTCGGCATCGTCATAAAAGCTGACGGTGACCGACTGCACCGGGAAGGTGGTGTGGGTGTAGGCAGAATAGTTCTGGTTCAGCTTTTTGCGGCAGGAGACGGTAGAAAGCAATTCTGCCGTTTGCTGGAACGCTTCGCTATCCATGGAGAGGAGGTGATAGTCTATGTCATTTGTGCTGCCAAAATGCGCCACTTCCTCAGTGCGGAGCGTGCCCTGCGAGCTGGCGCGTACCAGTGCTTTCAGGTCGATGGGATGGTATAGCACCGCAAAAGCTGCCAGTGCAAACAGGATAAAAAATACAGCGGTGCGGGGAATGTGGGAACTTTTCATCTGCTCACCCCTCCTTTGGCGGCTCCATTTGGGTCAGATGCCGCTGGGCGATAAAAAAGCCCACGGCGCTGGCGGCAAATACCACATAGTAGCTGGCGATGCGGTAGAGCATCAGCACGCTCATCACCTCGCCCCGTTCCAGAAAGCTGCCGAACACCAGCAGAAAGGCGGTTTCGATAGAACCCATCCCGGCTACGTTGGGCAGGGCGTTGGAAACAAACAGCATCAGGCTGGTGAGCAGCTGCACCTGCCAGAAGCCCAGCGGCGAAAGCCCCATGAACCGGATGCACAGGTAGGGCAGGCAGAACAGCCCGAACAGCTTGAGCGCCTGCAGGGCGAAAATTTTCAGGCAGCGGGGCTTATCTGCCAGCAGGCGGCGGCTCTCGGTGCCCAGCACTTCCAGCTGTTCCAGCCAGTCGGCGCGGCGCTGCTGCCACTTTTCGGTCTTGGGCAGAAAGCCCAGCAGCCAGCGGGCGAGGTTCTGCACCAGCGGCGAGACGCACAGCAGCACCAGCGCCACGATGATCACCGCTACCACAGCGTATGCCATGGGCAGGTAGCGCATGACACCGGTGGTGTTGGCGGCAAGCCAGCGATGCTGCAACAGCAGCATCACGGTGGCGTACAAAAGCACGGTGCTCTTGTGGAAAACGTATTCCAGCGTCATCAGCCCCGCGCCGGGACCCAGCGGCAGCCCGGCTCTGTGCAGGTAGTACAGCTGCACCGGCACCGCACCGGCACCCAGCGTGACTACGTTGCCAAAGGTGCCGCACCAGCCCACGTCCAGCCCCTGCCGCAGGGTGAACTGCGGCAGACGGCTGCGCACGATGACCCACGCCACGCACCCTTCCAGCAGGGGGTAGCTGAGGCCGACCGCCAGTACCGCCAACACCTGCCACACCGAAAGCTGTGCCAGCGCCGCGGCGATCTCGGCCCAGTGATTCTTAAAAGTGAACACGATGATGCAGGTAAGTGCCAGCAGCACCAGCAGAGAGAGCGCGGTCTTTTTGCGGGAGGGCTGCTGCGCGGCGGCTTGGCTCATGGAAACAAAACTCCTTTCGGTATGGATTCTTTTAACCGGAAATTCTGGAACCAGTATAGCACATCTCCCGCCGCCCTTTGTGAACGGAAGCGGAACTTTGTTGGGCAATTTAGGGCATTTGATAAAATGAGAATCCGTTGCGGGAAACTTTCTCATTGCGCCCTCTCAGTCACCTGCGGTGACAGCTCTCCCAAAGGGAGAGCCAAGAGCACTGCCGGAAACTTTCTCATTACACTTAAAACTTCAGCAACGAACTTA
>ERZ1035041.106-NODE-106-length-47835-cov-29.515237_pt1 | contig 47835 bp, 52 predicted proteins | sample MGYA00520684_ERZ1035041 | MGnify/ENA primary metagenome ERZ1035041 (study PRJEB33766, sample SAMN09781699) | gut metagenome | biome: gut microbiome | host: Homo sapiens | place: Madagascar | study: EMG produced TPA metagenomics assembly of the PRJNA485056 data... | reverse complement strand
AAAAAACACTTGACTTATGAAAATTAAATGTATATAATCCATTATGTTGTGTGGACAACACCTAAGTAAATATTGGGATATAGCCAAATGGTAAGGCACTGGACTCTGACTCCAGCATTTACAGGTTCGAGCCCTGTTATCCCAGCTAAGCACCATGAAGCGTTCGTGGTGCTTTTATTTTTGCATAGGATATTGCACGGATTATATAGTGAAAGCTTTTATCGGTTCACAAGGAGATTTTTATATGTTGTTTGAAAAAGAAACGTATGTACGTTACAGCGAAGTTGATAAAGATGGATTGATTAAAATAGATGCACTTGTCAATCACCTTCAGGATATAGTTATGCTTCATGCCGATGAGGTGGGTGCAGGCATTGCGCAGGTTATTGACATGGGAACGGTATGGTTTATTTCTACATGGCAGATAGAAATAATTACACCACCAAGAATATATGATAAAATAATTCTTAAGACCAATCCCTATGAGTTCAAAGGGTTTTTCGGAAACAGAAATGTCTGGATAGAAAATGAAGAAGGCGAGATTCTGGTAAGGGCCAATTCTATATGGGTATATCTGGATGTAAAGACAAAAGTACCGAAAAGGATTGATGATGCGGCAGTAAAACCATATCTTCCTCTTGAACCAAAGCTTGAAATGAGTTATTCTTCAAGAAAGATAGCGATGCCTGAGAATTTTGAACCGTCAGAGCCTGTACGGGTTCATTATGGACAGCTTGATACCAACGGACATGTTAATAACTGCCAGTATATCAAGACTGCAATGGATGTAATCGAAATTAAAGATATGCCAAGGCAGATCAGGGCAGAGTACAAAAAGTCGGCATTATACGGTGATGTTTTTTATCCTTATGTACATAGGGAAGAAAAAGCAATATATGTTGATTTACGTGATAAAGATAATGCCGAGTACGCTACCGTAGTTTTTGAATTTTAGAAAGAGAGCACAGTATGATAGAAATTGGTAAAAAACAGCCGCTTATGGTAGTAAATAAGACCGAGTTTGGTGTATACCTTGGGAATGAACAGGAAAAGGTGCTGCTTCCCGGTAAATATGTGGATGAGGATGTTGAAACAGGAGATTCCCTGACGGTATTTGTATACAGGGATTCCAAAGACAGGCTTATAGCAACCACGCTTGAACCTCTTATCACTTTAGGAGAGGTCAGGGTATTAAAAGTTAAGCAGAATAATAAAATAGGTTCATTCCTTGACTGGGGACTGGAAAAAGATTTGTTCCTTCCTTTTAAGGAACAGACAGCCAAAGTTAAAGAAGGAATGTCATATCCGGTAGCTCTTTATGTTGACAAGTCGGGAAGACTTTGTGCTACCATGAAAATATATCATTACCTTAAAACAACGGATATGTATCATACCGGTGATATTGTGAAAGGAATTGCTTACGAACACATTGACAAATTCGGAATGTTTGTTGCAGTTGACTGTATGTACCAGGGACTTATACCTAACAAAGCATTATACGGAAAGATTGAAATCGGTGACGAAATTAAGGCAACCGTTTCAAAAGTAAGGGAGGACGGCAAGATAGAACTTTCGGTAAGAGGACCGGCATATCTCCAGCTTGATGAGGACGGAGACAGGATTCTTAAAGAACTTGATTATAATGACGGATTTCTTCCTTTAAATGATAAGTCTGACCCTGAAATTATCAAACAGAAGCTTGAGATGAGCAAGGCTGCATTTAAGCGTGCCTGCGGACATCTTTTAAAAGCAAATAAAATAGATATCACGGATGATGGTATCAGAAGGAGATAAGATATGCAGAAAGTAATCAGTACGGATAAGGCACCGGGAGCAATCGGACCTTACTCACAGGCAATCGAAGTTAATGGAATGGTATTTACATCAGGAGTTATTCCGGTAGATCCTGCAACAGGAGTTATTCCTGAAGGCGTTGAAGCTCAGGCAACACAGGCATTTACTAACCTTACCAATCTTGTTGAAGCTTCGGGAGCAGCAATGTCACAGGTAGTTAAGACAACAGTCTTTATTAAGGAAATGAATGATTTCGGAAAAATCAATGAAATCTATGCAAAGTTCTTCAAAGAACCATATCCTTCAAGATCCTGTGTAGAAGTTGCAAGACTTCCAAAAGACGTATTGCTTGAAGTTGAAGCAATAGTAGCAAAATAAAAGAATTAAAATAATTTACGCCTGATTACAATCCGTAGTCAGGCGTATTATTGTCTTATAAAGAAATATCTATATTACTGCCGATGTATGGCGTCACAGACATTTCAAGCATCTTCTTCATGCCGTCTCCAAGCTCTTCCATGGAATCTAATGATTTGGCAAGCATCCGGACGGACACGTCATTAATTGTGTTGGCTGCTGAAAGCGAAGCAGATTGTAAACCTGTAATATCCATGATTATTCCTCCTAATCTTTTCCCTATTTTATCACATTTAATAATATAAAACAATGATATTGCCAATAATATTAAAACTAAAATAATGGGGAAACAGTATGAAAAGAGTAATGAGATATCTATTATTGACAATAGGGGCATTTTTGATGGGATTAGCCGTAAAAATGATATTTGATACTTCCGGTCTTGTAACCGGAGGAGTCTCCGGCATCGCTGTAATCCTGCAGAAAATTTTGAATATCCCTATGTGGCTGACTAATATTGTTATAAACGTGCCGCTTTTTATTTACGGGTTCCGCGCTCTTGAAAGAAGAGTATTGTGGGATTCTTTTTATGCCAATTTTATTTTTACGCTGGCAATAGGACTTCTCCCGGATATCAATCCTGTGGGTAACGATATATTTTTATCTGCGGTTGCAGGAGGATTCATAATGGGAACAGGGTTGGGAATTATTTTAAGCTGTGATGCAACGTCAGGAGGAGCTGATCTTGCTGCATATATGATTCAGAAAAAATCAAGAAGAATTAAGACGGTATGGATTATTTTTATAATAGATGCAATAATCATTGCCCTGGGAACACCGGTTTTTGGAATACCATCATCAATTTACGGTGTTATTTCGGTATTTACAATCAGCTTCGTTTCAGGAAAAATTGTGGATGGACCGGCTGTTTCAAGAACCGCATATATAATAAGTAGAAACAGCATTGAAATTGCTGCAATAATCAACAAAAGACTTGAAAGAGGGGTCACCGGAATAAAAGTAATGGGAATGTATGAAAATAAAGAAAAAATAATGTTGGTATGTGTTGTCAGAAAACGTGAAATCCATAAAATAGTTGAAATAGTGGAGGAGACTGACAAACACGCATTTATGTGGATTGGTGATGCCAGGGAGGTTATGGGAGAAGGCTTTGTTAATATTGCCTAGTCGTAAATTAACAAAATGTACAAATTGCACTAAAAAAGCATGGTAATTAATATTCATGGGCAAATTGTCCAAAATCAAATAACTAATTTTGTTTATAAAGAATATAGCCTAAAAAATATAAAAAGAGTATTATAATTGATATGTAAGTTATATTACACTTTGTTTTAGGAGGACAATTATGGCAAGCTTATCACTTAAGAATGTATGTAAAGTATATCCTAACGGATTTGTAGCCGTTAAGGATTTTAACCTTGATGTAGCAGACAAGGAATTTATTATTTTCGTTGGACCATCTGGATGTGGTAAATCAACAACACTTCGTATGATTGCAGGACTTGAAGAGATTTCTTCAGGTGAACTTTGGATCGGAGATAAATTAGTTAACGACGTAGAACCTAAGGACAGAGATATTGCGATGGTATTCCAGAACTATGCTCTTTATCCTCATATGACAGTTTATGATAATATGTCATTTGGTCTTAAATTAAGAAAAGTACCTAAGCCTGAAATCGACAAATTAGTTCATGAAGCAGCTAAGATTCTCGGTATTGAGCAGTTACTTGACCGTAAGCCAAAGGCTCTTTCAGGTGGACAGAGACAGCGAGTTGCTATGGGACGTGCAATCGTTCGTAATCCTAAGGTATTCCTCATGGACGAACCTTTATCTAACCTTGATGCTAAGCTCCGTGTTCAGATGCGTATTGAGATCCAGAAGATCCATCAGAGACTTGAGACAACAATCATCTACGTAACACATGACCAGACAGAAGCTATGACACTTGGTACAAGAATCGTAGTTCTCAAGGATGGTATTATCCAGCAGGTAGATACACCACAGAATCTCTATGACAAGCCATGTAACGTATTCGTTGCAGGATTTATGGGATCACCACAGATGAACCTTATTAATGCTAAGGTTGTACAGTCAGGTGAAGATGTTGTACTTATGTTTGGTGGCAACACAGTTAAACTTCCTGAAGGAAAAGCTCAGAAGCTTATTGAAGCAGGATATGTTGATACAACAGTTATCATGGGTATCCGTCCTGAAGACCTTAATGATTCAGAAGTTATCATCAATGCTAACCCTGATTGCGTAATCGAAGCTACAATCAGAGTATACGAATTACTTGGTGCTGAAGTTTACCTTTACTTTGATATTGATGAAGTTAACTGTACAGCAAGAGTTAATCCTCGTACAACAGCTCGTCCAGGCGATACAATTAAACTTGGTATCGATATGACTAAGCTTCACATCTTTGATAAAGATACAGAGCAGGTTATCTTACATTAATTATGATTTTTTTGCAGACCGGATTTATCCGGTCTGTTTTTTTATTGTGGGAATAAGAAAAATTATGATATAATGAGCGCAAGAGAGCCAGAAAGCTGCTAGCAGCTTTATGGCGAACGGCGAATGGCGATTACGATAGCTGCGATAGCAGCGGAGAGTAGCGAAGCTACGAATCGTGATATAATATTAAGAAATAGTACAGTAGCAGATATAAAAAAAGGGAGGTAGTATATGCTTTTGATTGACAGATATACTAAATTATATGGTAAAAAAGTTGCAGTTGATAACTTGTCGCTTCATATTAAACCGGGAGAAATATATGGTTTTATAGGACACAATGGGGCAGGAAAGACAACCACGCTTAAGGCATGTGCGGGAATACTTAATTTTGAGTATGGAAAGATATTGATTGATGGTATATCCATAAAAGAAAACCCGATGGAATGTAAAAAGAAAATGGCATATATCCCGGACAACCCTGATTTGTACGGCTTTCTGACAGGGGCGGCGTATCTGAATTTTATAGCAGATATATATAAAGTACCTTTGGAGATAAGAAATAAACGAATCGAAGAGTTTGCTGATAAATACGGAATTATTGATGACCTTGGGATGCCTATTAACTCATATTCCCATGGTATGAGACAAAAAATAGCTATAATATCGGCTCTTATACATGAACCAAAGCTTATACTTATGGACGAACCGTTTGTAGGACTTGACCCTAAGGCATCACATACCCTTAAAAACCAGATGAGGGAAATATGTGATAATGGCGGAGCAATCTTTTTTTCCACCCATGTATTGGAAGTAGCGGAAAAATTGTGCGATAAAGTGGCAGTTATAAAAGATGGAAGGCTTATTGCATCCGGTACAATGGCAGAGGTTAAAGGCAATTTATCTCTTGAGGATGCGTTTCTTGAACTGGAGGAATAGAGTGAAGGTATTCTTACAATTATTAAAAATGAGGATTTTGTCTGTTTTTAAGGGATCAGGCAAGAAAGATAAATATAAAAAAAATATCGGATTTAAGGTTTTTATAGGCATAGTGGTTGCTTATGCGGCACTTTGCTTTGTAGGTATGTTTGGATTCTATTTTATGCAGCTTGCAGAAAACTTTGTGGAGCAGGAAGTAGGATTTGCATATTTTTCCATGGTGGCTGTTGTTATGGTTGCCATTGGATTTGTAACAACGGTATTTGCTGCACAGTCCCAGATTTTTGAGGCAAAAGATAATGATTTGCTTACAGCAATGCCAATTCCACCAAGGTATATACTGCTTACCAGGGTTATTACCCTTCTTATAGTAGAACTTGCAGAGTCTCTGGTGTTGGGAATAGAAGCAATGCTGATTTATAAGATTTTTGCACCTGTTCCTGTGGGCGGAGTAATTATGATGGTTGTCGAAATTATCGGACTTAATATGATTACAGCATCGATTTCCGCAATATTCGGACTTGTTCTTGCGGCAATTACCAACAGGATGAGAAGAAAAAATATTGTAAAAACCATAGCTACAATCGGAATGTCGGCACTGTTTTTTTTCCTGATAAGCGAAATGGAAAGCAGAATCAACAGTATGCTCAGTATGGACGGCGTTTTTATAGAGATGGATGAAGCTATGAAAAAAGAAATGCTGCCATTGTTTTATTTTGGTAAGGCAGCAGCTGAGGGTGATTTTAAATCATTTATTATTTTTATGCTGATGGCTGTGGCTGTTTTTGTCATGATGATATTCCTGCTTTCTCCGTTTTTCCTTAAAATAACATCTACCAATAAGGGCGGAGTAAGAAAAAAATACAGACCTGAGAAAAATGTTGAGCGCGATGTAAAAAAAGCACTGCTTTACAAGGAAAGAAGAAGATTTTTTACAAACGCCTCATATATGCTCAATACCGCCATAGGGCTTATTGTGTTTTTTGTTGCAGGCGTGGCTGTACTTATTTTCAGGGAAAAAGTGTTTGACAGTATCATAACAATGTCATATTTAAAAAATCATATTGGTGCATATGTGTTACTGATTTCACTGTTTTTCTGCGCAATAAATGTTATTTCTGCACCTTCAATTTCCCTTGAGGGAGAAAATCTATGGATATGTAAGGCAATGCCTGTTGAGCCTTTTGACATACTTATGGCAAAAGTTAAAAATCATATTTATATATGTATGCCGATTGTAATATTTTTCGGCATTGCTGCCAATATTGCATTGCCTATAAGCCCGGCGATAAGGGCAGCGGTTGTGATTATTCCGGCATTATCCGTAGTTCTTATGGGCCTGCTTGGCGTGATATGCAATCTTCACATGCCGAAGTTTGACTGGGCGGATGAATCAATAGCAGTTAAGCAGAGCATGGCTGTTATCGCAACCATGGGGATAGGCTTTTCTATTGTCATAGGCGCGGCAGTATTATACGGTCTTTTAAGATTTATTCCGTATGCAGATTATCTTTATACGTTTCTGATGACGGGAATGTTTGCACTTGCCATATCTTTTATGTACAGATATTTAAGAAAAGGCGGAAGCCAACGATTTACGGAATTATAAAATTTTTATAACAACTTTATTTTTGCCGGAATATGTTTTATAATGAACGAAAGTATGTGAATAGGAGAGAACACATGATATCAAATCAGATTTTACAAAATACAATTGACGGACTTAAGACAATTACGCGTATAGACATGTGTGTACTGGATGTTGATGGAAAGGTACTTGCAACAACCTCTCCTGATGCCAGCGGATATGAAGAATCAGTAAGCACATTTGCAAAGTCCCCTGCGGACAGCCAGGTGATTTCCGGTCATCAGTTTTTTAAAGTATATGATGACAGCCAGCTTGAATACATTCTTCTTGTTATGGGTGGAAGCGATGATGTTTATATAATTGGCAAACTGGCAACTTTTCAGATACAGAACCTTATGGTAGCTTATAAGGAGAGATTCGATAAGGATAATTTTATTAAAAATCTCCTTCTTGATAATCTTCTTCTTGTGGATATATATAACAGGGCGAAAAAACTTCATATTGATTCAGAGGCTAAGAGAGTAGTCCTTCTCGTTGAGACACAGACAGAGAAAGACAATACTGCCCTTGAAACAGTGAGAACACTTTTTGCCACAAGAACAAGGGATTTTATAACTGCAGTAGATGAGAAAAATATTATTATCGTTAAAGAAGTTAAGCAGAGCGAGACTTACAAAGACATAGAACAGACTGCATTTGTAATTCTTGACACCCTTAATACAGAAGCCATGAGCAGGGTTAAAGTAGCTTTCGGTACAATAATCAGCTCACTTAAAGATGTTTCCAAATCATACAAGGAAGCTAAGATGGCACTTGACGTAGGAAAGATTTTTTACAGTGATAAAAATGTTGTGGCATACAGTAACCTTGGAATAGGAAGACTTATTTACCAGCTTCCGATACCTCTTTGCAAAATGTTTATAAGAGAGATTTTCGGCGATATGTCGCCGGATGATTTTGATGAAGAGACACTTGCTACAATTAATAAATTTTTTGAGAACAGTCTTAATGTATCAGAGACTTCAAGACAGCTTTTTATACACAGAAATACATTAGTATACCGTCTTGACAAGATACAGAAAATTACAGGACTGGATTTGCGTGTATTTGAGGATGCCATTACTTTTAATATTGCATTAATGGTAGTTAAGTACATGAAATATATGGAAAACATTGATTATTGATATGTAACCTGGTTATAATTGCAGGAGACAGAAAATATAAAGGACAGATAAAATGATTGATTTAGATAACGTATGTAAGACATATTCATCCGGTGTGGACGCACTGAATAATATCAATATACATATTGATAAAGGTGAGTTTGTTTTCATAGTAGGAGAAAGCGGTTCCGGCAAATCTACACTTATTAAACTTCTGCTTAGGGAACTGGAGCCTACATCCGGAAGAATAGTAATTAACGGTAAGAACATTTCCAGAATCAAAAGAAGAAAATTATACACACTCCGACGTGATATAGGTGTTGTATTTCAGGATTTCAGACTCCTTGATGACAGAAATGTTTTCGATAATATTGCTTTCGCACAAAAGGTTATTGAAGCTCCGGGAAGAAAGATACGTTCCAGAGTGCATGCCATGCTGGCAGAGGTTAAGATAACCAATAAATATAAGGAATTTCCCAAACATCTTTCAGGCGGTGAACAACAGAGAGTGGCAATAGCCAGGGCACTGATTAATAATCCGCCTATTCTTCTTGCCGATGAGCCTACAGGTAATCTCGACGAGGATAATTCATGGGAAATCATGAAACTGTTAGAGCAGGCTAACACTCAGGGAACTACAGTTGTGGTTGTTACTCACAATCTTGAAATAGTCCGTACTATGAAAAAGAGAACTATTGTAATTAATAACGGTGAAGTGGTACAGGAAATAGCGGAAGGTGGTAACTTCTATGAAATTTAAATCATTTGGTTATTGTTTTGTCCAGGGAATAAAAAATATCGGACGAAACAGAATATTTTCCCTTGCTTCAGCAGCAACTATGACGCTGTGCATTTTTCTTATAGGTGTTTTTTATTCCATAACAAGCAATATTAACTACAATATAGATAATATTTCGCAAGGACTCTGCGTTAAAGTGTTTTTTCAGAATGATATTACAGAAGAGCGCCTTGAATCCATAAAGAACACAATTTATGAAAACGATATTGTAACAGATATTCATTACACGTCTGCTGAAGAAGCGTGGGAACAGTATAAACAGAAATATTTTGGCGATTATTATAATGAACTTGCAGATGCCTACGAAAATGATAATCCGCTGATTAACTCAGCTTCATACGAAGTGTATTTCAATGATCCATCGGCACAGAAAGATCTGGTTGATTATATATCAAAAATAGACGGGGTAAGGAAAGTTAACAGCAGTGATAATGCAGCTAACGGACTTAGCGAAACAGGTAAACTGGTTAATATATGCTCAGTATTTGTTATTGTTTTACTTATAGCCGTGGCACTTTTCCTTATCAATAACACAATTTCAATCGGTATATCAGTAAGAAGCGATGAGATAAGCATTATGAGGCTTCTGGGAGCCAAAAACAGTTTTATCAGGGCTCCATTTATTGTTGAAGGTATTTTACTTGGCTTAATCGGAGCGGTTATTCCGATTATTATCGTATATTTTGCATATGACGGGGCTATCAGGAATCTTCTGGCCAATTCATCATTCCTAAACGGAATCATTGAACTTCAGGGAGTGGGAGCTATCCTTAAGCTGTATGTGCCGGTTGCACTTATACTGGGAATAGGAATCGGACTTATCGGAAGTATGATTTCTCTTGCAAAACATTTAAAAGCTTAATGAACATAGGTGATTACATGAAAAGCAAAAAGATTAAAATAACCGCCGCAGTGTTAGCATTTTGCGTGCTTGGTACTTTTGGCGGTAAAAAAATAATGGATGTATATGCTGTTGACAAGTCTGATGTGGACGATGCACAACAGCAGATTCAGGATACACAGAATAAGATAGACAAGCTGAATAGTGAACTTTCACAGCTCGATTCGGATATTGCTTCCATTGAAGCATATGTAAGCGAGCTTGATTCTACAATTAACTCCATTGCAACCAATATTTCTTCCTGCCAGTCAAAGATAGACAGCAAACAGGCGGAAATTGATGCAAAGAATGTTGAGATTAATAATAAAATCGCAGAGATTGACAGTACCGAAGTGGAACTTGAGGAGGCTGCTGCTTCAGAAGAAAGCCAGTATGAGTCAATGAAAAAACGTATTCAGTATATGTATGAATGTGGTGATGAATCTTTTCTTGATATGATAATGTCGTCAGAAGATTTATCGGATATGCTGGGTAATGCGGAATATGTTTCGAGTATTGTTGCCTACGACAGGAACCAGCTTCAGATACTTGCAGATACTAAGGAAAAGATAGACAATCTTCTTGTACAGCTTCAGGATGACAAGGCTAATCTTGAAAGCCAGAGGTCGGAACTTGAGACACAGAAAACAGAGCTTGTTACATTACAGAACGATTTACAGAGCCAGTACCAGCTTGTTAATGATGCACTTTCAACCAAAGAGACAATGTTACAGCAGCTTGAGAGCCAGCAGGAATATGCTGCGGTACAGAAACAGCTTGAAGAAGCCAAGCTTGCCGCACAGCAGAGAGAGGCCGAGGCGTTGAGACAAAGATGGCTTGAAGAAGTGCGTAATGCGGCTAATAACGGACAGGATGCAGATGAGGCTAACAAGCGTAAATTGGAAGAAATCGGACTTGCAGGCGGTTTTACATGGCCTCTTCCGGGATACAGTTATATAACATCTTATTTCGGACCGAGAAAGGATCCTTTCGGCAACTTAATCAGCAATCACAGCGGTATGGATATATCAGGCTTTAATGTATACGGAAAGCCGGTTGTAGCCTGTTATTCAGGTACGGTCATTTCGGTTGATGTATATACCTCTTCCGATAACTGGACAACCAAGCCATATGGTACAAGTATCAAAATAGATCATGGTGCCGGTGTAGTTACTTTATATGCGCACCTTTCGGGAGTGAATGTATCGGTAGGGCAGACAGTTAATGCCGGTGATACTATCGGATTTGTCGGAAGTACAGGTAAGTCCACGGGAGCACATCTGCACCTTACACTCTATATAAAAGGTGTTCTGGCAGATCCGTTACCATACCTTAAAAGCCCATCATAAACAATGAAATTCAACCCTCGGATAATATCCGGGGGTAAATTGCATATTATTTAGAAATATCAATTAAAGATAACAGGAGAGCAGAATTATGTATGATGATTATGAAGTAAAAAAGAGTTTCAAAAAGGGCCTTATATCAGGAATTGTGCCTGTATTAATCATAGCGGTGCTTGTTAATATCCTGGTATATCGTAACATGACAAGTAAGAGAATAGAAGTTGCTAAGAGTACGGCTACAAAAATTAGTAAAATCAAAGAACTGATTGACGATAAATATCTTTTTGACTATAAACAGGGTGATATTGAAAATGCAATAATAAAAGCATATGTGAGCGGATTAGGTGACCCATACAGCGAATATTATACAGAAGAAGAGTTCAAAAAAATAGGTGAAAGTGCAGCAGGCTCATATTGTGGTGTAGGTATATATATTACCAAAGACGAAAAGGACAGAGGAATAAAGATATTACAGGTAATTGAAGGGGGCCCTGCAGAAGATGCAGGCCTTAAAGCAGGAGATATTATAACTGCGATAAACGGAAATGAAATTGACCTGACAGATTTTGATGAAGCTTCTTCACCTATTATGGGAAAAGAAGGAACAAAAGTTACAGTTACAATCCTTAGGGATGGCGTGAAAAAAGACTATGAACTTACAAGGTCTGTTATCGAACAGAAATATGTCAGATATTCAATGTTAGATAATAATATTGGATATGTATATCTCGCACAGTTTACTGTCTCGTCAATAGAACAGTTTGAAAATGCTGTTAGTGACCTTAAAGAAAATGGTGCCAAAAGTATTATTTTTGACCTTAGGGATAATCCGGGCGGTGTTTTAAATGGTGCCGTTTCAATACTTGATTATCTTTTACCGGAGGGACTTATAGCATATGTTGAAGACAAATACGGCAACAGAAATGACTACAAGTCTACTGACGGAACGGATGAACTTGATATTCCTTGTGTTGTTCTTGTCAATGAAAACAGTGCCAGTGCATCGGAACTTTTTACAGGTGCATTAAAAGACAGAGGTTATGCTACCGTTGTTGGTAAAAAAACGTTCGGAAAGGGAATTGTACAGTCATTATTCGCTCTTGGAGACGGTTCCGGCTTAAAGATTACGGTTGAAAGATATTTTACTCCTAATGGGGTGTGCATCCACGGAACCGGTATTGAACCGGATATTGAAGTGGAATATGATAAAGATAAGTTTTATGAAGATGGAACGGATACACAACTTGATGCAGCAATAGAGTACCTTGAAAATCATTAAAACAAATCGAACAAATGTTTGCAAAATGATATCCTATGTGATATAGTTGATACAAGAGTATCAGAGGTGATTTTGTATGGACAGATTTATTTTACATTCTGAATATGAACCGACAGGCGATCAGCCGGAGGCAATTAAGGAGCTTGTGAAGGGCTTTGAAGCGGGAGACCAGTTCCAGACTTTACTTGGCGTTACCGGTTCCGGCAAGACTTTTACCATGGCTAATGTCATTGAGAAGCTTAACAGACCCACCCTTGTAATTGCACACAATAAGACACTTGCAGGGCAGCTTTATTCCGAATTTAAGGAATTTTTTCCGGAGAATGCGGTTGAATATTTTGTATCTTACTATGATTATTATCAGCCGGAGGCCTATGTGCCTTCCAGCGACACTTATATAGAGAAGGATTCTTCCATTAATGATGAGATAGATAAGTTACGTCATTCTGCGACGGCAGCTTTGTCGGAGCGCAGGGATGTAATTATAGTTGCCAGCGTTTCCTGCATATATGGTCTTGGAAGCCCTATTGATTATAAGAGTATGGTTGTGTCACTGCGTCCCGGAATGGAACGTGACAGGGATGATATCATAAGACAGCTTATTGATATGCAGTATGTAAGAAATGACATGGATTTTAAGCGTGGCACTTTCAGAGTCAGAGGCGATGTTTTGGAAATATTTCCTGCCGCAAGTGATAAGATTGCGGTGCGTGTGGAATTTTTCGGTGATGAGATTGACAGAATATTGGAAATAGATACATTAACGGGGGAGATTAAGTCAGAGCTTAAGCATACTGCCATTTTTCCGGCGTCCCATTATGTTGTGCCTAAGGAGAAGCTTCTTATAGCGGCGGAGAATATCCGGGCGGAGCTTAAAGAACAGGTGGATTATTTTAAGAGCGAAGATAAGCTTCTGGAAGCCCAGAGAATATCGGAGCGTACTAATTTTGATGTCGAGATGATGTTAGAGACCGGTTTCTGTTCGGGAATAGAGAATTATTCAAGACATCTTGAGGGCAGGGCACCGGGAACAATGCCATGTACTTTAATGGATTATTTTCCGGAAGACTTTCTTATAATAGTAGATGAGTCGCATATTACAATTCCGCAGATAAGAGGAATGTATTTCGGAGACAGATCACGTAAGACCACACTTGTGGATTATGGCTTCAGACTGCCCTCCGCACTTGATAACAGACCGCTTAATTTTGAGGAATTTGAAAGCAAGATTAACCAGATGATGTTTGTATCCGCTACACCTTCCGTATATGAAGCAGAGCATGAACTGAACAGGGTTGAACAGATAATAAGACCGACAGGTCTTCTTGACCCGGAGATTTCCGTAAGACCTGTTACAGGACAGATTGATGACCTTCTTAGCGAAGTTAATAAGGAGACAGCCAAGAAAAATAAAGTTCTTATTACCACACTTACCAAGAGAATGGCAGAAGACCTCACAATATATCTTAAGGAAAACGGTGTCAGGGTAAGATATCTCCATTCTGATATAGATACTTTGGAGAGAGCGGAGATAATCAGGGACATGAGAATGGATGTTTTTGATGTCCTTGTAGGTATTAATCTTTTACGAGAAGGTCTTGATATTCCTGAAATTACTCTTGTTGCCATACTTGATGCGGACAAAGAGGGCTTCTTACGTTCGGAGACCTCACTTATCCAGACAATAGGACGAGCTGCAAGAAATGCCGACGGCAGGGTTATAATGTATGCCGATAACATGACTGATTCTATGCGAAAGGCCATCGATGAGACTGAAAGACGTCGTAAGATACAGCAGGAATACAACGAAGCACATGGAATTACACCGACTACAATCAAGAAAGCGGTAAGAGATCTTATTGCCATAAGCAAGGCAGCCAATGACAAGGGTGATAAGATTAAGAAGGATATTGAATCCATGAGCGATAAGGAGCTTGAGAAGCTCATCAAAGAACTCAACAAGAAGATGCATAGGGCAGCGGCAGACCTTAATTTTGAGGAGGCTGCTTTAATCAGAGACCAGATTACAGAAATAAGGAAGACAATGGACAACAATGGATAATAGAAGACATTATATTAAGATTCGCGGCGCATGCGAACACAATCTTAAAAATATTAACGTAGATATCCCAAGGGATTCTTTTACCGTATTGACAGGCTTAAGCGGGTCAGGTAAATCCTCCCTTGCTTTTGATACCATATATGCAGAAGGACAGAGACGTTATATGGAGTCTTTGTCTTCTTATGCAAGACAATTCTTAGGACAGATGGAGAAGCCTAATGTTGAAAGCATAGAGGGACTTTCTCCTGCAATTTCAATAGATCAGAAATCCACCAACAGGAATCCCCGTTCAACAGTAGGAACCGTAACGGAAATTTATGATTACCTCAGACTTTTATATGCCAGAGTCGGAGTACCGCATTGCCCGAAGTGCGGCAGGGAAATCCATAAGCAGACGGTGGACCAGATGGTAGACTCCATTAAAGCACTTGAACCGGGAACTAAATTCCAGCTTCTTGCACCTGTTGTAAGGGGAAGAAAAGGTATGCACGAAAAGGTTTTTGAATCTGCGAAAAAGAGCGGATATGTGCGTGTAAGGGTTGATGGCAATAACTATGACCTTTCCGAAGAAATCCAACTGGAAAAAAATATCAAACACAACATAGAGATTATTGTGGACAGGCTTGTGGTTAAAGACGGTATGGAATCCCGTCTTGCCGATTCCATAGAAAACGTTATGAAGCTTTCTGACGGTATTATGATAGTTGATGTAATCGGCGGGGAACCAATTAATTTCAGCATGAATTTTTCATGCCCTGACTGTGGCATAAGTATTGATGAAATTGAACCGAGAAGTTTTTCTTTCAATAATCCGTTTGGAGCCTGCCCTGTATGTGCGGGTCTTGGCTACAAAATGGAATTTGACCCGGAATTATTAATTCCGGACACCTCATTGAGCCTGTCAGAGGGAGCCATAAGCTGTATGGGATGGCAGTCAAGCAGCGATAAGGGAAGCTTTACCTATGCTTTACTTGATGCACTTGCCAAAGAATACGGTTTTTCTCTTGATACGCCTTTTAGGGATTTGCCTGATGATATAAGACATATGCTCATATACGGTAAGAGTAAGTCTGTAAAAGTTCATTACAAGGGACAAAGAGGAGTAGGCGTATATGACGTTGTTTTTGATGGTCTCATAGACAACATGCGCAAGAGATACAGAGAGACCGCTTCAGATATGATGAAGCAGGAATATGAGACATATATGCAGGTTACTCCTTGTGATGAGTGTCATGGACAGCGTCTTAAGAAATCCTCCCTTGCTGTTACGGTAGGCGATAAAAATATCTATCAGGTTACGGAATTGTCCGTTCTTGAATTGGCAGAGTATTTTGATAAACTTACACTTACACCGGTTCAGGAAAAAATCGGTAAGCAGGTTATTAAGGAAATCCGTTCAAGAGTAGGCTTCCTTAATAAGGTGGGTCTTGATTACCTCACTCTTGCAAGAGCAACGGGTACATTATCCGGCGGAGAAGCACAGCGAATAAGACTTTCCACACAGATAGGGTCGGGACTTATGGGTGTTGCATATATTCTTGATGAACCAAGTATAGGACTTCATCAGAGGGACAATGACAAACTCCTTAATGCCCTCAAATCTTTGCGGGACCTTGGCAACACACTTATTGTTGTTGAACATGATGAAGATACCATGTATGCGGCGGACTATATTGTAGACATCGGACCGGCAGCGGGAGAGCACGGCGGAGAAGTAGTTGCTGCAGGAACGGTTCAGGATATAATTAATAATCCAAATTCAATAACAGGTGCATATCTCAGCGGACGTATTAAAATACCTGTGCCTGAGATCCGCAGGACGCCTAAAGACTGGATAAAGATAAAAGGCGCAAAACAAAATAATCTCAAGAATATTAACGTTGATATTCCGTTAGGTGTTTTTACCTGTGTTACAGGTGTTTCAGGTTCCGGTAAAAGCTCGCTTGTAAACGAAATTCTTTACAAACGTCTGGCAAGGGATCTTAACAGGGCAAGATGTATTCCGGGCGAACATAAGGATATCATTGGAATAGAAAAACTTGACAAAGTAATTAATATAGACCAGTCACCTATCGGCAGAACTCCAAGATCCAATCCAGCCACTTACACAGGTGTATTTGATATGATAAGAGACCTTTTTGCATCTACAGCCGAAGCCAAGGCAAAGGGTTACAGTAAAGGACGTTTCAGCTTTAACGTTAAAGGCGGAAGATGTGAGGCGTGTTCCGGTGACGGTATCATAAAGATTGAAATGCACTTCTTACCTGATGTATATGTCCCTTGTGAAGTATGTGACGGAAAACGTTATAACAGGGAGACACTTGAAGTAAAATACAAAGGAAAGTCAATATATGATGTCCTTAACATGACGGTTGAGGAAGCGGTTAAATTTTTTGAAAACGTACCGTCAATCCGTAATAAAATACAGACATTATATGATGTGGGCCTTTCATATATACGTCTCGGACAGCCTTCTACAGAGCTTTCAGGAGGTGAGGCACAGCGTATCAAACTTGCTACCGAGCTTAGTAAAAGAAGTACGGGCAGGACAATATATATTCTGGACGAGCCTACGACAGGACTTCATTTTGCAGACGTTCACAAGCTTGTGGAGATTCTTCACAAACTTGCAGATGCAGGCAACACGGTTGTTGTAATTGAGCACAACCTTGACGTCATAAAAACAGCAGACTACATTATAGATATCGGTCCGGAGGGCGGATTCAGAGGCGGTACTGTTGTTGCAAAAGGAACACCGGAGCAGGTTGCTGGGATTCCTGAATCTTACACAGGACAATATATAAAGAAATACTTATAAATACTTGTAAAAATACTTTTCATCAGATATGATAAGAGACAGAGCGTAATTATATGAATTGCGATAGAATTGCTCTATGGGGCAATCATACATTAGAAAAGGAGATATGAAATGGATAGAGAAATGGTCATAGTTATAGACTTTGGCGGACAGTACAACCAGCTTGTAGCTCGTCGTGTCAGGGAATGTAATGTGTACTGTGAGATATACTCATATAAGACAGACATTGAAAAAATCAAAGCCATGAATCCTAAGGGAATTATTCTCACCGGTGGTCCTAACAGTTGTTACGAGCCGGGGGCACCTTCGTGCACAGATGAATTGTTCAACCTTGGTATTCCTGTACTTGGTCTTTGTTATGGTGCACAGCTTATGATGTACGTTCTTGGCGGAAAAGTCGAGAAAGCACCTGTAAGGGAATACGGAAAAACAGAGGTTATGGTGGAAACATCATCACCACTTTTTACAGATGTTACCCCTAATACAATCTGCTGGATGAGCCACTTTGATTATATATCAAAAGTTGCACCTGGTTTTGACATCTGCGCCCATACTGCAGACTGTCCTGTGGCAGCAGCTGAAAACAGAGATAAGAATCTCTATGCCATCCAGTTCCATCCTGAAGTTTTGCATACACAGGAGGGAACAAAGATGCTTTCCAACTTCGTCCGTGGGGTGTGCGGTTGTTCAGGCGATTGGAAAATGGATGCCTTTGTTGAAAATAAAATTAAAGAAATCAGAGCAAAAGTAGGAAATGGAAAAGTATTGCTTGCCCTTTCAGGTGGTGTGGATTCATCCGTTGCAGCCGGACTTCTCTCAAGAGCCATTGGCAAACAGCTTACATGCGTATTTGTAGACCACGGCCTCCTCAGAAAAAACGAGGGCGATGAAGTTGAGCAGGTATTCGGTCCTAACGGCCAGTTTGACCTTAACTTTATAAGGGTAAATGCACAGGAACGTTACTACAGCAAACTCGCAGGAGTAACAGAACCTGAGCGGAAGAGAAAGATAATCGGTGAAGAATTTATCCGTGTATTTGAGGAAGAAGCTAAGAAAATAGGTGCCGTTGACTTCCTTGCCCAGGGAACAATCTACCCTGATGTGGTTGAAAGCGGACTTGGCGGAGAATCGGCAGTCATCAAATCACACCACAATGTGGGCGGACTTCCCGACTATGTTGATTTCAAGGAAATCATCGAGCCTCTCCGTAACCTTTTCAAGGACGAGGTGCGAAAAGCAGGCCTTGAGCTTGGCATCCCAGAAAAACTTGTATTCCGTCAGCCATTCCCAGGTCCAGGACTTGGAATACGAATCATAGGAGAAGTTACAGCCGAGAAGGTTCGTATTGTACAGGATGCGGACTACATCTACCGTGAGGAGATAGCCAAAGCCGGTCTTGACCGTTCAATCGGCCAGTATTTTGCGGCCCTCACAAATATGCGTTCCGTAGGCGTCATGGGTGACGAAAGAACCTACGACTACGCCGTAGCCCTTCGTGCCGTCAACACCGTTGACTTCATGACAGCAGAAGCCGCCGAAATTCCTTTCGACGTCCTCCAGACCGTAATGAGCCGTATCATCAACGAGGTAAGAGGCGTAAACAGAGTATTCTACGATCTGACCAGCAAACCACCGGGAACGATTGAGTTTGAGTAACGGATTAAAATGCCGAAAGCCTGTATTTATGCGGGTTTCCGGCATTTGTTTTATCAAATGGCTCTAGTCTGGCTCTATTTTGGCTCTATTTGTGGGCGGGATAAGGGTTGCGAAAGCACTGATGGAGAAATAAAGGCATAATGGTAAGAAAAAAATGATATATGCATCTTGGAAGCACAGCAATACTGAAAATTATAAGTTCAGCTGGAACAAAAAGTATGTTATGTACTGGAGAATTCCGGGGATCTGTGGGGAGTAATTGCGGGAAAAAAGGGAAAAGCGTATAATGCAAGAAAATAATGTTTTCACAGTGTAAAATAGAGGAGATAACTATCATGCAGAAAATACTGATTGTAGAAGATGATACAAATATCAATAATCTGCTTCAGGAAGCATTATCCAAAGCAGGTTATTCCTGTGAGCAGGCGTTTTCCGGAACTGAGGCAAAGCTGCTTTTGAATATGCAGGAGCAAAGCTATGCACTGGTGTTGCTGGATTTGATGTTGCCGGGAATTACAGGAGAAGCAGTTCTGGAGGAAATACGGAAAAAGGGAAATCTTCCGGTTATTGTTTTGACTGCGAAAGATAGCTTGGATGAAAAGGTAAAGGTTTTAACTAGTGGGGCTGATGATTATATAACGAAACCTTTTGAAATCAGAGAGGTACTGGCAAGAATTCAGGTACAGCTTCGTCATACAGAAGAAAAGGAAATAAAAGAATCTAACCTTTCGTTCAGAGAGATGGTATTGAACAAAGCTACTTTTCAGGTCAGCATTGGTGGAAAAATACTTCCTAAGATAACAAGACAGGAGTTTGCGATTTTAGAATTACTGCTCAGAAATCCGAAGCAGGTTTTCAGTAAAGAGGAAATTTTTGAATATGCGTGGGACGAACCATATATGGGTGAAACAAAAACTCTGGATGTACATATAAGCAATATTCGTAAAAAGATAAAAACAGTTACATCTGAGGAATATATTGAAACAGTCTGGGGAATCGGTTATCGTCTTCATCTATAATCTTTACTCTTTTTTTACTATTTATTTGCGTTTGATTAGGATTATTCCTTTATGATAAATGCAGATAAGAAAAAGGAGATGAAAAACTTGAGCGAAATGTTATTGGAAACAAGAAATTTGACTAAGCAATATGGACACCATAAAGCTGTGGACAGTGTCAATATGCATATTAAAAAAGGTGCTATTTATGGTTTTATCGGTCGGAATGGAGCTGGGAAGACAACTTGTCTGAAGATGATCAGTGGACTTTCCAAGCCAACTTGTGGAGAAATCGAGATGTTCGGATACAAGGGAAAGGATTTGAAAAAAGTTCAATCACGGATAGGATGTCTGATTGAGGCACCGGGACTTTATGGAAATATGACTGCATATGAAAATCTGAATATCAAATGCAAGCTGTTTGGAATAAAGAAAAAAAGTTATATTGAAGAAATATTGAGAATTATCGGTCTGGAGGATGTGGGAAAGAAAAAAACAAAACATTTTTCACTTGGAATGAAACAGCGTTTGGGAATTGGTCTTGCTTTGGTTGGAGAACCAGATTTATTAGTTCTTGATGAGCCAATCAATGGATTGGATCCACAGGGTATTGCAGAGATCCGGGATACGATTCAGAGACTTCAGAAAGAGAAGAATATGACAATATGCATTTCCAGTCATATTCTTGAGGAATTATCGAAGATTGCTACTGATTATGGAATTATTCATAATGGAAGTTTATTACAGGAAATTACAAGAGAAGAATTAATAAGAAGATGCGGTGAACGGATAGAGTTGACATTGGATCATCCGAAACAGGCGATTCCGGTGATGGATTCTATGGGATTTACCAACTATCAGGTAACAGATAAAGAGCATATTTATATTTTTGAACGATTGAATGAAAGTGCAGCGTTGAATATGGAACTTGCAAAGTCAGGAATTCCGGTAAAAGGGATTTCCATAACCAGTGAAGAACTGGAAACTTATTTTCTGAATCTGACGGGAGGTGCGGATCATGCTTAATATAATAAAAATGGATTTATACCGGATGCTTAAAACCAAAAGTATGTATGTAATCTGGATCGTACTGGCAGCAATATTATTGATTACAACATCTTTATGCAAGACAGATTATGAGCTTTTGACTGAAAATGATGCCATGAAACAGGAGCAGGTTACTGAACCTACTGTGGATAATCTTAATGTGGGAATGATGGTAACGCTGCCTACGGAGCCGGGAGAAAAGGTAACGGTATATGATATCTTTTTTGCCAATTCCCAAGGAAAACTGTATGCACTGCTTTTGGTGATTTTTACTGTTCTGTTTTCAACAGCGGATATCAGTAGCGGATATATTAAGAATATAGGGGGTCAGGTTAGAAATAGAGGAACTCTGATTTTTTCCAGAGCAATTGCCTTGGCTGTCTTTACGGTACTGACAATGGCAGGTGCATTCTTATTTCAGGCAGCGGCGAATGGTATTGTTTTCGGGGAATTGGAATGGGGAAATACAAAGGCAATTTTATCTTATTTTGTGACTGAACTGGCTCTTCATTATGCACTTGTGCTGATTTGTATGGCGATTGCAATTATTTTGAAAAATAATGTAATCAGCATGGTCATTGCTGTCTGTCTTAGCATGAATGTAATGACCATTGTGTATGGGGTGATCAATAGTGCTATTCAAAAAATAGGAATTCTGAATTTCCAGATTTATAAGTATACGATAACAGGAAAATTATCACTGCTTCCTATGAATCCGAGTGGAAATGAGTGTTTGGCGGCATTTGGTGTGGCAATAGTGTTCATCGTTATGATGATATCAGTAAGTAGCGTTGTTTTTCAAAAGAGGGATATTTAACGGATGTATATCGTAATTGGGATATTAGCAGGAATTATTATCTTACAATTTATTATTATGTGGAAATACCAGCGGCAGGTGAAAGACATCTGCCGCCAATTGGCGTTTATGATGAAACATGACAGTAACATGTTGATTAACCATGAATTTGATGTGGGTGGAATAGGAAAGCTTTCTGACAAGTTGAATGAGCTTCTGGAACTGCGAAGAAAAGAGAAGCAGCATTATCAGGAGAAAGAAGCTCTGATTGCGGACACTTATACAAATCTTTCTCATGATATCCGCACACCACTGACATCTTTGGACGGGTATTTCCAGCTAATGGAAGAATGTGAAAATATAGAGGATCAGAAACGTTATTTAAGCATTATCCACGAAAGAATTCATAGTCTGAATGAAATGTTGGAAGAACTTTTTATGTTTACAAAGTTAAAAAACGAATCTTACAGTTTGGAATTGACATTGTGCTGTATGAACCGGATTTTGAAAGAAACAGTTTTTTCATACTATAATGAATGGGTAAGAATGGAAATTCAGCCGGATATTCAGATTACGGAAGAACAGTTGTATATACATGGAAACAGGCAGGGACTCCGCCGTGTTATCCAGAATGTGATAAAAAATGGGCTGGATCATGGAGAAAAGAAGATTAGCATTGTGTTGGAACGTGATCAAAATCAGGCGGTGCTTAGAATCAGCAATCAGGTTACACATCCAGAACAGATTAATATAGATCAGGTATTTGAGCGATTTTATAAAGCAGATGTTGCCAGAAGTAAAACATCTACTGGATTGGGACTATCTATTGCAAAGGAGTTGGTTAGTCGGATGGATGGAGAGATTGAAGCAAAAATAGAAAAAAAAGAGTTTATTGTTGAAATAAACTTTCCGATTGTAACCGATGCTAAATAGTATTTTGCGACGTAGAGGGATAATCAGTAATTTTTATTTATCCTGGCAGAAGCATTAGCTCTTATGTTAGGATACTATCTAAGGAAAGTACCCATGACAGGGCGTTAAGCGTCGGGGGGGGACGATTGTTTAGCGCCGACCGGAGCGGAGTGTAGAGGTGGCGCCGATGACGGCTTATGAGATCATTTCGATTTTCATTGGGATATTAGCATTGCTGATGTCCTTTGGTAGCTTGATTGTAACGTTGCTTGTGTAAAAATAATTATTGTCTCACTAATAGGAGAAATCCGATAGAAAATCGGAACTGTTTTATAAGTATCATGAAATTTTAATTCCATAAATTTATGGGAATTATGGGAGATATATTGATGCCTTGTAACAAAAATATCAAGTTCCCTGTCTGTCATCATTTTGATGAACTAAATGTTATCGTGTCCTTTACAACAATAGCTTTTGAAATTAATCCCCCACTAGATTTTCATTTATATATTTAAAATAAGGTTTCTTATTAACTTCTGTGCTATGTTCCAAATACCATTTAACACTATCCCTCAATCCGTCTTCTAATGATATGGTTTCTGGGTATATTTTGTTTTGACGCGATACATCCAAATAGTACTCATAGTTGTAAAAACTAAAATAATTTCGCTGTTCAATATCTTCATAAACATTTACAAAATCCGGTATTTTTCCTAAGCTTTCATAGCATTTTGTGACCCAATCTTTAATAGAAACTGCTTCAACATTACCAACATTTAAAATACGCTCTTGTGGCTTGTCTTTAATTATTACCTCCATCAACCTGCATAAATCTTTTACATGAAAGAATTGTAATTTCATACTGCCATCTTTAGGTAAATAGAATTTTCTGTCCGCCAAGGCGCAATCAAATACAAAAGCCTCTCTATACACGTTATTCATTGGTCCATATAAATAAGGCGGTCTTAATATATATGCATCTTTCACTCTTTCAAGTAATGCCTTTTCAGCTGCTATTTTATCGGTTCCATATGAACCCCAAAATTTATTTTCGGATTTCTCTGATTCTTCTAGGAATGGCTGAACACCATACTCAGGATAAACAGCACTTGAACTAATCATAATATACTGATCAAAAGAACCCAATTCCCCAACAAAATCAATTATATCGTTATCATTATAGGCTGTTATATCCGCTACAACATCAAAGAATGTATCCTTTAATACACCACCCAAATTATGCCTATCTCCTTCAATGAGTTTTACACCCTGAACTTGTGGCTTAGAATTTCTGTTAAGTACAAAAACTTCATAACCCACATTCACAAAATATTCTGCCACATATTTACTTACAAAAGTTGTTCCGCCTGTCACTAATATCTTTTTCATAAAGTTCTCCTTTACACAAAAAATTCGATTAATCAGATTCATAAAACACTATTTTCCATAATTGTATCATAATCACATAATCAAGAAAAGAAATTAAATTTTCTTTGCCAATCCTTTAACTACCTTATCGAAATCAGACTCGATTGGTTGTGTCTTGTTAAAAATATCATATTCCTGATATGCTTTCTCCACTGCCTGCTTATGGGAAATACGCCCATTATCATTTAAAATATCATACCTGCGGAACGCAAGGAACTCGTTCACGCTTTTTGAAAATTCTTCCATTGTAAAGACATTTTCACGTTCAATCAAATCCTCTATGTAATCAAAATATCCTGTAACAGCACGTTCCAACTGGCGAATCTGTTTTTCGTCCAAATAGTTTTTGGCAATCGGAGTATCAGATTTGAGAATACGACCATCGGGAGCATTTTTCCATGTGGTCAAGCCCATATTTTCCTTGGTGTGGTCAGCCTGATTATACACAATTTCTGCCGCTGTTTTACCGGTAATGGCATAGTGGAATTTATTCTGTATAGTGGCATAAAAATGATATGCGGTATCGGAATCTCTATCATAATCAATGCTGCACTCGGCAAATATATCAGTTATCTGTTGCCATATTCTGCGTTCGCTGGCACGGATGGAGCGAACTCTTTCCAGCAATTCACGGAAATAGTCTTTTCCAAAAGCTGTTTTACCCTGTTTCAGGCGTTCGTCATCCATAGCAAAGCCCTTTATCATATATTCTTTCAAAATTCCGGTTGCCCATATACGGAATCTGGTTGCCTGAATGGAGTTAACTCTGTAACCAACGGAAATAATAGCATCCAGATTGTAATAATTGGTAGGAATAGTCTGCGTTTTATCCTGCATTGCTCCGTGCTGAGTGGTTGTTGCAATTTTTGCAACAACCACTTCCTCATCCAACTCACCGGATTCAAAAATCTTTGCTAAATGGCGACTGATGCCCGACTTGTCAATACCAAACAATTCAGCCATGGCTTTTTGTGTCAGCCATATCGTTTCATCTTTTATTAAGGCACTGACTGTTACATTGTCATCTTCGGTTCTGTACAGTACCATTTCCATTTGCGTTGTAATATCTGTATTCATAATCAGCCTTCTTTCTTATAGCAGGTGAATTAGTTAATGTTGTCTTTATCCTTAGCACGGCTCTTATACACATTATATTGGTTTTTACATTTACCACTGCAAAATACACTGTTGGGTCTGCTGGCAACAAAGGCTTTTCCGCAGTGTTTACATACCTTCAGCGAGGACTTTTCATCTGTAAGCATAAAAGAAAACATCATCTGCACACCCAATAGCAGAGAATGAAAATCCCAGACAATGGTAGGACGTTCAAGTAGCTCTATGTGATAGGTTGGCGCAATACCGCCAAATGCCGCCATTCCCTGACGGTAAAGCTGTTTTTGCATATCATCCCGTATGTCAAAGTCCTGATAGTAGAGGAAACTTGACATAAAGGTAAATGCCCAGTCCTTGAACAGTGTTACAAGCCAGTCATACCTTTCTGCATATTCTTTCTGAAAGCTCATCATTACTGCCTGCGGTTTATTTTTCATGGTCATAATCAGTGCCATCATCTGCATATCGTCCGTACTCCATGAAGATTCCATCCCTTTTTTTACAAAATCAATCTTATCAAATGGAAAGAAGTAAGAAAGATATTTTTCTGTGGTCATGCTTTCTTCCTTGACAAAATGATTTTTCGGCAGATAGACTGCTTCATATGTAATAAAATCCGGTGTGGTAGGAAGTGCGGTCATAAATCCAAGCAGTCCGTAACCGGTAACAAAATCCATAATGGCATTCTGCAACTGTTCCTGTGTATTCTTTTTATCCATGCACATCAGTCCGAGGTTTACCGCCTTTAATACCATCTGCTCCGAATCCTTTAGCGGATTATAGAGAGACACTTTCGCATCCGGTGAAGGTGTGATGTACAACGTACCTTCTTTATCTTCCTTCCATTCATATTTGTCATATCGTACCCAGTTGGAGCTGGTTTTTCGGAATAGGTTACTCATAAAAGCCTCCAATCTGTCTGTTCTAAAATGTAATCTGTATCATCAGAAAATATATTACTATCATACCAAGCCTGTTCTACAAGGTCAAATAGTATTTGTGATTTCCTTCCTTTTCTTATTCTTTTTATCCGTAATCAGTGACCGGTTGGTGTCATAAAAAATCTGCTCTTGCTTTGTAATGGAGATGAGATTATCCACCCTGCTTTGCAGAGCCTGCATAAAGGATTTACGAATTTTCTTTAACATGGTGTCACGGATTTTGCGGATGTTTCTGTCGGTCTGCTCTCTAAATGCTGCAATCACCTGGCAGGAGTATTCCTTAATGGCAAGCAGATATAAAAGCTCCTTCTGTACATCTTTTAATGCAAAGATTGCTTTGGAAATATCCTCATCCGTCACCAGCTCATGCATTTCAAAGGGGCAGTCATAAATGGCATCAAGGAAATCCCCTTTCAGTAGCTGCTTCCAGAAAACATGCCGGATGGGAGCAGGAATTACAATCTCATCCGGTGACATTCCCCATTCAAGGGGAACATCCGATCTTCCTATTTCATGATAGCGTTCCTTACGTTCCCGGTTGGCATCAAGCCTGTTCCACCATGTAACCACATTTGCAAATTCCTCCTCGGTTCTGGCAGAATCCTCAAAACGTGCCAGTGCTTCCTGTTCCAATTCACGTTTCAGCTGTTTTCTTGTTGATGCTTCCGGTATCCCTGATACTTCCGGTTCATTTTTCATCTCAAGTTCTATTTCAAGAATGGCGACATTCTCCCGTTCAAGGGCATCCGTCAGGTCATTTTCCTGTATGTCTTCTTCAAAATAATCATTTGTACATTCCTTCAACAGGGATTCACCACCTTTCAAAAAATATTTTCAAAACTTTTATAAAAAACAGTTTAGTTTTGGGAATGCATTTCTCCTATAGGTGAGGAAGTAATCTTATTTATCTCAAAAAGATTACTCAAAACCAGAAGAAAGGAGCTGGATTTTATGAAGATTTATATTATCCGTTGTCGCAGTCCAGCAAAGATACTTTAATTATAACAAACATATGTTCGCATTTCAAGGAGGAGGTGAAATTATTATGGAGCAGACAGCAAGTAAGGAGCGGGCGATGTCCGCTTTTACCAAAAGAAAGGGACAGACCACCTATAAGGTAAATGTATTTTTCGCAGAGAATACCACATCTACCTTTGAGGATAAGTTTTTGCATCTAGTGGTAAATGATATTGACAATCGGAAAGTTGCCACACCGGATGCAGAGTAATTGTTACACACAAATCTATTATTTTTTAGCTGATATTTCATCAGCAGGAAGGAGTTTTGTATGGGTAAATTAACCAAAACCTATGAAGAAAGAATCAAAGAGAAGGATTTAAGGATCGAGAAGCTGGCGCAGGAACTGAAGCGTTATGAGGAGCAAAAGAAGCAGCTGGAGAAACGAAAGAAGGAGGAAGAACGGAAAATCCGTACCCACCGTCTGATTGAAATCGGTGCGGCGGTGGAGTCAGTGCCTGGAAGATGTATTGAGCTGGAAGAAATTCCAAAGCTGATTGCATTCCTAAATAAGCAGGAAGCAAACGGAAAATTTTTCTCCAAAGCAATGCAGAAAAGTCCGGATACGGACATGAGAAAAGAAGAATGCAGGGAGTCAGGAGTTTCCTGATTTCCTTCTCTTTTTAGGGAGAAGGGTGCACTTATAGACAGGCAGAGCCTGCCTCTTGCGCGCGATCTGCGAGGCAAATGTGAGAAGAATTTCTAAGCCTGCCCAAAACACAGGCAAAGAAATTCTAAGTCTCACATAGGAAGAATGCCAAATGCAGGCATTCTTCCATATGGAATATGCACTATACACGAAGGAGGATATGCACTATGGCAATTTATCACTGCGGCATCAAAATTATCGGCAGGAGCGATGGAAAATCGGCAGTTGCATCTTCTACCTACCGTTCCGGCGAAAAGCTCACGGATGACCGCACTGGTCTTACCCATGACTTTACGAAAAAACGTGGTGTGGTATTCACGGAAGTTTCCCTTCCGGCACACACACCACCGGAATATGCTGACCGGAATGTGTTGTGGAATGCGGTGGAAAAGGCAGAAAAGAAATCCAATGCACAGCTTGCAAGGGAGATAGAAGTGGCACTTGCTTTATGTATTGTCAGTATTACCTTTGCATTGATTGCAGAAATGTGTATTCCGCTGGATATCAATATGGTAAGCTGGTGGATTTGCTTTTCTGTTGGACTAATTCTTTTGTATCATCATTGTTACAAAAGTAGATATTAGCCTGTAAAAGGGGTACTCCCACGAGCAGGATTTATCTGCTCGTGGAAGCTTCCTGTACAAATGTCCAAACTGGAAATTTTACGCCATACTTTCATTAATTGCGTAATATCCTCTGCCATGTCTGTATTATTACTCAATTGCTCCTTCAATAATTTCAATAATTGCTTTTTCAGTTTTCATATATTCATTCTGCTCTAATGTGAAATTATCCAACTGCTCAATTATCGAACGGTAACTATAGTCAATTTCATCTTCCAATCCATCTGCTACACCACCATCCTCATCATACTCAATATAACCCACTGTGAGTTCTACTGTTCCGCTTGCTATTATTTCTTTTTCATCAGATAAACTAATATCAATCCATTCTTTATCACCTGCACTTGGATTAATATTAATTTCATATATTTTCAAAAATAATTTTTGATCATCAATCCCTAATATCTCAATATCATCTCCATATCCTATACTATTTGGAAGATTTGCTATGTTCATTTTTCTTGACGCATCTTCACATTTGGAATTCACCCATTTCTCAATCTCAGATATTTCTTCTTCAGAAATATCATCTTCATCAATTACTCCTGGAAAATCTGTTATTTCTTCCAACTTTGAAGAAATAATACGAATTATACTTTTTATATTTTCTTTATCCAAGAACAATTCCAGTAGCGAATCATATGTACTTGATATTTCTTCATACTCCTCATGCAATTCATTAATGCGATTAAAGCGTTCGATAATATCCTCTGACATTTTTGATTCAGCAATATCTTCTTCAAGGTATGTTTCATAATCACCCAATGGATTCAGTCCAACCGATTCACGATCCATATCTTCTATCTCTTGCTCATAATCATATTCATATTCCGAATCAGCTTCTATTTTATATCTCACTTTTCTTGAATCTCCACCTAAAATTATTTTAAATGGTAATATCTCAAAAGTATTTTCTGCTCTGTTAATTTCAATTCTACAAGCAAAATTCGCCTTATGCTCTTCTCTAATTCCAATAGTGTCTACATAAACATACTTTTTTTCTTCTGAATCCCATGGAGCATTATCATAGTCCTCGTAAAAACAATCCATAATGAATGAACCTTTGCATTTTAAAGTTACAATGGACTTATTGTCATCAATTTCATCAACAGAATGAATTCCAATAGTTATATCTGATAGACTGTTCAAGTAAGTTTCGGTATAATCATATCCCTCAGTTACCCCCTTTCTGTCATGTGATAAACCAATTACATCTATCACCACATTATTCTTTATGTATTGAGCTAAATATGATTCAATATTAGTTTTTTGGGCTATCACAAAACTATTTGTAGCCGCATAAAATTCCTCCTGTTTATTCATTTCACCGTATAAAGCACCTAAAGAAGAAAAAAACCGATGATTATCCCATTGTTGACAGGCTTCTTTAAACCCATTATCATCACTTATTATCGCAACCATTTCTTCATGTCCAAATCTCTCTCTGATTTGATTTGCTATAAATGCATCTGGAAACTCTTTTCTCTTTTTCTCTCCAGTTTGAAATGGAGCTCGTATTTCAAAATAATCATCTATTATTGCATCCAAATCTATTTTACTAGTATCAAGAATCTCCGCATCCAAATCTGTTATATACTTATGTAGCAAATTTATACTCTTCTGACGTATTTCAGCCTTATCAGTACTTAAATCCAAAATATGCCCTAATCCCAATTGTTTTATTTGATAATCAGTTGTTGTCTTCAAAGCATCTGCTCTTAGTTTTCGCATTAGAGAACATACAGTAACACCTCTTTGAGCAATATGTTTTTCTGCTTCTTTAACTACTATATTACTTAATACAACTTTCACTTTTCCTTTTTTTACATAATTTACTAAAAGTTGAAGCGTGCTCTTTTCATTGAAATCAAAGTTTGCTGCATCCAAAATATTAGTATCTAATGTCACGTAAATAGGATATTTTATCATTTTTCATCATTCCTTTTTCATATTTACTATTCTCAACCTATAGTTGAGTCTTAATACCACTCTTATTAATATCTGCATTAGTCAATCTTTGTCTTCCTGCATATGATTTAAATCTCTCTAATTTTACCACAATAAGACCGTAAACTTCAAAGTATACAGTTTTGCAAACAAGATTTTGATATGTCTGCATATTGAATTTAATTAAACAATAAGCATTCTCACGATAGTATTCAAAAAATCATATAATCCATGAGCAACAGACACACCTACATATCCACAACCTTTAATTTTGTATTTAGAAAATCCAAATACAAGACCGATGCCAAATGTGAATAATACCTGTACTACATTTCCATTGATGATATGCCATAATCCGAACAAGAAAGATGCAATTACAACACCCAACCACTTATGTTCTTCAAAAAAACTTACAAAAGTATCTTGTAAATATACTCGAAACACAAATTCTTCTACCGGACCAATAATTAACATATAGAACAACAAATCATAGATGAGGATGAACCACGAAAAATCTATATGATTTCCTACCAGCGAAAAGCCACAAAGAGCAGGTATAATAGCAAGTACAACACTTAGAACGAGTGCAATCATAACACCAATCCGATATTGATATTTATTTTTGAGGTCAAGAGAAACTTTCATACCTGCTAATTTCATTGCAATCCATGCAATAAGTCCATTCAACAGATTTAGGATTACTTTAGAAACAATTTTAAATACAGGTGCACCTATATATGTAATGAATCTTGCGCTAAATGTCACTGCATATATCGCTACAAGTGAGCAACATAAAATAACAATATTTTTCTGTGTTAACTTCATATATTCCATTCTCCTACTTCAAAATTTACTTTCCATTATACCACTCATAATTCTTATATTCCACTTATATTTTTCTAAAGCTTCTTAAAAAGGTGGACTGCCATTACATAGCAATCCACCCGTAAAATCACCACACTTCCAGACTATCTTCCGCATCCACCCAATCTTGAATCTCACCCGTCAAAGCCAACCGTGCATACTCCATAGGGTTGTCAATCGCAAGAGCATTCAATGCACATTGTGAATTAGGTATGGTCTTTAAACCATCCTCTGCCTTATTACAGTCAATGCGCAAAATCATATTGTCAAAGGTGGTTATATCAATACTATTGCAGTATTGGTTATGTGTAGCATATATAAGTTTCATAGCGTTTTTGTCCTTTCATCGTTTTTACAGATAAGCCGGTTGTATTGATAAATTGTTGTGTGTCCTAGAATTATCCTTTAGAACGTGAAACACACGCATCGCTTCTGGTGGAACTTGGATTTCAGCCCTTGGCAATAGCGGAGCGGCTGGGACATGAAAAAATAGAAACAACATTAAATACTTATTCACATTTATACCCTAATAAGCAGGCAGAACTGGCAGATAGACTAGAACTGGAGAATGAGGAGGACGAGTTATGAGCGGAGTACACAAACATCCAACAATCAGCTTTCGAGTATCGGACAGAGAGCGGGAAATGATTGAAGCCAAGATACTTGCAAGCGGTATGCAGAAGAAAGATTATTTTGTACGTTCCTGCATTTATAACAGAATACGTGTTGTAGGAAAGAAAGAGGTTATTTACAAGCTTGTAGAGGAATTACAGAATATGCAGACAAATATTTCTGTACTTGTAAAGCAACTGGAACAGAAGGAGGTAACGCTAACGGCTGATAGTCTGGCAGATATGAGAAATGACTGTATGGATATGTTACAGGCGATTATTTCAATGCTGGATGGTGCAAAGTATCTTTGGCAGGGAGTACAGATTGATAAAGAAAAAAGTCCTGACAGCGGCAACTGTTAGGACTTGCTGTAACAAAAGAAAACCTCTGTTACACCTGTAAATACAACTAGAGTATAGCAGAGGTTCTTCTTGGGAGCAAATAAAAGATTGGAAAATGGAGGACTTTTATGGAAGGACAGAAGACAGAATTAAAGATGATACGGATGTCGGAGGTTGAGATACAGGAAGTGAAATGGCTGTGGTATCCGTTTATACCATATGGGAAGCTGACAATTATTCAGGGAGATCCGGGTGATGGAAAGACCACATTGGTGTTAAACATAGCAGCAAAGCTGTCAAAGGGAGAAAGTCTCGACAGTGATATGAACGTGCAGGAGCCGGTAAATGTCATTTATCAGACAGCAGAGGATGGACTGGCAGATACAGTAAAGCCGAGGCTTGAACTTGCCGGGGCGGACTGTGAAAAGATACTGGTTATTGATGAAAGAGATAAATCCCTGTCTATGGCGATGAAAGACTGGAAGCGGCACTTGCTAAGACTGGGGCAAAAGTATTGATATTAGACCCGATACAGGCGTATCTCGGTGGTGGTATGGATATGAACCGGGCAAATGAAGCAAGAGATATGACAAAGAAGCTGGGAGCATTAGCGGAGAAATACCAGTGTGCAATTCTTCTTATTGGTAATATGAATAAGGCATCTGGTAATAAAGTAGCATACAGGGGCATGGGTTCCATTGACTTCTTTGCTGTGGCGAGGAGTGTGATTCTGGTCGGCAGAATAGAGGGAGAATCTAATACAAGAGCAGTTGTTCAGATAAAGAATAATCTTGCGTCATTTGGACATCCAAAGGCATTTATGTTATCAGAAACGGGCTTTCATTGGTTGGGAGATTATGAGATTACAGCAGATGAAGTACTTGGTGGTATTGCACCAAAGGCAAATAAGCTGGAACAAGCAAAGCAAATGCTTCGTGAATTGGCAGAAACAACTAATATGGTGCAGAGTAATGAAATATTTGAAATGGCTGATAAACAGGGCATTTCAAAGAGAACATTGGAAAATGCAAGGAAAGAATTGGGCATCCGGGCAAAGAAAATCAATAACTCGTGGTATTGGGAACTGGATACAGTAAAACAGAGATAGGGTAAGAACGCAACATTGCAGTCTATATAGAAATTGCGGAGATAGATTTTGCAAGGTTGCAAATTGTATAGACTTTGCAGTGTTGCGGTCTTGAATGAATTGGAAAGTAATGGTGGATTGATATGAAAAATGTACAGATTTCAGAAGAACTTTTCGTTGTGATAATGAGATATTTTATGTTGGAGCAGGAGGAAATGTTACCGCAGATAAAGCAGGGCTTAGAAAAGAAACTGGATGCAATGGTAATGAGAAAATTATATACAAAATATAAGACCGCACCAACAGAAGAAGAAAAAGAAAAGGCACGAAAGGAATACCTGGATAGACGTGGTGTGCCGGAGAGTTTTCGATGGTAGTTTTTCTTAAACGTATATAACGGCTGCGTGTCACGCTTCCGTTAGGATGGATAAGGAAAATGTGATGATATGATTGAAATCGTGGAGGCTTGCGACATTGACTGCCGCAGGCAGAAAAGCTCCCGGCAGGGCGCAAAACCTGATTAAGAATAGCTTGCTATTCTTTTCAGGTCTGCATTTTTGATGGCGTAGCTGTCAAAAGTGCTTTTGCGTTACTTTCGACGAAAGTAACAAAGCCTGCGCTGTATTCGGCGCTAATATGACAGATAAAAGAAAGGGGAAGATTGCCTATGGAGAGAACGATAAGTGCAATGATCGGAAAAGGTTCTGTGAACCATAATACCAGAGCATTTACAGCTAAAAATGTAGATAAAAACAGAAGTGCTGATAATGTGGAATTTTGCCAGGAAGATATTAAGCAGGTTTATCATAAATTGTTTGATGAAGCACGGGAACGATATAATGCAAAACAGAAACGGAAAGATCGCATGATTGATAATTACTATGAAAAAATCAGGAGGGGTAAGCAGGAAAAGTTATTTCATGAAGTGATATTTCAGATTGGAAATAAAGATGATATGAATGCCAAAAATGAAGATGGATTGTTGGCAAAAAGGATTTTAACGGAATTTATGGATGAGTTTCAAGCACGAAATCCTAACTTGTATGTGTTTTCTGCTCACTTGCATATGGATGAGGAAACACCACATTTACACATTGATTTTGTACCATATATTACAGGTGGCAAGCGAGGATTGGATACAAGAGTATCTTTAAAATATGCACTGGCTGCAGAGGGTTTTATAGGTGGCACGAGAGGTGCTACAGAGTGGAATCAATGGATTGCGGCGGAGAAGCAGGAATTGGCTATGGTAATGGAGCGATATGGTGTGGAATGGCTGCAAAAGGGTACACATGAGAAACATTTGTCGGTACTGGACTTTGAAAAGCAGGAGAGAGCTAAAGAAGTAGCAGAATTAGACAGTCAAAAGCAGGAAAAGACCTCAGAGGTTGCTAAATTGAATCAGGCAGTATCCTCTATGAAGCAAGAACTAATGACCGCTACAATTAAGCAGGTAAGAGCTGAGGAGGCTGTTGAAAAAGCAAGAGAGGAAGGTATTGCTGTTCAGAGGGATAATGAAACATTAAGTGCAAGCAATCAACAATTGCGAGTGGAGAATACAAGCCTTGAAATAAAAAAGGTGGAACTACGGACGGATAATCGACACTTGGAACAGCAACAATGGCAATTGCGGACAGATAATAGCGAGTTGGAGATGAAACAGAGTGTTTTACAGTCCGAGAACCAACGATTGGAGCAAGAACAGAATAAATTGCAAGAGGATAATGAAAAGCTGGAGCAGAAGCAAACTACGTTACAATCGGATAATCAGGCATTAAAACAAATGCAGGATAAGCTACAGAAAGATAATGCCCAGCTTGAAATACAACAGGAGAAAATGAGAAGCAGCATTGATCAGATGGTGCAATCAGAGAAGTTGTTACAACGTGATGTTCGAAAATATGATGAAGAACCTGAATGGCAACTTCCAGAGCCGGGAGCGTTTGCAAGTGCAAAGTCATTTCGGGATAAAGTAGCTTTGCCTCTTGTGAACAAATTGAAGGAACTGGTAAAAAGCTTGACAATCCAATGCGTTAGATTAAAAGAGGAAGTGCTTCAACTGCGAGATAAAGTTAAGCATCTCACAAGTGATGTAGAATTTTACAAAGTAAAAATTAGAGATATGTCTGCAAAAACAGAATTATTGCAGGAAAAAGCTGATGATCTGGAGCATGTGAAACGATATGCCGGTGCGGAGCAAATTGATACTATTATCGGTAAGGTAAAGGAACAGGAACGCATGGAACAACAGGCAAGACAGTATCACAGGTCTTATGGGGCAAGATAAACGAAAGGATGGATATGATGGAAAATGGAAAGAAGTTGGAAAAACATAATTGGAGAAAATAGGATAGGCTATACGCTTGGAGAAGACAAATTATATTATCTGGATTTGAAGTCACCAGAGGAAACTCACTACGAGATAGGCAAGTATGGAATAATGCGGTGGGAGTATTTGAAAAACCACCGCAGAGGAAAGTATATTAAGCTGTTGTTAGTGGAAAACTAAACGAACATTTGTATGAACTTGATAAAAAATGTTATGAGAGGAATGGGAGTTCTTATGGAGCAGATGAAAGCTTGGGTGGGAATTACGGAAGAACTTAAAACAAATGATCAGATGAGGTGGGTAGGCCTTATGAATAATGTGAAAAGTGTTGCAGAGAGATTGTGTTAAAAGAGTTGATATTTGTGCGATGATGTGTAGAGTGGTATGCTCTGCATTTTTTATGGAGTGGAAATAAAACTTGATAAGTGGTATAATATATTTGGTAAAATATGTGTTAGTGAAATACACATAATCATGTTAGCACAATATTGGCTTAGGTAATAAAAAGAGCCAGACAAAAACACAACGTAAGACAATCTTGAAGAACAGGAAGGTTGTCTAGTGGCATCATTATGGTATAAGTAGCTTTCCTGCAATAGGGTCGTCAACTCTTTGTTTATCATAATTATTTTAGGGAGAAATTGTCAATGGACAAAATCAATGGGGCGATTTCAATTTTGAGAAAATTGACAGTATTTTTTGAAAAATCCTTTTGGGTGGGAGCGTTTGAATGTGTATCTAGCGAAATGTTATCTGTTTACAAGGTTAAGTGTGGTGCAGAACCAAAGGACTATGAGATATACGATTTCATTTTGAAAAAATACTATCAGTTATGGTTTAGTCTCGCTGTGACAACTAAGGTAAATGAAACTGACTATAACCCTAAACATATGTAGTGTGAAGTAAAGAAAAGGTACAGGTTGAACTGAAACAGTAGAAAGAGGTAAATAGGTATGCTTGATGAAAGGAGAAGTTTATGAACAAAAGCGATAATTTAGTTTATAGTTTATCAAAGAAAATGCTGATTTTTTTGTTTATATATTATTTTACAATTTTAGTTTGTGGAGGAGTTTTTGCAATAATAATTGCATGTAGTTTGATGCAAGAGATGAATCAAGAGCAAGTTATGAAAATGGCATTTATTGTATCCATTGCAGTTAGTGGAATGCTATGTAGTATTCAATATATTAAGAGATTATATAAGGCGTGTTTGACAGACAGGATTGAAATTAATGATGATATGGTTAAATGTATTGGAAATATTACATATTTTGTTTTTAGACCTTTCTTTGCATTTGCATTTTCGATAGTAATGGTATTTATGTTATTATCTGGCATGTTTATTGTGACGGGAAATTTGGATTATATATTGAATAAGAAATTTGTATATTTGTGTGTGGTTTTATCAAGTTTTTTAGGATATTCAGTTGGAAATTTATTGGATAGGTTTGAAAAAATTAGTAAAGAAAAAATATCAAACATTTTATAAAAATGAAAGGATGTGATAATATGGTTACTGAAAGGGCAAAACTCATTAAAGAATTACAAAAATTAGCAGAGAAAGTTTTAGCATTAAAACAAGAGCATCGTCAAAAACGACCAATTGTTATTGAATTCAGTGGTTCACCTAAGGCTGGAAAAACATCGTGTATTAATTCTTTAGAATTATTTTTGAAGAGAAATGGTTTTACAGTCAATATTGTACAAGAGAGGGCAAGCGTGTGTCCTGTTAGTGATAAACAAAGTCCAATGTTTAATTTGTGGACTGCATGTATGTCATTGGCAGGACTTATTGGAACATTGGAAAATAAGAAAAATCAGGTAGATGTATTGATATTGGATAGAGGGATTTTTGATGCCTTGTGTTGGTTTCAATGGCTTGTTGATAATAAAAAAATGGAAAAGGAACAAAAAGAAATAACAGAGAAATTTTTACTTATGGAAGAGTTTATAAAGTGTATTGATATTGTGTTTGCTTTTTGTGTTTCTCCCAAAGTGTCTATTGAAAGGGAATATGCGACATTGCTTACAGATAAACTGGGGAGCATTATGAATGAAAAAGTATTGGGGGAATATTTGGAATCAATTGAGCATACAATAGTTAATAAGAGTGACTTTTTTCATAAGGTATTTAAAATCGAAACTTCTTGCAAAAATCAAGATGAGGTAGGTAAGGAGGTCACGACAATAACTCTTGAAACATTAAAGGATCTTCTTATGGAACGTATTGGATACTTTGAAAAAAATGAAAAATTAAATGAAGTGTTACTGTCCCAAAAAGTGTTTGATGATAATCGGTTGGAGAAAGTATTAAGTACAATTAAATTTGATTTGAGAAATAAAGTTGAAGAGAATTTTGATTTTTTGCAACCAATACCAATAGCTATAATTACTAATAAGAAAAAAAACAAAATTTTAGTAATAAAAAAGAATAAAAATGCAGTGTCTGCATCTTCACCTGAGAGAGATAAAATTTTGCTTTATATTGGTGGACATTCACGTTATGAAGATACAACTGAGGTAACTTCTCATGATTTTATTTCTATCTGTAAAAGTACTTTAAAAAGGGAGATAAAGGAGGAAATAGGTATTTCTATAGCATTAAACGGCATACAGCCGTTTTATATATATACGCCTACTAATGAGCGGAGTGCAAAACATTTAGCTGTTTGTTTCTTTGTTCCTATTGACGAGGAAGGAATAAAATTGCGTTTGGACTCTAATGAGCTTATACTCAATAAGGGTAAAAGCAAAAGTGGAAAATTTTTGACTGTTGATGAAATATGCCAAGAATCCGAATTGGAGCAATGGAGCAAAATGATACTAAAGCATTGCTTTAATGTGGAATATAAATCAAGCAGTCAATTAACGTTATTTGATGATTAAGTAGACACTTTTTATTGCATATTGAGATATAATATGAAAATTAGTGGCTCCATTTTGGCTCTAAAAATTTTGGATGAGATAGAGAAAAACTAAAATTATGAAGAATATGAATAATAAAACCCATAAATGTGTACCGTTAAACAACCAGATAAATCTCTCCGCCCAAGAGTTTGAATAATGTACAAGAGCCAAGAAATGCCGAATTTACGGCGTTTCTTGGCTCGTTTTTGGTTGAGTGACAATCAAATGACAATAAGAATGATGTATAATGGAAATATAAAGTTTTTACGGAGGATGTTATGAGTGATTTTTTGAAAAAATGTACTAAAAGTGTGTTAGAGAAAATGAATTTGTTTGTGGTTTTGCAAATTGTATGGATAATAGAATTTCACATACTAGCTATTTTTTCAGCAAAAGATTTACTTTATAGTGTGACAGAGGAGAAAATTAAAGTACCACCAGTAATTGATGAATATAGTCAAATGATTACGAATTGGTTAGATACATATAAAGAATTTATTTTCTTTATGGGAATTATCTTGATTGTTGTGGGAATATCGGGAACTTTTTTTAAGCATATACCAGTTTTGAATAAATATAAAATAATATACACATATTCTGATTTTGACTTGTACGCAGGTTGTTGGATTCTTTTGATATTTTACACATATAGCATATATATGAGTATGGGAAAAATTTTTTGGCAGCACCGATTATAGCATATTTATTGTGTTTGCTCATAAAGAAAATAAAAGAATGGTTAGAAAAACAAGGTATAACATTTGCGGGATAAAACACAGTTATTGGAATGATATTAAAGATTGGGAATTATTTTTTTGACTAATTGCTTGTGGTAATTTGATAAATGATATTTTATTGCATATCTTGATAATGGAATATGCATATCCATAATATCATTCGAGCCAAGAAATATCGGATTTACGATGTTTCTTGGCTCTACTTATGAGTTGTGAAAATAAAACAAATTACTTGTCTGTGGAATTGTTTCCACGATATTCGTAGTTCCAAGTATTTTGACCATGAGATAAGTATTGCAAATTGTCATTAGGTGTTGAAGATGGAACTACTATATCGCTAGGTTTTGTGTCTTGACCAGCAGCTATAGTGTTTAAAAAATCTTGAATATTATCCATTAGTGTCCCTCCTTTCTACGCAAAAATTAATAGTATATATTCTAAAAAGCTAAAAGATACCACAATGCTCATAAGCAAAGTCACAATGTATATTTTTTTATATGCTTTTTCCAGAACTTCGTTATTAGATAAAATAAACTCAGTGTATTGTTTGACTGCTAACATGTTGGCTTGACTAGATGGTTTATTCCATAAACTGTAGTCTATTAATAATTTAGGATTGAAACGATGTAATTTGATGGGACGTAACCCAATAACAAGTATAAGCATAGACAATATATAGCATAAGCTTATTATTACAAAAAGAACTATACAGATTACAAATATAATGCCAGATTTTGTAGACTGTGGAAATGGGAGTGATATAAGTTTATCTAACAAAGTTAATATAAACGCGAAGAATATACTACAAAAAGTAATTATTATATAGACTTTATTGTCGTACTTATTTGCACGTTCTGTGACATGCCTGTATTCTTCAAGTGTTATCTCTAAGCATTCAGCAGAAGAATCGTATGAAGCATTTTCAGAACTGATTTTATCGATTTTAACATTGTATTCCATTCGTTATTCTCCTTTCTTCGGTTTCCGTTTCCTCTTCACATAAGAGAAATCCGGAAATAAGTCTTTTAGCAACTCAGCAGTTTCTCCTGCCTTTTCATCCTCATTCATATTCTGAACCAGTAGTTGGTCGCCATTATCAAGATTTAACGAAACAGTATATTCTTTATCCGGCTCTATCGGGTTCATCGGAAACTTTATCTCTTTGAGATAATATTCCGTTTCGGTTATTTCGTCGTCTTCCAGTTTGTCTCGCAGGCGTGCCCAATACTCAACCATCTTCTCGAAGTTATCAAGGTCTTCCTGTGGGCGTGGACCGGCACTTGGAAGCCGCTCTTCAAATTTGAAGCATACTTCTCCGTCTTTGATTGTGGGGCGTAGTCCGTATGCCCATTCGATGTCAAACAGCACATGGAGTGCACTGAAGATATTGGCAACATCAGGGTCTGATAATGCATAGAAACTGACACCCAGATTGTTGGCGATATTGAGTAAAGTCGCCTCGTCCGGATATCGGTTTCCGAGCTCGTAATTTCGGATTGTGGATTCGTTTAGTCTGCACTTATCTGCCAATTCCTTTTACGTCATGTCCGCTACAATTCTGAAATTCCTAATCAAAAAGCCTACCCGGCTGGTGAATTTTTCGCCCATTTTTACTGCTCCTTAATACTGTAATGAGTGATATACCATGCATGAAGTCAGGAGGTACAAAACACGCATATACATTAATACTTAATATGTTTTCTGCAAAGGCAAAAACTCGAAAAATCTTCGGTTTTCCTCGTTCGCGGGCGCGTTCTCATAGTGTTTTTCCTTCGCGTACATTATAACATCAACAGTACAAAAATGAAATGTTTTTTGCTAAAAGATATTGAAAGTACAAAAACGAAACTGTTAATATAAAGCACATCAAAACAGTTTGGAAATGAACTGAATAATAAAACGAAAGAGAGGAAGCATTTGCTTATGGAGAACAAACGTTTTTTAACAGCACAGGATGTCATGGAAATGCTGGGCGTATCGCTATCCTATGCGTATAAGCTGATACGGCGGCTGAATGCAGAACTTGAGTCTGAAGGATTTGTGACAATAAAAGGACGTGTCAGTACGCAGTATTTTATGGAACGAATCTACGGACTGTCCACAGACAAGGAGGTGGGATAGATGGCGGTTATCAAGAACAAAAAGACCGGAATGTGGGAGGTGAGGACTTATTATAAGGATTTGACCGGAGAAAGGAAGCAGAAGACCAAGAGAGGCTTTGCGAAGAAAAGCGAAGCCCTTGAATGGGAGCGAAACTTCAAACTGAAAGAGAATCAGAGTATCAGTATGAGCTTTCAAAGCTTTGTGGATATTTATTCGATGGATTTGGAGCCGAGAATAAAACGCAATACGTTCCTGACAAAAAAGCAAATTATTGAGACCAAGATTCTGCCATATTTCGGAAAAAAGGATAATGGAAATATACAGTTCTCCAGAAGAAGGACAGCGAAATACGAACACTGCAGGAGCAACTGAACGAATTGCTGAACTTATGCGAGAAGCTGAACAGCGAGAACAAAGCCGAGAACCTACAAGCCTTAAAGAACGAATTGAAGCAAACAAAAGAATTGTTGCAGAGCGAGAAAGAGAAAAAGAAAAGAGCAGACAGCACAATAGAGGGATGTCAAGATAAACTGCGCAGGCTGAACAGGAAAAGGAATATGTGCTCACGCATCAGAAGAAAGTGGAGATACCGGTTGAAAAGCTGGTACTCTACGAAAGGTGCCGGAACTGTGACCGCAAGGCATATCAGCAGGCGAAAGAGCGGTATGAGCATCAAAGAAATGGACTGGAAAAGAAGTATAAGGCAAAGACGGTTGGATTTGATGCAATGATTATAGTTTTATGGTGGTATGCAATCGTGACAACAGTATTTGATGCAATGAGATCTGGGATATTTTTAGGCGATTTTACAGCATTTTTCGAGGCACTATGGAATGGTATTCGTCAGTCTTGCAAATGGATTGTCGGTGCTGCAAAGGCGTTGGCACAGGTGGGAGATAGGATACCGAATGAGATGATAGCGATTATAGTGCATTGGTTATTGTTTATTATAGTAATTGCTGGAGTTGCGGGTGTTGTAGGGGTACTGATAGTGATTGTGGAAAAGAAAATTACGAAGGTATATAGAGAGAATTGTTGTGATGTGATTAGCATTGGAATAGCAGTAATAAGTTTAGCTGTGGTTGTGTATTTTGGAGATTGGATAAAGGTCTTAGTAAAGCTGAATCTTGTTGCTTTATTGTTATTAGTTCAGGCAGTATATGTTGGAATCAGAGCGTATGTGAAAGGTTGTAAAAGAGCTAGAGGCTATTATTGATGTTGGGGTGTAGGAAATACCGCAGAAAGGTGGATGAAAGTTATGGAAAAATTGGAGAAAGTTATTGTAGAAAACGGAATTACTTATGTGCTGGATGAGGATGATATTTATTATCCGGATTTACAGTTGCCAGAGGGAACAAATTATAATATCGGAAAGTTTGGACATATGAGATGTGAGTATCTGAAGGAGTTCAGACATGGATATTATATGGAGCTGTTGCTTGAAGGAAAGTTGAATGAATATCTGCATGATATTGATGAGGAATGCCATGAGATGCTGGATAGGATTGTGGAAAAGATGAAGGAGAAACAAGGCGTGACAGAGAAATTGAAAGCGGAGAATCAGATGATGTGGGTGGGGAAGATGAATAATATTATTGCTTGTGCGTAGGAGGTTGTGGTGAGGGAGGCGGTGTATGTTTAGAGAATGTGCAGAATAGTGAATTGTATAAAATATGGTCTGTGTATTATATCAAAATATAGTTTGTGAATTACATCAAAAAGTAGTGGCTTTTTCAAGCGGAAATTGATATAATTATTTTGGTTTATTATACAGAAAAGGATGTATGGTTATGTATAAACATGTAGATTATTACAAAACATATGGTAGAATAATGCAATTTAATAAAAATAAAAAGGAGCCAATCCATAGATGGTATCCATTTGTGGAGGGATATTCAAGGGAGTTTATTGAGTCTATTTTAAAAGAAATGAAAAAAAAAGAATTAGTCTGTCTGGAACCTTTTTCAGGGAGTGGGACAACTGCGCTTGAATTGCAAAATAATAATATACCATGTTATGCATTTGAAGTAAATCCTTTGATGTATTTAATTGCTCGTGTAAAGTTGGAAAATAATTATGATGTAAACAGAATAATATTTTGGCATGACTATATAAAAAATAGTAGAGATAATATGCAAGTTGTGTTACAAACAGCATTTTCAACACTTTATGAAGACGAGAATAAAAAAAAGTGGAATTATAATACCGAAGTAGGTATAGCTATACAAAAATTAAAAAACTCTATATCTAATATTGATGAGGATATATATAAAGACTTATTTACGGTGGCATTAGCTTCTATACTATTAGAAGTTAGCAATTTATATAGAAATGGGAAATGTCTTTCTTATAAAAAGAATTGGAAAGAACGAAGTATATCACAGGATGATGTATTTAGAAGATTTGATGAAAAAATAGAAGAACAAATTATAAGTGATATTAGGGATTCAATGAATAGAAAAACTACTCAGAATAATAAACAGCATCTGTATAATATGGATTCTAGGGTTGGAATAGAAAATGAAGTGCAGGATAATACAATAGATCTGGTAATAACGTCACCTCCTTATTTAAATTCGCGTGATTACACAGATACCTATATGCTTGAATTAAAAACTTTAGGATTTACAGATTCTGCTGCTAAAATACGTAAATTAAGAGAAAAGACATTAAGGTCTCATGTGCAGATAAAGTGGGAGGATGATACTCAAATAAACAATGTATTGTTGACAGAAACTCTTAGAAAATTGGAGAGTGCTTCGGAAAATATTGAACAATGGAACGATTCAATTATTGATATGGTACGTTTATATTTTGTCGATATGAAAAAAATATTTTGCGTATTATATAAAAAAATGAAACAGAATGGACGAGTGTATTTTAATGTTTCTAATTCTGCGTATTTTAATGTTCTTATAGATACCTTGGAAATATGTGCCTCAATTGCAGAACAAGAAGGATTTAAAGTGATAGAGATACGTGATGCAAGAAAACTAAAAACAAGTCCTCAGCAGCAAGAAAAAGTAGGAAAATTATTAGAAGGAATTATAGTTTTAGAAAGGTGAGGCATAATAATGAGAGAAGAAAAGATATATTTACCGTCATTAAAAAGAGTAAGAATATCAAATTATTCTTTATATAATGGAGATATAGATTATGAATTTGTTGATGGATTAAATTTAATTATTGGAGGAAATGGAGTCGGTAAAACAACGTTTATTAGTATTATTAAGTATGCTTTAATTGGCTTATATAAGAAGGATTTAGATGTTAGAGTATATAAGGGAGAAAAAAGACTGATCAGAGGTAAGTATACGAATTGCAATACCTATTTTAGAAGTAGAACTGAGGAGCTAGAGTCTGATAAAGAAGGGTGTGTTGAATTATGGTTTAATATTAATGAAACCGAATTTTACGTTAAAAGAAGTTTGTATGATGTAAAAATTGAGGAGGCAAATTATATAAAGGCTGGGATTGAGTATAAAATTCCAGGCAAAATTTTGAAACAAGAATTATATAAAGAGGACGGTACGGATAGAGAAGATTCTTTGCAATATATGTATGAAAAAACTGTTGCTAATGAGGCAAACTTATCGGATTTTGAGGATTTTATTTTTTTTGTCAATCAAATTTTGCTGTTTGGAGAAAGTAGAGAAAATGTTCTATGGTCAGAAAGTGTTCAGGAACGTTTGTTTAGTAGTTTCCTTAATGATGCTAGTCTTGAAAAACAAAGAAAAGAACATAGTTTGGAAGCAAAATATTATGACAGTGTATCCAGACATAAGCAGGAAGAAATTAAGGCGATAGTTAGAGTTTTAAAACAAATCGATGTTGATAATAACGAGAAGAAAGTTTCTATAAATAAAATATCATTGTTGTCAGAAATTGAGAGTTTAGAAGGTAAGCAAGAGCAAATAGGAAATAATAGAGAGATATGTCAAAAGAAAATTGCAGCCTTATATAAAGAGGCTTCAGAATTTTCGTATAATATAAATAACAAAGAGAAAGAAAAGACACGGCTAGAAAGCAAATCTAAACAGGAATTTTGGCCAGGTATTAATCCAAAATATGCGGTATATAAGAGACAGTTTGTTGGCAATCATGTATGTCCAATTTGCAATGCAAATTTAGAAAATAAAAAGATTGAAGATAAATCAGACGAGTGTTTTTTTTGTCATAGTAAAATCGTTTATGATAGTTCAATAACTCCATTAATTGAGTCGATTAATAATGAATTAGCTGAGTTGACAGAAAAAAGAAAAAGAATAGAAAAACAAATTGCCGATTATGAAATTGAATTAAGCGATTATGATTCAGATTTTAGAAGCAATAAGATTGATTTGTTTAAAAAGAAAAATGAATTAAGAATTTGGGAATCAAAAAAAGAAGAAAAACAGAATGAATCATCATATTTAGCTATGATGAATAGAATTGATGAATTGACATTGGAAAAGGAAAAGGCACAGAAAAAGAGTGAACAAAATCAAAATGAATGTAAGGCAATAATGAAAAATATTGAAGAAAATATGAATGAAATTACTAAAAATATCTCAAATATTTTTGCTGATTTTGCGGAAGCTTTTATGAAATTACCATGTTATTTAACATTAGAGAAAACAATAAATAGTAAGATAAAGATATTTATTCCAGTTATAGATGATAAAATTAGATATGACCAAGAAGCTTTATCAGAATCGCAGCGTTTTTTTGTTGATTATTCATTTAGAATGGGTATTTTATCATATTTTTATGAATGTCCTTCATTTTATATTTGTGAAACACCGGACAGTAGTTTGGATATATCATACGAGGAAAATGCAGCAGATATATTTATGAAGTATTTAACAAATCCAAATGTTTTAATTTTGACATCGAATTTAAATAATAGCACCTTTATAAAGAGTGTTTTAAACAAGGCGAAGAAAAAAAAGGTACTGAATTTATTAAAATATGGGAAAGTTTCATTGGTTCAAAGAAATCATGAAATGTTAAATATGTTATCTAGAGAGATAGAGGAGATGTGTAATGAATAATTATGATGTAATGATGATGAAAAGTGAAGATATATATAAATTGATGAAAATATTAACTAATATCGGATGGAAATCTATACGAGAGACATCTATAAATAGGATTATTTATTTATCAGCTGTTTTATATTCATTTAGATATCCTGATGAAAGTAATATTTTTAAAGAAGATTATATGTTTACTATAACATTGAGCGGACCAGAGGATCCAGATATTGAAAATGCGTTAGTTAATTTAGAAAGTAACGATGTAATTGCACAATCTGAAGAAGGATATAAGGTATCAGATAATGTGAGTTTTTCTTTCAAAGCAAAACAGGATCTGAGGAAAACAGAATGGTTTGAGGATATTGCTTATATAGTTGGTATATACGGTGAAGACAAGATATATGATTTTATATTTAGAGATCCTGAATATAGAGAGGCACTACAAGGTAATTCAATATATAACTTAAATATAGGAGAAGATAATACAACTGTAAAATTTCTTAATAGTTTTAAAATGGCTTTTGAGGAAAAATTATACAATAAAGAAGACGCATTGGATAATCGAAAGTACTTAGAATTATATTTTGAGTATATATTTGGGAAGATTTTAAGGGGAGAGAAGTAATGATACAATTTTCATATGATGAAGTTAGTAGAATTGTAAAAGCCTCAAAAAGTACTGTGGAAAATAATAAGAAATATCAAATGTTTCATAAAGGTTTTTTACAAAAAATATGGGATATACAGATTAATCATCAAATTCTATTCTCATTAGCTATTTCGCCAAATGATTTAGATAAAATAGAGTTTGAAAACTTGCATGATAACTTAATAAATTCTATTCGTAGTACGGCGGAGGTTAATTATATAAAGGTTGATAATGTAGGAAAGATTATAGAAAAGAAATATCTAGAAGGAAATACATTTGAAATAAAAAAAAGTTTACAAGAACTTTCAAGTAATGATTATATTTTCTTTTTTGGAGAGCAGGGAATAACACAATTTATTAATGGAAGAGTGGTTGATGAAAACAATATTTTTTATTCAAGAAGTGATCGCATCAAATTTATAGAAAAAAAGGATATTTCACAGATTAATGAGGTTATGGAAAACTATGCAAGGCAAAATATAACTCAGCAAGTTAATTATATGTGTTTTTTTGCAGATAAGGCAACCATTAGTCAGATTGATCCACAAAAGGTTAATAAA
>ERZ1035041.105-NODE-105-length-47930-cov-6.073901_pt1 | contig 47930 bp, 49 predicted proteins | sample MGYA00520684_ERZ1035041 | MGnify/ENA primary metagenome ERZ1035041 (study PRJEB33766, sample SAMN09781699) | gut metagenome | biome: gut microbiome | host: Homo sapiens | place: Madagascar | study: EMG produced TPA metagenomics assembly of the PRJNA485056 data set... | reverse complement strand
GTGTTGATCCGCGTCGGATGCATGTGGAATTTGTGTTATGAAACTGTTCAATTATTTTCGGACGCTGGCCCGAAGGCAGAAAATCGGTGAGTACGTTGAGCGTCAGTACGCTGCAGCCGCGGGCGGCCGTCTCACCAGTGACTGGATGGCCGGAGGGTCGAGTGAAGACACAGAGCTTGCCGGCAGCCTTGAGACGATGCGCAACCGCAGTCGGCAAATGATCCGTGACAATCCTCACGCAGCAAACTTGCAACGCATCATTGAGGACAACGTCGTGGGGACCGGAATCGGGCTGCAGTGTCTAGTGACCGGAGCAGACGGTAAACCGGATGCGGCCATCAATGACCGTATTGAAGCGGCTTGGGCTGAATGGTCGGATCGCAATACCTGCCATACGGCGGGACTTCTGTCTCTTACGGATCTCCTGCGGGTGGCTGTAGGCGGCGTGTTCTCTGACGGCGAAGCCTTGGTACGGATCGTCCCCAAGGCTTTCGGCGGCGGCCGTATCCCGTTTGCGCTTGATCTCATTGAGCCGGATCTGCTGCTGGATCAGGCGAGCGGTACTTTTCAGACCCGACAGGGTTCAACGGTGCGGCTTGGTGTTGAGGTAAACGAGTGGCACAGGCCTTTGGCCTACTGGATGCGGACAACACATCCAGGGGACACGACGTTTCTGAGCAGTCCGGCCGCGGCCACGATTCGACGCATCGCGGCTGATGAGATCCTTCACATGTACATCGTGAAGCGCTGGCCACAGACCCGAGGTGTGCCGTGGATGCACATGGCGCTTCGGAAGATGAGGGATATGGGCGGCTACACTGAGTCCGAACTCGTTGCGGCAAGGGCGGCGGCCAATATCGTCGGTTTTGTGAAGCAGGGGATTGACGTCTGTGGTGCAGAAGGTACCGAAGAAATCCTCAAGAGAGCACGCGAGCAGCCGATTGTGAAGAGCTCTCCGGGGCTTTTCCAGCGATTACTCCCTGGTGAAAGCTTTGAGGGATTCTCTCCGAGTCGCCCCAATGCCAACCTTGACCCTTTCATGCGCTACATGCTGCGCGAAGTGGCGGCCGGTGTCGGCGTCTCCTATGAGGCTTTGAGTCGGGATTACAGCCAGAGCAACTACTCCAGCAGTCGTTTGGCGCTTTTAAACGAGCGGGATCTCTGGCGTGTGCTGCAGGGGTGGCTGATCCGCAACTACCTGACGCCGATTTACCGGAGATGGCTTGATGCGGCCGTTCTTTCCGGAGCGGTGGATATCCCGGACTACTTCAACAACAAGTCACGGTATCAGGAAGTGCGCTTTAAGCCGCGCGGCTGGTCTTGGGTTGATCCGGCGAAGGAAGTTCAGGCCTATGCGCTTGCTGTCCAGCATGGCTTCATGAGCCGAAGTGATGTGATCGCGGCGATCGGAAACGGTCAGGACCGCGAGGACGTGGATAAGGCAATTCAGAGCGACCGCGAGCGTGCGGCCGAACTAGGGCTCAACTTTGATCAGCCGGTGAAGATAAAGCCGGAAGAAGAGAAGAAGGAAAAGGCCGACGAGTGATCGTCGGTTTTTTATTGGAGACAAGGATGACGAAAGAAACGCCGAAGGAATCCGAGGAGCTGCGGTACAGATCGCTTGCGGCTTCGGATGCCGATGTGAACGAAGAGGCGCGGACATTCCGCTTTCCGGTCGTATCCGATGCACCTGTGGAGATGTATCGCGGGCTCTTTGAGGTTCTGAGTCATGAACCCGGAGCGATGAGAACCGGTGACCGCCAGCGGTCAATGCCGCTGCTCTTTAACCACGACTGGGATCGTCTGCTCGGTGTCGTTGACGGCATTGAGCAGGACGAACACCGAACTTACATTCGGGCGCGGTTTGCCAAAACAGAAGAAGGTAGCCGGGCGCTGGATCTGGTGAAGGACCGTGTGTTGGTCAATGTGTCGGTCGGATACCGCGTGTTTGCCTGGGATAAGCCGGACGAACAGACGCGCCGTGCGACCGATTGGGAAATTTTTGAAGTGTCTTTGGTAACGGTGCCGGCAGATCCTTCTGTCGGCGTTTATCGGAGTTTGAGTAAACAACAGAAGGAAGAGGGAAACACTATGCCCGAGGAAAAGAAGATGATGCAGCCTGAACAGGTGAAGGACGAAACGCGCGCCCTGAAAGTTGATGCCAATCCAGCTGAAATCCGCGTCAATGAAGATCAGGTGCGCAGCGCTGAACGAGCCCGTATCCGCGGCATCGAAACAATGTGCCGCGATTTCCATGTCAGCCAGGATCGCCGTGACGCCTTGATCAATGAAGGACGCACGCTCGACGAAGCCCGTGCAGCGGTTATGGAAGAGCTGCGCACGCGCAGCGCAACGTCTGTAGCCGACCCCAAGAGCCGTGTGGCCGAGGATCTGAACCTTGGTCTCACACCGGAAGAAAAGGGGCAGTACAGCATTGTCCGTGCGCTGAACGCATCGCTTAACAACGACTGGCGTGCAGCAGGCTTTGAACGCGAAGTCTCCGTGGAACTCTCCCGCCGCATGGGCAGAGAAACCAACGGCTTCTTCATGCCCACGGACATTTCCCTCACAGGTCGCCGTGATGCCGGCGATTACCTTGTCGGTACGGCCGCACAGGGCGGCAACCTTGTTGAGACGAAGCTTCTTGCCGGCTCCTTTATTGAAGCGCTGCGAGCAAAGGCCATGGTGACGCGCCTGGGGGCCACGATGCTCACGGGGCTTGTCGGCAACGTTGAAATTCCGCGTCAGACGGGCGTAGCCAACACCCAGTGGATCAGCGAAACCGGCACTGTCAGTAAGTCCGGTGCTACCTTTGACAAGGTGCCTCTCAAGATGAAGACCATTGCGGCCAAGTCCTTTGTGTCCCGCAATATGCTGATGCAGCCCTCCATCGGTGTTGAAAGCTTTGTCCGCCGTGAACTCATTACGGCCATTGCCCTCGGCCTTGACCTTGCCGCGCTCTGCGGTTCCGGTGAAGACGGTATGCCTCTTGGCGTTGCCAACCAGGCCGGCATCCTGACGGTCGAAGGCGGCGAAAACGGTGCTCCCATTGACTTCGACCACCTGATCGAAATGGAAACACTGGTGGCCGATGCCAACGCAGACGTGGCCACGATGGCTTACCTTGCCAACGCCGTGACCATCGGTGCCATGAAGAAAATCAAGGACGGCAACAAGCAGTACATCTGGAAGACGATCACCGAGACTGTGAAGAACGGCATTCCCGGCGAACTGAACGGCTATCCGGTCGCCCGCAGTAATCAGGTGCGCAAGAACCTTACGAAGGGCACGGCCACGAACTGCTCCGAACTCTTCTTCGGCAACTGGTCTGACCTGGTGATCGGCGAATGGGGCGTGGTGGAACTGCTTCCCAACCCGTACAGCCAGACGGCATACGACAACGGCGGCGTTGAAATCCGCGCGTTGCAGTCCATTGATGTTGCTGTGCGGCATCCGGAGAGCTTCTGCCGCATGAGCGATATTGTGACGGCCTGATGAGCAGGTTCAAGGATATGGTGGCGCGTGACGCCCTGACGGTTTTCATGAACATGGAGGAGTTTGCCGAAGTTCATGAGATCAACGGGCGTCGGTTGCGCTGCATCATCGACACGAATGAGGCTGATACCGCGCCCTCTCTTTATGAGGGCGTGTACACGCTGCTCACGACCGTCTATGTGCTCTCCTCCGAGATACGGGCCCCGGCGGTTGATGAGGTGTTCACTATTGACAACGTTATGTTTGTTGTGAAGCACGTCAGCGATGAGGACGGACTCATTGTGATCAAGGCCGAAAGGAAGGCGCGGTGAAATCGCAGTTCAACGTTTCTGTCGACAATGATGCCCTTGAGCATGCCCGGATGTACCTGCAGGGGATACCGGGCGGTCTGCAAAAGGCGTTCTCTCTGGCAGCCAACCGTGCGATTGACCGGGGTAAGACTGCGGCCGCGAAAGCGGTCACGCAGGATTACACGATCAGGTCCTCGGATGTGAAGCGGACGTTCAGGGTGCAGAAGTTCAGCCCGAACTCTACGACCGGAGAGATTGTCAGCAAAGGCCGAAGGATTCCTCTGATGAAGTTCAGGCATCGCCCGGCGGGCGTGGCCGAAACAACAGGATCCGGACAGCGTCAGATTAGGGTGGAGGCACAGCGCGGGAAGCCGAAGGTTCTTCCCAGGGGCTTTAAGCACAAGGGACAGATATTTACCCGTGTCGGGCCCGGCCGCTATCCGATTGTGCATCTGAAGGAAATCTCCGTTCCGGAGATGCTCTCGGAGGATGGTCGTCACGAACTCGTTGAACAGGTGATTTCCGAAACGCTTTCTGAGCGCCTGGAACATGAAACAAAACGTCTGATGGAGAAGAAGCGAAGTGGTTGAGATTATGTTGGCCGCTGCGCTGCGGTCTTTTCTGGCGGATTTGTCGCAAACCTTTTCGGCCATGCCCTGCGATGACCAGCTGATGCGCAAGCCGGTAGTTGTTGACGGGTATTTGCCCCAGAAGCGCGAAACGGACCTGGACTTCTCGCCGCAGATCATTGTCCGTGTGATGGGGTCAACGGCTGAACGTGAAGTGACGGAGGTCACGGTTGACCTCATTCTCTGCTGTCACAGTACCAGTAATGACGGCTACGCCTATCTGCTGACGATGGCAGAGCGTATCCGGACGGCTTTGCTCAGGATGCCGATGCAGACGCTGGATCGCCGCTACGTGCTGCAGTTCCCTTTGGAGTGCAGGCTGCCGGACGATCAGCCCTGGCCCAACTGGCAGATGTCGATGAGTACCCGGTGGCTCATTAAAACGCCGCAGTTTGAAGATCAATTCTGAAATTTATGGAGCACTGACTATGGCTTATAACCACGGTGTCAGAATTTCCGAGGTAGCTACCTCGTTGCTGCCGACAGCAGAGGTGTCTGCCGGCATTCCCTTTATCGTCGGCACGGCTCCGGTCAACATGACCGATCCGTCCAACGTCAATGTGCCGAAGCTCGTTTACTCCTACGCTGAGGCGGTGAAGGAGTTTGGTTACGTGCCGCCTGCGGATGATGCGGCAAGCGGCCTGAAGAAGTTCGGCTTTTCGATCTCCGAGTTCATTTACTCGCAGTTCTCGCTGTTCGGCGTCGGGCCCGCGATCATTGTTAACGTGCTTGACCCGACAAAGCACAAGGTGACGGCCTCCATTACTCAGGTGGCTTTGGACACAAAGACCGGCAGTGCCACGATTCCGGAAACGGCCATCATTGCGTCCACTGTTGTTCTCTCCGGAACGAGCGGTGATTACGCCCTGGGGACGGACTACACGCTCTCCTTTGACGATGACGGCCAGTTGGTGGTTACGTCGCTTAAGAACTCCGAAGGCGACTTCCTTTGCGCGACGGGCAGGGACTTGACGTTTGCAGCTGAAAAGCTCGACCCGTCCAAGGTGTCGGCTGATGACATCATCGGCGGTGTGACCGCTGCCGGTGTCAAGAGCGGTCTTGAACTGGTGAGCGAATGCTTCCCGCGTTTCCGTTTGGTGCCCGGTCTCATCATTGCTCCGGGATTTTCCGAGAATCCGGGCGTGGCTGCCGTGATGGCTGCAAAGTCCTCCGGCATCAATTCCGTTTTTAATGCTGTCTGCATCGTTGACATCCCGACCGATGAGGTGAAGACCTACACTGAAGCCGCAGCCTGGAAGAACACGAACAATGTGACGGATCCGACGCAGATTGCCTGCTGGCCGAAGCTTGCTTTAGACGGCATCGTCTTTAATCAGTCCACGCAACTTGCGGGCCTCATTGGTCAGGTGGATTCTGAAAACGATGATGTGCCCTACGTCTCGCCATCCAACAAGAATTACCAGATGACATCGGCGGTTCTTGACGACGGCGAAGAGGTGTGGCTGGATGTTGAGACGGCCGCTTACCTTAATGGCCAGGGAATTGTGACGGCTCTGAACTTCACAGGCGGCTGGAAGTGCTGGGGAAACCGTACAGCCTGCTACCCGGCTAACACTGACGTGAAGGATGCCTTTATTCCGATCCGGCGTATGTTTGCCTGGGTCGGTAACACATTTGTGCAGACCTTCTGGCAGCGTGTTGACTATCCGCTCACGCGCCGCCAGGTGGATGTGATTGTGGATTCGGCCAACATCTGGATGAACGGCCTTGCGGCCAAGCAGTACATCCTGGGAGGCACTGTGGAGTTCCGCGAATCGGACAACCCCACAACGGATTTAATGGACGGCATTTCAGTCTTCCATGTGCGCATTACGCCGCCCAGTCCGAACCGCGAGATCTCGTTCGTGCTTGAGTATGACCCGAGCTATCTGCAGACACTTTTTGGTTAATGAGAGGAAAAGAGAATGGCAGCAGGATCCAACAAGATTCCGGAGCGGCTGATCGGCTTTCGTGTCTATAACGACAACAACGATCTGCTCGGGATTGCGACCGTCACGCTCCCGACGATTGAAGCCATGACAGACACCGTGAGCGGTGCCGGCATTGCCGGGGAAGTGGAAAGCCCGGTGCTCGGACATTACAGCTCGATCACTGTCAGCTTTAACTGGCGGACGATTGAGAAGGCGGCAATGTCGCTTGCATCGCCCGGTGCGCACTCCGTGGAAGTCCGCGGCTCGCAGCAGGTCTATGACGCCTCCGAAGGGACGTACTCGACCAAGCCCGTGCGAATGACGCTGAGGATTGCGACGAAGTCGACAAACCTTGGCTCCTTTGAGACGGGGGCAACGACGGACACCGAACAAGAATTTGAGGTGATGTACCTCAAGCTCTATGTGGACGGCAAGGCCGCGATTGAAATCGACAAGTTCAACTATGTGGCTAAGTTCGGCGACACAGACATTCTGTCGTCCGTCCGCGGCGATCTGGGACTGAACTGATGAGACAAGATATCCCCGGCCAGTCCGGGGATGAGGAGACGTGACAATGAGCAATGTGGTGCACAAGCTTTTAAGGCCGGTAAAGTTTGAAGACAAGACTTACGAAATGATCCCGTTGGATCTGGACTCGTTGAGCGGTCGCGATATCAAGGAAGCAAAAAAGGAGTTTGAACTCGCCAATCCTCAAAAGGTGTCCTTTGTGTTGTCGGCTGATTCTGATTTTGCATCTTATCTGGCGGCCAGAGCTTCTAAGTTGCCGGTGGAGCTTTTTGACTACATTCCGGCTCCGGATTATGTCGTCATCACGCAGACGGTGATTAATTTTTTGCTCTTGTCGGGTTTCGGAGAGGTCGAGGCCCGAATAATTCAGCAGGCCAAGGATCGGGTAACGACAGAGCAGCAGGCGGTGACATTGACGAAGGAATAAAAAACCTGATGCGCTGCTGTTTCAGATTGGCTGCATCAGGTGCCGGAGGAAGTGCTGCTGAGTGGTTTGAGCGGCCGATTACGGAGCTTTATGAGTGGTGTGAGGCTGTTGCGGATGAGTTGAAAGTCCGAAAGTAGTTACTTGATGAAGTAGGTCACATAAAAAATGATGCCGGCACCAAAGCAGACAGCAAAGAGCAGAAAAATTCCCAGCAATTTAAGTACGGCACCGATCAGATCCATCGCGTCGGAAAAGGGAGTTCTGGCGAGTTCCTGGATCTCTATGGGAAGTTCAGGGTTTGTTGAAGCGCTGTTGTAAAACATTGTGTGTCTCCATACTCCTCTTAAGCAATTTTATTGATTATTGGTTGAAATATGGCGAATGAATACGAAATTTTGTTTCGCTTGCAATCGAAATACAGCAGCCAATTCGCAACGGATTTCAGTAAGGCAGCTGCAAATACCCAAAATTTGTCTGAAAAAACAGCAGAACTCAATAAAACGAGTAAAGACATCAGAGGGTTGATTGCTGCCAGGGAACGGGCAAAAGCGGCTGCGGCAGAGTTCTTCCGCTGTAAGGCTGCTGTTGATAGTCTGAGTAAAGCAGTTGCCGGAACGAAATCGCCGTCAACAGAAATGCTGAAGGCTTTGTCTGAGCAGCAGGAAAAGCTCAGAAAGGCGAAGAGGGCGCTTGATGCTCAGAAAGACAGTGTCCGCAAGGGGAATGCTGCCCTGTCTCAATACGGTAAGACGACAAAGGATTTGGCGCAGTCACAAGCGCAAATGGAGCAGGCGGTTGTAAGGTTGACTGCGGCTCGCCGCAGGTTGCTGTCGGTAGAGGCAAAACAGCTGAAGGCAGGACAGCGCATGCAAGCGAGCGCGGACTTGGCAGTTTCTTCTGTTGTGATGATGCAGTTCGTCGGAGAAAAGGCTGTTCATGCCCTGTCTGCGCCTGTTAAGGCGGCCATGAGTATGCAGGATGCTATGGCCGATATTGCGAAAGTTGTGGATTTCGATGATCCTCAGGGACTTGCGAAAATGCAGACGACTTTGGAAAAAATGAGTCTGTCTATCCCGGTGACTGCAGAAGGATTAGCGCAGATTGCGGCAGCGGCCGGACAGTCCGGCGTTGCGGCAGGTGAGCTGGCTGCCTTTACTGAACAAGCGGCAAAAATGGGCGTGGCTTTTGACATGACAGCGGCCGATGCCGGTGAAATGATGGCGAAGTGGCGTTCTGGTATGCAACTGACGCAGGATCAGACGGTGGCCCTGGCGGATGCGACGAATGCTCTGAGCAATGCAAACGCGGCTCAGGCTAAACAGATCGGAAAAACACTGCAGCGGTATGGTGCTTTGGGAAAGGTTGCAGGGTTGACGGAAACACAGACGGCCGCTCTTGCTGCCACAGTCATCAGCTCAGGGGCTGAAGCCGAGGTGGCGGCCACGGGTATCAACGCATTCATGCGTGCTCTGACCCGTGGCGGCGGTATGACGGATCTTCAGGCTGCCGCATTCGGTAACGTCGGGTTTGATCCGATTCAGCTGCAAAAGCAGATTCAGAAGGATGCCCCGAAAGCCATCATGGATGTGCTCAACGGCATCAAGGTGAAGATTCCCAAAGAGCTTCAGATGCAGTATCTCACCGCAATGTTTGGGGATGAAGGTGCTCGGGCGCTTGGTCCGATGCTGGCAAACACGGAACTGCTGGCGAAAAACTTCGAGTTGGTGGCTAAGCGGGAGAACTACTCCGGATCAATGCTCGGTGAATTTGAGGCTCGAATGAAAACGACCTCAAATGCTTTGGAACTGGCTGGCCATGCGATCAGTTATGTCAGCGGGGCTGTGGGTGCGCCGTTACTGGACCCCCTGCGGACGACAATGCTTGAGTTTGTCCGAATGGGCGAGGTGGTCGGTGATTGGGTTTCGCGAAATCAGACCCTCGTTTCAGGATTGATGACGGCGGGTGGTGCTGCCTTGACAACTGTGATGGCATTTCATGCAATACGTATGGCTGTGGGGCTGATTTTTGCTCCGATTTTTGCTGCTTCAAAGGCTGTATTGGCTGTCAGGACATCCATGCTTACTGGCGGAGCGGCAGCAAAAGTATGGTCTGTAGCCTGCGCCGGAGCCGGGGTTGTTGCCAAGGGGTTGACGTTGGCGGTCAAGGGGCTTGGCATTGCTCTGCGCTTTATGTGCGCTAATCCCATAGGTCTTGCTGTCACAGCAATTGCCGGCCTTGTGGCCGCCGGTATTGCCCTTTATAAAAACTGGGATACCGTCAAGGCATACATGACGCAGACCTGGAACACCATTGCAGCGGCTGCTAAGGGGCCGATTAACTCGGTGATCGGGATGATCAATTCGCTCATCGGTGCAATCAACAGCCTGCTCTCGTTTAAGGTGCCGGACTGGGTTCCCGGCCTCGGCGGAAAGACGTTGTCTGTGGACATTCCGAAGGTTCCCCAGCTTGCTGAGGGCGGAATCGCAACGGGGCCGACCTTGGCAATGGTTGGCGAAGGTAAAGAGTCTGAGGCCATTCTTCCGCTCTCCCGTTTGCCGGAAGTGGGAGGCAAGGGGCCGGCTTCCATTAATGTGAACTTCGCGCCGGTCATCAATGTATCCGGCGGCAAAGATGCATATGAAGGGGTGCGCCGCGGGTTGACCGAGGGCAGCAAGAGTCTGAAGCAGGATCTGCAGCGCCTTATGGCGGAAGAACGGAGACTCTCATTTTCCTAAGGAGCTTTAATGACGGAGTATGTCACCAAACAGGGCGACACCTGGGATGCGATAGCAAAGCGCCTCTATGGGGATGAGCGTTTTCTGGATGTTCTCATCCGGGCCAACATAAACCACAGGAAGACTGTGGTTTTTTCGTATGGGAAGCGGCTGGCAGTGCCAGAGATCAATACGCAGTCGGCGGCATACGAGCTCAACCTTCCGCCTTGGAAAAGGAGAAACTGATGGAACCGCTGCAGACAAGACTTCGGTTGCTTTTTTCTGCATCGAAAACGGACGTGACGGAGGATCTGATGCCGGATCTTCTTTCCTTTTCCTATACCGACAAAGAGAATGCCGAGGCCGATGAGGTGACGTTGACGCTCATGGACCCGGATGGGAAGTGGGCATCGCAGTGGAAGCCTGACGGCGGCGAGGTGGTTCAGGCTTTTTTGTCTGCCGGAACTGTTCTTATCCCCGGCATTGAGCTCGCATGCGGTACTTTTTACGCAGATACGCTGCGGGTGTCCGGATCGCCCAGAGTATTCGAAATGAGGGCGGTGTCGGTGCCTATGAATAAGCCGATTCGCCGCAGGCTACGAACCCGGGCCTGGGAGAAGACAACGCTCAAAGCGATTGCCGGATCAATTGCAGGTGAGGCTGGTGTGGGGCTTCTCTTTGATACGCAGACGGATCCGGAGTACGACAGGCAGGATCAGTCAAAAGAGAGTGATCTTGCGTTTTTGGTGAGGCTTACCGATGAAGCGGGCTTTTCCCTGAAGGTCACAGATGATCAGATTGTGGTGTTTGATCAGGCGGCTTACGAAAAGAAAGCGCCGGTTGAAACGCTCGTGTTGGGTACATCGCAGGTCATTTCTTGGGAATTTGAGAGTGCTCAGAGCGAGTCATACCGCACCTGTACGGTGTCCTACCGGGACCCGAAACAGAAAACCAAGCAAAAGGCGGGCGGTTATGACTTCAACCTGCGACCGGTATCCGGGAAAAGCACAAATCCGGCAGTGATGACCTACACGGCCACCGATCCGGATGCCGATCCGAACGGGCAGGAGTATGCCCTCAAGCGCCGGGCTAAGTCCCTTGAGGAGGCAAAGCGCCTTGCAACGGCAAAGTTGCGCAGCCTCAACAAACGTCGGGTGACGGGGCGGATTTCAGTTATTGGCGATGTCATGCTTGTGGCCGGTGCCGTTGTTGAGTGCAGCGGCTTCGGCAGCTTTGACGGGAACTTCATCATCGAAGAAGCAGTGCATTCGCTGGATTCGTCCGGCTACAGAACGGACATCAGTTTGAGGCGTGTGAACAACGCGTATTGAGATGGGACTTTTTGAACACTCCGCGCTGCCGGAAAAGATTAATGACCTGATCCGGATCGGAGAGGTTTCAAGTATCAACCCGAAAAAGGGAACGGCCCGCGTGGTTTTTGACGATGATGACGGTACGGTTTCTTTTGACCTGCCGATTCTGCAGCGCAACACCTTTGCCACGAAGGACTTCAACAGCGTCAATGTCGGCGAGGATGTGCTCTGCCTTTTCCTGCCGACGGGGCCGGAGGAAGGCTTCATTATCGGGAGTTTTTACGCGGGTGAAATTGAACTTCCGGAAAGCGATGAGAACAAGCGCACGACGTTGTTTAAAGACGGGACGCGCATTTCCTACGATATGGCAGCCCACGTGCTGACGGCGATTATCGAAGGCACGGTGCTGACGGCGGACCGAAAGAACGTATCGGCCACAGTTCCGGAAGCTGTGACGGTGACCTGTAAAACGGCCACGGTGAAGGCGTCCATGCAGGTGACGGTTGATACGCCTGAGACACATGTCACCGGAAACGTGATGGTTGACGGAGCGCTCACGGTGAAGAAGTTGATTACCGGCCAGGGTGGCTTTGCGATTTCCGGCGGCAGCGGAGCGACCGCCAAGGTTGAGGGTTCGCTTGAAACAACTGGTGATGTGAAGTCTGACGGTGACGTGACCGCGGGCAAGATCAGTCTGAAGAATCACACGCACAAGGAACAAGGGGACGGCGCAGAGACGTCCGAGCCCCATTAAGGAGCTTAAAAGATGAGCAAGCTGATGCCCGTTTTGGGGGTGTTCGGTACGGTCCCTTTTATTTGTGCTTTTGACAAGGTGTTCACTTTTAAGGACTTGGCGAGAAACCGTTCAGTGAGGTGGGCAAAGCACGATGTCATCGGGAAAAAGCCAGTACTTGAATGGATCGGTCCGGAACTTGACCGCATCAGCCTGCGGCTGCGGTTTGATACGTCGCTGAACGTCCCGCCGCTTTTGGGGCTCACGATGTTAAAGCGCCTGACGGACGGGCATGAGCCCCATGTTCTGGTGATCGGTGGTGAGTATCTCGGGCGATTTGTGATTGAGTCCGTTTCGGAAGAGCGGCGTTTCCACACCGGAGCGGGTGTCTGCATTGTGGCTGAAGCGTCAGTTGAATTGTCGGAGGTGGTCTGATGGCTTATGCAGTGACTGCGGTGAGGGATGTGAGCTTTCAGCCGTCTTCTGAGCGTGAAGAAATCCTGCAGAACGTGCGCACCATCCTGGCAACACGCAAGGGCAGTGTCCCGCTGGACCGTGATCTGGGGCTCTCATGGGAGCATCTGGATAAACCGTATCCGGTGGCACGCAGCCTGATGACAGCGGCGGTGATTGAGGCAGTTGAGTCCTATGAGCCGCGCGTTCGCGTTGAATCGGTTGAGTTTGAAGGGACGGAATCAGAAGCCATGGACGGCCTGATCAGGCCGCGGGTGATTGTTTCCATCTTGAACGAGGGAGAAGAGTGATGGCAGAAAGTTTTCCGCGCTGGAATCTGCCGGCGGTTGAGTTTCTGACAACGGATGCCGAAAGCATCAAGTCTGAGATTCTGACGAAGTACCAGGAGATTACCGGGCGAAGCCTTGCAGCCGGGGATCCGGTGAGACTTTTCCTGCTCAGTATTGCCGACATCCTCATCCAGCAGCGTGCGGCGGTGAACACGGCGGCACAGCAAAATCTTCTCTCTTACGCACAGGGTGAGTATCTGGACGCCTTGGGGAACTACCTTTCGGTGAAACGTCTGGCGGAAAGCAGCGCCAAAACAACCCTCCGCTTCAGGTTGGCTCAGGCCTTGGCAAACATTTATGAGATCCCAGAGGGCTTTGAGGTGACAAATGGTGTGGTGACGTTTGCTACGGACAGTGCTCTTGAAATTCCTGCAGGAAAACTTGAAGGTGAAGTAACTGCTACCTGCACGCAGTCCGGTACTGTCGGGAACGATTACCTGGCAGGCCAGATTTCGACCATGGTTATTCCGTCTGTTTTTGTGGCTTCTGCTGAAAACATCACGATTACGACCGGCGGGGCCGATGCGGAAAGTGACGCAGAGTTTGCCGAGCGTGTGCGGCTCGCGCCAAACAGCTTTTCGGTAGCCGGCCCCAGCAAGGCCTACATCTATCACGCAAAGTCGGTGAGCTCTGCGGTGATTGACGTGTCGGTTGTGTCTCCGGTGCCGGGGGAAGTAGATGTCTACCCGCTACTGGAGGGAGGCGTGCTTCCCACTGAAGAAGTTCTTGCGCAGATTCGCGACTACCTGAGCTCCGACACGATCAGGCCGCTCACTGACTACGTTCAGGTACTTTCGCCCGAGGCGGTTCCCTATGAGATCGTGCTGCATTACTGGATCCTTGATGAGGACAAGCCCAAGGCGCAGTTCATTCAGAAGGCTGTGAATGAGGCAGTTGAAAGCTACCGCGTATGGCAGCAGTCAAAGATCGGACGTGACATTTTGCCCGGGCGTCTGGTGGCGGCTGTGATCAACGCCGGTGCTGCCCGCGTGGATGATTCGAGCATGCAGCCGTCTTCGTTTGTGCAACTCACCGGCAGCAAGGTAGCGCAGTGCACCAAGATAACGGTTGTTTATGAAGGCACAAAGGCGGAATAGCGATGGCAATTGAACTGGAAAAAGTGGTTCTTGATGACCTGCTGCCGGATTCGATTGCAAAGGATGAGGGCGTTGCTGCTGCGGCCAAGGCCATTGATCCGCAACTTCAGATTGCTTCGGGGTTTGTGGATATTCCGTCGATCTACGTTTCGATTGACCGTCAGTCGAGCACGGCCCTGGATCATCTTGCAACACAGTATGACGTTTCGGTGTGGCGGGACACATGGCCTTTGGCCGTTAAGCGCAGTGTGCTGAAAACGGCCATTGCCGACAAACGGCGAAAGGGAACGGTAGAGGCGGTCAAACAGGCGCTTGCGTCTGTTTCTTCTGCGGCTGTTATCCGGGAGTGGTGGCAGAAAACGCCGAAGGGAGAGCCACATACGTTTGAGATCGTGGCAACTCAGGCTGACGTCGAGGGAACTATTGACGTTGAGATGCAGGAAGACATTGTGTCTCTGGTTGATGACGCAAAACCCCTGCGAAGTCATTACACCCTGACGATTCAGCAGAACGCCAAGGGCGGAATCAACGCGGCGGCGTACCTGAGACCGCTTGTCCTTGCGCAGATTTATCCCACGGACGCATCGGAAGTCAGGTCTTCCGGAACGGTTGGAATTGTTGCTGCAGTGCGACCGCTTATTAAGCGGCGGCTGGTGCTGGCGGCAGAGGAGAGTCGAAAGTGAAAATGGTCGTGACCAAGGTCGGACGACAGGCCATTGTTAATGCCGGGCAGACCGGGACGAATGCCGTGACGATCAGCCACATTGGCGTGGGCGAGGGGAAATACACTCCCTCCGAGTCGCAGACGGCGCTCACGGAGGAAATCAAGCGGTTGCCGATCATCGAGGGCGGCGGCACAGGAGACGGTGCTATCCATGTGGCGATGCAGGATGCCGATGCTCAGGCCTATACGGTTTATGAGGTCGGCATTTTTCTTGCCGACGGAACGCTTTTTGCGGTTTGTTCGCAGACAGAGCCCGTGGTTCAGAAAACGAAGGCAACGGAACTGTTGCTGGCCCTTGACGTGACGTTTGCCGATGTGGACGTGAAGTCGATCCAATTTGGGGACGTGAGTTTCGACAACGCGGCTGCCACTACGGCTAACGCCGGTGTTGTCCAGCTTGCAACGGACGATGAGGCAAAGGCAGGAACGGACTCTCAGAAGGCTCTGACGCCTGCGGCGATGACAGCGGTTACTGCAACCACTGAAAGGCGCGGCCTCATTGCTCTCATTACGACGGGCGAGGTTGTTGAGGGCACAGATGATCAGAAGGCTGTTACGTCAGCAGCGCTTAAGGCGGCAGTTGATGCGAGAGCTGCAAGCCTGGCTGAAGCGCTCAGGGGCGTTTCTGCCGACAAGTTCATTACGCCTTCGGTGCTCCGGCAGGTGACGGCAACGAACGGCCGTCTGGGGCTTGTTGAGCTTGCGACAGAAGAAGAGGCAGTGAGAGGTATTGACGAAACACATGTGCTGACGCCGGCCACTGCCGCGGCTTTGTTTGCGCGTCTGATTAATGATTGGGTTGCTGGGAAGGGAGGTGAATGATGGCTGCGGCAAGTATGTTGATTACCCAGGCAGGTCTTGCTGAGATCATTAACGCGGAGCAAAACGGTACAACTCCGGTGGTGCTCACACAGGTCGCTTTCGGAACAGGCCAGTATGAGGCATCTGTCGGAACGACGGCCCTTGAGGCTGAATTTAAGCGCCTCACAGCGATTGCCGGCGGCGCTATCGGCGATAACCGCCTGCATGTGTCGGTTCGTGATGACAGTGCGGATGCTTACACGGTTTATGAGGTCGGTATCTACACGGATTCCGGAACGCTCTTTGCCGTCTGCTCCCGGGCCGTGCCGATCATCCAGAAGGCTTCGATTGCTGAGGCCTTTATGGCGATTGATCTGGAGCTCACGAACATCAATCCGGATTCTGTCACGATTGGGGATACGAACTTCCAGCTTAACGGTGCAACCACCAACAAGCGCGGCATTGTCGAGCTTGCAACGGACGCAGAGACCGTTGAGGGCCGTGACGGCTCACGCGTGGTAACTCCGGCGGGACTCAAAACGCTGACTTCGACTGATGCAAGACGCGGTCTTATTGAGATTGCAACAGATGCTGAGGTTACTGCCGGTGCGGATAAAGAACGGGCGGTGACGCCTTATGGCCTTACCAAGCGGGCAGCCACAAAAGACCGAACGGGCATGGCAGAGCTTGCGACACCGGAGGAGGTTGTGGCTGGTGAGGACGATTCGCGCATCGTGACGCCGGCAGGGCTCAAGTCGCTGACGTCCACACAGACACGGGCCGGACTTATTGAGATCGCCTCGACCGAGGAAACGCTAGCCGGAAGTGATGCAACAAGAGCTGTGACGCCTTCCGGTGTGGCTGCGCTTCGTCATGGGAACGGCGAGAGAAGTGTTCGTGCTGACGGTAAGCCGACCTATGGTCTGACGTAGTGAGGGCTTAATCGTGACGGCAAGATTTAACTTCGAGATTTGGCGCGGGACGGATGCTGATTACGTTTTAGCCCTCAGGGACGGTCGCGGACCGATGGATCTGACAGGGTTTGAGGCCGATATGCAGATCCGCAGCGCAGAGGATGATACGTGGCTTGACTCTCTGAAGACCTCCGATGAGCGTCTTGTCATTGAAGACGGAGGGCGCATACGAATGACCTTCCCGCGGGGAATTACGGCCGAGTACACACCCGGCCGTTTTTATTGGGACTTACTCATTGAATCACCGGACGGTCGCCTGACACGGGTGATTGACGGTTGGATTTGTGTTCATTCGGGGGTGAGACGTGTTTGACGGAAACAGAAAAACCGGGATCGCGCCGGCGGACTTTGTTCTGCGCAAGTGCTTTCCCGGTCAGGTCAGGCCGCAGCATTCACCGGATGTTGTGGTTGTTGAGGTTCCCGGCATTCAGGGGCCGGCCGGAGCAAAGCACGGGGTGCTTTTTACGGAGCAAAACCTGACTGAGGAACAAAAGGAACAGGCCCGGAAGAACATCGGCGCGGTGTCGCTCTTGCAGTCGATTGAGATCCAGGGCTTCTCCGTCCGCTGGTGCGGGCGGGTGCTGGAGGCTTCAAGTGCAGGGAATCTCCTGGACGAACTTGAGCCAAAGAAAAACGTGCGCGAAGGCGATTCTGTGATTGACGCATCGCGCAATCTTTATCAGATCGTCCGGATTGATCAGGCGGCGGGGACATATTCGATTACGAAGTCGCTTGCGCGTCTGGGCGTTTTGGACTACCGGGAGTTAAGCAACCTCCCGCATCTCGGGAAGCTTTCAGAGCTTGACTATGTAGGCCGGACCGAGCTTTCTACTTCAATTGATTTGGGGAATATTTAAATGGCTGAACCGATTCAGATTCAACAATTGGGCGGTACCACTGAGCAGCTTGCCGGCTTTACCGGTAAGGACAAGGTCATTGTCATCAATACGGATACACACCGTCTGCACATTCAGGACGGCAAGACTCCGGGCGGTCTGCCGGGGGCGTTGCTGAAGGATGTCACCGACGTCCAGAAGGAGACCGAGACCAACGCTGCGGCCATTGCGGCGTTGCAGAAAAAGACTGATGCTATGCAGACTACGTTGGACGGCAAACCCAACATCGATGATACGGCCAAGGCTGCCAACAAGGTCTACAGCTCTCAGAAGACAGAAGATTTGGTGACGCAGGCCAAACAGCAGGTTAAGAATGATCTGCTTAACGGTGTCGGCGCTGAGATGGATACGCTCAAGGAAGTTGCGGATGCCATCAAGAACAACAAGGACGCTCTCACGGCCTTGCAAACAGTTGCCGGCAAACATGTGAGTTATGAGGCACAGCAGCTCACGAGCGAACAGAAGACGCAGGCCCGCACGAATATTGATGCCGTGTCGAGCGCACAGCTTTCTGCAAAGCTCAACGGGACCGTGCTCAAGGCGGGAGCTGCTACCGAAGGTGGCGGCAGCGAAGCAATCGGCCTGAACAGTCTCACAGACGAAGGAGAGTTTATTGTCCCGACGGCAAAGGATCGCCCCAGTGGTGTCTCTGACACGTATCAGAACCTTCAGGTCTCTGTGCGCAGAAGCGGATCTGTGATTCTGCAAGTTATCCGCGGTGTTGACGGTGATCAGGGACGCGTCTTTATGCGTACCGGTACGGCTGCCGGCGGCGGGACTGTGACGTGGGTTGCGTGGGCGGAGGTTGGCGCAAGACAGGATCTGTCCGGATATGCGACCAAGAAAGAACTGCAGGCCACGGACAAGAAGTCGCAGCAGGGTATCAATGATGCCAAGACGGCCAATGACGCCATTGCAGCTTTGGGGGCTTTGGCGCACAAGAGTCAGATTTCTCCTGCTGACCTGGCAGCTGATTTTGACCTGGGGAGCATTGCCTGATGAATTACCGGAAGACCGTTTACTGGGGGACTTCTTCCAAGATTGCCTCAACGGCCGCTACGGCGGGCGTTATGGCGATCAACACGGACACCAAGCGGGTGCATGTGTTTGACGGGAAGACCAAGGGCGGTCATCCGGGGGCTCTGCTGTCGGAACTTCAGGCGGCTGAAAAACGAATTAAGGTTTTGGAGGCCGCCTCGAATCTGACGGTAAAGGCTTTTGGAGATTCCCTTGAAAGACCGGCAGACAAGCCGACTTATGGGTTAACCTGAAGGAGTTTCTGATGTTGAAGCAGAGAGACGTCTGTCTGATCTCAAAGGATCCGACAGACGGGGTAACAACGATTGATATGCCGATCACGCGCATCGGCAATGTGGAAGATGCCGCGAAAGTGGCAACGAGCGGGAATTATTCGGATTTGAGCGGCACTCCGAAGTCGCTGAAAAATCCTCAGGCGCTTACTTTGCAGATCGGCGGTGTGACGAAGGTGACGTATGACGGGAGCAATAAGGCTACGTATAACGTAACGCTTCCGAAGATTCCGACGAGCCTCAAGAGTCCGTATGCACTGACGATTAAAAGAAATGGCACGAAGCTGGGGGATTATGACGGCGGCAAGGCGGTCGCAGTCGACATTCAGCAGAAAAAGCTCACTGTCAATGTGAACGGCGTAAAGGTCGGCGAATACAACGGTGATGTCGATCAGGTGATTGACATCACAGTGAGCGAAGGGGCTCAGCCCGGTGATTACAAAATGATTGCCGGCAGCACGATCCCTGACGGTTGGCTTTTATGTAACGGTGCAGCGGTCTCCAGAACGACCTATGCCAAGTTGTTTGCGGCCATTGGTACCCGGTATGGATCAGGCAACGGCTCTACCACGTTTAATTTGCCTAATTTCAATGGTAGGCATGTGTTGGGCACAACCAACACGGGAAACCTCGATAGCTACGTAAGTGCTGGGTTACCGGACATCACTGGCAGTATTAGCCTTGTGAGCGGAGGTACAGAAAAAACTTCCGGAGCGTTGTATACGTCAACGTCATATTCCGCCAGCCACATCAATTCGCCTGTTTTAGGAAAAACGCCTGGCATTCACTTGTCCGCAAGCCTGGTCAGTGGATACTTCGGTCGGTCTAACGGGGTTAGTGTTGATGCTCTCTATGCTTTGATGATCATCAAGACATAGGTGGCATCAACTGATACTCCTGATGCTCCGTAATAGCCGCTATAACGAGAGGCACGAAAAGATCTACGTATAAATTCTCTCGTCTCAGAGAAGCCGGGAATCTCCATACTCAATGAACCAGTTTTTGCTGAATACACGGCCCCTGTGGACTGCCACCCGCTGTTATCGGCTTCGAAAGCGGAGCCCCAAGTTCCACTGATGTCCGGCCGGACATCAGCGGGTATACGGAGGTCAGAGGCATAGAGTACGTGCCTACACGCAAAAGTACAGGAGTTTTCTCAGTGGAAAAGGCTACCAAAGACGCCTATTCATCGCACTTAGATAGCGTGGCTGAGACTGTTCCCGGACGACTGGTTTTTACGGCATCCGATTCGAGCAGTGTCTACGGCCGCACTTCCGGGGTATCTGTTCCGGCGGCTTACACGCTAATGATTATCAAGGCATAGCATGCCGGGACGGACACACCGATTGACTGGCCGTAAGTCGAGTCTGAATACCCAGCTCGGAAGCCGAGCCCATACTGAGCATTTTCTGAATCATCGACAGACCATGCTCCCTTGCCGCCGCTAGATAATTTATAGAAAGCGCCGTTAAATGAGCCATCTACGGTGTCGTCTGTTGTGTTTTTTGGGATGATCGATCCTGTTATGTCCGGACATAACTGGCACTGTACAAATCGGCGGCTATCCCTTAATGACAACTGACCACAAAGGGGCGTTCTATGCAGTATCCCAAGGGAACGCTGATACTCATTGCCAAGATTCCTCCATAAGAGCAACTGTTTTAGGTTTTTCGGCTTCCAAGTCGAATGGCATCTACGGAAACTCATCAACGGTGCAAGTACCCGCTTCTTACACTTTGATAATCATCAGGGCGTAGGCTGACGGGACGTTGACATTGTTAGATCTTCCATATATTGAGTTTTCGGAAGAAGCCATAAACTTAACAATTTTTCGGTGTTGATATTTGTCTACACCGTAATTTGATTGCTCTTTGGCTATGAGAGAAAAAGCGCCGCTTGTATATTGTAATTCAGCGTGCCCAACGTCAAATTCACCAATGATGTCCGGACATTACGTATAACAGGAAGCCTTATATCTGGACTTAATCAGACAGGAGCGTTAGCCGGGGCTTTTGCTGATAGTTCCGGTGAAGGTTCGTCAAATTATGCAGGCGGGGGTATACCACTCGTTATGGAGGTCATTCAGAGCCTCACGATCAGTAGCGACTTATGGCCGCATCTACTCCGGAGTAACCGTGGATGCCGTTTACGTTTTAATTATTATTAAGACATAAAGCGCATCAACCAAAACGTCTGAGTTATATCCATAAATGGAACTGGCCCACGATGCTTTAAATCGGCCGGTCTTTCCTTTTGATTGAGGGTCATCGGAATAACCTCCTTCAAATGGAGTGCCTGTCCAAAAAGCTCCTGCGTAATATTTGTCATACTCGGCGTCATTATTCGGAAATTCTCCGGTTATGTCCGGACATAAGTGGTTATGCAACATCCGGCATTATTTGGAAAAGCGCCTGGAGGACCTACGGTGCCCTCTGGACAGAAGACTCGGGAAACAGTGACAAAAAGTCCGTAGCGCCCGGGCCGGATCCGATTGTTAACGTCCGGATGCGTGCCGGCGCGTATGACAGTACGTATGGAAGATCGTCATCTGTGTCTGTCGCCGCGGCTTATGTTCTGATGATAATCAAGGAATAGGCCGCAGGAACGGAGACAGATGATGAATTTCCGTACACATTATTTGAATAATGGGCGGCAAAATTTAAAGCATAGTCATCACCGTAGCGGTCCCATCCGCATGAAAAATCAACCTTTTTTCCACGATTAAAGCAACCGGAATATATAGCACCACTAGAAAAATGAAAGCCACCAGAATCACCATTGAAGTTTGGTGAAAAAGAACCCGTGATGTCCGGGGACAGATAACTGGTACATTGCTCTGCGATACGAATACAGAAAATAATGGCGTTATCTTTTGGGCTGGTGGCGTGTGCTCCTATTCTGTGGCAGCGGAGAATAATCCGTATTCACAATATGCCTCTAAAGGTAGCAGCCACTACCGAGCCAAAATTGATATTGAGGCATCTCAAGGTAACTATATTTTCGGGCGTGCCAGTACGGTATCTGTGCCAGCTTACTATGTCTTAATTATTATCAAGGCATAACAAGCGGAAACAGAAACACCTGAGGAGTTTCCATATGTCGAGCTGGACCATCTGGCAGCGAACTGAAAACTATCCATTCGCCAAAGAGAATCCCCAGCAACACCCCCATTGGCAGAGACATTGGGACAATAGAAAGCCCCGGTTGGATGAGGCTTAGCATCGAAAGTTAACCCAACGGATAAATAATTAGCAGTGCCCGTTATGTCCGGTGCCCAAACTGTCTATAAATCATCAGAAGATAGGGGGCTGAATACTGGTGGTTGCCCCCTGTGGTTTGGGCTAAGACTTTTCTTTGGCCTCCTCATTGGCGCTGATAATGTGTGGAAGAAGACCGGCTCTCAGGGCACAGCCGTATACATAAGAGCACCACGCGTCCATGACGGGGCGTCTTGCCTCCAAATAATCAGACCTTTGGTAAGCGCGTGAAACTTGACTCCCGGACACGTGAGAGAGGCATGATTCCGCAACTTCAAACGGGATGGCGTGGTCTGCCAGCCAGCTCCTGGCGATTGACCGCAGTCCGTGAGCAACGAGTTTTCCTGAAAGGGTTGTCTGATGAAGGTACTTGGCAAGCTTCTGGCTTGACATGTGCTCGTTTGACCGCATGCCTGAAAAGACAAAGGCATTTTTCGGGTGAGGTGAGAGTTTGTGTTCCTCCGCCAGTAGACGGAGCATGAAATTTGTTAGTGGAACCCTGTGAGGCCGGCGCTTTTTCATCTGGTCTCCGGGAATGGTCAGCGTTTCGTCTTTAATCCAGTCTTTCCTGAGCTTTGCAGTTTCGCCTGGCCGCAGCATTGAGCATAGCGACCAAAGAAACAAGATTTGTAGCCTGGTCGGGGCGGCGGCTATGACAGCCATGATTGATTCGAGCTCCTGCCATGGAAGGGCCGGCATGGGGCGAGTGACTGGCGGGGCGAAGATGCGGTTTAGGCGATCAATTGGATTGTGCTGAATGTAGCCGGCACATACCGCTAAGTCTAGGATTTCGCGCACCCGCATGATGACGCGCTTGAGTGTTGCTCTGTGTCCGGCGGTTTCAATTGGCCGAACGATTTGGATCATGAGCGGCGCGGTGATTTCGTCAATTTGGCGATTCCCCAGAGGACCAATGACGTACTTCTCGAGCCTTCGTCGTTCGTCAGCGTAGCTCGTGATTCTCCCCTTTTTTAAATTGCACCATAAGTGGAAAGCATCTTTGAGGGTGTAGCCAAGAGGCGGCTCCTGGCCCAGCTCTTTCCGCTTTCTGCGGGCGATTTGCTTTGCTTCGGCCAGGGACATTTCAGGGAAGTGGCCGATGGCCAAGTCGGCTACACGGCCGAGTGTGCAGATTCGCAGTACCCAGGACTTAGTGCCTGATGGCTGAACTTTTAAAGACAGCCCGTAACCAACCGCGATTGAGTAGCGCTTTTGGCGCGGCTTAAGTGCGGCTAACTTTTTTGAGGTAATTGGAGTTTTTAACATGGCATCAAAATTAGTTCGTTTACCCTGCGTTGATGAGGACGGCTATTTCTGCGATTTCAAGATGGTGATGGAAATGCCGGACGGAGAGTTGCTGCTTCCGGATGATGTGGCGCAGATTGATGCGCCCGCAGAGGATCCGGCTGCGGCCCAGTCGTTTTACCGCCTATCGGACGATAAGTCCTCATGGATTAAGGAACCGAAACCAAAGACGGCAGAAGATTGTGTTGCGATGGGGGCGGTTTCTCATCAGTCCCAGACGCAAAGATGCAATGAGCTTCGCCAGTTGTTCCAAAAGCTCACAGAGGGCAGCACAACGCATCGAATCGCACGTGGGCCTGATCTGGAGTGGATTGTTGAAAAGATTCCGGAAAAGACGGTCGATGAGCTGAAAGAAGAAAAGAAGCGTGAGCTGGACGGTGCCTTTACTGCCTGGCGCGGTGAAGCCGCCACCTTAAAGTCTTCTCTCGGCTTTGAGGCTGACAGCGACGACCGTGCGAAAACTGACGTCGGCGCCCTTGTCGAGGCTTTAGAGGCGCAGAACGCCTACACCGCAGCTGGCGTCGAATTTATGGACGCCAACAACGTAAAACACCCGCTCAACCTTGAGCAACTTCAGGTCTTGAATCAGGAAATTATCACTGCAGGCCTCGCCGCTTACGACTACAAGTGGAAGACGCGAGACGAGATTGATGACGCGAAGACGAAAGAAGACCTCGCGAAAATCAAGATCAAGTTTGTCCCTGTCGACTTTACGGCCGCGTGATGTACGCATACATCAAGAACGTGCTGATCGCGTTTGATCAACTCGCCAACGCCCTGATCGGCGGGTGGCCGGATGAGAGTTTGTCGAGCCGGGCCTGGCGGGAATACTGCTCGGGCCAGCGGCTCTGGCCAAAGCGGCTGATCGATGCCCTGCTGTGGTTCGACAAGAACCACTGCGAAGAGTCGTGGAAGAGCGAAAAGGGCCGGCGGCAATTCCCGCCGGATCTGCGGGAGTGATTTATGCCGGAGAGGATGCACATGGCGCCTGACTTTTTGCCTGTTGGCACAGAGAAAATACTTGCCGCGGCCGTGGGCGCCCTCACCGGCGCTCTTTCATTTTTCTTCGGTCTCGATACCAAGCCGCTCATCATATGGCTCGCGATCTTTGTCGGAGCAGACCTTGTGACGGGCATGGCGGCCGCGTTCGTCAAACGCGACTTTGAGAGCCGGATCGTGTCTCATGGGCTTTTGAAAAAGGGCCTGATGTTTGTTGTCGTGGGCTTTGCGCACGGCCTTGACGTGCAGTTTGCCTACACGCTGGGCTATCTCGCTGTGTTCCAAGGCATTGTCATCGCGGCCTACGGCTTCACAGAACTCATGAGCATCATCGAGAACCTCGATCGCATGGATCTCGGCGGATGCATCCCTCCGATCATCCGCAAGGCACTAAAACAGATCAACGCCCGGCTAGATGAATCAGTGGAAAAGATCGGCGACAAGCCGAAAGAAGGACCGTTACAAAAATGAAAATCGGATACTTTGACACAAAGGAGCTCGCCAGCAAGGACGGCCAGCACTCGCCGTTCGGGGAGCAGCAGGTCAGATCCGAGCTGCTCTTTTTATTGAACCGGATCCGGACGGCATGGGGGCGGCAGATCATTGTCAACAGTGCTTATCGCTCGCCAGAGCACAACCGCGCTGTGGGCGGCGTGGAGAACTCTTACCACGTCCAGGGGCTTGCAGCAGACATCAGGCCGGAGAATCTGGAGGATCTTCCTGAGCTGCAGGATCTTTGTTTGGAGCTCAATTCTGACGGCGGAGTGGGGCTGTATGACAGCTTTGTGCATGTTGATGCCAGAGGATTCAAGGCGCGCTGGGACAACTGCAAAAAATGACCAAAGAAGAAATCATCAAATACGTTTTTAAATTTTTCAAGGAGCATGTGATGAACAGCGAAGACTTTCAGGAATGGCTTAAGAAAATCGGCGTGAAGGTCGAAGATCTCACGCTGGACGCCTACGAAAAACTCAAGGCCGAGAAGGCCAAGCTCGATACCGAGACGCGCCGCAAGTGCCGTCTCTTCTGGGCGCCTGTCTGTGTCGGCTTCGGCATGATCTGCTTCTTTGCCGGCGGTTGGCTGATTTAAAGATGGCCAAGTGGCTCTACCTCGCTGCGGCCGTGGTCGTCTTCAGCGCCGGATACGCCTTTGCGGACGCCCTGCGCACTGCAGACATCGCGCGCCTTAAAGCCGGCTACGCGGCCGCGGCTCAGAAGTACCAGGCCGAACTCACGAAAAGGGAGACAGACAATGCGAAGAAGCTCGCCGACGCGGTTGACAAGAAGCAGGCTGAAATCAATGCGCTTGACTCTCAGCTTGCTGGTATGCGGCGGGATGTTGAGCGCCTGCGCGGCGCGGCCGCCGGCGGTGGTCGAGTGCCCGCCGGCACCTGCGATTCCGGAAAGCTTTGTGAGCGACGAATCGCAGAATGTAGACGCCTTCTTGTTGAGAGTGCGGAATCTCTTGAAGAGGGCAGCCGATTGGTCATCCGGTTATCATCAGATCGATCAGCAGTAAAGGAAATACTTCATCGTCCATGACGTCATGGGGCTGCGCCCCTATGGCGCCTTTTTTAGTTGAAGTCATCCATTTCCTGTGTCAGGAATTGTCCCCAGGCCTCAAAGACATCGCGCATTTCTCCAGTGGCTTGGTCGCGGTCATAGGCACACTGGTAAGACTCATTTCTGTGGTCGAGGCAGCTCTCCCGGACATCCTTTGGAAAGAAGGGATGTCCAAATCGTTTCCCGTCCTTGGCCCAGGTATTGAAGCTTGCTCTGGCGCAGCCATGCAGCGTCACAATGCGGGGTGTCTGCGTTGCTCCGTGGATTTGTTCCGGATCAACCCAGCCGATACCGTCAATTTTGCGCTGGCGGTCGTGCATTCTTTTCAAGAGGCGCGAGAAGGCTTCCGGAGACATCGGCTTGAGGCTGCGCTGAAAGATACTGGGAAAGAGGTAATCCTGTCCTTCATATTTGACTCTCGGCATGGTTTCCAGCAGCCTGACCGCAACGGAACTCAGAGGGGTCTTTCGGTCAAACGGCAAGCCTTCGGCCTTGACCTTCATGCGTGAACGCGGAATCAGGTGGATCCAGTTGCCGTCATCGTCCTTTTGGATTTCACTCCAAGTGGCCTCTCGAGCGGTAGAGTTTCTGGCTGCCGTCAGGATGGCAAAGGCCAAGCATCTGGCGGCAGGGCTCGAAAGGGTGTATTCCATGAGCATTTTGAAGAATGCCGGCATCTTTTGGACGGGGAGAGCCGGTTCGTGGCCGGTTTCCGGTCTGTTCAACGGCAGTAGGTCTCCAAGTTTTCCGCCGTGAATGCGCGCCGGGTTGATCATTGGCGGAATGATTTCTTGTCGGATTGCCCAGTCAATGGCATTCCTGGTGTCAGCAAGAATCTTTTCCGGGGTGTTGGTCATGGTCCGCCATTTTTCCGACAGCGCGTCAGCAAACATCTCGGGCGTTAATTCAGCGGCCGGACACTGGCGCAGCGAGTCTGGGATGTGGTTTCTGAAATATCCTTGCCACACGCCGAGTCGAGGTTTCTTGTCATCTTTCCACCGGCCGCGTTTATTGTTGAATTCGACCCATTGAAACATGAGATTCTCATACGTCAGTTTTTGGGGAGAGGAGGCCTCTAAGAGTTGTTTGGAAGGGTCATCGCCCTTGAGGATGAGGTCTCGCCATTCTGCTGCCTTGGTGAATGCTTCTGAGAGTGAGATGTCCGGAAATTTTCCGATGGTGTAGGAGCGTTTTTGTTTTCGATCTTTGAGAACAAAATACTTGGCAAACGATCCGTCGGCGAGCTTCCGGACAGTCACGTAGAGCCCCGGCACAACGCCGCAGGCAGTGTCCTTTTCAAGGGTCTTCAGTCGTATCGCTGTGAGGCGTTCAGCTACTCTCATGCCGCTCTCTTGCTGGGTTGGAGGCTATGCTCCCAAAAGTTCCGAAGAAAAAATGAAAAATTCCGAAGAAATCATACCCATTGGGAGCATAGTTGGGTGAAATCATTCGCGAGCTGGAGGGAGTTTGATATAGAACGACAGAGAACAACAGAGACTGACGGTAGGCAGTGTTTCCATTTAAATTCATCGTATTAGGTGAACAATGGAGACTGAGGGAGATTATCTGAGAATATCTGAAATTCGAATTATGGTAGGCCCAGTTGGACTCGAACCAACGACCAAGGGATTATGAGTCCCCTGCTCTAACCGACTGAGCTATGGGCCCTTGTTTTCCGGTGCATCTGCCCGAGAAAAAAACGGGCAGAAGGAAAACTTCAAAACCGGCGGCAGGCAGAACCGGCCAAGGTTTTGAGCGGCCGATTTTACATGAGGTGCGTTTTTCGCGCTATTCTTCACGCGTCACCGCATGTCGCACACCACAAACACAGGCGCAGGGCGGGTCAACACAAACTTTTTCTCAAGGATTTTCAGAATCATGGCCAAGAAGACAACCTACCTTATCGGCAAAGGCGGCGTGCTGACTGTCAAAGACTTTGAACCCCGTACCTTCGGTGAGGCGCTTGAAGCCGATCTGAAAAAGGGCTGGAAAAAGGATCCCGCCAAGCTTGTGAAGGCCGTGGAAACCAACCCCGATATTCTGACGGCGGCAATTGGTCTCATGAGTGCTGCGCAGGACGTGATCGGTGGTGAACTCGACAAGCTTTCCTCGGCAATTGACGCGGTTTACGAAAAGGCGATCAACGACGGTGACCGTGACTTCACGGACGATGAAGCAGCGCTTTTGGACGAACTCGAACCCAACGCCGAAGCCTTGGACGATGATCTTGAAGATCTGCAGTTTATGACGCCCGCCGAATGGATCGGGTCAGCTTCCAAAAAGGGCTATGCCGCCATTGTGAATGTCTTTGAAGAGTTCATGAGCCTTCCGGTTACGGACGGCTGGGAGTGCTTCAGCCCGGCCCTTGATACCTCCGAAGGTGCGGCCGCCCACCGTTTGCGCCAGATCGGTGCCGAAACCTCCGACGCGCTCGGCCTTGACTTTGAAATCGGCACGGGCATTGCACCGGTGGAAGTGAAGACCACGTTGTCTGCGACGGAATTTACCGCCAAGGCAAAGGCCTTGAAGATTGCCGTTGAAACGGCGTCTGCGGCCAAAAAGGCCGTGAAGACTGAGAAAAAGCCCGCCGCCAAAAAGACGGCAGCAAAGAAAGCAACCAAATCCGCAAAGGCTGTGAAGAAGACAGCCGCAAAACCCGCGGCAAAGAAGACGACCGTCAAAGCGGCCGCTAAGACCGCAGCAAAGAAGACGGCCGCTAAACCGGCTACGAAGCCCGCGGTGAAGGCGCCTGCCAAGGCCGCCGCCAAGACAGCTGAAAAGAAGGCAGTGAAGGCAGCCCCCAAGAAGGCCCCTGCCAAAAAGGCTGCTGCACCCAAGGCCGCGGCGAAACCCGCTGACAAACCCGCTGAGAAACCTGCAGCAGACGCGAAGAAAGCCTAAAGATTCTTTCTGAATGTACAAAAAACGGCCGCCGCGGAAAGTCCCGCGGGCGGCCGTTAACCTATTCCGGGAGAAAGCGCTGTGCTTAGCAGCAGCCGCCTCCGAAGAGTCGGGCAAAAAAGCCCGGCTTTTTCACGTAGTCAGCACAGGCAAAACTTGTGACCTCGTAGCCCGTGGGGTCGATCGCGGCCTTCACCTGCGCCTCACTGAGCGGGACTTTCGAGAGAATCACCGTCTCGTTTTTCTTGTGCGAGGAGGTGACTTTTTCCACGTTGAAATTCTTACGGATGGTCTCGTTGATGTGCGCTTCACACATCTCGCAGGCCATGCCTTTCACACCGACGGTAATCTGGTACATAAAGAACCCTTTACGGTAAATGAGAACTGTTCTCAGATTGTAGTCGCCTGCAGGCGATGCGGCGCAGCCGGCAGACGACGGAAACAGGTCAGTGGTTCTTAAAATCCACAATCCCCGGTGCACCGCGTTTTCCGCGCGGCGTCCCGTAGGTAAGCGCCACGCGGCGGCTCACGGCAAGATAAAGCGTCCAGCCGATCGTCCAGCCGAAAATCTCCACAAGCGAAAACGTGGTGAGTGTGGCCTTAAAGTACCAGCTCTGCAGCATCGCAACGCCCGGCCCCATGATCCAGAGCAGAAGGATCGTGACGGCGACGGCCGAGGGCTTACGTTTGACCGTAATCTGCCAAAGGATGACCGCGCCGAAAACGAGCGCGAAAAAGGAGGGGAGAACCGCGACCATGGCGTCCGTTAATGCTGAGGGCGCTTTTTCCACGACGAAATAAAGCTCGCCGGCGAGGTAAAAGGTCTCCCAGACGCCGCGCATAAACCAGCCGACCTGGCCCGCAAGAAACACAATGAGCCACCCGCCCACGCCGCTTTTAAGGCTGGGGTGAGTGATTGCCGGCGGGAAGTTTCTGGAAAACTTCACCAGTAGCCACGTGGGCACCGCGATGATCACGGCAACAAGCGCGTAAACGACGAGCATTTTGAGGGAAAACGCCGTCATCAGAAAATTTTCAACGGAGTTGGGCATGGGTGTGAGTGTTTTGAGTGAAAAGGTTACCGCGCAGCCGTATCAAATTTCAGGCCTTTTTGCCTCCCGACGGCATGGATGTCTTCAAGCTCAAGCGTGGTTTCGGGGATGCCGCAGCGGCACTGGCCGTCCTTCGCGTCAGCTTCAAGCCCCTCGAGAATCCCGCAGTGCTCACCGTCCTTATGGCCGTGGCAGCGCAGCGCAAGCGCCAAAAGGTGCTCACGCAAAAGCTGCAGCTCCTTAATGCGGCGGCTGATGGCGTTCACCTGTTCGGCAATCAGTGCGTGAACCGCTTCAGCCTGCGTTTTGTCGGCAGCATCAAAGTTAAGGAGCTTCGCGATGGCTTCGAGGCTGATGTCAAGACTGCGGCAGTGCCGGATAAAGCGCAGGCGCTCAAGGTGCGGCTCGCCGTAGACGCGGTAGTTGTTGTCTGACCGCACCGCGGGCGGCATGAGGCCTTTCGTTTCATACCAGCGGATTGTTTCCACGGGAATGCCGGTCGCTTTGGCAAGTTCTCCGATACGCATGCGTTTAAAAAAGTTTGAGAAAACAATGATAAGCCCGACAAAATTGTAAAAAGTGCGGGCTGGTGCTTGACCCTGTAGTGACTTCAGGGTTTTCAATGGCGATACCTTAACAAAGATTTGCGGAGTCCGTGGTTATGGCTTCGATTCAAACCGTAACAAATCGCACCGTGGTTTTACAGGTCCCCGAGATGGACTGCCCCGTGGAAGTGGGGGAAATTGAAGAAGCGTTTAAGGGTAATGCTGACGTTGTCAAACTCGCGTGTGACGTCATGAGCCGTCAGGTGACGATGACGGTCAAGCCCACCCTTACAACCGACGCGCTTCTTGCGGTATTTAAAAAGATTTCAATGCCCGCAGAGGTTCTCTCTGAAAAAGCCGAAGAAGCAAAAAACCGCACGCTGTCGATCAAAGTCCCGGCGATGGACTGCCCGGTGGAAGTCGGGGAAATTGAGGAAGCGTTTAAGGGTAACGGTGATGTTGTGAAACTTGCCTGTGACGTCATGAACCGTACGGTCACGATGACGGCCACGTCAGCCCTCACAACGGACGCGGTGCTCGCCACCTTTAAGAAACTCAATATGCCGGCCGACGTCGTTAATGAGGTCGCTGCGGCAGCCGCCAGACGTACGGTGAAACTTAAGGTCGAGGCAATGGACTGCCCGGTGGAAGCCGGCGAAATCGAAGAGGCCTTTAAAGGAAACACCGATGTTGAGAAACTCACCTGCGACGTCATGAACCGCGTGGTGACGATGACTGTGACCGAGGGCCTCACGACCGGGCAGATTCTCGCCGCTTTTGAAAAGCTCGGGATGCCCGCGGAGCCCCTTGAAGACAAGCCTCTCGCGGCCGTGGGCGGCAAAGAACTGAAGCTTTACGTTGAAGCGATGGACTGCCCCGTGGAAGTCGGGGAAATCGAAACGGCACTCAAAGACAACCCCCTTATTGCCGACAAACACTTCGATGTCGTCAACCGCACGGTGACGCTTGTGCTGACCGACGCAAATGCCGACGCCGCCGGGATCTTTGCGGTCTTTAAGGCAATCGGGATGCCTGCGGTGGAAGTGAAAACCGCCGGGGGGGCTTCCGAAACGGTGCTTGCCGTGGAGAATATGGCAAGCGACGCGGATGTGAAAGCCGTGCTCGACGTGATCGGGCTTGATGCGGCCGTTGACCGCAAGGCGCAGACCGTGCAGTTTGTGACCGATGCCGAGCACGTTCTCGGCATCATCACACGGCTTAACGAAGCCGGCTGGAAGGCGTCCGTCAAATCCACAAAGACCGATACGGGGATTAAAAAGGACGAAAAACTCCCGTACGCGCGTCTTGGAACGGCTCTCGTGCTTGCCTTTGGCGCGGAAGCCCTGGAACTTGCGGGTACATTCCCCGAGTGGGCCGTGATGGTGCCGGCGCTTATTGCGATTGTTTTAGCCGGTTTCGGAACCATCAAAAAGGGTGTGCTCTGCCTCGTGCGGGGCGTCTTTAACATGTCGACACTCATGGCCGTTGCCGTGACCGGCGCGGCGTGCCTCGGTGCCTGGCCTGAAGCCGCGATGGTGATGACGCTTTACGAAATCGGGGAGATGATTGAGTCTTTGAGCATGACCCGGGCCCGTAAGGCGATCCGGACACTCTTAAGTGTGGCACCGAATGAAGTTGAAGCCAGAATCAACGGCACGTGGACCAAGATCCCGATTGAAACGGCGCCCGCAGGGACCGTTTACCGGGTGGAGCCCGGGGAGCGCGCCGCTCTGGACGGTGTGGTTGAAGACGGCACGGGTTCGATGGACGAGTCGATGATTACCGGTGAGTCGCTCCCGGTGCAAAAGGCCGCGGGGTCAACGGTATGGGCTGGAGCCTTATCGCTTGAAAGTACGCTTGTGATCCGCTCAACCGCCGTCGCGAAGGACTCGATGAGTGCGCGCATCATCCGCGCCGTCGAGGAAGCCGAACAAAAGAAAGCGCCGCTGCAGCGCTTTGTGGATAAGTTTGCGGCGCGCTATACGCCGACCGTCTTTGTGATTGCAGTGGCGGTCGCTATCGTGGGACCCTTGGTGACGGAACTTCCCTGGACCACGTGGATTTACCGGGCGCTCGTGCTTCTTGTCATTGCCTGCCCGTGCGCTTTGGTGATTTCGACGCCCGTGACGATTGTCTCGGCGCTCGCCCTTGCTGCCCGCAGAGGGGTGCTTGTGAAGGGCGGGGTGTACTTGGAAGAGGGGCGAAACCTCAAAAACGCGGCGCTTGATAAGACGGGCACGATTACGCGCGGGGAACCGAAGTTTCAGACGTTGACGCTGATCGGGGCAAGTGACGAAACGAAGGTCTGGCAGCAGGCCGCAAGCCTCGCGGACATGAGTTCTCACCCCGTGAGCCGCGCCGTAAGCGACGCGGCAGAAGCAAAACACGTGGAGACGCGCGTTGTCAAAGACTTTAAGGCGCTGCCTGGCGCCGGGACCGAAGGTCGCATTGACGGGGCCCTGCTGCGCTTCACAAACCTCAAGTGGCTTGAAAGTAAGGGCCTTGCAACACCGGAAGTGAAGGCCGCCTTTGAAGCGGCACACGCCAAAGGGCAGACCGCCGTGGCGCTAAGCGACATGTTCGGCGTCATGGGCGTCTTTGCCGTGGCGGACACGGTGAAAGACGGTGCGGCAGAAGCGATTGCCGCCATGAAGCGTGCGGGGATTACGCCCTACCTTCTCACCGGGGACAACAGCCGTGCGGCGCAGGCGATCGGGACGTCCGTTGGTATTGCCGCAGAAAACATCAAGGCGGAGTTGCTCCCGGAAGAAAAGCTCTCGCACATTGAGGCGTTGGAAGGGAAAGCGGCAACCGCCATGGTGGGTGACGGCATCAACGACGCACCGGCACTTTCACGCGCCCGCATCGGTTTTGCGATGGGCGTGAAAGGTGCCGACAGTGCGATTGAAGCCGCTGACGTTGCCCTCATGGACGATGACGTGGGTAAGATCGCGTGGTTTAAGCGGCTTTCAGAACTCACGCACCGCACGATGGCGCAAAACATCATCTTTGCCTTGGGCGTGAAGGTCTGTTTTGCCGTAGCGGCAATGGCGGGCGTTGCCACGATGTGGATGGCGGTCTTTGCCGATACCGGTGTAACGCTTCTTGTGGTCGCCTGGGGACTGCGGCTCATGCGTGCGGGAGCCAAAGTGGACGCGATGACGCGCGCTTAAAAACTGAGGTTGAAATAAAAACGCCCGGGAGCTTTAAAACTTCCGGGCGTTTTGCGTAACGGACGCAAAAATCAGAACGTCACGTGATCGGGATCAAGTCCCGAGAAGCAGGCCTGCGGGAGGTTGTCCAAACGCTCCATTTCTTCGGGCGTCAGATTGAAACTGAAAAGTTCCGCGTTTTGCTTCTGGCGCTCGGGGTTAAGGGATTTGGGCACCGCCGCCACACCGTGCTGCAGACACCAGCGCAGCGCAATCTGCGCGGTGGTGACGCCGTGCTGCTGCGCGAGTTCAACGAGCACCGGATGGTGAATCAGGGCGCTGCGCCCTAAAGGCGACCAGGCTTCCACCTGAATCCCGTGACTGCGGCAGAAATCAAAAGTGGCTTTCTGCATGTAGCCCGGGTGAAATTCGATTTGGTTCACCATCGGAACAACTTCAGCGCGCGCCAAAAGGGGCACGAGGTGATGCACGAGGAAGTTACTCACACCGATCGCGCGGACGCGCCCTCTGCGGTAGATTTCTTCCATCGCGCGCCAGGTGCCGGAATTAATGCTCTGCCAGGTCATCGCTTCGCCGCGCGCCGCGGGCCAGTGCATCAAAAAGAGGTCGAGGTAACCGATCTGCAGCGCGTCCATCGTGCGCTCAAAGGCTTCAAGCGTTTCCTTGTAGCCGCGGTCGGTGTTCCAGAGTTTGCTGGTGACAAAGAGTTTGGAGCGGGGCACACCGCACGTTCTCACCGCAACGCCCACGCTTCTTTCATTGCCGTAGATGTGCGCCGTGTCGATGTGACGGTATCCGAGATTCACCGCACTGTGAATGGCTTTGACGAGCACGTCATCGTCGGGAACCTGCCAGGTTCCCAGACCAATGCAGGGCATCGTTACCCCGTTGGACAGTTTGAAGCCGCTGGCAATCGTAGGCAAAGCTCTTCTCCCGATAGTAAGGATTATGTTTATGTTAATCACGGTGGGTTGCGCCTGATTCTAGCAAAAGAGATGAGTATTTCCGCTCAGATGCTGAGTTTAGGTAGAACTGCTCAGGCCGCCCGCAGTGCGGCTTTCGGGCCGATTAATGCTGTGTTGCGGTCTTGTTTTTCGCCTTCTGCCTGATTCTATAATCCGACAAAACGGCTGAAACGGGAAAGGGGAAAGTGTACCTTCAGCGACGCAGTGCGGTTGCGTCAATACCGTTGTCAGCCTGCCGATGAGAACACACAGGGAATCAGTTTCGATGGCTTCACATGAATTATGGGGTGCCGTGGCGCCCGCAATTGCGGTGGCGGCTGTGGCTGCCGGTTTTGCCTGGCAGATGATGCGCCGAAAGACCGTTAAACCGAAGGTGCGGCCTGAGCCCATGTCCTGGAAAAAGGATCCGAGGACGGGGCTGCCGATTCCCAATGACGATCCTGCGAAAGGCGCCGAAAAAACGGACGCCGGGGTGGAACGCTTCCGCGCGGTGGGCGTAAAGCGCCCGACGATGCTCGCGGTGACCGCAATTCGGGGGGAGGCGACCGCAGCTGAACTCTTTATTCAGCGCGCTTTCAAAATTGACCGGCCGTTTTGGCGGCCGCTTGACGTGAGCTTTCACGAAAAGAGGAACCTCGACTGCCTCTTTTCCAACGTCAACAAACTCGCCTGGGTGCCGGGCAGTGCCTTTGAACGTCACTTTTATGCCGTGAGTTTCTCGCCGGTACTGGAAGAAGCCCTGCACCAGGGGTTTCATCCGCGTGTGAACGCCACGGCCGCTGACCTTCAGATCTGCGCAATTGATGAGACGGGCACGCAGCTCGGAGAACCGATGCTCATGCCGGATCACTCCTGGGGCGAGCCCGCCAAAGTCCATGCCCTCTGGTGCGCCCTTAATCCCACCGACAAGCAGCATGATCTTGAACCCGAACTCAAAGAAGAACTGCGTGTTTTGGGTGAGCACGTTGAGTCGATCGTGGAATACGTCTCTGCGCTTTCTGCGCGCAACTGGCAGATCCGCTTTAAGGAACTCACGGACCTTGCGGACGACCTCTGCCGCCTGGGTGCTGAAGCAGGGCCCGCGACGGAGCGCCATAGTCGTACGAACGCTATTGAAAAGGTGGTGGACGCGGATTCTCAGCGCATTGACAAGGCCGTTAAAGACAAGCTCGATGAGATGCGGTCCTTGGAAGAAGCCGACCAGGCACTCGTTTACGCGAAGGCCTGCATCGCTGTGCGGGAGTTGATCGTCCGCTTTAAACGGATCCTTGCGATTTTGCGCGTGATCGGCGGGGATACTTTCGAGCATGAGCTTCAGGGGGCCAACAACATGACGCGCGACTTGGAGAATTTCCCGGATGTGCGGCCTTTGATTGAGGCGGCAACGCACATGGCGCATGAGGCTTTAAGCAAAGACTCCAGGAGCATGAACGAGCTTGATTTGAAGCGCGCCGGGGAAATCACGCGGCACGCCAAGGAACTCGTTGAGATGCACGATACGTACTACGACCAACTCAAAAAGGACGTGGACCGCGTGCAGGCGGAGCTTGACCGGTGCCTTGTGCAGCAGACGCATCAGCGCCGCTTTGCGGTGCGCGTGGATGATGCCGGGCATATTGAGGAGCTGTACGTCCTTGATGACTGACCGCTGAGCCGTATCGGTCTGCCAGCACTTTGGCTGTTAGTGTTGACCGCAAGCCGGAAGGTGAGGGGCTTTTGCCTTTGTCTCTTCCGGCTTTTTTGTTGCCTGCTTCTAGGGTGTAGGGTATAGCCTGTGAAAGTTAATTAAGAGATTCCCAATTTTCTGTACTACGAGGCATGCGAATCATCGGAAGCGGCTAGAGCTCGCTCTCGTGCCTCGCGCTCGAGCGTCTTCTTGTTCTTTGCCCCCTTCGGGCGACCGGGGCCGCGTTTTGGCTTGCGCGGCTCTTCCGATTCTTTGGCCAAGCGTTCGAGTGTAGATTTGTTGCGACTACCCTTTGGGCGTCCTCGTTTGCCAGGAACCGTCACATTGGCTGGGGGCTCTTTGGGAGGGTTGACGGCCAGTCCCAGTGTGGTCAGCAGGTTCATTACCTTTGGAATGGTGTGCACCCAAGCAGGATCGTCGGCTTGCGGCGGCACCGAACCATCGACGCGACGCCACGCAGAGGACAGATCATCCATCAGGTCCGCCCACGAATCGTCTTTAAGCAGGCCGGCATCCTCGGCCTTTCTAAGCATACGGCAAGTGAGAGTCGTCGAAATGAAGTTGATGAATTCCGAACCGATCACAGAGAAGTCGCCCTGAACACTGGTTTGGTCGAGACATTCGCCGTTCTTATAGCGCCGAAATACAAGTTCTATCTGCCAGCGGTCTTCATAGCATCGGTATACGACTTCGGGATCAAGGTCCTGATCCGATTCGAAAACGATGGTGCCAAAGGCTGCCTTCTTTCTCAGGTAGGCCGCGCTATCGAACTCGTGCTTCTTAGCGTGTTCGGCAAAGGAGTGCTCTTCCAGCTCTGCCTGGTGAGTATCGCGAAACGAGTAGAGGAATCGCTCGCTGCTCAGCTCCGCCTTCTTGAAAAAGACGGCTCGATCGAAGTTCTTCAAGACGCCTTGGAACTCATACATCTCGTGTGCTGCAATGCGAGAATCGTTTCGCTTGAGCGGGGTGAGGAAGTGAAGATCCGGACGCTCGCGAAGCTCCTGGGCGATTTGTTTTGGCGGGAATCCCTTGTCGGAGAGGACGATCCCCTTGCGAATGTCGTTGTTGACGATAAAGGCTCGGTAGGACGTCGCGTCGATTGAGTTGCCAGGGAAGACCTCGGCGCAAAGCGGCTCCATGCGTTCGAGATCGTAGGCGTAGATCACGGAGATGTCGCGGCAGCCTTTGACGCGGGCCTTGCGGGAGAAGGCCGACAAGTCGTTGAAGGAACTGCTGTCCTGCTTTAGCGTGCCGTCGATTGCTACATGGTGTGTCTTCTCGACAAGGCTAATCCGCTTTTTGTAGAAGGTCTCCCGTTTAGCGCCGTCTTCCCCGAGCTTTTGCAAGAACGTCGAGATCGTGTTGGCGGACAAGGCGAGGTCTGGGTAGTAGCGGCTGATAAAGGTTCTGCGGTACTCAGTGCCAACCCTGCGAGCGGTGATTTTTGGCTTGAGAACGCGAAGTGACGCCAAAGCCATGATCCGCTGGGCATCGCTTGCCGAATAAACGTCATAGAGATCCTGAAGGAGATCCTCCGAGCAGGAGTGGATGAAGGCGCTGGCGCCGTAGGAAAGCATATCGGGCGTCGCGAGCGAGAGGTCATCATGGAGCGGTACGTAACGGCCGTCGACAATATGACCAATGATTCGGCCGTTGATCGGCTGAGGGTTACCTTTGGGGCCGTACTTGAATCCTGCACGCTCCCGAACTGCATAGAGATTTGCACCCTTGGAGCCGGACTGCACTACCACAGTATTTTTCGGCCGCGCGACACGGCGGATTTCCTCTGGGATCGCCATAATTAAACCTCGAGTTCTTTAGTACTCATATTGTATTATCTGTACTAAGGAATGGCTTAATAAAAATCAAATCTGCAGGGGATTTTTCGTGTCGTTTGTACAAAATGCGGCAAAATTAAGGGCCGGATGCTCGATAACTAGCGATCCGACCCTAAGTTTGAAGAACACAAGAGATCAAACCCTTACTTTTGGGGCGATTCTTAGTTCAGATAATTGGGAATCCTTTAATAGAAGAATAGATAAGGAATTCTTTGCGAACAATGCAAGAATATTTGAGGTAAGACTTCCGAATTTCCCATAAATACGGAAGTTGTACTTCAGATTATCTCATAAAATCCGAAGTAATGATTCAGATTTTATGATTTGGACATGTCAAGCGACATAAGAATTGACCCTCAAAACGACATAAAAATTGACCCACCTCCAAAAGGGACAAAAGAACGGCATTTGACGTGCCGACCCGGAACGGCCGGTAGCCATGGCAGGGGATTGATGAGACAGTTGTGGAACAGGCTATCCACGGAAACTTGAAGGGTTTTGATGTGAATTTTCTATTTATTTCGCTGTTTTCTGATATGTATTTTCGTTTGATATGGTTGGCTTTAGACCTACATAAATTTTAAAAATACGATTTTTTCGATGTATATTTTTTTAACTTTTGTAGGATAATTCGGCACGTAATTTCTATTTTGAGAGAGCTTTCCGGTGGCTTATATCAAGCGTTCGATAGATGACGAGTTGCTTTCCTGGATGAAAGATCCTTCCAGAAAACCACTGTTGCTTCGCGGTGCAAGGCAGGTCGGGAAAACAACGGCGGTCAGGGCACTGGCCAAGCGTTTCAAATACTTCATTGAGATTGATTTCAATCAGTCTGAGGCTGATCGCGAGCTTTTCGGGTCAGATGTTTCAACGCCAAAGCTGTGGGAAAACCTTGCTGCTATTCATGGTGTGACCTCAAAGCCAGGCAAAACACTCTTGTTTTTGGACGAGATTCAGGCCTGTCCCGCAGCTGTTAACCGGCTGAGATACTTCTATGAGCAGATTCCCGAACTTCATGTCATAGCGGCAGGATCTCTTCTTGAGTTTGTGCTTGAAGATTTGCCGAGTTTCGGTGTCGGTCGCGTACGGTCGCTCTTTGTTTATCCGCTGAGCTTTCAGGAGTTTCTTGCAGCTCAGGGCAAAGAAACTTTAGGAGATTTGGTGCGTAAGGCAAGCCCTGAGAACCCCTTGTTACCTGCTGTCCATGAGACGCTCACAGAAATGTTGCGAACGTTTTTGGTGATCGGAGGTATGCCGGAAGTTGTTCAGGAATACGTAGAAAATCACGATCTGATGAAGTGCCAGCTGATCCTTGATGAATTGATTACTTCGTTTCAAGACGACTTTCGTAAGTACAGTAAAAGAATTCCCGAGGCGCGAATCAACGAAGTTTTTAATGCAGTAGCCAAGCAGGGACACGGCAAGTTTGTTTACACCAAGGTGGGTGAGGGGCTCAAGCTCACTCAGGTCAAGGCGGCGCTGAACCTTCTGATACTGGCTGGACTTGTTTATCCTGTAACTCACACAGTTGCCAATGGTTTGCCTTTGGGAAGTGAAATTAACGAGCGCTACAGGCGAATGATTCTTTTGGATGCCGGATTTGTGCAGCGCATGCAAAGCCTGGATCTCCGAGCTTTGTTGCAGTCTGCGGATTTCAGCGCAGTTAATCGCGGTGCAGTGGCAGAAGTGTTCGTTGGAACGGAGCTTATCAAGGCGCAGAGTGCGTTTACGCGTTCGGCGCTTTGGTGTTGGCACAAAGAGGACTCCCGCAGTCAGGCAGAAGTTGATTATGTAGTTCAATCCGGTGACAACATTGTTCCCGTTGAAGTTAAGTCGGGTGGTAAAGGGGCCATGCAAAGCCTGAGGGTGTTTTTAGAACAGAAACACAGACCTTATGGAGTGCGGACGTCACTTGAAAACTTTTCTACTTACGACAATATCCGGGTTTATCCGCTTTATGCTATCGGAAACTTGGTCCGTTCGATGTTCTGAACTTTTCCCCCCTTCTTTCCACTTTGCAGAGGATAAGTCCTGTGGAAAAGCTGTGGAAAGTCTGAGTTTGTGCGGCTTGGCAAGGTGTGCTTAATTTTTAAGCACGCGAATAACCCGGAGGAAAGTTACTCAGGTCAGGCAAGATTGAGCTTTCTTTTCAGGCTTTCGGGTGTCTCGTACCGGCAGGGCGCTTTAAGTCCAAAGACCCGGAGCATGTCATCGAAGCGGTTCTCGACCGGATAAAACCGCAGACAGATCGGGACCTGCGGATTGCCGTCATCGAAAGCAACGGATGACTCCTGCTGCGCCTTTTTGATGTCTTGGGGCGTGATGTCCTTGAGTTTGATTTTGAGTACTTCAAAGAGGTAGGTTTCAAGAGCGCGGCAGATAAAAGTCATCACGGAAGAACCTTCGTCCTGCGCCTGACCTGCGGCAGCAGTTGCCTCTGTGACAGTACCGCAGGCGGGGGTTCTCGGAGCGCTCTTACGGGAGGCGTCTTTGTCGGCGCGTGTGAGCTTTCCGGAAATTTGCCGGTTGATGTGGCGAGTGATGGCTTCTTTGTGGCTGCCGAGCCGCGCGAAGACTTCGGTAACCACCTTGGGGGCGTCAATGCGGTTCCCGACGATGTTGCGGGCGGGAAACGTTGTCGCTTTATCCGGGTTGAGGATCTGCTCGGCGCACAAGAGAAATGCGGCTGTTTCTAGGGGAAGGCCGGCGTTTGTCGGGGCAGCTGAGCGTTAAACATCTGAGGCAGTTTCAGATCTTGCGTCCAGACTCGTCTCAGAAGCGCTGAGCCGATATTGACGGTCTCTGCAAAGCCGTAATCGTTCCCGGGTTTCTTTGCTTTCTCGAGCCGGCGCAGCCTGACTTGCGCGGTGTTTTCCAGGTTTTCGGCGTGAGCAATCCGCGCCGCCTCATTATCTTTCTTTACCCGGTCTCTGAGCTTACGGACGTAGTCAGGGTCTTTTGCTTCCAAGACATCAAGCCGCCCGTGGTTTTCGATGACGCGGGAGCGGGGCTTGCCGCCAGCGTTGCGGTAGCTCTCGCACACACGGACGTACTTGTAGCCCTTGGTGCTCATGATCGTCACGTTTCTTGACGCGGATCACTCCACGGAAAAAAAGAGCCCTGCAGTCAAACGAAAGCAGGGCAGGAAACGAATGCGGATTACCGCGCCTTGGCGCCGGGCGCCCGCATCGATTCGCTGACATACGTCTTCTGCCGCATGGCTTCAAGAATCTGAGCCGCACGCGGCGCAATTTCACCGGCCGTAACGCCCGCGGCACGGCCCTTGACCGCTTCACCATGAAGCCACACAGCGCCGATCGTCGCAGAGACCAGGTCAAACTTCTGCGCAAAGAATGCGGCGAGCATGCCGCTTAAAACGTCGCCCGCGCCCGCCGTGGCAAGCATCGCGTTACCCGTGGGGTTAATCCAGGTGCGCGAGCTTCTCAGGGTAATGACGCTGCCGATTCCTTTGAGGATGCTGATGCAGCCCGTCTGCACGGCGAGTTCGCGAGCCGCGGTAATGCGGTCGGCGTTCACCTTTTCAATGGTGGAATGAATGATGTCGGCGGCTTCACCCGGATGCGGCGTAATGACGGTGTGCGCCTTCCTGGCGAGCACCGCGTCCTGCAGATCCTGATGTTTGGCCATCAGGCGCAGAGCATCGGCATCGATAATGAGCGGGACCGGTGCGGCAATGGCTTCCTTAAAGCGCGCAAGGGCCTTCTCTGAAAACCCCATGCCGCAGCCCACGACGACCGCATCGGCTTTTGTAAGATCCAGCGGTTTAGCCGCAAACATGAGTTCAGGCTGCATGACGTCGTAAAGCGGCGCGTTTTCACACATCAGTTCCACCGTCACGCGGCCGGCTCCGAGTTTAAGTGCCGCGCGGGCTGCAAGAAGCGCAGCGCCCACAGTGCCTTTGTCGCCCCCGATCACCACCACGTGGCCGTAGGTGCCTTTGTGCGAATTCTTGTCACGCATTTCGGCGATGTGCCGGAAGTCGTCGGTGTCCGAGAGCGAAACGTTTGTTAAGGGCACCGAGACGTCCAGTTCGTCAAGAAGCACGGTTCCTGCGGCGTCTGCGCCGTCATTCATGTAGCAGCCGGCCTTGGGTGCGAGCATCGAAACCGTAACGTCAGCCATGCAGCCGCGGGCATTACCCACCCAGCGGCCCGTCATCATGTCGATGCCGCTCGGAATGTCAATGGAAACGTGCAGGGCCTGACGTTCGTTAAACCACATGGCGGCGTCCTGCCAGTCGCCCGACAAGGGCTTTTTAAGACCCGTGCCGAAAAGCGCATCCACGACCGCGTCGGCTTTCCCTGCACTGTAGGGATCCGCCACGGTTTCGCCGCCCGTTTTCACCCAGGCTTCGTACATTGCCTTGGCGTCATCTGTTTTGGGGGCATCCCCGGTGACGGTCGCGCAGGTCACGCGGTAGCCCTTAGCCTGAAGCGCAAGCGCCGCAGCGTAGCCGTCACCGCCGTTATTGCCCGGACCGCAGACAATGACGACGTGAGCGGGTTTGGCGATGCGGCTTTCAATCACGCGGGCAACGGCGTCGCCTGCGCGGCGCATCAGTTCTCCGGCGCCCAGAATGCCGGCATAACGGTGTTCAAGGGTGCTCAGTTCGTCAAGGTTAAGGATCTGCTGACTCATGGCTTTCGGGATCAAATAAGGAACGTCAGAAAAGAAAAGCGGCAGCAGACTTCTTTGAAAGTCTGTTGCGGCGGATTCGGTATTTTAGACGGGTGGAAGCACCGTCAGAGTCCTTGCGCCTTCATGAGTTCCATGAGCTTGCGTTTTCGTTTGAGTGTCACCCGCCAGCGTTTGGCTGCTTCTTCACAGAGGGGCACAGCACCATCAATCTGCCGTAAAGCGATTAACGCATCCGGTATTTGTCAAGACAAATTTCCAGCAGTTTGCGTATTTGCTCGGCACAGAGCTTGGCGATGATGTCTGTGACTGAAGGCATGGCGGTGAGTCCGGATGAAGGGCAGGAAAAGGTCGGCGGCAGGTCCGCCTCAACCGAGTGTAAGGTTGCAGGACAGTAGGACAACATTACTCCGCATAAATCCGGAGTAGGGCCCCGTTCTTTAGCACGGCCGTGTACTGCAGGTCCTTATCTTCGTCTGTCTGTAGTAATGAGCGGGCTTGCCGACGAGATGGCAGTGATCCCCGGCAAACGAAGCAAATAGACTGAATATTCGGTCAACCGGAAGTATCCCGCCGCGGGGTTTTCCGACCGTCCGAAAAATCCCCGTTTTTGTGGCAGTACGGGCTCCCTGAAATCTATAATTAACTGCTTAACTCAGGTGAGAGTGTCAGCGGGCGTTTCACCCCTCTGACGGGCAGTACCTCACACACAATTTTCCATTTCTTTGCGAGCCGAAGACCATCCATGTCCAGCGCATCCGTCATTTTTAAGCTCACGGGCAGCAACGCCCTGTCTGCCTTCCGTGCCAATCGTCTTTTGACAGCCCTTAAAGGTGTCGAAGCCGGTGTCACCGCCGTGAGCGCCTGCTATGTGCACTTCGTGTCGGCCACCCGTGAACTGACGCAGACCGAAAAAGAGCGCTTAAATGCGCTTCTTGACTACGGTGATCCGGCCGCAGCCCCGAAGGCCGGCCTTCAGTTTCTGACGGTGCCGCGTCTGGGAACGATCAGCCCCTGGGCGAGTAAGGCTACCGACATCGTGCATAACTGCGGCATTGACTGCGTGGAGCGTGTCGAGCGCGGCATTCTTTATACGCTTGAAGGCGATATTGCAGCCGGTAAAGCCGAGATGCTCACCAAGCTTTGCTTTGACCGGATGACGGAAACGGCACTTGCCGCTGACGCTGATATCTCCTGCCTTTTTGCGGACGTTCCGGGTAAGCCGATGGCAACGGTGGACGTCGTCGCGGGCGGCCGCACGGCGCTTGAAAAGGCCAACCAGGAAATGGGCCTTGCGCTTGCGCCGGATGAAATCGCGTATCTCGTTGAAGCTTTCACCAAGCAGGGCCGTAACCCCACCGACGTCGAACTCATGATGTTTGCGCAGGCAAACAGCGAACACTGCCGTCACAAGATCTTTAACGCCGAATTCACGATTGACGGCGTAAAGCAGGATAAAACCCTTTTCGGCATGATCCGCGAGACGCACAAAAAGAGCCCGCGCGGCACGATCATCGCTTACAGCGACAATGCGGCCGTGTTTGAAGGTCCTACGGTGCCGCGCCTTTATCCGCGTCCTACAAAGGAGGACACCTTCGGCTCAGTCTTCACGGAGCGCCTTGAGCCTACGCACACCGTTTTTAAGGTTGAAACGCATAACCATCCCACAGCGATCTGTCCGTTCCCCGGCGCTTCCACCGGTTCAGGCGGCGAAATCCGCGACGAAGGTGCAACGGGCCGCGGCGCGCGCCCGAAGGCGGGCCTCTGCGGCTTCTCGGTCTCGGCGCTTCATCTCCCGGACGCCCCGCAGGCCTGGGAAAACGACAAGGACACAAACGGCGGGAAAGAAACGTCTGAAGGCGTCTACGGGGCACCGGGCCGTATTGCAACGCCCTTGTCCATCATGACCGAAGGCCCGATCGGTGCCGCGGCTTTTAATAACGAATTCGGCCGCCCCAACATCCTCGGCTACTTCCGTGCGTTTGAAGCGCACATCGGCGCGGTGCGCTACGGTTACCACAAGCCCATCATGCTTGCGGGCGGTATCGGCAACATCCGTGACGACCAGACAGCGAAGCAGACGCTCCCGCCGGGAACCCTCATGATTGTGCTCGGGGGCCCCGGGATGCGCATCGGCCTCGGGGGCGGCGCGGCAAGCTCCATGACCACGGGTTCCAACGCCGAAAGTCTGGACTTTGATTCCGTGCAGCGCGGCAACCCCGAAATGCAGCGCCGTGCGCAGGAAGTGATCGACCGCTGCTGGGCAAGCGGCGCAGACAACCCGATTCTTGCGATTCACGATATCGGCGCGGGCGGGCTTTCCAACGCCATGCCCGAACTCGCGGACCTCTCGGGGCACGGTGCAACGTTGTCCCTGGAAAAAGTGCCTGTTGAAGAAAAGGGCATGAGTCCCCTCGAAGTCTGGTGTAACGAAAGCCAGGAGCGCTACGCCATTGCCGTGGCGCCCGAATCCTTAAAGACCTTTGACGCTTTCTGCCGCCGTGAGCGCTGCCCCTATGCGGTGCTCGGGGAAATCAGTAACGACGGGGAACTCATCGTTGAAGGCCGCACGGGTGAAAAGCGGGCAGTGGATATGCCCATGGAAGTGCTCCTCGGGAAACCCCCGCGCATGCACCGTGATGTAAAGACCGTGGTGCGCGAACACGCCCCGTTTGATATCGGCCGCATGACGGTCCCTGAAGCCCTTAAGGCCGTGCTCCGGCACCCGACGGTCGCTTCCAAGTCCTTTTTGATTTCTATCGGTGACCGCTCGGTCGGGGGCCTCGTTTCCCGCGATCAGTTTGTCGGCCCCTGGCAGGTGCCGGTGGCTGACTGCGCCGTCACAACCGTGAACTTCACGGGTTATAAGGGTGAAGTGATGGCCGTGGGTGAACGTACGCCCGTCGCGGTTCTGGATTCTGCCGCGGCCAGCCGCATGGCGGTCGCGGAAGCGATGACCAACATCACCGCTGCTGACATTGATCCGGCCCTTGTGAAGTTGTCCGCGAACTGGATGGCGGCCTGCGGCGCCGAAGGCGAAGACGCCAAGCTCTTTGCGGCGGTGAAGGCTGCAAGCGAATACTGCCAGGCGCTTAACGTTTCGATCCCCGTGGGCAAGGACTCCTGCTCGATGCGCACGGCCTGGGACGATAAGGATGAAAAGAAGTGTGTCACAAGCCCCGTGTCCCTCATTGTTTCGGCGGCAGCACCCGTGGGCAACGTGAGACTCACTCTGACGCCCCTTCTTCGCACCGATAAGCCGAGCGTTCTTGCGCTCTTTGATCTCTCCGGCGGCCGCGCCCGTATGGGAGCATCGATCCTTGCGCAGGTTGCGCAGAGTTTCGGTGATACGGCGCCCGATGCTCCGGACGCACAAAAGCTCGTGCGCTTTGTGAAGCTCATCCGTAAGTTGACGCTTGCGGGCTGCGTCACCGCTTATCACGACAGAAGCGACGGCGGCTTGGCGGCAACGCTCTCTGAAATGATGTTTGCCTCGCACGTGGGCCTTGACGTCACGCTTGACGGCTTGATTGACGGCGCCAAGGACGTCGAAGCCGCAACCGCCGCGCTCTTTAACGAAGAAATCGGCGCTGTGGTGCAGATTCCGGCTGACCGCCTCGAAGACGTGAAGTCGCAGGCCGCAGCGGCGGGGCTGTCTGACTGCCTCTTTGTGGTTGCCCGCATCAACACCACGGATACCTTTAAGGTGACGTGCGGCGAGAATGTCCTGGTTGACGAAAAGCGCACGGATCTGATGCGCGTTTGGAGCGAGGTTTCGCACGAAATCGCGCGCGGCCGCGACAATCCGGCGTGCGCCGACAGCGAACTGGAAGTCGCCTGCGGCACCGACCATCAGGGGTTGTTTGTCAAAACCACCTTTGATCCGGAAGAGCATCCGAGCGGACCGTACATTCATTCCGGTGACGTGCGTCCGAAGATTGCGGTGTTGCGTGAACAGGGCGTGAATTCCCAGACCGAAATGGCCGCGGCCTTCACAAAGGCCGGTTTTGAAGCCTGGGACGTGCATATGACGGACCTCCTCTCGGGCCGCATTACGCTTGAGGGCTTCAAGGGCCTTGCGGCTGTCGGGGGCTTCTCCTACGGTGACGTTCTCGGGGCTGGCGGCGGCTGGGCAAAGACCATTCTCTTTAACGACCGTTTAAGCGACATGTTTGCGGCGTTTTTTGCACGGCCCGACACCTTTACGCTCGGGATCTGCAACGGCTGCCAGATGGTAAGCCGCCTCAAATCCCTCATTCCGGGGGCAGAGGCCTGGCCGCAGTTTGTCAGGAACCGCTCTGAACAGTTTGAAGCGCGTCTCGTGCAGGTGCGCATTGAAGAGTCGCCCTCGATTCTTTTCCGCGGAATGGCCGGCAGCACCATGCCGATCGTGAACTCCCACGGTGAGGGGCGCGTCCTTTGGTATAAGCCTGAAGACGCCGCGAAGGCCTTTGTGGCCGCGCGCTATGTGGATTCCCACGGTAATCCCACCGAGGTGTATCCCTTAAACCCGAACGGCTCTGAGGGCGGTGTGACAAGTCTGACGACCGCAGACGGCCGTGCGACCATCATCATGCCGCACCCGGAACGCAGCCACCGTGCGGTGCAGCTCTCCTGGCATCCGAGGAACATGGGTGAAGATTCGCCCTGGATGCGGATGTTTGAAAACGCCCGCGTCTGGGTGGGTTAAGAGGGTATAGCCTGAGTGCAACCCCTGCATTGTGCAAATCGTGCGGTGCAGGGGTAATTTTTTGGAAACCGATTTATGACTTGGGAAGTCTTCGGGGCGTTTGTGGTGACAAGTCTCATTCTTGCCGTAGCGCCCGGCCCGGACAATCTCTTTGTGCTCGTGCAGTCGGCGGTGTATGGCGCGAGATCTGGCCTCGCGGCAGTGGCGGGGCTTGTGACCGGAGCGGCGCTTCAGGCCGTGGCAGCGGCGGCGGGCGTTGCGGCAGTTGTTGCCGCTTCCGACGTGCTTTTCTGGGGCATCCGGATTCTCGGGGCGCTCTACCTTTTGTACCTTGCCTAGGGCGCCTGGCACGCGCCGCACGATACGGGGAATGCCCGAGGGGTTGCTTTAAGTTACGGTGCGCTTTACCGCCGCGGGATTGTGATGAATATTACGAACCCCAAGGTACAGATTTTCTTTCTCGCGTTTTTCCCGCAGTTTGTCACAGAATTTCCCGCATTTCTCCCGGGGCTTGAGCCCCGGGAGAAATGCGGGCTTTCGAAATTATTTAATCTTGGAGCAAACGCAGCCAAACTATGTACATAGTTTTCGCTTAAGGTATATTCAGCCGCTATGAAATCGCGCACACCGTCCT
>ERZ1035041.104-NODE-104-length-49298-cov-17.761509_pt1 | contig 49298 bp, 47 predicted proteins | sample MGYA00520684_ERZ1035041 | MGnify/ENA primary metagenome ERZ1035041 (study PRJEB33766, sample SAMN09781699) | gut metagenome | biome: gut microbiome | host: Homo sapiens | place: Madagascar | study: EMG produced TPA metagenomics assembly of the PRJNA485056 data... | reverse complement strand
TATAACAGATTATAGCAGACGGTGTTAAGATTCGTGTTAAGATTTTCTTAGCAGAAATTTTATCCTGCATGGTGTATACTGGTGCCATCAAACGACAGGAGGCTATGATGTTCATGACAAAAAAACAGGCGCAGCTGCTTTTGCTTGCTGCCGGGGTGCTGATGCTGCTGTTCGGCGTATGGCGGGGCGAGGCAGACACCGTATTTTCAAAAGCCATCCGGCTGTGTATGGAGTGTGTAGGCATTGGATAAGAAAAAACTAAATCCCCTCGCCCGGTTCCGGGGCTTTATACAGGCCGGGGCGACCCTTTTGACCAATATCCACCTGCCCAACTTTGCCAAAGGGACGCTGTATCAGGGCGGTGGAAAATACGTCTGCGTACCGGGGCTGAACTGCTATTCCTGCCCGGGCGCGGCCGGTGCCTGCCCGGTGGGAGCATTCCAAGCGGTAGTGGGTTCTTCCAAGTTTCGCTTTTCCTACTACATCACCGGCATCCTGATCCTCTTCGGAGTGCTGCTGGGGCGGTTCATCTGCGGCTTTCTCTGCCCGTTCGGTTGGTTTCAGGAGCTTTTACACAAGATTCCCTCCCCCAAGCTCTCCACCAAAAAGTTAAAGCCGCTGCGCTATTTAAAGTATGCCGTGCTGCTGGTCATGGTGGTACTGCTGCCATTGCTGGCGGTCAATGAGCTGGGCATGGGCGACCCGTTCTTCTGCAAATATCTCTGCCCGCAGGGTGTGCTGGAAGGTGCCATTCCCCTCTCCCTGACCAATGCGGGCATCCGCGCCGCGCTGGGCAAGCTGTTCACATGGAAAGCCTGCATTCTGCTGGCAGTCATTGTGGGCAGTGTAGTGTTCTACCGCCCCTTCTGCAAGTGGCTGTGCCCGCTGGGCGCGTTCTATGCGCTGCTGAACAAGGTCTCGCTGTTCCAGATGCGCGTAGACACCCACAAATGCGTCTCCTGCGGCGCCTGTGCAAAGGCTTGCAAGATGGACGTAGACATTACCAAGACCCCCAACCACGCCGAATGTATTCGCTGCGGGATGTGCATGAAAGCCTGCCCCACAGATGCCATCCAGTACAAATTCGGGCTGGGAGACCAATCAAACACCGAAACAACAAAGGAGTAAAACCATGAAATTCAACCGTGTGACCGCACTTTTGCTCAGCCTTACGCTGGCTTTCAGCCTTGCCGCCTGCGGGCAGGGCGCATCCTCTGCCTCTACTGCATCTTCTTCCGCTTCTTCTGCGGCTGCAGAAAGCAAGACCGAGGAGCAGCTGCTGGCCGAGGAAAACGAGATCCTTTCCGCAAACGATGCCCTGTGGGAGAAGGTGTTCTCCTCCATGGACAAAAACGTGACCGAGACCACCCTCAGCACGAACTACGGCGATTTTCTGCTGAGTGCCGTGGAAAAGGCAAAAGATCAGTTCTCGGACGAGGAGTACAAGACCCTGACCGCCGATGCAGAAAAGATTCGTGCCATCGAGGAACAGATCGCTGCCCTTGCCCCCGCGGACGCGGCCGCTTCCGATGCTGCCGCACAGGGCACTGCCTTCCCCCAGTTTGAGGGCAGCGATTTAGAGGGCAACCCGGTGGACAACAGCCTGTTTGCGGGCAACGCCTTTACGGTGGTGAACTTCTGGTTCAACGGCTGCAAGCCCTGCGTGGAGGAACTGGACGACCTGAACGCCCTGAACGAGAAGGTCAAGGCACAGGGCGGCGAGGTGATTGGCATCAACACCGAGACACTGGACGGCAACCAGCAGGGCATTGATGCCGCCAAAAAGCTGCTGGCTACAAAGGGCGCAAGCTACCGCAACATCTACTTTGCCTCCGGCAGTGAGGCCGGCAAGTTCGCGCTGAACATCATGGCCTTCCCCACCACCTACGTTTTTGACCGGGACGGCAACGTTGTGGGCCAGCCCCTGCTGGGCGGCATCGACAAGGAAGAAAACCTTGCCGCCCTGCAAAAAAATATTGACGCCGCCCTTGCCAAGGACAGCGCCAAATAAGCTATTCTCCCCTGCCGCCTTCGGGCGGCTTTTTTGTTTGCTGCGGGCATTGCCATGCACGCCCGGGCACCGGACGGAATACGCTGGGGCAGAAGCATACTTTTACCAGTAAAGGAGCGTATCTCCATGAAAAACACCGGAACTCTCCGCATCCAGACCTTTGCGGCACGCCAGTCTGCCCCCGTGGAGGGGGTGACCGTTGCAGTGCAGGGGGACGGCTTTACCCTGCACCGCATCACTGATGCCACCGGCAGCGCCGCCGACATCCCCATTGAAGCCCCCGCCTGCGCCCTCTCGCTGGACGAGGACAACACCACCCGCCCCTACGCCATTGTCAGCCTGACCGCTGCAAAGCCCGGCTACCGCACCGTGCGCATTGAAGGCATCCAGATCTTTGCCGGACAGGTAACGCTTGCACAGCCCCAGATGCTGCCCGACACCGAGGAAGGCAAGGACATCCCGGACTCGCCCATCGTCATCCCGCCGCACGCTTTGTTTGCTGGCAGCGGCGGCAGCGGACCGCAGCCGGTGCAGCACTGCATACCCCGGGTGCTGGATCAGGTCGTCATCCCCAAAAATATCACGGTGCATCTGGGCAAACCGGCAGCTGCTGCCCGCAACGTGACCGTCTCCTTCCGGGATTATATCGCAAACGTTGCTTCCAGTGAGGTCTACCCCACATGGGCGGACGAAAATAACCCAACGGGCAGGGTGCTTCCCGGCTCAGAACTCCCATTCGATCGTGATCTCCTGCTTTCCGGTAAGCGGGTCTTTTGGGCTGACAACCACGCGCCGCACCAGAAGCGCCGCAAGTTCACGGGTCAGATGGGAAACCTGTGCCAGTTCCCGCACACGCTGCCTTTGCGCCTGAACAACGTCCGTTTCCTTTAGCTGCTGTTCCAGTTCTGCTTCCAAGCCATGAATGCGGTTTTCCGCACTTTTTATTTCCTCCCCAAACGCCCGGTTCATTTCCGCAAATTGAACGGCATCGAGCAGCCCGGACACCTTATCCAGATACAGCTGCTGCACAGCCTTGCGCCGCCGCTCCACCTCGCCTTTCAGCCGTTTCAGCTCGCTGCGCTGCGCCTGCTCACGCTGCTGCACCGGGTCATCCCGCCGGGGCAGCTCCACCTTTTCCGGGTCGAAATATTCCGCTGCATATTCCCGGATGTGCCGGAGCACCAGCTCCTGCAGGTCATCCAGATTGGTGCAGGTCTTGTTCCCGCACCGCTTGGGTGCACGCTGGTGCATCCGGCAGCGGACATAGCGCACACGGGTGCCGTCTGCCTTGGGCTGGCGACTGGTCTGCTCCATGATGCAGCCGCAGCAGCTGCACACCACCTTCCGCGCCAAGGGATGGATCATGCCCCCGGCACCGCTGCGGGTGCGGCGCTGCATTATCCGCTGCACGGTATCGTAGGTATCCTTGTCGATGATGGCTTCGTGGGTGTTCTCCACCACGATCCACTGGGACTTAGGGAGCCAGACCGTCCGCTTGGACTTGTAGCTCACCTTTTTGTGCCGCCCCTGCACCAGATTCCCGGTATAAGTCTGGTTGTGAAGCATCTGGTAGATCGTCCCGCTGCTCCACAGCGACTCACAGGACGTTTTCCGGGCAAGCTGGTAGCGCTCCCCGTTCTGCTGCTTGTACGCTGTGGGGCTTGGCACTCCCTCCTCGTTTAAAATCTGTGCGATTTTGTGCGCACCCATTCCGCTGAGCGCCAATGCAAAAATACGCTTTACCACCTCCGCTGCCTCCGGGTCGATGACAAGCTTTCCTTTGGCGTCCGGGGCTTTCTGGTAGCCGTACAGGGCAAAGGAGGCGATATACTGCCCCTCCTTCCGCTTATGATTCAGCACCGAGCGGACATTGGCGGACAGATCCTCCAGATACCACTCGTTGATCAGCCCATTGATCTGCCGGGACTTTTTGTTCGCCGTATCATCGGTATCCACATGGTCCACCACTGCGATAAAGCGGACGCCCCACTCAATGAACTTCCCGTGGAGGTATTTTTCCACCAGCTCCATATCCCGGGTAAAACGGGACTGCGTCTTTGCCAGCACCACATCAAACCTGTGTTCGCTGGCAGCCTGTATCATGGCATTGAACGCCGGACGGTTCCGGTCGATGCCGGAGTAATCCTCATCGGAATAGATTTGGTAGAGTTCAAAGCCCTGCTCCATGGCATATTGGATCAGCATGGACTTCTGGTTCTGGATACTTTCCGATTCACCGGTCCTGGTTTCGTCCTCCTTGCTCAGGCGGCAATAAATTGCTGCTTTCATGCCCTGCACCGTTGTAAGGATGCCCTGTCAGCCACAGGCCTTTGCCGGATCGGCAGCAGACAGTCTATCAACGATGTATCGCTCAAACGCCTTCCGAAAGCATTCTTTGCGCTGCTGGTTTGTCTCGGACTGAAATTTCTCATACAGGATAAAAGAAGTTTTCTCCATAGGCTCCCCCTTTTCGGTTTGCTTGGTTGTGTTGTGCGTCATTTCAGTCTATTTCCGGCTGCCGGAAATCAGAACTTTTCAGGCGGCAATATGGCACAACTATTACAACGACCGACAAAGCAAATTATAGCAAAACGGCCTGAACCCTGTACCATACAGAGTTCAGGCCGTTCAGGCTGCTATATTTTACTTCTGCTCTTTGTCCACTACCCGGATCTTGCCTTTCTTCCACAACACATAGGAAGTCAGGATGCCGATAGGCAGCATCACGATGATAAAGATGCCCACAAGTCCGCCCAGCACGGAACCATAGCCCGCAAGGCGTGCGGCAAGGGAGACCACCGTCATGATGATCAGCACCGGAAGAACGCCCTTGATGCCGCCCTTGACTACCTTGCTGCCGCTGGACGAGCTGGCGAACAGACCCAGCGCCATGGAGCCGAACAGCGCCGGCAGCAGGTAGCCGGAGGCCGTCTTGACGGCGGGCAGCTCGAACACCGGACTGATGAAGGAGGCACACACCGCTGCCAGCGTCAGGATGGCAACGGTCATCAGGGAAGAGACCGCAACAGCCACCGAGGCGATGGCCTCACCCTCTGGGGTGTTGGGCTGCTTCTTGGTCAGGTTCATGGCGTTTGCTGCCACCGGGAGCTTCAGGTTCATGATATTGCCGGTGATAAAGGCCAGATAAGCCGAACAGCCCAGAATAGGGGTGTAGCTCAGTGCCTCCGAAAAGCCCACCGGGATGTAGATGAGCAGGATGGAAAAGGTGTTCACGTTGAACACCTCGCCCAGAGACGGGATGCTGTCGTAGGCAGCCAGCACCACAAAGGGCAGCGCCACCATGTAAATGAGGGCGATCAGGGTACCCACACGACCCCAGCGGTGCGCCCAGCTCTGGAAGGAGTCCATTTTAGCCTCAGTCTTTGCTTTGCTCATGTCTGTTTTCCTCCCCTTAACCGAAAATCCGTACCCATGCCAGCGACGAAATCAGGCCGCCCAGCATGGAGAATGCCATCACGAAGTTATTGAGCCATGCAAGACCCGGGCGCTTTGCCAGCACACCCACGCCAATGGCGATCACAAGGCCGGTGATCATAACGGCAGCCTGCACATTGTCGGTAAACAGCAGAATGGGAATGTACACCGAGAACATCACCAGCATAAACACACCGGACAGCACGTTTTTCCAAGTGCTGCCGCCGCTTTCGGCCGCAGAGCAATCCACGCTTTTGCACAACTTTTTGCCGAGGGGCAGCAGGATCAGGAAACCGCTCAGCATGCCCACGCTCATCAGGATCATCACCACGCCGAACTGCCGTCCGGTGGCCCCCTCCAGCATTTCCGCAGAGGATGCGTAGCCCAGCACCTGTGCAATGGAGCTGGAGATCATGGTTTCATAAGAGAGCGAGCCGATGACTGACAGCCGCCACCATGCCCACACGCTGCCCATCACCGCAATGAGCACGAACAGACCCACCACGATGGAAAGGCTGGGCACAACAGAGAATATCAGGCTGGATTTGATCACGTTGCTCAGTTCCTTGCGGGTGATGCCCAGTTCCAGACAGTGGTCGTAGGCCTTTTTGAAATAGACCAGCGAGAATGCGGAAATATACAAAAGTCCGCCGATGACCAGCGCCAGCAGCAGCGGGCTCTGGATGATATCTTTCATGGTTGCCATAGATTGTCCTCCCCATAAATACAAAACGAACGAAAAAAGGCGGGTATTCTCTGCCCGCCGTCCTCGAGATACGGACAGGATACCGGAAAAAGCAGCTTCTGTCAAATGAGTATGACTAAAGTGTGAACAGCCTTCGGATACATTTCCGGTAGGAGAAGCCGCAAAAAGCCTTTATCGCGCAAAGATAATAAAGTTATGACCGCCGGTCACTTTGTTTCCGTTGAAAATTGCACAAATTTTAAAGAAAATTTCTGTCGTTCTGCCGAAAGCAGCGGACAAGGGCAAGATATTTTTCTGACTTGCCCTTATCGGCGTTCTGGTCGGTTTTCGTGAAATATAAAGCAAAAAGGAGTTCTGCCACGGACAAATGTCCGGGCAGAGCTCCCTTTGCATTTATCTTATTCTGCCGCCTTACTCCCCCAGCGTCTCGCCCAGTGCCAGCACGGCGTTGCGGACGCACTCCGGGCAGGGGCACAGCGGTGCGCCGGTCTCCATGCCCTTCAGGTCTTTACAGATGGTAGCGCCGCACTTTTCCTGAAAATTTTGCAGCAGTTCCTTGGAGATACGGGGCGTACCCTTGCCGTCCGTAACAACGCCCGCCACCATCACAGCGCCGATCAGTGCGCCGCAGGTGCTCTCCATGCAGCCCATCCCGGCGGCATAGCCTGCGCCCAGCTTCGTCAGAGTGTCGGCATCCACCGGCAGCTTGTCCTCGAATGCTTTCAGCACCGCCTGTGCGCAGTTGCACTGTCCGGCAGCTTTCCATGCGGCAGCCTGCGCTGCCCGTTCTTCGATGTTCATTTTACAGTCCTCTTTCTTTGATTACTTCCGATTCGTTGCTCTCAGTATACCATGGTTTCTCCCATCAGAAAAGCCTATCATGCCAATTCTCACTGCTCTGTGACAGTACACTTACAGGAAAGATATGTTGCGAGGAAACAACTCCCCTAGACAAGCCAAAAACGATCATCCGTCCGATACTGGTTGCGATTCGGGCTGGTGCACCGGACATCCCGGTAAAATCATAAACCGAAAAATAAAAAAAGTAGAATGAAAGAAATACATTTTATAATAACGGGAGTGCAAAGTCTCATGGAACGGAACTGTCTTCATTGTAAATACAAACAATGGAACCCCATCAGCAACAGATATCGCTGCGGTCTCGAACGACTATCTTATATCAGCGCCAACAGTTCCTGTGATGCTTTTGTCCTTGATTCGTCCTCTTCGGAGGATCCGTTGGAGCTTGCCGCCCGACAGGGTGACGCAGAGGCAATGGATCGTCTGGGCGGAAAGTACTATGAGAAAAAGCAGTATGAAAAAGCCTGTTCCTGGTGGAGCAAAGCCTCTGCACGCGGCAACGCGCATGCAGCAACTTTTTTGGGGAGAATGTATATCAATGGTCTTGGTGTTTCTAAAAGCATTCCCGGCGCAGTACGCCAGCTGAAGCTGGGCACAGAACTTGGAAACAGGCAAGCTCCTTTCTGGCTTGGTCGGCTTTACGAAGTTGGCCGTGATGTCCCACAGAATTGGACAGAAGCTGCCCATTGGTACACACTGGCGGCTGAGCGCAATGTTCCCGGAGCCCAATACAAGCTGGGCATCTGTTATCGTGACGGCCTTGGCGTACAGACAGATCGTTCCAAGGCAGAACAGTATTTAAAGCAGGCCGCAGCACAGGGAAACGCCGATGCACAGCAGGCATTGGAGCAGTTGTGTCCTCCGCAGACTCCTTCCTCTGCGCAGAAGCCGGAAAGGCGCTCAGCTGTACAGGAGCCGGCAGCTCCGCAGCAATCCGCAATGGAAGAGCTGAACGCCCTGATCGGATTGACACAGCTAAAAACCGACATCCGGCAGCAATTTACAATGATGCAGATACAAAAAAAGCGCGAGGCTATGGGATTGCGCATAGAAAAACAGAGTCTGCACATGGTTTTTACCGGCAACCCGGGCACCGGCAAAACCACCGTTGCGCGTATTATGGGACGGCTTTTTCAGGAAATCGGCGTTCTTTCCAAAGGTCAGCTGGTCGAAGTTCAGCGCGCTGATCTTGTAGGCGGTTACATTGGTTCCACTGCGCCTAAAACGCTGGAAAAGATCCAGGAGGCTTTGGGCGGTATCTTATTTATTGATGAGGCCTATACGCTGGTTGGAAAAGGCTCGAATGATTTCGGACAGGAAGCCATCGACACGCTTCTGAAAGCGATGGAGGACTATCGTGATGATCTCATTGTGATCGTAGCCGGTTATCCGCAGCAGATGAAAGATTTTGTCAACAGCAATCCCGGCTTGGAATCCCGTTTTACGCGATATTTCCAATTTCCAGATTATACCGAGGACGAGATGCTGCAGATCTTCAAAAAGCTGTGCACCTCTCGTGATTATCAAATCAGCAGCGATGCGCTTGAAGCAGTCGCCATGCAGCTGCGCGAGATCCGCCGCAGTGCGGGGGAAAACTTTGCCAACGCACGCGAAGTCCGCAACTATTTCCAGAAGCTGCTGGTCAGTCAGAGCACACGGCTTGGTACAATGAGCAACCCCAGCCTGGAAGATCTGATGACGATCACGCTGGACGATGTAAAATCCTGTATGCCGCTTCCGAAGAAAGGCCCTTCTCCACAGGAAGAATTGAACGAGCTGGTCGGAATGACTGCTTTAAAAAAGTCCGTCATGGAACAGATCAACATGGTTCGCTATCAGCAACTGCGGGAGCAGCAGGGGCTGAAAACCGCCGCAATGTCCCGGCACATGGTTTTTACCGGAAATCCCGGTACGGGAAAAACCACCGTTGCCCGGATCATGGCACAGTTGTACAATGAGATCGGTGTATTGCCGCGCGGGCAGTTAGTGGAAGTACAGCGCGCCGATCTTGTAGGCCGTTATGTGGGCGAAACCGCGCCTAAAACGCTGGCAAAGATCCGCGAAGCACGCGGCGGGATCTTATTTATTGATGAGGCCTATACACTGGTTGGAAAAGGCGGAAACGATTTTGGACAGGAAGCTATCGATACGCTGCTTGTTGAGATGGAAAACCACCGGGACGACTTTATTGTGATCGTAGCCGGATATAAGGAGCAGATGCAGTCCTTTATCGAAAGCAACCCCGGCCTTGCTTCCCGCTTTACTTCCTATTTTGATTTTCCTGATTACACCGCTCCGGAAATGATGGAGATCTTTTTGCGGCTATGCAAAAAACGGGATTATCGTCTTACGCCTGAGGCAGAGCATGATCTGCTGAACTATCTTCAGGTGTTGGAGCAAACCCGCAGTACCAGCTTTGCCAATGCGCGTACCATACGCAATTTGTTTGAGTCCATTGTAACCAAACAAAGCAACCGCATTCTGGCGTCCGGTCACTGCGAGGTCGAAAGCCTTCAGCAGCTTTTGCCAGAAGATATTCAGTCTGCAATACAATAAAAAGAGGTGTCTACATGAGTGTTTGCAGTTTTTGTGGTAAAGATCAAAAGGATGTCGGTCTATTGATTCTCGGGCCGAACGGTGCGAACATCTGTAATGCGTGTGTCAAACTTTGTTATAACCTGATTCTTGATGCAGACAAAAAAGACGACGCTTCCAAGAATTCTCAGCCTGCCAGCCCCACCGCAGGTGATCCAGACGATTTGTATCTGTAAAATAGCATCTCAAACGAAAACGGCCATGCAAAAGCATGACCGTTTTCGTTTTGTCATTCTTTTTTGAATGTGACAGGAAATGGCTGCGAAATATCTGTGAGTCCTGTGATGTAATTCATGTCTACATTATAGAATCTTGCCAACTCGATCAGACACTCCACTGGCATCCGCACTCTGCCATTTTCATAGTCTGAATAAGTCGTCTGTGCAACATACACAGCTCTTGCAATATCCTTTTGGCTGTAGTCATGATCATCCCGCAATTCGCGAATCCTCTCCGTGTACCGCATCGCAATCACCTCGTATTAGATTGTACAATAATTCAAGCCATTTCGCAATTTTCACCGGGTTTTACGGTAAGGAAAACATCAAAACGACAAATTGATGTATTCTAGGATAAAGCATATCCAAGTGGTTCTTGTGTACAATGTAGGAGGAAACGATCAAATGACTCTTTTTATGGCATTTTTAAATGCGCTGAACTGGATCTTGCAACCGATTCTAAATCTTGTAGCATGGCTTGGCAGCACCGGCAACTGGTATTATATATTTGTTGCGGGGTTTATTTTGTGGGCGATTTTTCGCTACGGCGGCAGACTTCGATTTTACTTATTTTTGGCCGGTGCCGGGGTATTTGTCGTTTTAATAGGCTTTGCGCTCCTTTGCAGCCTGACCCCCTCCGGGATACATTCTGTTGGCGATTTCTTCCTTTTCATCCTGCTTCTGATTGCTTTTATTGCAATAATCTTTCTTGGCGGAAAGATCATCCGCTTTTTTACCGGAGCGGCAGGGCGGCAGCGGTCTTATGAGCGTCGGGTCGATCGCTTCCATGACGCATGGAATTCCAGAAATGATCGTTGGTAAATACAGGATCCGAAGAAATACATTCATTTATGGATTTTAGAGTACATTAAAAACGCTCGTAGCGCTGACATGATAGGAGCCGTTGCTGATCGCAACGGCTCCTTTTGCATGTTCAATGCCCCTGCCGGAAATGGCAAAAGCAGGCAGAAGTTTCACGATCGATCACCTCCATGCAAAAACTTTTTCCTGTATCGGCCCGCCGCAGCGGAAAGTCAGTTGTTTTCATACGTTTATACGTTCATTTTTATCTTTGGTTTGTTCTGTCCTACCTGGCCGGAGCAGGCACTGCGGGCGAACATCCACTGCCAGATCTCGCTGGCGCTGAACCGCATCTATACCGAGTGGTACCCCAGCAAGGGCTACACCTTCAACATCACCAACTCCACCAGCTACGACCAGTACTACGTCCATGGGCGCACGGTGTTCGAGGTGATGGTGCGCATCACGGACGATATCTTCAACACCTATCTGCGCAAAAGCGGCACGGTGAACCCCTATTATTCCGAGTACTGCGACGGCAAATCGGTCACCTGCCCGGGGCTCAAGCAATGGGGCACGGTGACGCTGGCCAACAACGGGCGCAGCGCGTTGCAAATTTTACGCTACTACTACGGCAGCAGCATTGAGATCGTGCGCACTAAAAACATCCGCTCCATCCCGCAGAGCTACCCCGGCACCCCGCTGCGGCAGGGCAGCCGCGGCGCGGCGGTGTTCACCCTGCAAAGGCAGCTGAACCGCATTACCAAGGACTATCCCTTCCTTGGCAAACTGACGGTGGACGGCGTATTCGGCAGCCGGATGGCCGCCACGGTGCGGGCGTTCCAGAAGCAGTTCAACCTGACCGCCGACGGCGTAGTGGGGCGGCAGACATGGTACAAGATCAGCTACATCTATGTATCGGTAAAGGACCTCGCCGAACTGACCAGCGAGGGCGAGACCTCTACCGGCACCCTGTCTGACGGCACATGGAGCGGCACGGCGCTGAGCACCGGCGCTTCCGGCAGCGCGGTGGAGCAGGTACAGTTCTGGCTGAACACACTGGCGCAGTACGACAGCGCCATCCCCGCCGTAAAGGTGGACGGCATATTCGGCACCGCCACCGCCAATGCGGTGCGCGCCTTTCAACGCAAATACGGCCTTACGGTGGACGGCATAGTAGGCCAGACCACTTGGAAAGAACTGTACGATGAGTTTTTGAGTATCCAGTCCGACAACGGCACCCCCAACGCCTACCCCGGCACGCCGCTGCGGGAGGGTTCCTCCGGGCAGAATGTGCGGCTGGTGCAGTTCTGGCTGAAGATCGCGCGCACCGTGTACACAAGCCTTGAAAGCGTGACCGTGGACGGAAAATTCGGCGCGGGCACGGCATCGGCTGTGCGGCGGTTCCAGCGCTACTTCGGGCTGACGGCAGACGGCGTGGTGGGGCAAACCACATGGCAAAAACTGTACGAGGTGTACAACGATATCGCCAACCGGCTGCTCTCCTCTTCCCTGCGCCCTGGCGAGTACCCGGGCGTGCTGCGCACCGGCTCCACCGGCACAGCGGTGCGGGAGCTGCAATTTTACCTCTACCTCATGAGCGCCTACGAGAGCAGCATCCCGCCGGTAAGCATTGACGGAAAGTTTGGCGCGGATACCGAGCGCGCGGTGCGGGCGTACCAGCGGTTTGCGGGGCTTACCGTGGACGGCGTGGTAGGGCGCACCACATGGAACTCCCTCTACGGCCGCGCCAGCCAGCTGCGCTCCTCCGGCCCGGTGGTCACCTTAAAGCGTCTGCCTTACCCCGGCACCCCGCTGACGGTGGGCAGCAGCGGCGAGACCGTATTGTACTACAATCTGCTTTTGCAGCGCATCGCCTATTATTTTTCCAGCGTAGAGGCTCCGCCCCTTGCCGACCGTTATACCGAGGAAACTGCCACCGCTACTCGCAGCGCCCAGCAGCTTTTAGGGCTGGAGCAGACCGGCATTTCCGATGCCGACACATGGACGGCGGTGGAAGCGCTGAGTTTGCAGCTGGCCGCTCATGCCCCGAACCCGGACCGGGACACCCCGCCCAGCACTGCTTACCCGGGGCGTGCTATCGCTGAGGGCAGCGCCGGGCAGGAGGTAGGACAGGTGGAGCGCTGGCTCAACCGCCGGGCACAGCTTTCCTGCGGCGAGGACTATGTGGCCGACAACAACCGCTTTGGCGCAGCAGATGCTGCCGCCGTGCGGGCTGTCCAGCAGCAGGCGGGGCTGCAGCCGGTAAACGGCATCGTGTACCGCGAAACATGGCACGCTTTGCAAGCCCAGTGCACCGACCCCTGCGGCTGCGAGAAGGAGGAATGAGGGATGGCACGCCTTTTGATCTATGACGCCTACGAAAACAAGGTGTACACCTACGCAAACCTGAACGAGAACGACCCCATGCCTTACAGCACCCTGACCACCCTGCGGCTGCGGGAGTTCCGGGGCAAATCGGCCAGCCCTACCCTGTGGACCACCATTGCCGCCATGGAAGCGTGGAACCTGACCCGCCGCAAATACGGCAGGGGCATCCCGGTGGGGTACGCCTTCCGCCGCATCTGGGAGGGCGGCCACGGCACCCGCAGCCAGCACTATGCAGGGGTAGCGTTTGACGTAGGGCAAAGCCTTGGCCAGCGCCAGCGCACCGCCATTTACAACGCTGCCCGCGCTACCGGTGCGTGGGGCTATGTGGAGCCGCTGAGCCAGACCCCCACATGGGTGCACTTTGACCGCCGCTACGGCACCCCGGCCTGCAGCGGCACCACCGCCGGTTACCCCACCCTGCGCCGGGGCAGCCGTGGCTGCTATGTCATGGTTTTGCAGGATGCACTTTCCACCCTTGGCTACCAGACCGGCAGCCGCATCGATGGCATCTTTGGTGCCCGCACCGAGCAGGCGCTGCGCGGCTACCAGAAGCGCACCAGCCTGCGGGTGGACGGCGTGTGCGGCTGCGACAGCTGGAAAAAGATCTCCACCGCCGTCATCGGCATCGGGCGCACCAAAACCACCATTGACTAGTTTTCCGTTTATATAAAAAAGGTTCCGAGACGCCCACAGGCGTTTCGGAACCTTTTTTACGGAAAATCTTATTTTACAGCCTGCTTCAGCTGTTCCAGATCTGCGGCATCCGGGTGAGAGAGCGCCTTATCGAAGTTTTCGATCAGGGCATCCAGATTGGGGATGTGCGCAGGCTGCGCCTTCATCGCCTCGTACCGCTGCCGGACGGACATGGGCATTTTGCCCTGACACATAAAGCTGCCGATGACGGTGTTGCTGCCGTCCAGCACCTTCCGGGTAGCGGCAAGGATCTTTTCAAAGTAGGGTGCACTGCCGCCAAAGCCTGCGGTGCCAAACAGGAATATCTGCTTGCCGCGCAGCTGCTGCAAAAATTCCAGCGTGTCGGCATCAGCCTTGCCTTTGTCCGTCCAGAAGCCCACATACAGGGTGTCCGCTGCCAGTGCAGCAGTAGACGGTGCACCGAAATAGCAGCAGTCTGCCTGCGGCAGCTGTTCCCGCAGGGTCTGTGCCAGCAGCCCGGTGTTGCCCGTTCTGCTGCTGAATACGATGGCGTAGCTCATTTTTACCTCCCTCAGAGCAACGGCAATGCTGCCCGCTGCTCTTGTGCATACGTTATTTTACGGCCGTTCCTTTGCCGGGAGAGCCTGAAACCATGGAACAGTATAGTACAGTGCCCTGCCAAAATCAAGGGTTGACAATGTTCTCGCCCTTGCCTGCCAGAAAGCTGCGCAGGTTACCGGTGGTGATGTCCATCAGCCGCTGCAATGCTTCCTTGGTAGTCCACGCGATATGCGGGGTAAGCACCGCACCCGGCAGACTGCGCAGCCGGCTTTGGGGCGGCAGCGGCTCGGTGGCAAAGGCATCGGCGCCGTAAAAGGCAAGCTTTCCGCTTTCCAGTGCATCCGCTACGGCTTCTTCGTCCACCAGTGCGCCCCGGGCGGTGTTCAGCAGAATGGCACCGGGCTTCATTTTTGCAAGGGCTTCCCGGCTCATCAGCCCGCGGGTTGCCGGGGTTGCCGGACAGTGCAGGCTAAGCACATCGCTGCGGGCAAGCAGGGTGTCAAAATCCACGAGCTCCACCCCATCGGCGGCGTACTCCGGGCGCACCGTGCGGGTGCACACCAGCACCTCCATGCCAAAGGCTTTTGCAATGCGGGCGGTCTGGCGGCCGATGCTTCCGTAGCCGTAGATGCCAAAGGTCTTGCCCAGCAGCTCCACCTGCGGCAGCAGGCCGTACTCTGCCGGGATGCCCAGCTGCCAGTACCCGGCCTTTACCGCCCGGTCGTACCGCTGGGCGCACTGGCAGATGGCCAGCAGCAGGCTGAAGGTCATCTGCGCCACGCTGTAAGTAGAATACCCCGGCACGTTGGCTACTGCCACCCCATGGCGGCGACAGGCGTCAAGGTCGATATTATCCGTGCCGGTGGCGATGATGCCCACCCATTTAAGGTTCGGGCACTGTGCCAGCACCGCCTCGTCAATGCGGCACTTGTTGATGAGCACCAGCTCTGCATCCCCGATGCGGGGTGCAATGTCGGCATAGTCGGTGCGCACATAGCTGGTGGTGTCCGGCACCAGTGCCTTTATCCCGGACCAGTCCAAGTCCCCTTCTTCCATCACATAGCTTTCCAGGATCACTGCCTTCATAATTTCTCATTCCCTCTCTGGTTTACGTTATTCCGTTTCCTTCAGCGGATAAAGCGCCAGCGCAAGACTGCCGCCGTAGGGGCGGCTGTCCAGCGCGGCATAGCCCTTTGCCAGCAGCAGCGCCAGCTGCACCCTATCTTCCAGCGGCACCCACACCGGCGCGGTGCGGGCGGGCACACAGCCGGTGCGCAGCAAAAAGCAGGGCGCAAGGCTTTCCAGTGGGCGCAGCGCCCGCAGCCCAAAGCCCTGCCGAAAATACAGCGGCAACAGTGCCGCCGCGGTTTCGGTGCACTCCACTACCGCCCATGCCGTGCCCTTGCGGCGCAGCCGGTCTGCCCGGGCTGCGGTAATTTCCACCAGCCGGGCGGGCAGCTCCTCGCCGGTGCTCACCGGCGGGGTGAGCAGACAGCCGCCTTCCAGCTGCCGACGCCCCAGCCAGCTGCGCAATGCCGCTGCTGCGGCGGTATCGGCGGTAAGGGGCAGCACCAGCAGCGCCGCCCCAGCTGTGCCCCACGCCTCGCCTACGGTCAGCATCCGCAACACCTCGGAGCAGGGACGGTAAAACCCCGCCCCGCCGCAGCGCACCAATGTAAAAAATTCTTCGGCGGAAAGCCGCCGTACCTGCCGCTGACGCGGCGGGTCGCATACCTGGATCATTTGCAGTTCCTCCGTTCTGATGTTCTTTCCATCAGCATACGGAAAACCGCGTGCGAACCGGCGCGAAACAGCGCGCCTTACCGCGCAAAAATCAGTCCAGCGAAACGTCCTCGCTCAGCACCTGCCCGATGGGCTTTGCGATGCACAGGTCGGCAGAGGCATCCGCCCCGGTGGGCTGCATATTGATGACCACCAAGTTGTCACCCCGGAAGTAGCGGATGAGCCCGGCGGCAGGGTACACCACCAGACTGGTACCGCCGATGATAAGGGTATCGGCATGGCGGATGGCATCCACCGCGCCGGACAGCACCTCCTCGTCCAAGCCCTCCTCGTAAAGCACCACGTCCGGCTTTACGATGCCGCCGCACTCGGTACAGCGGGGCACGCCGGTGCTGTTTGCGATGAAATCCACATCGTAGAACTTGCCGCAGCGGGTGCAGTAGTTGCGCAGGGTGCTGCCGTGCAGCTCGTACACGGTTTTGCTGCCCGCCGCCTGATGCAGACCATCGATGTTCTGGGTTACCACCGCCCGCAGCTTGCCCTGCTGCTCCAGCTTTGCCAGCCGCAGATGGGCGGCATTGGGCTTTGCGCCCTTTACGATCAGTTTGTCGCGGTAAAAACGGTAGAACTCTTCCGGGTTTTCCTCCCAGAAGGTATGGCTGAGGATGGTTTCGGGCGGGTAGTCGTATTTCTGGTGGTACAGCCCGTCCACGCTGCGGAAATCCGGGATGCCGCTCTCCGTAGAAACGCCCGCGCCGCCGAAAAAGACGATGCTGCTGCTTTTTGCAATAATGTCTTCCAGTGCCTTGACCATAGTTGAAACGCCCCTTTCCTCACGGAAGCTTTTGTGTTAAGATAGTACCAGTATAGCACATTCTTGCAGGAAAGGAAGAGGCCGGTTTTGAACGTCTGGTACATCAACAGCATCCTTGGTGCCATCTGTTTAGAGGAGGAGAACGACGCGCTGTGCGGGGTACATTTCTGCCCGGACGGCGCACCGGAGCTGGAGCCGCTGCCCCGCAGGGTGGTGGAGACCCCCCTGTTACAAGAAGCCGAGGAGCAGCTGAACGAATATTTTGCCGGGGTGCGCCGGGAGTTCGACCTGCCGCTGGCGGCAAAAGGCACGCCCTTTCAGCAGGCGGTATGGGCGCAGCTGCGCAAGATTCCCTACGGGGAGGTGCGCACCTACGGACAACTGGCGGCGGCGCTGGGCAAACCCAAGGCCAGCCGCGCCGTAGGCAGCGCCTGCCACCGCAACCCGCTGTGCATCGTGGTGCCCTGCCACCGGGTCATCGGGGCAGACGGCAGCCTGACCGGCTACGCCGAAGGGCTGGATATCAAGGAATATCTGCTGGAATTGGAGCGATTTTAAGCAATTTATTATAGGATAACAGCACGCCTGCGGGCGTTCTGTTACCCCATTTTCAAACCTATAAAAATCGAAAAGGCTGCTGCGCATCGTTTGCACAGCAGCCTTTGGTGTTTTATGCAGTTTTAAAAGCCCGTGGGCGGGACGTAATAGCTTGGGATCGACCCGCTTCTGGGCGTAGCTGCGGCCTGCTGGCGCAGCGCCGAACGGGTGACCTCTGCCCAGGAATACTGGGTCATATACTCGCCCCGGTAGGAGTTGAACGCCGAGCGGTCTCCCCGCAGGAAGTTATAGTAATCGCAGTCCACCTTGCTGGTATCCAGTGCCAATGTACTGCGGCCGCGTACCAGCAGCCCGTTGACCCCTGCATCCTCCAGCGTGTGGCTGAGGTCAAAAATCAGGTTGCGCAGGTGGCTGTGCAGCGAGGCAGTGTCAGGCTTATCCTCCCACAGGACAGCCAGCATCTCGCCGTTGGTACAGGTGGCACCGTTGCGGTCCACAAGGTAGGCCAGCAGCTCCTTGCTCTTGCTGCGCTTGAAGGAGAGCGGACGCCCGCCCACAAAGATCTCGAAGTTGCCGAAGCACTGGATCTTGATGCCCACAGGCGCCGTTTCCGGCGGGTAGCGCAGGTTTTCCAGCACATTGCGCACATCGGCCTCGTTAGCGGGCTTGAGCAGAAAGCCGCTGACGAAGATCTGCAACGCTTCCAGTGCATACTCCGGGTGCTCGGTGACCACGATGATATTGCAGCGGGGCTGCAATTTCTGGATCATACGGGCAAGGGCAAGGCCGTTCATGCCCGGCATTTCCAAGTTCAAAAAGGCAGCATCCATCGGGCCCTGCCGCATCCACGTCAGGGCATCGTCAGTCGTCATGGCGCTGATATAATCACAGTCCGGTGCCACACGGCACAGGATACGGATCAGCGAATTGATCGCAAGCTGACCGTCATCCACAACCAGTATTTTCATAGCTTCACCCCCTGTCTGCTTACGCAAAACAATTCCCCGCTGTTAGTTTAGCACGCCGCAAACTTTTAGGCAAGTTGTTTTCTGGAAAAATCCAAAAAAGAAACGTTTTCGCCCAGATATTTGTCCATCTTCTCCTATATCTTCAAGACTTTTTTGCGACTTTGGTCGCTTTTTCCGACGAAATACCGGAGCATTGTACGATCAACTGAACTATCAAATTGGCCTTTATTTGTTTTCTCCTCCCGCCGGAAAGCACCGCCTTTCCCTGACAAACAACAGGCCGCCGCACCGGTTTTGTGCAGCGGCCTTATTTCATAATTTACGTTTACCGCGGGTGTCTTAATGGAGATCCAGTTCCGGCGGGACGTCCAACTGGTCTGAGACATATTTCCCGTTCTTTTTGCGCTGACGCACGCACTCGGTAAGCAGATATTCGATCTGCCCGTTCACCGAGCGGAAGTCATCCTCTGCCCAAGCGGCAAGGGCATCGTAGAGTTTGGCGTTCAGGCGCAGGGGCACCTGTTTTTTCGGCTCGGCCATCAGTACAGGCTGCCGCTGTTCACGATGGGCTGGGCATCGCGGTTGCCGCACAGCACCACCAGCAGATTGGATACCATTGCCGCCTTGCGTTCATCGTCCAGTTCCACTACCTTGTTCTCGTTCAGACGATCCAGCGCCATTTCCACCATGCCCACAGCGCCGTCCACGATCATCTTGCGGGCATCAATGATGGCACTGGCCTGCTGGCGCTGCAGCATGACCGCTGCGATCTCCGGTGCGTAGGCCAGATAGGTAATGCGTGCTTCCACCACCTCGATGCCGGCCTCGGCCACGTTCTTCTGGATCTCGTCCCGGATGCGGGCGGCTACCACCTCAGAGGAGCCGCGCAGACTGCCCTCGTCGGCTACGCCGTCGCCGGTGGTATCCACGTTGGGGGCAACATCATAGGGGTACACCCGCACCACGTTGCGCAGGGCGCTGTCACACTGCAAAGAGAGGTATTCCTTGTAGTTGTCCACATTGAACACAGCCTTGGCGGTATCGGTCACGCGCCAGATGACTGCAATGCCGATCTCCACCGGGTTGCCCAGACAATCGTTGATCTTCTGGCGGGAGTTGTTCAGGGTCATCATCTTGAGCGAGATTTTTTTGCTCATGGACTCGACGCTCACCTGAGCATTCTGGCCGTTATTGCCAAACAGCGCAGCCACGCTGTTTTCCTTGCTGTTCACGTCTCCGCTCTGGCTCAGGCGGGTGCCGGCGGCGGGGTTGACGGCGGTACAGAAGGGGTTTACCCAGTAAAAGCCCTGTCCTTTCAGGGTGCCGATGTAATCACCAAACAGGGTGAGCACCAGCGCCTCCTGCGGCTTTAACACCTTAAGACCGCAGAACAGGAAGATGCCTGCGATCCAATAGGCAATGGACAAAATCAGCAGCGGCACGCCCAGAAGCATCCGGTCCGCATTCAGCAGGGTGATACTGTAAATGAACAGGGCAATAGACACCACATAGCCCAGCAAGGTGAGTAGCAGCATGGCCATACCGTTTTTGCGGGTATTCAAAATTTTTTCTTCCATAACAAGTCCCTCCTTATCAGGGTCGGAAGTGTTTCTTTCTGATATCAAAATAATATCACTTTGCAGAAGAACTGTCAAGTACTTCCAACAAAAAATCCCCGCCTGCCCGGACACTGCGGGCAAAGCGGGGTAAAGGTTATGGGTGCGCCGGACGGACAGAGTTTCAGGCGTCTGCCTGCTCTTCTCCCCCAATCAGCACCACGGCAACATCATTGACATTGGTACCGGTAGCGCCTGTGATAATAAGCCCATTCACTGCCTGCAAGGAGTGGTAGGCATCGTTGTTTTGCAGGGTGTCGAACACCTTCCAGTCCGCCGCAGCCAGTGCCGCGGCGGTGTCGCCGTCCGCATAGCCGCCGGCGGCATCGGTGGGGCCATCGGTGCCGTCACTGCCCACCGAGAACACCGCCGCGTTTTGTCCGTCCAGTGCCGGGGCTGCCGCCAGAGCAAGCTCCTGATTGCGCCCGCCCAGCCCCTTGCCGGTCAGGTGCACCACCGTTTCGCCGCCCGCGATAAAGGCCAGCTTTTTCCCCTGCCCCGCATGGCTGCGGGCGATGGCACCCAGAAAGCTGCCTGCCTCCCGCGCCTCGCAGCAGAGCCGGTCGGTGAGGAGGATGGGCGCATAGCCCAGCTTCCGGCAGGCTTCGGCGGCGGCAGCGCACAGCTCCCGGACGCTGCCGGTGATATGGGTGGTCACGTTGTCAAGGGCTTTCGGTGTTTCCTGCGCCAGCAGCGCCTTTGCCTGTTCCGACAGGTTCAGGTGGTATTTCTCCGCAATGGCAAGCGCTTGTGCACAGGTGGAGCCATCCGGCACCGCCGGGCCGCTGGCGATCATATCCAGCGGGTCGCCCAGAATATCGCTGAGCACAATACTGAACACCCTTGCGGGCGCACAGGCCTGTGCGAACCGCCCGCCCTTGACTGCGGACAGCCGCTTGCGGATGGTGTTCATCTCCACGATGTCCGCTCCGCTGGCAAGGAGCTGGTTGGTGATGTCCTGCAATTCCCCGCCGGAGACAAGCGGCTTCTCAAACAGGGCGCTGCCGCCGCCGGAAAGCAGAAACAGCACCGTGTCCTCTGCGGTCAGCCCCTGCACCAGCGCTAAAGCTTTTTCGGTGGCTGCAAAGCCGTTGGCATCCGGCACGGGATGGCCCGCCTCGTAGCAGTCTACGTCGGGAATCTCGCCCTTCACATGGCCGTACTTGGTCACCACAACGCCGCCGTCCACGTGCCCCAATGCCTGCACGGCGGCGTGCGCCATCTGCCATGCGGCCTTGCCCGCCGCCACCAGCAGTACCCTGCCGCTTCCGGGCTGAAAGTTTTCCAGCGCGCGGCACACGGCCTTATCTGGCAGCACCGCCTGAATGCTGGAATGGATGATTTCATCCGCATCCCGCCGCAATGTGGTATTCATACTATGACCCTCCTTACAGGATTCGCCTGAACTCTGCGGCAAATTCCATCAGCAGCCGCAAGGTTCGGTTATTTTTTGATAAATGCAAGTCTGTTTTCCGCAGAAAACAAATAATCCGAACCCATCTCCTATTGGAAACAAGTTCGGATTATTTTCGTTTGGTCCGAGTGGCGAGAATCGAACTCACGGCCTCTTGAACCCCATTGTGCTCCACTCGTGGACATGTTGGTCAAAACGGCACACAATATACGCTATATCACTAATTTCAGAATCCGTTTTTTCATTCTATTTCGTTTGATGTCAAGACGTTTCATTCCTTTTGTGGTCAAATTGTGGTCAAACGACCCCGACAAATGACTTTTCTCCCCCGGCTAAGTTACATCGCGCAATTTCGATTTTCATCAATCGAAGTTGCGCTTTTTGTTTGCACGAATTATCTATAAGGAGGATTTGTCAACCATGTCAATGAACCATCGTTGTTTTTTCATCCTTGACAGAATTGTATGACCCTTGACTACTTTTACGGACAGGCCGGAGAACTTTTTTCGTTCTTCCGCATTCCAAAGGCTCTTTTTCAGGAGCAGCGGTTTCAAAATCTGTCAACCGATGCCAAAACTCTGTACGGCATCCTGCTTGACCGTATGAGCCTTTCTGTTAAAAATGAATGGTTTGACAAAAAAGGTCGAGTGTTCATCATCTTCACGATTGAGGATGTCAAGAGGACTTTGTGTTGCGCAGACAACAAAGCGATGAAGCTGTTCCGGGAACTTGAAAAATTTGGTTTGGTTGAACGAAAACGCAGAGGATTGGGCAAGCCAAGTTTGGTATATGTGAAAAACTTTTCGTCAGACCTTTCAAATGAGCGTGTCCAGAATCGTGAAAATCACGAATCTGGGGCTTTCAAAAAAGAATGTCAAGACCCACCCAAATCACGATGTAATAAGAATAAAAAGAATAAGACAGAGCGGAATAATACGAATCCTATCCTTTCCGATGAATCGAAGATGATGAAGAATCGTGAACTACTCGAAGAATATTTTTCACATTCTTTGGAGATAGACCTTCTTCTCCGGCTTTACCCGGATGATGAAGATACAATCTATCAGATCGTGAATTTGCTGGTGGATACCTGTGACAGCAAGCGCAAGCTCATAAGAATTGCTGGCGATGATAAGCCCGCCGAAGTAGTGTGCAGCAGGCTGAAAAAACTGAATGCAGACCACATTCGGTTTGTTTTGAACTGCCTTGCAGAAAACACTTCACCGATACGGAACATGAAGCAGTATCTTCTGGCCGCGCTGTTCAACGCCCCAACCACAATGCAGCTCTACTATCAGAACAAAGTCAACCACGATTTAGCAGCTCGGAGGTGATGAAAATTTCCAAAAAGGCAACAACAATAGCCGTTATCAACCAGAAAGGTGGCACAGGCAAAACCACCACCTGTGAAAATTTGGGCGTAGGACTTGCAATGGAGGGCAAGAAAGTTCTACTTGTGGACGCTGACCCACAGGGTTCGCTCACTGTCAGTATGGGCTGGCAAGACCCGGATACCCTGCCCATCACACTCTCCGCTCTAATGCAGAAAGCCATGAACGACCAGTGTATCCCACCCGGCAAAGGGATTCTGCACCATGCGGAGGGCGTTGACCTTATCCCGGCCAACATCGAACTGGCCGGGCTGGAAGTGGCTTTGGTGAATACCATGAGCCGGGAAAAAGTGATGAAACAGGTGTTGGAAAACGCAAAACGCGAGTACGACTATATCCTGATCGACTGTACCCCCTCTCTCGGTATGCTGACAGTCAATGCACTGGCGGCGGCAGATTCCGCTCTGATTCCGGTGCAAGCGCAGTATCTTTCTGCGAAAGGTTTGGAGCAACTGCTTCAAACTGTGCAGAAAGTAAGGCGGCAGATAAATCCAAAGCTGAAAATTGAGGGCATCCTGCTCACCATGACGGACAGCCGCACAATCTATGGGCAGCAGATCAGCAATCTGATTCGGCAAGCCTACGGAAAGCATCTGAAGGTGTTCGACCAGACCATTCCTCGCTCTGTCCGTGCCGCCGAAACCAGCACGACCGGAAAAAGTATCTTCCAGTATGACCCCAAAGGCAAAGTAGCAGAAGCCTATCATTCCATCGCAAAGGGGGTGTTGGCCGATGCCGAAAAACGGATTAAACGTCAGTCTGAACAGCTACGATGATATTTTTTCCACCGAAGAAGCCCGGCAGGAAGAACAGCGCGAACAGGTGCAGCAAATTTCCATCGAGGAACTGCATCCGTTCAAAGACCATCCTTTTAAGGTTCTGGACGATGAAGCTATGCAGCATACAGTGGAAAGCATAAAGCTGTTGGGTGTCACAAATCCCCTGATTGCCCGTCCACGCCCGGAAGGTGGCTATGAAATTATTTCCGGCCATCGCCGCCAGCACGCTGCACAGCTTGCCGGATTGAAAGCCCTGCCTGTCATTGTCCGTCAAATGGATGATGATGCCGCCGTCCTGCTCATGGTCGATTCCAACCTTCAGCGCGAACAGATTTTGCCGAGTGAGCGGGCATTTGCCTACAAGATGAAGCTAGATGCACTAAAAAGACAAGGTGCTAGGTCAGATTTAACTTCTACGCAAGTTGCGCAGAAGTTATCTGTTGAAAAAGTCGGTGAAGATGCTGGTGTAAGTAAAGACACAATTCGCCGCTTTATCCGCTTAACCAACCTTATCCCGGAACTTCTGGACATGGTAGACGAAAAGAAAATCTCATTTAACCCTGCGGTGGAACTCTCTTATCTTGATGAAAACCAGCAGCGAGATTTTCTTGAAGCTATGTCCGACACACAGAACGCTCCATCACTATCACAGGCGCAACGGCTCAAAAAGCTGGCTCAGGAAGGTCATTTCTCGTATGACGTTGCCTTTGCCGTGATGGGAGAGCCGAAAAAGGACGAATTGGACAAGGTGGTTATCAAAAACGATACTCTGCGGAAATACTTTCCCGAAAGCTCTACTCCGAGAGAAATGGAAGAAAAAATCATCGGACTTTTGGAGGAGAGTAAAGCAGAAAAAATTGTATTCAGAAGTGATGCCCTAAAAAAATATTTTCCGAGCAGCTATTCGTCAAAGCAAATCGAAGATTCCATCATTAAGCTGCTGGATCAGCGTTTGAAGAAGCGCAAACATGAAGCCGAACGCTGAACGTCGTTTGAAATGTAAGACCCGATGGGGTCTTTTTCTTTTGCAAAAATGGAGGAAAAACGCCTATGAACAATACCGCTTCTCGTATTATCCGTTTCGAGGAAATTACTATTGATATGCGCATCTGCACCATTCTGGCAGGTGGCAAGAAGCCCGGTGAAGTCTACTTTGCAGCCATTGCGCCGGATATGGAACTGACGGTTATCACGCTGGATGAAGTTCCTGACATTCTGCCCTGCTTCGATGAAAGCGATGTCAGCATCAATCTCCCTGACACCTCGCTGCTGCTCACCTACAATCCGGCACAGGTGTTAAAGCTGGCGGGCAAACGTTACCTGACTGGCCCGGTCATTCTGGTGCGCACCAACATGGACAGCGATTTTATTTCGCTCACCATCGACGATGTGTACCGTTTCCAGAAGTTTCTGGCAAGCCACAGCGTCACGCTCATGGCAGACAATCACAAGCTGCCCTGCATCTGTATGGATTGAGGCGCGCCTATGCTTAATTTTTTCATCGGTTTCGCATTTTTTGAGTTCGGCGCACTCTGCGGCTTTTTCGTGGCTGCGCTAATGCAGGCGGCAAGGGATGGTGATGAATGTGCAGGAAGAAGTCGAGCAGAAAACATTCAATATTGTGGTGTCCACCACGAAGCTGACCGCCCGGACGGTTCTGAACGCTGGACGGACAGCACTCCAGCAGTATCAGTCAAAATTACTGGCCGATAAATCCAGCGGCAAGCAGAGTGTCCGAATGCTCCTGCGGCAAAATCGCGGCGTGTCCAGCGTAGAAATCAACAAAACGGGTATCCGCAATTTTGAGCGGTACGCCAAAAAGTACGGCATCGACTATGCCATCCGCAAGGACAGTTCCGAAGTGCCGCCCCGGTATCTGGTCTTTTTCAAAGCCCCGGATGTGGAAGCGTTCAATGCCGCTTTCAAAGAATATTCGGCATCCCTGCTGAGCAAAACCATGCGTCCCTCTGTGCTGGAAAAGCTGCACGAACTGGTGCAGGCCGCAGCAGAACTTCCCGGCAAGGTGCGCCGCAAGGAACAGGAGCGTGGACTGTGACCACGAAAAAGCTGACAAAACTGCTTGCGCTGTATCTGCCGTATATCCTGCTGGGACTGGTGGCAACGAACCTTGGTGAAGTATGGCGGCTTGCCGAGGGAAAAGAGTTGGGCGATAAAATCATGGCGATGATGGGAACTTTCCCGGTGGCATTTGCGAACCCTCTGCCCAGTCTGCATCCGCTGGATTTGCTTATTGGCTTTTCCTGCGGCGCAGGACTACGGCTTGCCGTATATTTGCGGAGCAAAAATGCAAAGAAGTACAGGCACGGCATGGAGTACGGCTCTGCCCGATGGGGCAATGCCAAGGACATTGAACCGTTCATGTCTCCCAAGTTTGCCGACAACATCATTTTAACCAAAACAGAACGGTTGATGATGAGCAATTGTCCACCCGACCCCAAGAATGCCCGAAACAAAAACGTGCTGGTGGTCGGCGGCTCCGGCAGCGGTAAGACGCGCTTCTGGCTAAAACCAAACCTTTTACAGTGCCACTCCTCCTATGTCGTAACTGATCCGAAAGGTACAATCGTGCTTGAATGTGGGCAGGCCATGCTGAAAAACGGCTATAAGGTGAAAATCCTGAACACCATCAACTTCAAGAAGTCGATGCACTACAATCCGTTCAGCTACGTCCACAGCGAAAAGGATATTCTCAAGTTGGTCACGACCCTTATGACCAACACGAAAGGTGAAGGCAGCGGCGGCGATCCATTCTGGGAGAAAAGCGAACGACTTTTGCTCACTGCGCTTATCGCATATCTGCATTATGAAGCTCCTGTCGAAGAACAAAACTTTGCGACCTTGCTCGAAATGCTGAACACCATGCAAGTGTTGGAGGACGATGAAGAATACCAAAACCCGGTTGACCTGCTCTTTGAGGATTTAGGCAAGAAAAAGCCCAATTCCTTTGCCGTGCGCCAGTACAAGCTCTATAAATTAGCTGCTGGTAAGACAGCAAAGAGCATCCTCATTTCCTGCGGCGCACGGCTCGCACCTTTTGATATTCAAGAACTGCGCGATTTAACGATGTATGACGAACTGCAACTGGACACACTGGGCGACAAGAAAACGGTTCTGTTTCTCATCATGTCGGACACGGACAGCACTTTTAACTTCCTCATTAGCATGGTCTACACCCAGCTTTTTAACCTCTTGTGCGACAAAGCGGACGATGTGTACGGCGGCAAGCTGCCTATTCATGTGCGCTGTCTGATTGACGAGTGCGCCAACATCGGACAGATTCCCAATCTGGAAAAACTGGTGGCGACCATCCGCAGCCGTGAGATTTCGGCTTGCCTTGTTTTACAGGCAAAAAGCCAGCTAAAGGCTATCTACAAGGACAATGCCGATACCATCATCGGCAATATGGACAGTCAGATTTTCCTCGGCGGTTCGGAACCCGGTACGTTGAAAGACCTGTCTGAAATGCTGGGCAAAGAAACGATTGATGCGTTCAACACATCGGACACGCGCGGAAACTCACCATCTTACGGCACAAATTACTCCAAATTGGGTCACGAATTATTAAGTCGAGATGAGATTGCTGTGCTGGATGGTGGCAAGTGCATTTTGCAGCTGCGCGGTGTGCGGCCTTTTCTTTCGGACAAGTACGACCTGACCCAGCATCCGAACTACAAGCTGACCTCTGATTACAACCCCAAGAACACGTTTGATATTGAAAAATATCTGAACCGAAAAACAAAAATCCACCCCGGTGATGAGTTCATCGTGGTGGACGCTGATTCACTTCCGCCTATCTGATTGGGTAGGTGGCTATTTTTACCATCGGTCTGACAGGTACACCAGAAAATCAACTCTGCTGCGGCTATGTGTCATAAAATGATGGGATTTCAGGTGTGTACAAATGACCAAAAACGCTTTATAATAAAGGAGAAAAGACTATGGAATTCTTCAACAGTGCTATCGAAGTTCTTCAGACTCTGGTTGTCGCTCTGGGTGCTGGCCTCGGCGTTTGGGGTGCGATCAATCTGCTGGAAGGCTACGGTAACGACAATCCGGGCAGCAAGAGTCAGGGTATGAAGCAACTGATGGCTGGCGGTGGCGTTGCTCTGATCGGCATCACTCTGATCCCCCTGCTGAGCGGTCTGTTCGGTTAAGAACAGCGGGCGGCGGTTGCCGCCCGGTACATATTATAATAAGAAGCACCATAGTCACCATCTTATCTATAGAAGGTGAAGCAGATGCGCGAGATTTTACTGTATCACGGTAGCAAAGAGGAAGTTGTCTATCCTGAAATCCGTATCACACGGTATACAAAAGACTTTTCATGGGGATTCTATTGCACGAACAATTATCAGCAAGCCTACCGCTGGGCAGACCGCCGCTCCGCATATGGTATTGTGAACATTTACCGCTATGTAGAGAATCCTGAGCTGAAGATTCTGCGCTTCCCGGAAATGTCGGATGAATGGCTGGATTTTATTGCAAAATGTCGTGCAGGCGAAACCCATCCCTACGATATTGTAGAGGGGCCAATGTCTGACGATACGATTTGGGATTACGTCAACGGCTTTACTTCTGGTCAAATCAGCCGCGAAGCATTTTGGGCATTGGCAAAATTCAAACACCCGACACATCAGATCAGTTTTCATACAGCCAATGCTCTACGCTGTTTAACATTCGAGAGGAGTGAACACATCCATGACGGAAAAACAGATGAATGATATTTTTTATGTATGCAGCCTGATCGAATACATTGCCCGCAAAACAAAGAACCATCGGCAGGATGTGATTCGTTGCTTTTCCAAAAAGGACATTGAGCGTCAAATTTATGATGCCGAGGTAAACCACTGCCTTTCCTTTGAACAGGTTTCGGAAGAACTGATTGATTGGTTTAACATCCCGGACGGTAATTTTGATACCGTAGCCGAGTGCCGCTACGAAGTTCCTTCCGCAACTTCCATCGGGATGCTGTATCAGGGATTGGTGCTGTCCACCATGAAGAACGATGATGCAGCACAGGCGATCATTGATGTTTTCTCTTCGTTCATCACAGATGAGATTTCCGACTTCAATTCCAATGTCTATTATACCAACCCCGATTATCTGCGCTGCTCCTATCTGGAGGGCAAGATGCTTGCTTAACTGAATTATTTTTCTATGCCGATTGCCAAAAGCAGTCGGCTTTTTTGTTTCCATAGCACGATTTTTCACCACGCCAACCTGCTGCGGTTTGCAGTTTTTTGAACAGTGTCTGCCAAAATCGTGCTTTTGTTTTATCCACCCATCAACGAAAGGCGGTGCTATTATGCAGCTTCTGACCCACATTATTTTTGTTCTGAACCTTCTCAAGACCCTTATCAATCACTTCACCTAAAGGACGGTGACTGCTGAATGGAAACCGTTCTCAAAGCCATAGCCGACTGGATAAAGGGCATCCTAACGGCGGGCATCATGTCAAATTTGTCCGGGCTGTTTGATGCCGTAAATGAACAGGTCGGTGACATTGCACAGCAGGTCGGCACACGCCCATCGGCCTTTGAACCGCGTGTTTTTGCGATGATCGAATCGCTTTCCCGGAATGTGGTTCTGCCTATCGCGGGCATCATCCTGACCTTTATCGCCTGTTACGAGCTGATCGAGATGATAACCCAGCACAATAACATGGCGCAGTTCGAGCCTGCGCTCATTATGCGCTGGATCTTCAAAACAGCAGTGTCGGTTTGGTTCATCTCCAACACATTCGATATTGTGATGGCGGTGTTCGACCTGACGCAGAAAGTCGTGTCCGATTCCAGCGGCATCATTGCAGGAAATACCCGTGTCAACGAGATTGGCCTGTCCATGCTGGAAGCCAGTCTGATGCAAATGGATGTCGGCCCGCTGTTCGGGCTTTTCCTGCAATCGTTCTTCATTGGCATCACCATGAGGATACTTTCAATCGTCATTTTTGTTATCGTGTATGGGCGCATAATCGAGATCTACTGCATGGTGAGCCTTGCGCCGATTCCCATGGCCACATGGGGAAACCATGAACAATCGCACATGGGACAGAACTATCTGAAATGCCTGTTCGCGCTGGGATTTCAGGGATTCCTGATTTTGATTTGTGTTGCCATCTATGCCGTGCTGATACAGAACGTGGCGATTTCCGGCGATGCCATCGGCTCCATCTGGAGCATTGTCGGCTATACCGTCCTGCTCTGCTTCAGCTTGTTCAAAACCAGCTCGGTCACAAAAAGTGTGCTGGGCGCACATTAAAAGGGGGTGTGAATTTTGGCCGCATATATTTCCGTTCCCCGCGACTTGACCAAGGTGAAGTCAAAAGTAGCTTTCAACCTGACAAAGCGACAGCTCATCTGCTTCGGAACGGCGGCACTGATTGGAGTGCCGCTGTTTTTCGTTCTCCGGGATTCTGGTGGCAATACTGCCGCCACCCTCGGCATGATGGCTGTTATGCTCCCGGCGTTCTTTCTCGGTATGTACGAGAAAAACGGACAGCCTTTGGAAAAGGTGCTGTCGCACTATGTTCAGGCGCGATTTCTGCGTCCGAAGATTCGACCGTATCAGACCAACAACTACTATGCACTGCTCATGAAAGGAGGCGTGACCCATGCCGTTTTGGAAAAAGACCGATAAGGGCGGCAAGAAAAAGCCGCCGAAGCCCGCTGTTCCCCGGACAGCGCAGCAGTCCATCCCCATGCAGCGGATGTTCGAGGATGGCACCTGCCGGGTGAAACCGAACTACTACACCCGTACCATCCAGTATCAGGACATCAATTACCAGCTTGCCCAGCAGGAGGACAAGACTGCGATTTTCGAGGAATGGTGCAGTTTTCTGAACTTCTTCGATTCCAGCATCAAGTTTGAACTGTCCTTTGTGAACATGGCAACGGACAGCACAGAGTTTGAGAAGAGCATCCGCATCCCTTACCAGCGGGATGGCTTTGATGATGTTCGCGCCGAGTATTCTCAAATGCTGCGCCAGCAGCTTGCCAAGGGCAATAATGGTCTGACCAAGACCAAATTTATCACCTTTGGCGTTGAGGGTGAGAGTATGCGGCAGGTCAAGGCACGGCTCGACCACATCCAGAACGACCTTTTGAACAACTTTCACAGGCTGGGTGTGCAGGCCAAGCCGCTGAACGGTGCCGAGCGGCTCAAACTCATGCACGATATGTTCAACATGGACGGTTCCAGCAAATTTCATTTTGACTGGAAAGACCTTGTGAAAAGCGGCCTTTCCGTCAAAGATGCCATTGCACCCACGGTTTTTGCGTTTAAGAACAGCCGCACTTTCCAAATGGGTGGCATCTACTGCGCCGCCAGCTTCCTGAGTATCACGGCCTCTGACATCAGCGACCAACTTCTGAAAGATTTTCTGGACATGGATTCCAGCCAGATTGTCACCATGCACATCCAGTCGGTAGACCAGAACCGTGCCATTAAAACAGTCAAGCGCACGATCACCGAACTTGACCGCAGCACCATTGAGGAACAGAAAAAGGCCATCCGTTCCGGGTATGATATTGACATTCTTCCGTCAGATTTGAAAACTTACGGCAGGGATGCCAAAGCCTTGTTAAAGGAATTGCAGTCGCAGAACGAGCGAATGTTTTTGGTGACATTCCTCGTTCTGAACACCGGGCGCACGGAGCAGGAACTGGAAAACAACATCTTTCAGGCCAGTTCTATTGCGCAAAAGCATAACTGCAATCTGTGCAGACTGGACTACCAGCAGGAGCAGGGTCTTATGTCTTCTCTGCCGCTGGCTAACTGCCAGATCGAGATTCAGCGCGGCCTGACTACCAGCAGCACGGCCATTTTCATTCCGTTCACCACACAGGAGCTTTATCAGTCTAGCAAGGAAAGCCTGTATTACGGCCTGAACGCGCTTTCCAACAACCTCATCATGGTGGACAGAAAAAAGCTAAAAAATCCGAATGGCCTTATCCTCGGCACTCCCGGCTCCGGCAAAAGTTTCTCGGCAAAACGTGAAATCGCCAACGCATTTCTCGTGACAGACGATGATATTATTGTGAACGACCCCGAAGGCGAATACTCCCCGCTGGTGAATCGGCTGAAAGGTCAGGTTATCAAAATCTCGCCCAACAGCACCCAGTTCATCAACCCGATGGACATTAACGCCAACTATTCAGAGGAAGATAACCCGCTGTCCCTGAAAGCAGACTTTATTCTTTCCTTGTGTGAACTGGTGGTCGGCGGCAAGGAAGGTCTGCTCCCGGTGGAAAAGACGGTCATTGACCGTTGTGTCCATTTGATCTACCGCAAATATTTCGCTGATCCCTGCCCGGAGAATATGCCGATCCTTGAGGATTTGTACAATGCCCTGCTCCAGCAGGATGAAAAAGAAGCCCATCATGTTGCCACGGCTCTGGAAATCTACGTCAAGGGCAGTCTGAACCTGTTCAACCACCGCACCAACGTGAACGTCAATAACCGAATTGTCTGCTATGACATCAAGGAACTGGGCAAGCAGATGAAGAAGCTCGGTATGCTCATCGTGCAGGATCAGGTCTGGGGGCGTGTCACTGCCAACCGCAGCAGCGGAAAGTCCACCCGATATTATATGGATGAGATGCACCTCCTCTTAAAAGAAGAACAGACTGCGGCTTATTCCGTGGAGATTTGGAAGCGTTTTCGCAAGTGGGGCGGCATCCCGACTGGATTAACGCAGAATGTCAAAGACCTGCTTTCTTCGCGTGAAGTCGAGAATATTTTTGAAAACTCGGACATGATTATCATGCTCAATCAGGCCGCTGGCGACCGTCAGATTTTGGCAAAGCAGTTGAACATCTCGCCCCATCAGCTTTCCTATGTGACCCACTCCGGCGAGGGCGAAGGGTTGCTGTTCTTCGGCAATGTCATTCTGCCCTTTGTTGACCGTTTCCCGACTGACCTTGAACTCTACCGCATTATGACCACCAAATTGGGTGAAGTGTCGGAGGGTGCGCAGAAATGAGCAATCCAAAGCTGAACTTCAAAGATGATTCTTCTGCAAAGAAAACCCGTTCTCCCCCGAAGAAAGCGAGGGTCGAACAGTCCACGCCCAAAAAGAAAAAACTGAAACTTGATGCAGACAAGGCCGCAGAGAAAGCCCAGCACTTGCGTTTTGGCAAAGCAGAACTGACCCCGGACGAACTGAGCCGTTTGAGCAAGGCGCGGAAACGCGAGATGTTCACTGCTCATGCCGCCCGGTCTGCGGCGCATCGGGAAATCGACCAGTACGAGGGAGATAATGTCGGTGTGCAGGCTCTAAGCGAGGGCGAAAAAACTGCCGGGAATGTCAGGGACATTTCCAAAAGCCGCTATGCCCGGAAGCTGAAAAAGAAAGCCAAGATGCAGGGCAAGAAGAAAACTTGCACCACAAAATCTGCCGCACAGGAAGCAACTGCGGCACAAAATGCAGGTGCATCCGGCACCAGCGAGGGGGCTTCCAACTGGCTCTCCCGATGGAAACAGCGGCAGGAAATCCACAAGAACTACTATGCTGCTGCCCGGTCAGGCGGCACAGCGGCGCAGACTGCTGGCGGCAAAAAGGCTGCATCCAGCAGTGCATCTGCGGCACGGTCTGGCGTAGAGCAAGTGGTGGACAAGGGCAAAAGTGTAGTCAGCACGGCAGTAAACGGCCTTATGACTGCGGCGAAAAGCAACGCGCACGTTCTGGTGATCGTGGGCGTTTTTGTTTTGCTCATTCTTATGGTCATGTCGGGCTTTTCCTCCTGCGGCATCCTCTTTTCGGGCGGCACACAGGTGTCCGGGCAGACCATCTACACCGCCGAGGACAGAGATATTCGCGGTGCAGAGCAGGACTACAAGAAGCTGGAAAAGGAACTGGACAAGAAAATCAAGCGCACTCCGCAAGACCATCCGGGCTACAACGAGTATCAATACCATCTTGACCCCATCGAGCATGACCCATGGCAGCTCACATCTTTCCTGACTACCCTGTATGATGATTACACCCGGTCAGAGGTGCAGGGCAAGCTGAAGGAAATCTTCAAAAAGCAATATAAGCTAACGACATGGGTGGAGGTGCAGATACGGTACAAAACCGTGTGGGTCATCAGTCCGGCTGGAATCCCGGTTCCTACGCAAGTGCCGTATGAATACAAGATTTTTCACACCAAGCTGGAAAACAAAGGTCTGGAGGTCGTTATCCGCGAAGAACTGACCGAAGATCAGTGGAAGCGGTACGAGATTTTTCAGGATACGCTGGGTGGTCGGCCATACCTGTTCAACGGTGGATTGCCGCCCGGTGGCTCAGATGGCTCCGGCACACCCGGCATCGACTATACCGTTCCTGCGGAAGCACTGACTGACAGCGAGTTTGCGGCCATCTACGAGGAAGCAAAGAAATACGTTGGCACACCCTACGTTTGGGGCGGTTCCACCCCGGAAACGGGCTTTGACTGCTCCGGCTACGTCTGCTGGGTCTACAATCAGAACGGCTACGATGTTGGCCGTACCACTGCCAACGGCCTATGGAACAAGTGTCAGCATATTTCCGAAGCAGAAGCGAAACCCGGTGATCTGGTTTTCTTCAAGGGAACGTATGACACCCCCGGCATGAGCCATACCGGGATTTATCTCGGCAACGGCATGATGGTGTCCGCTGGCGACCCCATCAAATACGCAAATATCCACTCGTCCTACTGGGAGAAGCATCTCGCAGGATTTGGACGGCTTTCAAAATGAAATGGAGGGTTTACTATGAGCGAAAAACTGGAAAAACTGCGCGCAATGCTCGAAAAAGAGAAAGATCGGCGCATCAAGCTGAACAACCGCATCGAGATTCTGGAACGGAGGATTCAGGAGGCCGAAGCCGCCGAAGTGAACGAGATGGTGCGCACCGCCAAGGTCACACCGGAGCAGCTGGCTGCACTGTTACGGCAGTCCGCCACTTCCACCCCGAACCCGGCTGCTTTGGCCGCTGTGGGCGCAACTTTCGACAAGGAGGATGATTCGGATGAAGTTTAAGAGATTTGGCGCACTGCTGGTGTCGGCGGTGCTGTGCATCGGCATGGCAGCTCCCGCTTTCGCCTTTGAGGGCGATTCCACCCCGGTGGAACAGCCTGTTCTGCCGGAAATCGTGGAGGAAGATACTGTTACCATCACGGATGAGGAATCCGGCGCACTGACCCCGGAGGGCAATCTGACGCTGGTGGACGACTACTACACCAATTATTCGGACGGTTCCGGCCAGCAGTTCATTACGCTTGTCAGCAAGTCGGGTGCGACTTTTTATCTGGTCATTGACCGAAACAGCAAAGGGGCGCAGACCGTCCACTTTATGAATCTGGTGGACGAAGCAGACCTTTTGGCTCTGATGGAAGAAGATGCTGCCGATGCTTATACCGCTGAAAAAGAAGCTGCGGCAAAAGCTGAACAGGACAAGCTGAAAGCCGAGGAAGAAGCCAAGAAAGCCGCAGAAGAAGCAGAGAAAGCGGCGAACGCACCCAAAGAAAACAAGGTCACAAAGTATGCTGCGGCGTTTCTCGGTGTCATTGCCCTGATCGCACTGGCGGCTGGCGGCGGTTTCTATTTCTTCATCCAGCAGAAGAACAAGAAGCAGGCTGAAAAAGAAGCCATTGACCCGGATGCAGACTATACAGAGGATAAGGGCAGCTTTGAGATTCCCCCGGAGGATGATTCCGATGAAAACACTTCTGAGGAACAGGACGTGACACCCATCTGATTTTAAGGCGGCGTTCTGCCGCCTACATATCGAATCCGAAACAGATTGGAGGGATTGTTTATCGCAAAATTGATCGTGACCGAAAAACCATCCGTTGCCATATCTTACGCCAAAATTTTAGGTGTGCATGGGCGGCAGGATGGCTACCTTGAGGGCAACGGCTATCTTGTAAGTTGGTGTGTCGGGCATCTGGTGGAACTTGCGCCGCCCAGTGCCTACGGGGAGCAGTATGTAAAGTGGAACATTGCAGACTTGCCCATCCTGCCGGAGAAATGGCAGTATCTGGTGTCTGCCAGCACCAAAAAACAGTTTGGCATCCTGAAAAAACTCATGCATCGGGCAGACGTTAATACTGTGGTGAACAGTTGTGACGCAGGACGTGAGGGCGAACTGATCTTCCGGCTGGTGTATGAGCAGGCCGGATGCAAAAAGCCTGTTTCCCGGCTGTGGCTGTCCAGCATGGAGGATTCCGCTGTCCGGGCGGGCTTTGCAAATCTGAAACCGTCAACAGAATATGATGCGCTATATCAGGCTGCACTCTGCCGGGAACGTGCCGATTGGATGGTCGGCATCAACTGTTCCCGGCTTTTTTCCTGCCTGTATGGTCGGCCTTTGGCGGTGGGCAGAGTAATGACCCCGACACTCGCCATGACGGTGGAGCGCGAAGCCGCCATTGCCGCCTTTGTGCCGAAAAAATTCTACACGGTGGCTCTGGAACTGACCAGCGGTTTTGTGGCATCCAGCCGCCGCATTTCTGAAAAAGCGGCAGCTGAAAAGCTGCTTGCGGGGTGCAGAGAGGAGATGGTGTCCACGATCCAGAAAATCACGCGCAAGGAAAAGGCCGAAAATCCGCCGCCGCTTTATGACCTCACCACGCTCCAGCGCGATGCCAACCGCCTGTTGGGATACAGTGCGCAGCAGACGTTGGACTATGTGCAGTCGCTTTATGAAAAACAGCTCACCACCTATCCGCGCACCGATAGCTGCTATATTGCTGACGAGGATGAGGAAATGCTGGAAGAGCTGGCCGAGGAATTGGAAGATTTTCTCGGCTTTGTCAGCGAGGATGCCGACGATGATGTTCCCCGGACGCGGCGCACCGTCAATCGGCAGAAAGTCACCGACCACCACGCTATCCTGCCTACTCGTAGTATGCTGCAAGCCGATTTGGATGCTCTGCCCAAGGGCGAACGGAACATTTTGAAGCTGATTATCGCCAGAACCTTGATGGCAGTCAGCAAACCTTTCCGGTATCTGGAAACTCTGCTCACCACCGAATGTGCAGGCGAAGAATTTACAGCCAAGGGCAAAGAGATTCTGGAAGAAGGCTGGAAAGCGGTGGAGCGCAAGGTTCTGGCCGATATTCTGAACCGCAAAAGGGAGTTCACTGCTCTGCCGCAGGTGGAGGAAAGTGAGTGCGGCATTCTCAATGCAGAACTGAAAGAGGGACAAACGTCCCCTCCGAAGCATTTTACCGAAGATACGCTCCTGCACTCGATGGAAACTGCCAGTGCGGACAGTATGCCGGAAGGCGTGGAGCGTCAGGGCATCGGCACTCCGGCCACTCGTGCCGCCACCATCGAAAAGCTGGTACAGAAAGGCTTTCTGGAGCGCAAGGGCGACAAGAAAACAAAGGTGCTGCTGCCCACCGACAAAGGCAAAGCCCTTATCACGGTGATGCCCGAAGAAATCCAGTCCGCTGATATGACCGCCGACTGGGAAACAAAACTGCTGCGCGTAGAGCGCGGCGAAATGGAGCCGGAAACATTTATGACTGAAATCAACGATATGATCTCCTCGCTGGTAAACACCACCGAGGCCGTGAAAGGAGCGAGTGCGCTTATGAAAAACAAAGTGATTGGTGTCTGCCCGAACTGTGGCAATTCCGTTGTGGAGCGTGAAAAGGGGTATTTCTGTGAGAACCGCGAGTGCCGTTTCGTGCTGTGGAAAGATAACGCTTTCTTTAAGCGGCTGGGCAAGCGGATGGACGCTCATGTAGCGGACAGGCTGCTGCGGGATGGCCGAGTGCGCCTGAAAGACTGTAAGAGTTCCAAGGGCAAGACCTACAATGCTACTGTCCTGCTGTCCACCGAAGCCGATGGCCGCAGCAAGTTTTCGCTGGAATTTGAGGGTGGCCGCTGATGGAGCAGAAGAAGGAAGCAATCTACCTCATCAATGATGAACGCTATCTGCACCTCCGGGAGAACGGCGCAGGTGTCGGCTTTGCTACCTATAATAAGGTGACGGGCGAACCTCTGGAAAGCGGGCAGATCTCCGAAAAAAATCTGCCGCCGGATGGCAGGAACATGATGTCTGCTGCCCGGAACTGGTATCTGTTTGAACTTTCGGACGATGACCGTAAGGCCATCCAACTTGAAAGCGTAAAAATCCTTGAAACCATCCCGCAGGCTGGCATCGGCAGGCGGCGTATCTGGGAACCCGAAACGATACCGCCCGATATTCGGCTCATCAACAGCTATTACGACGATCTTCACCGCGTTCCTGATGGTGGTGTGATTCAGGTGGACTACCCGGATGGCCGTAGTTTTACGTCACGGCTGGAATATCTGGACGATTACCATTTTGACATGGGTGGTCTGGGCAATGTGTTCCACATCTGCCAGTTTGCTGAGGTGATGGAACGCAATGGAGCCGACTATTACCCAGAGATTCAGACACAGGATGAACAGGGCGCATGGGAATTGGGCGGCAAGGGTTATCTTGCCATCCAATCTACCGATGAGGGCTGGAACTACACCATTTACCACAGCGACTTCTCCGTGATGGATGGCGGTCAGGTCGATGCCCCGGAACTGACGATTCAGGAAGTCCGGGAGCAGATTCTGGAAGCGCACCACATGGAAAAAGGTCGGCGGCTGTTGCAGGATTATGATTTTGTGATGGACAGAGCCGCAGAAGCTGAAAAATTGGGGCTGAACCAGCGGCACTCTACGCTGGAAAAGCTGGCTGCTCTTGCTGGCACAAAAGAAAAATGCGATGCCCCGGAGTGCAGCCCTATCGGGTGCAGGAAAGCGAGGGATGCTCATGAACTTTAATGGTGAAGAACTGATGCTGATGATCCTCTACAATCCCGGCACCCGGCTGGGGCTGATGCAGGAGCTGCGGCTCATGCAGTGCTACCTGATGCCCGATGAAACCGCCCTGCGAGAATTGTCCGAGCAGGTCATTGAAAAGCTGAAACTTATGACCGATGCTGAATTTGCCGAGTTGGAATTTCCGCTCGACTAAATTTTTGCCGCCGCTTGGCGGCATACATATCCTCTTTTGTAATGGCAAACAATATGGTATAATTCAAATGATATAGCTATTTCATAGCCAATCTATATGGAGGATACTATGACTGACGAAGAACGCGAATCCAAACAAGGCTCTATTGATATCAGAAAATTGCCTGGATATGAAGTCAATATTCGTTTGACTTCATTCATAGATGCCATTTTAGTGTGTAATGCCAATGCCGTAAGTTTCCGAAAATGGCACGATAAGATAAACACCCCTGCTCTTGTGGTGATGCTTAAGGAACCAGCAAATTATTCCCTACGCCATGAAACCAATCTCGAACTTCAGCGACAATTTTCAAATTTCTTGATGTCAGCATTTGCAGTAAGAGATCACTGGTATGCACTCAGAAATGAATATTACATCGGCACAGCAGTGAATGAAAAAATAAACGCGTTCACAAGTGAAACGTTTGGAAAAAATGAGTTGGCATCTTTTATGCACGATTTCAGAAATTATATTACCCATAAAGGCTATCCACTAGTCAGTCAAACATTTTCTGAAAAAGATCATCGCCTTATTAACGATGTCCGTTTTGAAAAAGAGCAATTATTAGAGTACAAAAAGTGGTCTACACTTTCAAAACAATATATAAACCGTATCGAGAATAGCATTAGCCTTATTAGTTGTGTTTCGGAATATTCGGAAATTCTCAGGCTCTATTATTATACTCTCGTTAAAATGCTCGAAGAGTGGCATAAAGAAGATCTTTCATTACTCAAACACTATAAAGATTCATACGGCTTAAAAATCAACATCGTTCAAACAAAACTCCCTCAATAAAATATATTCGTATGCGAGTGGTATCGACCACTCGTTTTTTATTTTTACAAAAAATGAAAGGAGGAACGCAATGCCAAATAAAACGCAAGAATACCTCAACCTTGCCCAGCAAACAGCAAAGGAACTGACCCGGTATTGGGAAAACTGGACGGACTACCTGACCACTGCATCCCGGCTGTACAAGTACAGCTATGCAGACCAGCTTATGATCTACGCCCAGCGACCCGATGCCACCGCCTGCGCCAGTTTCGACCTTTGGAATGACCGCATGAACCGCTATATCCGGCGTGGCTCCAAGGGCATCGCTCTGTTAGACCAGTCCAGCAGTGTTCCGCGTCTGCACTACGTTTTCGATGTGAGCGATACCGGGGTGCGCCGTAATTCCCGTGACCCGGATATGTGGCAGCTCGGCCCCGATCTGGTTCAGCCTGTTTCGGAAATGCTTGCCAGAGAGTACGGTGTTCAGCAGGAAAATCTCGGCCAGCAAATCGCGGACATCTGCGGCAGGCTGGTGGATTCCTATTGGGATAACAACAGCGGTGACATTCTCGACATCGTTGACGGCTCTCTCCTGATGGGGTATGATGAAGCCGGACAGGAGTTCCAGTTCAAATCTGCCGCCGCAATCAGCATCACCTATGCTGTTCTCGAACGCTGCGGCTTTGAGCCGGAAGGTCATTTTGACCGGGACGATTTTCAGGCGATCTTCTCCTTTTCCACTCCTGCCGCTGTGTATGCACTGGGCACCGCAGTCAGCGAGTGCAGCCGTGAGCTGCTGCGCAGCATCGAAAGAACTGTAAAGACGACCATTCGCCGTCGTAACGTAGAAAGGAGCCAATATGAATATGAACAGCAGGAACGTGACCTACTCGAAAGTCGGAGATTATCTGCTTCCGAACCTGACCCTGCCCCAGCAGGAGAAAGCATTGGGCAAGTACGGGCGACTGCGCCGGACTTACCTGATGAAGCATCGCCCGGTACTGTACAACTCGATGCTCCTGTCGGGAACTCTGCATCCGCACCTGTTGGAAGTGGAGCAGAGCGCGGAGAGCCGGATACAGCAGACCATGCAGAAACTGCTGGAGCAGAATCCGGCTCCGAACAAAGAGCAGCATCAGATGGAGTGGGTGCAGCACATGAACAGCCTGAACGCACAGGCCGAGGAACTAGTGATGAACGAGCTGATTTACAGCTAAGTTTCTTCGACACCCACATTCCTACCGAAGCGAAACAAATTGAATCCATCGACCAAGCGGAGAGCGAAAAATCGCCCTCCGCTTTCTCTTTGTCACAGGCCGACATTGAAAATGCTCTGCGGAGAGGCTCCAACTTTGAAAACAGCAAACTTCGGATATGGAAAATTTATCAGCTCCAGCCTGACCGAAACCTCCGGGCAAAAGCTCTTGCCAAAGAATATGCTCCAAACGGACCCGGTGGCTCCTCGCACACCTATCTGGATGGAAGTCGCGGCTGGCTTGACCATGACAGCAAGGGCTTGACGTTTGAACACTATCCAGACCACCAGAAAATTCTTCTTCGCTGGAATCAGGTCGAAAAGTATATCGACCTGATGATTCAGTCTGACCGCTATCTGTCCGACAAAGAAAAAAGAATCATCGACTTTCCCCTTGAACTGAACGACACCAGTGCTGCCGAATACACTGCATTAACAGAGCAGTACCCGGACACTCTCATTGGTTTTGAAGCTGGCGGCAATTTTATGTTCTATGGCGAAGATGCCGCCAAGGTCGCAAAAATCATCAACAGTGCTTTGTTCATGAGAAACACTGCACTGGGCGAAGTTCAAATCACGGGCTTTCTCCCTAGCTTATGGGCAAAAAGAGCAAAAGAATTGTGGTCTGCGGGCAATGATGTGTACCTTGCCGGGTTAAACGAGGATGGCACTCACCACCAGACCAAGCACTTGCGCAAAGAGGACTATCTGCCCATCGGCTCCGTTATCAATATGGATGACCGGAAATTTCGGGTCGATAGCGTGGATTTTGACAAGGACAAAGTTTCCTTGCAGGATATGGCTCTGGCGGATGCCCGGATGCCGATTTTCCGGGAAGAGCCGCTGACTGTTGTCCGGGAACTGTACGAACAGCAGGATGAAGCCCTTGATACTGCTCCAGAAAAAACTCCCGATTACAATGTCGGTGATTCCGTTGTTGTAGACCTTCCAACCCGAACCATCGAGGGAACTATTGGCTATGTAGGCGAAACCGATGTGCGCATCGACACCAGTGCACAGGGCTATTCGTGGAGCAATGAGGTACTGAACAAGCAGCAGTTCGAGGATGGACTGCGGCAGGATGAGCCGGAACTTTCCGATGAAGAACTGGATAAGCTGCCCACCTCTGTGGAAGTTAACGGCGAATGGCAGACTTTCCCGGATGCCGCTGCCGCAGACAAAGCTCTGAACGCCGAACCTGTGCCGGAAGCTGCCGGAAACTTCCACATCACGGACGATCATCTGGGCGAGGGCGGCGCAAAACAAAAATATGCCCGGAACGTTGAAGCCATCCGCACCCTGTTCCAGTTGGAGCAGGAGCATCGTGGAGCCACCGCCGAGGAACAGCAGGTTCTTTCGCAGTATGTCGGCTGGGGCGGTCTGCCGGATGTCTTTGACCCAGACAAGGGCAACTGGGCAAAAGAATATTCCGAATTGAAAGGTCTGCTTTCCGAGGACGAATATGCTGCTGCCCGTAGTTCCGTTCTGAACGCCCACTACACCAGCCCTACCGTTATCCGCGCCATCTATGATGCAGTCGAGAAAATGGGGTTCCGCAACGGCAACATTCTGGAGCCGAGCATGGGCATCGGCAACTTTTTTGGTATGCTGCCGGACACCATGCAGGACAGCCGCCTATACGGTGTGGAGTTGGACAGTGTCACAGGCCGTATCGCCCAAAAGCTCTACCCGGATGCCAACATTAAAGTTGCCGGATTTGAAACCACTGACCGCCGCGACTTCTATGACCTTGCAGTGGGCAATGTTCCTTTTGGCCAGTACCGGGTAAACGACAAGGCGTACAACAAATTAGGTTTCAGCATCCACAACTATTTCTTCGCCAAGGCCATCGACCAAGTGCGTCCGGGCGGCATCGTGGCATTCGTCACCAGTCGCTACACGCTGGACAGCAAAGATTCTTCTGCCCGCAAGCACATTGCCGAACGTGCTGATCTGCTGGGTGCTATCCGTCTGCCGAACACTGCGTTCAAAGCAAACGCAGGAACAGAAGTCGTCAGCGACATTATTTTCCTCCAAAAACGTGACCGCCCTATCGACCATGAGCCGGACTGGGTGCAGCTTGGCAAAACGGAAGATGGCTTTGCCATCAACAGCTATTTTGTAGACCATCCAGAGATGGTGCTGGGTGAACTGACTTCCGAAAGCACCCAGTATGGCCGGGAGGAATGCACTGTGCGTCCCATCAAGGGCGCAGTGCTGGTGGACCAGCTTGCAGAAGCCATCCAGCATATTGAGGGGCAGTTCACGGAAGTCGAGGTCGAAACACCAGATATTGCGGATGCTGAAAATGAGCGGCACATTCTCCCGGCTGACCCAGATGTGAAGAATTTCTCTTACACGGTGGTTGATGGTGAGGTGTATTATCGGGAAAATTCCGTCATGACACAGGTGGAGCTGTCCGACACCGCCAAAGGCCGTGTGACCGGGATGGTGGAGCTGCGGCAAATCGTCAATGAGTTGATCGACCAGCAGCTGAACGACTACCCGGATGCCGACATTAAAGCAACGCAGGAAAAGCTGAACACTGCCTACGATGCTTTTTCCGCCAAATATGGCTTGTTGAATGACCGCAAAAACGGCAGATTATTTGAGCAGGATTCTTCTTACTATCTGCTGTGTTCTCTGGAAAATTTGGACGAGCAGGGGCAGCTCAAGAGCAAGGCGGCGATGTTCACCAAACGCACCATCCGCCCGGAATGTACTGTCACCAATGTAGACACTCCTACGGAAGCCCTTGCGGTGTCCATCGGAGAGCGTGGCCGGGTGGACTTGCCCTATATGGCAGAACTGCTCGGCACTCCCGGTGACTATGAGCGCATCACCAGCGAACTGTCCGGCGTGATTTTCAAAGACCCCGGCGCAGATCCTACCGACCCGGAAGCAGGTTGGCGAATGGCAGACGAATACCTGTCCGGCAATGTTCGGGCAAAGCTGCGCATGGCTCAGCTTGCCGCCGAAACTAACCCGGAGTTTGCAGTTAACGTCACTGCACTGGAAAAAGCACAGCCGAAAGATCTTGAAGCATCTGAAATTGATGTGCGGCTGGGCGCAACATGGCTTGCTCCAGAAATTATCCAAAAGTTTATGGCAGAAACATTCCAGATTCCCTACTATCTGCGCCATGCAGTCAAAGTGAGATATTCTCCCTATACCGCAGAATGGCGCATTGAGGGCAAGTCGGCCATGGGCAGAGGTGACATCATCTCCTCCGAAACCTACGGCACCTCCCGCGCCAACGCCTACAAGATTCTGGAAGACACGCTCAACCTGAAAGATGTGCGCATCTATGACGCTATCGAAGATGAAGAAGGCAAGCTGAAGCGCATCCTGAACAAAACGGACACCATGCTGGCACAGCAGAAGCAGCAGGTCATCAAGGATGCCTTTGCCAACTGGATCTGGAAAGACCCCCAGCGGCGCATTGCACTGGTGAAACAGTATAATGAACTGTTCAACAGCAGCAGGCCACGAGAATACGATGGTTCCCACATCCACCTTGTCGGTATGAACCCGGAAATCACCCTCCGGGAACATCAGCGCAATGCCATTGCTCATGTGCTTTATGGCGGTAATACGCTGTTGGCACACGAGGTAGGAGCAGGAAAAACTTTTGAAATGGCGGCATCCGCAATGGAAGCAAAACGCCTTGGCTTGTGTCAGAAAAGCCTATTTGTCGTTCCCAATCACTTGACGGAGCAGTGGGCTTCGGAGTTCCTGCACCTATACCCCAATGCAAAGCTGCTGGTAGCGCGGAAAAAGGATTTTGAAACGGCCAACCGCAAAAAGTTCTGCGCCCGGATTGCAACCGGGGATTATGATGCGGTCATTATCGGTCACAGCCAGTTTGAGCGGATTCCGCTTTCCTATGAGCGGCAGGAACGCATTATTCAGGAACAGATCGATGAAACGCTTGCCGCCATCGAAGAACTGAAAGCCAATGCAGGCGAGAATTTCAGCATCAAGCAGATGGAAAAGACCCGTAAGACGCTGGAAACAAAACTGGAAAAGCTGCGCTCCGATGCGAGAAAGGACGATGTTATCACCTTTGAGCAGTTGGGCGTTGACCGACTTTTTGTAGACGAATCGCATTTTTATAAGAACCTCTTTTTAACCACAAAAATGCGCAATGTCGCTGGTTTGTCCACATCGGAAGCCCAGAAATCGAGCGATATGTTCGGCAAGTGCCGCTATCTGGACGAGATCACAGGCGGGCGCGGCGTGGTATTTGCAACGGGAACTCCCGTGAGCAACTCCATGTCGGAACTGTATACGGTCATGCGCTATCTGCAATACGGCACACTCCAGCAGAAAGGGTTGACGCATTTCGACTGCTGGGCATCGACCTTTGGCGAAACCACCACCGCCATCGAACTCGCCCCGGAGGGTACGGGCTATCGGGCGAGAACGCGTTTTGCAAAGTTTTTCAATCTCCCGGAACTGATGTCGATGTTCAAAGAAGTTGCTGACATCAAGACCTCCGACCAACTTCATCTGCCTGTGCCGGATGCAAAGTTTGAAACTGTGGTGGCGAAACCGTCCGAGATTCAGAAAGAAATGGTGCAGGAACTGAGCAAACGTGCTGCAAAAATCCACTCCGGCGCAGTGGATGCGTCCGAGGACAATATGCTGTGCGTCACCAACGATGGCCGAAAGATCGGTCTGGATGTCCGCCTGATGAACCCCATTCTGCCGGATGACCCCAACAGCAAACTGAACACTTGTGTTCGGAATGTGCTACAAATCTGGGAAGATGGCAAGGAGCAAAAGTTGACACAGCTTTTGTTCTGCGACCTTTCGACACCGAAAAATGATGGCAACTTCAATGTCTACGATGATGTTCGCAAGAAATTGGTCGCCGCCGGGGTGCCGGAAAACGAAATTGAGTTCATCCACAACGCCGACACCGAAGCCAAAAAGGCCGCATTGTTCTCCAAAGTGCGCTCCGGCGATGTGCGGATTCTGCTCGGCAGCACTGCAAAAATGGGAGCCGGGACGAACGTGCAATCGCGGCTTGTGGCAGTGCATCACTTGGATGTTGGATGGAAGCCAAGCGACATGACCCAGCGCAATGGCCGCATCATTCGGCAGGGAAACATGAACAAGGAAGTCAAGGTGTTCAACTACGTCACAGAGGGGACATTTGACAGCTACTTGTTTCAGACTCTTGAGAATAAACAGCGATTCATCAGCCAAATCATGACCTCAAAATCCCCAGTTCGCTCCTGCGATGATGTGGATGAACAGGCATTGTCCTATGCGGAAATTAAGGCATTGTGCGCAGGAAATCCGTTGATTAAAGAGAAGATGGATCTCGATGTGCAGGTCGCAAAGCTGAAAGTTCTGAAAGCCGATCATCAGAGCCAGAAGTTCCGTTTGGAGGATAAGCTGCTCACAAAATTCCCAGCTGACATTCAGGAAACGAACGCCTATCTTGCCGGAGTGAAATTGGATGCAGAACTTGCTACCGCCCATCCGCAGGAGAAAGAGGGCTTCTGCGGCATTACCATCAAGGGTGTGACCTACGATGAGAAAAAGACCGCTGGCGAACGGCTTCTCCTCGCTTGCTCCGAACTGCCTAACAGTGAGGAAAAAGTGATCGGCAGCTATCGCGGTTTTGAACTGTCCTTGCGTTTCGACACCTATCACAGCGAATATCAGGCTCTTTTGAAAGGTCAGCGGAAATATCCGGTAGCACTGGGCAAAGACCCACTTGGCTGCATCATCCGTCTGGACAATTCTTTGAACAATTTCCCAGAACGCATTAGTTCCGTCGAAAACGAACTGGCCACGCTTAAACAGCAGCAGGCGGCGGCACAGATTGAAGTGGAAAAGCCGTTCCCGCAGGAAGAAGAGCTGGCTGAAAAGTCAGCTCGCCTTGCGGAGCTGAACGCACAGTTGGATATGGATGAAAAAAGCCACGAGCCGGAACAGGATGAGGAACCTCGCCGTTCCTCGGTGCTGGCGGCTCTGGAAGAAAAGTCTGATAAGGTAGAGCCCATCAAGCCGTTCAAAAGCTATCTGGACAAGGATGGTGATGCTCGATGAATGGCCTCCGCGACCAGCAGTTGCATTTCCGTGTCAGCAAGCAGGAACTGGAACGGATCTGGAGCAAGATGGAATCCAGCGGTATTTTGAGCATTGGCTCTTATCTGCGAAAAATGGCTCTGGACGGTTACTGCCTGCGTTTGGATTTGCCAGAGTTGCGGCGCATGGCCTATCTCCTGCAAATGTGCAGCAACAATCTCAACCAGTATACCAAAGCTGCCAACGAAAACGGTCAGGTCTATGCCGCCGATCTGGAGGACTTGCGCACCCGGCTGGATGAGCTGATTGTTATTGGCAGAGAGATTCTTTCCCGGCTGGCTGACCTCTGATTTTCACCCCACGGCTTTAGCTGTGGGGCTACATATTATATAAGGATAAAACTGTGGGAGGTGGTGGGCATGGCCGCAACACGCTTGATTGCGCTGCACAAAAATAAGGGAAAATCCGTGGCGACCTGTTTGAAAAGCCGCACAGACTATGCACAAAACCCGGAGAAAACCAAACAGGGTGAACTTGTCAGCAGCTACGAGTGCAGCCCTCTGACGGTGGACGAAGAATTTATGCTGTCCAAGCGGCAGTATGAACTTGCCACTGGACGTAGGCAGAAAAGTGATGTGATCGCCTATCAAATTCGGCAGTCGTTCAAGCCCGGTGAGATCACCGCCGAAGAAGCCAACAAGGTGGGCTATGAACTTGCCATGCGGTTTACCAAGGGCAAGTATGCGTTTATTATTGCCACCCACACAGACCGGGAACACATTCATAATCACATTATCTACAACTCCACTGCGCTGGACAGCACCCGGAAGTTCCGGGACTTTTTATTGTCCGGGCTGGCCGTGCAGCGGTTGAGCGATTTGATCTGTCTGGAACATCAGCTGTCTGTTATTGAAATCAAGCCGTACCGAGAACGGCAGAAGCGCACTCTTTATCCTCCCAGAGAAAGCAATCGTGATAAGCTGTGTGCCGTAATCGACAACATCTTGCTGAGCGAGAAACCTGCAAGTTTCGAGGGCTTTCTTCAAAAGCTGGAACAGCGGGGCTACGAAATCAAACGGGGAAAGTACACTTCGGTCAAAGGAACACGGCAGAAGCGCTTTATCCGTTTTCGGACACTGGGAGCAGGATACAGTGAAGATGAAATCAAGGCGGTCATTGCAGGAGATGCCGAACACTGCCCACATCAGAAGCAGCCGCCAAAAGAGAAACCGTTCAATCTTCTGGTGGATGTGCAGGCAAAGCTGGCCGAGGGCAAGAACATCGGCTATGCACGGTGGGCAAAAAAGTACAATCTGAAAGAAATGTCCAAGACACTGATTTTCTTGCAGGAGAAGAAAATCGGCAGCATCGAGGAAATGCAGGAGCGTGTGGACGCTGCCACTGCCCGCTATCACGAACTGGGCGATTCCATCAAGGCAGCAGAAACGCGCATGACCGAGATTGCCGTGCTGCGGACACACATCGTCAACTACACAAAAACACGCCCGGTGTACGATGCCTACCGCAAGGCCGGATACAGCAAGCGATTTCTGGAAAACCATCGCGCAGAGATCACACTACACAAGGCAGCAAAAACGGCTTTCGATGAAGCTAAACTGAAAAAGCTTCCCAAGGTCAAGGAACTGGATGCAGAATATTCCAAGCTGCTGACGGAAAAGAAAGCCGCCTACCCGGACTACCGCAAAGCAAAAGACGAGATGCAGGAGCTTCTTCGTGCGCAGCGCAATGTAGAACTGTTCTTCGCAGAAGAAAAGAACACCACCGAAAAAACGCAGTCCCGATAGACGATGACAACCTAGGATTCTTCCATTGTGGGAGAGTCCTAGGCTGTTTTTTTGTTATAGAAGTGTTTGGAACAAACGCGCAGTCTGCATCGGCACGATGCAGATCAAACGGGGTTTGGGCACAGCCCAACAAGCATTTTGAATTTGGATTTGAAAAATCCGATTCAAAAATTGCAAGTTGGTACCAACTTGCCCTGCTTGCACCAGCTATGCGTCCTTTTAGTCCGCAGTTTGAGATTTTTTAGATTGGAGAAAAACCATGCCAACCTTGGAATGGATCGGTAAAAATAAAGTCGTGAACCATCATCAAGAAGTTCCCTTCCGGGTGCTGGAACGGCAATACAGTTTTGATGAGCAGGGACAGCACGCCGAGGACAACGTCAGCGAGAACATGATTATCCACGGGGATAATCTGGAGGCGCTGAAAGCCCTGCTGCCGCAGTATGAGGGCAAGGTGAAGTGCATCTACATCGACCCGCCCTACAACACCGGCAACGAGGGCTGGTGCTACAATGATAATGTCAGCGACCCCCACATCCAGAAATGGCTGGGAGAAGTAGTGGGCAAAGAGGGCGAGGATTTGATCCGGCATGACAAGTGGCTGTGCATGATGTACCCCCGGCTGACGCTGCTGCAGAAATTGTTGGCAGAGGATGGCGTGATCTTTATCAGCATTGACGGAAATGAACTTTACAATCTGAAAGCAATCTGTGATGAAATCTTCGGGGCATGTTGCTATGTATCAGATATTGCATGGCAGCGCACCTACTCTACCCGCAACGATTCCAAAGGCATCGTGAATGAGGTGGAGCATATTCTGGTTTAGTCATCAAACAATGGAGACTGGAAGAAATCACACAACGTAATGCCTAATCCCT
>ERZ1035041.98-NODE-98-length-50902-cov-5.282868_pt1 | contig 50902 bp, 45 predicted proteins | sample MGYA00520684_ERZ1035041 | MGnify/ENA primary metagenome ERZ1035041 (study PRJEB33766, sample SAMN09781699) | gut metagenome | biome: gut microbiome | host: Homo sapiens | place: Madagascar | study: EMG produced TPA metagenomics assembly of the PRJNA485056 data set... | reverse complement strand
CTTTAATGCAGCAACTACATCTAAGTATAATGGCTCACCAAGAGAACCTGGCTCCTTTGTTCTGTCGAGTACAGCAATCTTCTTAGCTGTCTTAGGAATAACCTTTAAGATAGCTTCTGATGACCATGGTCTGTAAAGTCTTACCTTAACAAGACCAACCTTTTCACCCTTAGCTGTAAGGTAATCAATAACTTCTTCTACTACGTCGTTAACAGAACCCATAGCGATGATTACTCGCTCTGCATCTGGAGCACCATAGTAGTTAAATAATCCATAGTTAGTACCGAGCTTCTCGTTAACCTTGTTCATGTACTTCTCAACTACTGCTGGAAGAGCATCATAAACTGAGTTACAAGCCTCTCTGTGCTGGAAGAAGATATCACCATTCTCATGTGAACCACGAGCTGATGGATGATTAGGATTAAGAGCGTGTGCTCTGAATTCTTCAACTGCATCCATTGGGCACATATCCTTAAGATCTTCGTAATCCCACTCTTCAATCTTCTGAATCTCGTGTGATGTACGGAAACCATCAAAGAAGTTAAGGAAAGGTGTCTTTCCTTCAAGTGCTGCACAGTGAGCTACTGGAGAAAGATCCATAACCTCCTGTGGGTTAGTTTCACAAAGCATTGCAAAACCTGTCTGACGACATGCGTATACGTCTGAATGATCGCCAAAGATGTTCAATGCGTGTGATGATACTGTACGGGCAGATACGTCGAATACGCATGGGAGCTGCTCACCAGCTATCTTATACATATTAGGAATCATAAGTAAAAGGCCCTGTGAAGCTGTAAATGTTGTTGTTAATGCACCTACACCTAAAGAACCATGAACTGTACCTGCAGCACCAGCCTCTGATTCCATCTCAACTACCTTAACAGTACTGCCGAAAATGTTCTTTCTTCCGGCTGCTGACCACTGGTCAACATAATCTGCCATCGGGCTTGATGGTGTGATTGGATAGATACCAGCAACTTCTGTATATGCATAAGCTACATGTGCAGCGGCTGTATTACCATCCATAGAATGTTTCTGTCTTGCCATTATAAATATTTCCTCCTTAAGAAAATTTAGGCGGCATAAATGTACCAGCTATAAATAACCAGATATACATTATACGTCCCTACATACTACTTAATATTTTATTATCTTTATCTCCAAAAGTAAAGGCATAAATGTGAGATTTCATGCTTATTTCATTATTAAAATCAATACAATGCCATTAAAATTGGACTTCTCCAATGACCAAGCATCGGAAAAGTCCAATCCCACGATTTACATATTCTTATTATTACTAAATCATTATATTAATCGTCTTCACCCTGAAGAGCATCATAACCTGATTCTCCAGTTCTTACCTTAACTACATCCTCAACATCATATACAAAAATCTTACCATCACCGATATGACCTGTATAGAGAGCCTTTCTTGTAGCATTGATAACATCCATTACAGGAACTGATGATATTACCATCTCAACCTGTGTCTTAGGAAGAAGCTGGATATCCATTGGAACACCTCTGTAATATTCAGGAGCACCCTTCTGTGTACCACATCCAAGAACCTGTGTAACTGTCATACCTGTAACTCCGATATCGTTCATAGCCTTCTTGAATCTCTCGAATCTCTCCTGCTTCATAAGAATCTCAACCTTAGTAATCTTCTTGCCATCACCTGCATCAGATGTCTTAACAAGAGCAGGTACAGAAGCTTCCATTGACTCTGAACCGATTACATCAACATCTCCGTCAACAAAGTCCATTCCACCGAATTCGAATCCTGCATAAGCACTTGAAAGACCATGCTCCATAATATCAAGACCTCTGATTTCTTCTTCTTTAGAAGCTCTGAGTCCGATAGTAGCCTTAATTACTGTGAATACAATCACCATGCATACAGCTGCCCATGCTGCAACTGATACAAAACCTAATAACTGAAGTCCTAACTGTGTGAATCCACCACCATAGAAAAGACCTTCACCCTTAATTGTTCCACCTTCAAGGGCAATTGCATATCCAGGAGCTGAGCTTGTTGCAAAAAGACCAACAGCAATTGTACCCCAGATACCATTCATCATATGTACTGCTACAGCACCTACAGGATCATCAATGTGAAGCTTGTAGTCAAGAAGCCATACACCGAATACTACTAAGAGACCAGAAACAATACCTATCATTGTTGCACCAAATGCATCTGTTACATCACAAGGAGCTGTTATACCAACAAGACCTGCAAGTGAAGCATTTAAACACATTGAAACATCTGGCTTACCATATCTTATCCATGTGAATATCATACATGTTACTGTTGCAACTGCTGGAGCAACTGTTGTTGTAAGGAAAATAGAACCTAAATCTTCAATTGTTGTTGCTGCCGCACCGTTAAATCCATACCAGCCAAACCACAGAATGAATACACCAAGTGCACCAAGTGGAATGTTGTGTCCTGGGAACGCATTTACTTTAACTACCTTACCATTAGCATCCTTTTCAAACTTACCAATACGAGGTCCAAGAATCTTAGCACCGATAATAGCTGCAATACCACCAACCATGTGAATACAGCATGAACCAGCGAAATCATGGAAGCCTAACTGAGCAAGCCAGCCGCCGCCCCAGATCCAGTGAGCTTCTATTGGATAGATAAGAGCTGAGATAACTGCTGAATATACACAATATGATAAGAACTTTGTTCTCTCAGCCATAGCACCTGAAACAATAGTAGCTGTTGTAGCACAGAATACTAAGTTGAATACGAAACTAGAAAAATCAAAATCTTTGTAAGCTGTGAAGATATCAAAACCAGGCTTTCCAATAAAACCAAGTAAATCCTCACCTAATAAGAAACTGAATCCGATAAGAACGAACATTACTGTACCAATACAGAAGTCCATCAGATTCTTCATAATAATGTTACCTGAATTCTTTGCTCTTGTGAATCCTGTTTCTACCATTGCAAAACCTGCCTGCATCCAGAAAACAAGAGCTGCACCTATAAGGAACCACACACCGAATAATTCGGCATCTACCGCTGATAAAATCTCTTGCATAACCATTTCCTCCCTAATCAGAAATTCTTTTTAATTTAATTGCCGGTAACAGAGTTGATCAGGTTCTGTACCTGATTAAACAGAATGCAAAAAAGGCGTGCAGACAGTTTTTCCAAACTGCTTACACGCCTTTGTGTACATCACTGTTCAATTCATGTTGCCTATTATACTCGCCATTTTCAATAATTATTGAAAAAATCGGACATTTTTATTGACTTTTTAATTTTTTCTTAATATTATTTTAATAAATAAACTTTTAGAGGAGATAATTTATGAAACATATGATACAGCCATTTGGAATTGACATGTACACCAAAGTACTTACTGATACTAAGTCATCTAAGCATATGTCCTTTTACGAGGCTGATAAAAGCGGTATGCCTGACAATTTTACAATTTCTTTTATTCCTTCATACACTACCGAATGGATAATATGTTACAACGACGACAATGACAAAGCAGAATTTATCTGTGCAGGCAGCCAGAATAAGCTCACAGAACTTTCTCTTAACGTATTTGACCACTATTTCGGAGTAAGATTCGACAATACAGGCTGTTACTTTAATAAAGGCTGTAATTCTAAGACTTACCCTGTGAACATAGCAGATAATGTATTCCGTTATGAACCGGCAACTGACTCATATGAGATGCAGTTAATAAAAGATTTCCACAAATCTTTAACCTTTAAAGACAGAGTTGCACTTTTCAAAGCATTTGCTACAGACTGCAAGACCTTCTGTCCTGTTTCTGAAAGCATTAAGAAACTCAACAGCCTTATATATTCTGGCGCCGGTACTGTTGCAGAATTATCTGCAGAATCCGGATATTCTGTAAGACATATATCAAGACTTTACAATAAAGTTTATGGCATCGGAGCTAAGGATTTTATCAAAATGTACAGGTTCCAGAATGTTCTGGCTGAGATAATTGCCAATCCCGACCGCGATAACAGCTTTTTTATCGAGGGTACCGGTTATTCAGACCAGGCTCATTTCCAGAGAGAATTCAAAACATTTACAGGAACCACTCCTAAGCAGTACATAAAGCTTATTAAGAATTTTTAATATCCATAAAAGAGGTGACAGTCTCCGTTCTACCAGACTGCCACCTCTTTTTATTAATCACCATCAGTTAATATAAAATCGCTCATAACCGTATTGCATATATCAATGCCATATTCTGATAGCTTCAACATATCTGCCTGTCTTGTTAAAAGTCCCTTATCAATATTGCTCTTTATCTCTTTTTCATAGACTTTTTCAATCGGCATTCCGAATCTGTTCCGGAAATCATTCATATCAACCCCTGCCGTCTTTCTTAGCCCAAGAAACATAAATTCTTCCATTGCATCTTCTTTAGTCAGTATTTCAATATTTTCATGAATTTTTCCTATATCACCATTAAGCTCTATATACTTATTAACATCTCTTATATCAGAATACCGGACATTTCCAATTAATCCTGCTGCCGAACATCCAAAGCCATAATACTCTCCTCTGTTCCAGTACAGCAGATTATGCCTGCATTCGTAACCCGGCCTGCTGTAATTAGAGATTTCGTATCTCTCATACCCTGCACTGTAAAGTCTTTCCTTAGTAATATGATACATGCACCTGTCCTCATCCTCATCAGGAACGGGCGGAAACTTATCAATATTATCAGCAAGATATGTGCCATCTTCAAGAATAAGACTATACACCGATATATGTTCCGGCTGCAAGGCTGTCACCTTGTCAAATGTATTATTAAGTGACATTTCAGTCTGCCCTGGAATAGCAGACATAAGGTCAACATTAATATTATTAAAGCCTGCAGTCCTTGCCAGTCTGAAGCTTTCCATAAACTGTTCAAATGTGTGTATCCGCCCAAGCATTTTTAATTCATTATTATCTGCAGACTGCAAGCCAAAGCTTAACCTGTTTACTCCTGCGGCTCTGTATTCTGAAAGCCTGCTTTCATTAACTGTTCCCGGATTACATTCCATTGTTATCTCGGCATCATCCGAAATATCAAAGCATTCCCTGACGGCAGACAATATGTCAGCTATACAGCCCTCAGGCAGTACAGACGGAGTCCCTCCGCCAAAAAATATGGACGTTATCTTATCCTTTACCTGCCCATCTGCTGTATTTCTGATTTCATTAATAAGTGCCTTAGTGTAAGCATATTTTACAGCATCACCAGCCGGTGCAGACAGAAAATCACAATATATACATTTGTGTACACAAAAAGGGATATGTATATATATCCCTTTTTCATATGTTTTATTCATCATCTAACTTTAATACGCTCATAAACGCCTTCTGTGGAATCTCTACATTACCAATCTGGCGCATACGCTTCTTTCCTTCCTTCTGCTTCTCAAGGAGTTTCTTCTTTCTTGAGATATCACCACCGTAACATTTTGCAAGTACATCTTTTCTGAGTGCCTTGACGGTTTCTCTTGCAATTACCTTGCTTCCGATAGCTGCCTGAATAGGAATCTCAAACTGCTGTCTTGGAATCTCTTCCTTGAGCTTCTCACACATTTTACGGCCTCTCTCCTCAGCATTGCCTGCAAATACAATGAACGAAAGTGCATCAACTTCTTCTTTGTTGATAAGAATATCAAGCTTGACAAGCTTAGAGCGCTCATAGCCCTTCATCTCATAATCAAATGATGCATAACCTCTTGAACGTGATTTAAGTGCATCAAAGAAATCATATATAATCTCATTAAGAGGAAGGTCATATTTAAGCAGTGCTCTTGTCTGCTCAATATATTCCATTCCATTATATATGCCTCGTCTTTCCTGACAAAGCTTCATAATAGGTCCGACGAATTCTGTTGTAACCATAATCTCAGCGCTTACCATAGGCTCTTCCATATAATCAATCTCGGAAGGGTCCGGCATATTAGACGGATTAGTAAGGTCAATTACATCTCCGTTAGTCTTGTGAACCTTATATATAACACCCGGTGCTGTTGTTACAAGGTCAAGATTATATTCTCTTTCAAGTCTCTCCTGTATAATCTCTAAATGAAGAAGTCCCAAGAATCCACATCTGAAGCCAAATCCAAGTGCAATAGATGTCTCTGGCTCAAACTGCAGGGCTGCGTCATTAAGCTGTAACTTCTCAAGAGCATCTCGTAAATCCTGATACTTGGCACCATCTGCCGGATATAATCCACAATAAACCATAGGATTAACCTTCTTGTAACCAGGAAGCGGCTGCTCACATGGTCTGTCATTATCAGTAACTGTATCACCAACTCTTGTATCTCTTACATTCTTGATACTTGCTGTAATATAGCCAACCATTCCTGCTGTAAGCTCATCACATGGAATAAAACGGCCTGCACCGAAATATCCAACCTCAACGACCTCTTCTACAGCTCCAGTTGCCATCATTCTTATCTTAGTACCCTTCTTAACAGTACCCTCTTTGATTCTTACAAATATGATGACACCCTTATATGCATCATATAACGAATCAAATATAAGTGCTGAAAGTGGGGCGGAAGCATCTCCTGATGGTGCCGGAATCTTAGTTACAATCTGCTCAAGAACCTCTTCAATATTAATTCCGTTCTTGGCTGATATAAGCGGTGCATCCTGTGCCTCGATTCCTATAACATCCTCAATTTCTTCAATAACTCTTTCAGGCTCTGCACTTGGAAGGTCAATCTTATTAATTACTGGAAATACATCAAGATCATGGTCTAATGCAAGATATACATTAGCCAGTGTCTGTGCCTCAATTCCCTGTGCGGCATCTACTACAAGTATTGCACCATCACAGGCTGCAAGCGCTCTTGATACCTCATAATTAAAGTCGACATGTCCCGGAGTATCAATAAGATTGAATATATACTCCTGTCCATCTGATGCCTTATATACAGTTCTTACTGTCTGTGCTTTAATTGTAATTCCTCTTTCTCTCTCAAGATCCATGTTATCAAGAATCTGTTCCTGCATCTCTCTTGATGTGAGAAGTCCGGTTTTTTCAATAATTCTGTCAGCCAGTGTTGACTTACCATGATCAATATGTGCAATAATACAAAAATTTCTTATGTTCTTCTGATTAATTCCTGCCATTAGTATAACCCCGCTTGTTTTAAATATTCTAATATGCCATCCGCTATGGCCTGTGCTGTATTGTCTTTTCCTGTTGTTACTTTCTTTAAGTCAGACGAATTAGTTATGAAACCCATATTAATTATACAGCTTGTGCATTTGCAATGGGCATTAATATAATAATTATCCTTTGCAGCTGCAACTGTACCAGTCTTAACGCCACGGTTCTTAATTCCAGCACTACTTTCCATATTCTTAAGAATCACTCTGGAAAGTTCCGCTGCCTCTGTCGGCTTTGATGTATGAATATAACTCTCTGCTCCTGAAACAGAAGCATCTGAATTATAAGAATTCATTCTGAGCGACACGCATACATATGCATTTGATGAATTACTTGCCTTGACACGGTCTTCATCTGTTACATCTGTATCTGTTGTTCTGGTCATGACAACATTAACGCCTTCAGCCTCTAGTTTTGACTTAACCGCAAGTGTCATATCAAGATTAATGTCTTTTTCTTTCTTTCCTGATGACCCGAGTCCGGAATCCGAACCTCCTCTTGACGCATCAAGACAGACTACTGCTTTGGAAGACGCACCCTTAGATTCTATATTCTTATTATCATTAAGATATCCGCTTGTTCTTGACTGTGTCTCTGTTTCATTACCAGTATCTGTTGTAATCCTGAAAAAATCATTATACACCATTAAAGCAATTGCCAGCAAACATATAAGCGTAGCCAGTCCAAATAATTTATCTATTCTAAATGTCTTTTGACGTTTCATTATAGTACTCCATTAATATTTCTTGTACTATTGTCCATAAGGAAGGGGCAAATGTCAACAACTTTTAACCATTTCTTTTCTTAACTGACGCATTATTTTCTTTTCAAGCCTTGAAATATACGATTGTGAAATGCCTAACATGTCAGCCACTTCTTTTTGTGTCTTCTCCTCTCCATCCTCTGAGCTTAAACCAAATCTTAAATCAACTATTATTCTTTCACGCTCCGGAAGCTGATTTATAGCTCTTTTAAGCATTTTACACTCAACCTCTGTCTCAATATCCCTATATATAATATCCTCATCAGTTCCTATAATATCTGACAGCAGCAATTCATTGCCATCCCAGTCAACATTAAGAGGTTCATCTATTGAGACTTCCGCCTTAATCTTACTGTTTCTTCTAAGATACATAAGAATCTCGTTCTCTATGCATCTAGAGGCATATGTCGCGAGTTTGATATTCTTGTCCTTATCATACGAATTAATTGCCTTGATAAGTCCAATTGTTCCAATTGATATTAAATCCTCTACTCCAACCCCGGTATTGTCGAATTTTTTCGCAATATATACTACCAGTCTTAAATTATGTTCTATAAGCTTGTGCTTCGCATCAGCATCAGAAGCCGTCCCCAGTGCTTCTATTGCATCCTGTTCTTCACTTGTGCCAAGTGGTGCAGGCAATATATCTGTTCCTCCAATATAGTGTACATCCCCCTGCTTTAGTAAACAAAAATTCTTTATAGAAGGCATAACCTTAAACTGAAAATGATCCGCCATTGCAACCTTTACTACCATATTTCTATCCATCCTTTTTATTTTCTTCAAACTCCCCGATTTCACTGACTAATCATGTTTCTTGAAAGAAGTGCATGATAATCCCCATTCTTATTAATCTGCCTAAGAGACATGCCTATAGCCGCACGTTCTCTTGTAACCATATTTTCTCCCTCGTATATATGTATATAATCTGCTGTTATGATTTCCATCATCCCACCTGAATTTCCCACACTGTTATATGGAATCAGATGATATCCAAGCTTTTGTAAGTTATCTATGTCACTGAGAATATCGCTGAAATACGTCCTTTCAACCACTGTAACAGGTCTTTTCCCTACATAATCAACAAGGCTGTTGCCTGTATCAATTATTGCGTCCATCTCAAATTCCCGTCCTGATACGCCAATCACAATGTGTCTTTTCAAACCATCCGTTATCCTGATGGTTTTAAGTGTCTTAAGCACAATGACAACAACTATAACCGTCACAGTAAGAAAGATTACCAGTTCACTGTCAGACAGAATTACATTTTCAATAAAATACCCTGCAAATGTGTACTTTAACCAATGCATTATCCCACCTGCAAAGAGTGCAGTAAGAATCATTCCCGCACCTGCTTTCAACAGATTTCTCATATAAAGCTTTAATTGTTTTGATGTTTTCTGCTTAAAGTTCTTATTTCCCGAAAGCATTATCATTGCCATGATTAATGTTACCGGACCATATGTAATGAACTTTTCAAGCAGTGCAAATCTTAGTGGAATACACACGCATATGACAGCCCATGCAGCTCCTAAAGTGGCAGAAATAATCATTCTGGATATTCTGGCAGAAAATTTAAAAATCCAGTCTGTTATAAGCAGCACACACAGGTTTGCCACGAAGTTTATTCCAAACAGAACATCTGCATATATAACCGTCTCTGTTATCGCCTCCTTATTTTTTATCTGTTTCCTTGTTACAAGTGGAATTATATACGACATGAAATGCAAAATTTGTCAAAACGAGAGAACAGGCACAAAAAAACACCGCCAGAAACTGGCGGTGTTAAATGTACTTGTATTAGATTCTTCTAAATTATTACTTCTTATTCTTCTGTAAGAATGTTGGAATTGTAATTCCTCTGTCCTTAACCTGTGGTGTAACAGGTGATGGCTGCTTAAGTCCTGGAAGCGGAGCATCATTTGATACAGAAGATGTTCTGGCTGGCTGTGAATATGTATACTGTGGCTTTACATTAACAGTTGGTCTTGTTGCCTGTGCCATACCTGCAAATCCTGCCATAGCCTTATTAACGTTACCATCTTCAAGACCTGTTGCAATAACAGTGATTGTAGCCTGATCTGTAACGCTCTCATCATACATAGCACCAAAGATTATGTTAGCATTATCTCCTGCAAGTTCCTGAACGTAGCTTGCAGCTTCATTAGCTTCAATAAGGCTGATATCACCTGAGATATTGATGATAACATGAGACGCACCCTCAATAGTTGTCTCAAGAAGTGGGCTTGTAACAGCCTGCTTAACAGCCTCAATAGCCTTGTCATCGCCTGTAGCTGTACCGATACCGATATGTGCAACACCCTTGTCCACCATAACAGTCTTAACATCAGCAAAATCAAGGTTAATAAGACCTGGAACATTGATAAGGTCTGTAATTCCCTGAACAGCCTGCTGTAATACTTCATCAGCCTTCTTTAATGCCTCTGGCATAGTTGTTCTTCTGTCTACTATCTCTAAAAGCTTGTCATTAGGAATAACGATAAGTGTATCTACGTTCTCCTTAAGCTTCTCAATACCTGATTCAGCATTAGCCATTCTTGTTCTTGCCTCGAACTTGAAAGGCTTAGTAACAACACCAACTGTAAGAATTCCCATATCCTTGGAAATCTTAGCTACAACTGGAGCTGCACCTGTACCAGTTCCGCCACCCATACCACAAGTAACGAATACCATATCAGCACCTTTAATTGCCTGTGTAAGTTCTTCAACATTCTCCTCTGCTGCCTTCTCACCAATCTCAGGCTGTGCGCCCGCTCCAAGTCCCTTAGTGAGCTTTTCACCAATCTGGATAGCTGTAGGAGCCTTACATAAAGTAAGTGCCTGACTATCAGTATTAATACCGATAAATTCAACTCCTCCAATATTCTCATCTATCATTCTGTTAACAGCGTTATTACCTGCTCCACCTACACCAACAACTATAATCTTTGCTGATGACTCCTGGTCATTAGTCATTATCTCTAACAAGGTTGTTGCCTCCTTTAATATCTAAAATTGCACTATATATTATATTATAATCTTTTCCTTAAAATATCAACCGTTTTTTCACTTTTCACGTTTAAAAATTATAGAACTTTCATCACCATTATATTCATCCAGATATAACGTTCCTTTAAGCGTTCCAAATCTTGCTGACAGCTGTTTCAATTCAAAAAGCCTGTCCGTAAAATCCTTGCTGTTTCCAAGGCTTACCTTAACGTCGCCCATATAAAGAGTAATATTATAAGAGGCATCAAAATACACCTTGTCCACATTAATATCATACTTATCAAAGCTCTGTGTAAGATCAAGTATTGTATTGTATATTTCTGAATTGCCTACATCAAGTTTATTGTTAATCACTATCGAATCAAACTTCAGTCCATCAATCTCAGGCACATTCTCGTATACATCCGTTGAACTTTCTACAACTATTCCGTCTTTATCAAAATACATGTTACATCCCATGTATTTCACATAACCAACTATAGCCTTTTCATATATTGTAACATACAACTTATCAGGCCAGTCAGTCTCTACATCATATTTCTGGATAAAAGGTATCTTGTTATCCTTTTTCCCAAACATTTTATAATACAGAACATTGACATATCTGCTGCCGAATATATACTTCTTAAGTTCTTCATCAGAGTAATGTACAGAGCCGACAAACTCTATTGTTTCAGCCTCAAAAACCTTATATGTAACACCAGCTGCTGTTCCAGCCAGGGCAAAAATTATAACAATGATAATTAATGCTTTCTTTCTTTTCTTCTTACCCATTATCTTTCCAACTTAATCTGACTACTTATATTAAACACCACACCCATCTCTGCGAACAGGAATACCGCCGACGTACCTCCATAACTGATGAATGGAAGTGACACACCTGTGTTAGGTATTGTGTTAGTTACTACTGCAATATTAAGTATTACCTGTATTGCAATATGTGCAAATACACCAGCTGCAAGCATTGAGCCATAAAGATCAGGTGCATTCTGCGCTATATGATTAATTCTCCATAACATAACCACAAAAAGTGCAATAAGACAGAAAGCTCCAAACAGACCTAGTTCCTCACATATAACTGAAAATATCATATCATTCTGTGATTCAGGTATGTAGCCAAGCTTCTGAAGGCTCTTTCCAAGTCCTTTTCCAAATAATCCGCCTGAACCTATAGCATACAGAGCCTGAACAGTCTGATATCCCTTATCGTCAATATACTTTTCCGGATTAAGCCATACAAGTATTCTGTTAAGTCTGAATTTACCTGTCATATTGCCTGATGCAGCCATTCTTTTAATCCATGAATAGAATCCCGCAAACGCCGCTGTTGCCAGTCCCGTCAGTATAATATATATCTTATATCCAGGATAAGCCACAAATGTCATGACAATGGCAATAAGTGCAACAATAAGTGCACTACTTAAGTTAGATGACAAAAGATACACCAGCCCTGCCGGTAAAATTCCTGCAATAATACATATTACAATAACTGTCCTGAATTTCTTGATATTCTGTCCAGCCCTTATAATAAGCCACGCCGTCATCGCAATGGTTCCAATCTTTACAAGCTCTGCCGGCTGGAACTGTCCTCCTGGAATACGAATCCATCTTGTTGCACCATTTCTTGTAATACCAAGAGGCGTCTTTAAAAGGAACATACAACCCAGACCTATGAAATATATAACCAGCCCGAACTTCTTAAAATAATGATAATCAAAGAATTTCGTTTCAAACGCCATAACAAAGAAACCAAATATTGTAAATATAAGCTGCTTCCTGAAATAAAACTCAGGATCACCTTCCTCAATCTGAGCCGTATATGAGCTCGTACTGTAAATCATGGTAAGACCGAAACCAACTATGAATACAAGTACAAACAGAAGCGTGTAATCAAAGTAAAATCCGTATTGTTTTCCTTTTTTTCTTGTTCTTCTATTCTTATTATTTCTATTATTCCCCGGCATAAAGCACCGCCTTTTTACAGATTATTAACAAGATCCTTGAATATTCTTCCTCTCTGTTCGTAGTTATCGAACATTCCCCAGCTTGCACATGCAGGAGATAAAAGAACTGCATCTCCACTCACCGCATTTTTAGCACATATGTCTACTACCTGTTCCATTGAATCAGCATATTCAATATTCTCAAAGCCATATTTCTTACATGTGTCAGCAATCTTGGCACTCGTCTGTCCTATAAGCACAAGAAGCTTAACCTTATCCTTAAACGCCTTTACATAAAGGTCGAATTCTGAGCCTTTATCATAACCTCCGCCGATAAGAATTGTAGGCTTAATCATAGCCTCAATAGCCTTAACTGCTGCCTCTGGATTAGTCCCCTTGGAATCATTATAGTAATCAACGCCATTCTTAGTTGCAACATATTCAATTCTGTGTTCAACAGCCTTAAATTTCTTAACCTGTTCTATTATAATATCATCAGGAATTCCGGCAGCCTTAGTCATTGCAATTGCTGCACATACATTTTCATAGTTATGTTTTCCCAAAAGATTCATATCATGAACATTCAACATGTCATAATCATTAGTTCCATCTGTATACTTAATCATCTCACCATCTACATATGCTCCGACTGATGGCTTTCTTTCACTTGAAAACCACACAACATCAGCCTTACACTCAGGTGCAAAGTCTGTAAGATACTTATCCTCAAGATTAAGCACACATGTATCTGCCTTAGTCTGGTTCTCACTTATTCTTTCCTTGGTCCATGCATAGCATTCCATTGTATGGTGTCTGTTAAGATGGTCAGGTGTAATATTAAGAATTGCAGATACAATCGGATGGAATTCATGTACTGTCTCTAACTGGAAGCTGCTTATCTCAGCAACTGTATATGAATCCTCACTTGTCTTTAACACTTCACCTGTATATGAATTACCTATATTACCAACGACAAATGTTTTCTCATTATATGCAGCAATTATCTGTCCAACAAGTGCTGTAGTTGTTGTCTTTCCATTAGTACCTGTAATTGCAATAATCTTACCCTTATCATAATTATATGCAAGCTCAATTTCGCCCCATACAGGGATACCGGCATTCTTAAATGTAAGCACTATCGGACTGTCAATAGGAACACCCGGACTTATTACAAGCAGGTCAATCTTGGAAAGAAGTGCCTCATCAAATGCTCCGATGATAATCTCTGCCTTGTTATCTCCTAACTTCTCCTGCACCTTCTGTCTGTCGAGCTTTTCATTGCCATCATACAGTATGCAGTCAGCACCAACTTTATTCAAAAGGTCTACAGCTCCAATACCGCTTATACCTGTTCCCACGACCATTACTGTCTTATTCTTTAAATCCATCGTCGTTTACTTCCTTTCATGCAAAATGAATACTAAAATATATTACTATCAATCATCGTTTTTTTCAAGTTGAACTGCCCTTTCAATGCCAATATACGGTAATATATTTTCATACAGTGTCTTAACAACAGGAGCTGCAATTGTTCCTCCATAATATACGCCTGTCGGTTCATCAATTAAGCACATCGCTATAACCTGTGGATTATCAGCAGGAGCAAAGCCTATGAATGATGAAATATACTTTCCTGAACCTCTTGGCAGCTTCTGTGATGTTGCTGTTTTTCCCCCTATTGAATAGCCATCAATATACGCTTTTGTTCCTCCACCTTCTGACACTACTCCCTCAAGAATCTTTTTCATCGTTTCACTCGTTTGAGATGATATTGCCTCATCCTGTGTTGAATATGCAAACTCATTTACCACTGAACCGTCAGATGAACTTGTATATAGCCCAAAATGTGGTGTAACAAGTCTTCCACCATTTACAATTGCCGAAACAGCCCTTAACATCTGAACAGGTGTTATCTGGAAAGACTGTCCGAATGACATTGTGGCAAGCTCAACTGCACCTACATTTTCCTGCTTATGAATAATCGTTCCTGCCTCTCCTGACAGATCTATTCCTGTCTTTGCAAGAAGTCCAAGCTTGCCCATGTACAGATACATATTATCAGTACCGACTCTTCTGCCCCATTCAACAAATGCCGGATTACATGAATTATACACTGTATGTGTAAAATCCTGTGTTCCATGCCCTGTTGTTTTATGGCATCTTATTCTTCTGTCTGATACAACCGTTGCACCTGAACATGTGAAAGAATCATTTAACCCCACCACGCCCGTCTCTAGTGCTGCTGTTGCTGTAACAGTCTTAAATATCGAACCCGGCTCGTATGTATCATTAATGCAGAAATTCCGCCACATATTATTAAGAAGATCCATCTTATCCTTCTGCGCCTCTTCCTCATCAGGCTCATAATTAAGCTCATATGGAGAATTAAGGTTATATTCAGGAACATTTGCCATAGCAAGTATCTCGCCATTATCCGGACGCATTACAATTATGCTTACCTGTTTTGCCTCTTTCTTAACCATAGTCTCCCATGCAAGCTGGGTTGCATATTTCTGTATATTAACATCAAGCGTTGTATACAGATCCTGTCCGTCAACCGGGAGGACACGATCCTCCCTGCTTCCTTTAATCTCTATTCCACCTGCATCGGATAGTGTAAGAATCTGTCCGTTAGTGCCTGCCAGATATGTGTCATACTTGGCTTCAAGACCCAGTATTCCCTGATTATCAGCACCTGTAAAGCCAAGCACCTTGGATGCCAGTTCATCATACGGATATACTCTCTTATAGTCTTCATCAACCTTAACACCAGCAAGATTATATTTTCTTATTTCATCCCCGATATCTTTTGCCACATTTGTCTTAATATATTCCATGGAAGATACTTTCTTAACCTTCTTTGTAACTTCTTCCACATCCATATCAAGCTCACCGGCAAGAACTTTTATCACCTTCTCTTCATCTTCTATCTGACTGTGTATTACAGAAACTGTACATACAACTTCATTCGCTGCAAGCACTGTCCCATTCCTGTCAAGTATTCTTCCCCGCTTAGCTTTTATCTTTCTCTCCCGCTGGTGAAGCTCATCTGCCTTCTGCATATAATACTCAGACTTTGCTGTCATAATAACACCCAGTCTGACACACTCAAGAATACTGACAAGTAATACTGCCACTATCATAAATACCAGTTTTTTTCTATGACCAGTATTAAGCCACCCAAATCCCATACCATCTTTCATTAACAAATAACCCCGCTTTAGTCTTCTACATTTTATGAGAAGCAAAGCAGGGTTATTCTACTTATTATTACTTAATTGTTAGTATTAGCTGTTGAATTGTCTTTTGTTGATGTAGCTGGAACATCTGAAACACCTGATTCCTCCGGTGTGTTTCCCGGATCAACATATGGCTCATCCGTATCCTTATACACATTCATATAAGGCATCAGCTCCGTCATAATATCTTTTGCAAGTATAAGTGCATCTGATGTGCTTCCTGATGTGCCAGTCGTTCCATCAGGTTCATCAAGAACAATATATATTGCAAACTTAGGGTCATCTGCCGGAGCATGCCCTATAAATGAGATAACCCACTTAAGGTCAGCTCTTGGTATCTTCTGTGCAGTTCCTGTCTTTCCCGCAATTGAATACCCCTCTATATAAGCCTTATGTGCAGTTCCTAACTCAACTGTATTTTCAAGATATTTTCTGAGATATTTTGATGTTGACGCTGTTACCGTCTGTCTTACAAGAACCGGTGAATTCTCTTTAACAACTTCTCCGTTAGCTGATTCTATTCTCTTAACAATATGTGGCTGATAATACTTACCATCATTAATAAGTGAACTATATGCTGAAATCATCTGAATCATGTTAACATTGATATTCTGTCCAAATGAATTGGTTGCTGCATCTATCGTAGTTATCTTATTCTCATCATACATAATACCTGTTGCTTCACCTGGAAGGTCTACACCAGTCTTTGCACCAAATCCAAACATTTTCTGATACTGTGCAAACCTTACATTACCAAGTTTTATCGCAATATTAATCATGTATGGATTACATGAATTTTCCAGTGCCTGCGACAACGTAAGTACACCGTGGCTTCCTATTGTTGAATATGAGTGACATTTAATCATATCAGGACCCACATATTCATACCCCTTACATTCATATGTATCTCCATCATGCACGACGCCTTCTTCAAGCCCCGCTGCAATAGTGAATGGCTTATAGGTTGAACCCGGCTCATATGACTGTGATACACAGTAATTAGTCCAGAGCTGATATAATGAGTTAGTTATATCTGTATCAGACATTGACGCTAACTGCTCCGCAGAATATACATTCTCAAGGTTTCTCGGATTATTAAGATCAAACTGTGGATAGCTTGCCATTCCAAGAATCTCGCCATTCTTAGGATTCATAACAACAATCGCTGTATTCTTAGATGGTTTTTCCTGATTATATGCAACCATATATTTCTCTATTATGGACTGCACATTATAATCAATTGTTGTAACAATATTATTACCATTAACCGCAGCCTTAGTTGTCTCTACTGCGTTAAGGTCTTCATCAACATAGCTGTATGTAACTCCGTCTGTTCCTGAAAGCTCATCATCATACTGGCTTTCAAGACCAAGCTCACCGCCATTGACATTGGATGCAAATCCTATAACATCACATGCAAGTGTACTGAACGGATATTTTCTCACATAGCTCTCCTCAAACCATACACCATATATATTGCTGTTCTTCTGTGCTTTAAGCTCATTGAATTCAGCTATCTCATCTGATGTCAGTTCCTTAAGAAGCTTCTGGTACTGGCTTGTAGGATTATCATTAATTACTTTCTTAATATTATCTCTGTCAAGATTAAAGCATTTAACTAAAGCATCTATAGTATTATTAAGATACTTTCCATCCTCTGATGTAACACTCTTAACATCAAGTATGAGATTATACACTTTCTCACTGTATGCAAGAACAGTTCCATCACTTGATGTAATGTTGCCTCTCATATACGGAATAGTTGTTGAAGTATATGTCTGATGGTTAAGTACCGCCTGCGAATACTCCTCTCCATGTGTATAATTAATCATAAATATCCTGACTCCGAGAGCCAGAAGCATTACGAAAACTATTATAAATGTTACATTTATTCTTCTGTGTGTCCTCTTAAGCATTGCACGCTTACGGCGCATTTTTTTCTTTCTTATTGCTTCGCTGGTATTGTCCATAAATTTATCAATCCTTTATATCACACTGCCACACATTATAGTTATTTGGAAATGTCCTTATACTGCTTTACGTATTCACTCTCTTTAGAGTCATAGCCGATAACCTGGCTTCTGCTTGGATATACCATACCAAGTTCGTTGACTGCTGTATCGTATATCGCATCATAGTCTATGCTTGCATTAATCTCGGACTCGTGGCTGTTATTCTCAGCCTTTAATGAGTTAAGCTGGTTCTGCAATTCAACAACTGTCTGGCTGTTAGTCTTAATTGCTGACTGCACATTAAGATACTGGTAACAGATTGCGAATACAGCTGCTGCACAGGCTACAAGAACTGTTGTGTAGACAAGATTAACCCTGTTGTTTCTTCTTATCTCTCTTCTTCTTAATCTTCTCTCCTGCTCCTGTTCCTCATCACGTCTCTTTGGTTCATATGTACGAACCTCAGGCACTGCCTGTAACTTTCTTACAGCGCTTCCATACTGATATTCAGTTGCTCTGTTTGTTTTATTAGTTCTGTTCGTTCTATTGTTTACTACTCTGCTTCTATTCTCCAAAACTTTCCCCTCCAATATGTTCTAGATTCTTTCAAACACTCTCAGTTTAGAGCTTTTCGACCGCTGGTTCTCATTAAGTTCTTCATCACTTGGAACTATAGGTTTTCTTGTTATAACCTTTCCCTTTGATTTCTTGCCACATACACACACTGGAAAATCCGGTGGACATGTACATGGATTCTCGTTATTCTTAAATCTCGCCTTAACTATTCTGTCCTCAAGTGAATGGAATGTTATGATGCAGAGACGTCCTCCCGGATTAAGTCTGTCTATCATCATATCAATCGAATTCTCTAAAACATCAAGTTCTCTGTTCAGCTCAATTCTTATAGCCTGATATGTTCTTTTTGATGGATGACCGCCTGTTGCCCTCACCTTGGCTGGAATCGAAGCCTTTATTATCTCATTCAGTTCAAATGTTGTCTCTATAGGCTTCTCTTTTCTTGCCGCAACTATATGCTTGGCAATATTCTTGGCGAATCTGTCCTCTCCATAATCTCTTATGATTCTGAAAAGTTCCATTTCACTGTATGTATTAACAAGGTCCTTAGCTGTCATCTCCTGTCTCTGATCCATTCTCATATCAAGTGCAGTATCTACATTATAGGTAAATCCTCTGCTTGCTGTATCTAACTGATAAGATGAAACTCCGATATCAAGAAGTATTCCGTCTACCTTATCAATTCCAAGTTCATCAAGAACCTTGTCCATATTGCAATAATTATTTCTTACTATTGTTACGCGTTCTTCATATTCTTTAAGTCTTTCTGTCGCAGCCGCAATTGCATCTGCGTCCTGATCTATACCTATTAGTCTGCCACCATCGGTAAGTTTCTTTACTATCTGATATGAATGTCCGGCTCCACCAAGTGTTCCATCAACATAGATTCCATCAGGTTTAATATTCAGATTGTCAATTGTCTCTTCTAAAAGAACTGATTTGTGTTTAAATTCCATAATAAACCTCATGTCTGCATATTATATAGAGAATCCAAGGCTCTCCATATTAGCTGCTACTTCATCCATATCATCATCATAGGCACTGATACTCTGCATCCAGCGGTCCTTGCTCCATATTTCTATTCTGCTTGCAACGCCCACTAAAACTACATCTTTTTCCAATTCTGCAAATTCACGTAAAACTGATGGAAGAAGTATTCTGCCCTGCTTATCCACCTCTACGCTTGCTGCTCCTGCAAGGAAAAATCTTGTAAACTGTCTTGCATTCTTATTGGTAAGTGGTAATGTCTGTAACTTTTCTTCAAATTTCTGCCATTCATCATTCGGGTAAACAAACAGGCAGTTATCAAGACCTTTGGTAACCACAAATTCATCTCCCAGAACCTCACGGAACTTAGCTGGTACGATCAGTCTGCCTTTAGCATCTATTGTATGGTTGTATTCGCCCATCAACATAACTATCGCACCCCACTTTCTACCATTAGGCTCCACTTTCCACCACTTTAAGGTCAATTTTATACTTAAAGTGTATAAAAAACAAGCCTTTTATTTAATGTCAGAAAACAGTTAATAACAGTCTTTTTCTTCGTTTCTTGTTTTGATTGCTTATATAGTGTTTTCCCATCATTTTTAACACAATATATGGATATATTCTTATACTTATATATGAATTATTTTAATAGATAAATTATATGTTGTTTTTAAAGGAAAATTTTTGTATAATATTATTTTGTACTGGATTCTTTTTATATTTTTAAAGACTTCCAGAACGAATAATCATAAGAATAAATAATGAGGAGATTCTATTATGAAGCTTGGTATCGTGGGTTTGCCTAATGTCGGCAAAAGTACCCTTTTTAATTCACTTACTAAGGCAGGAGCAGAGTCAGCTAACTACCCTTTCTGTACTATCGATCCTAATGTCGGTGTAGTTGCAGTTCCGGATGACAGACTTGACAAGCTTGCCGCTTTATATAATTCAGCCAAGATAACACCTGCTGTTATCGAATTCGTTGATATCGCCGGTCTTGTTAAAGGTGCATCTAAGGGTGAAGGTCTTGGAAACCAGTTCCTTGCCAACATCCGTGAGGTTGATGCTATCGTTCATGTTGTAAGATGTTTTGAAGATTCTAACATCGTTCATGTTGATGGTTCTATTGACCCAATAAGAGATATTGAAACTATCAATCTTGAGCTTATTTTCTCAGATATTGAAGTATTAGACAGAAGACTCGCTAAGCAGAAGCGTGCTTCATATAACAACAAGGATATTGCTAAAGAATGTGACCTCCTTGAAAGACTTAAGGCATTCCTTGAGGAAGGTAATTTAGCCAAAAACTTTGAATGTCAGGATGAAGATGAAGAAGCTTTCATGAAGGAATACAATCTTCTTACAGCTAAGCCTGTAATCTTTGCAGCTAATGTATCAGAAGATGACCTTGCTAATGATGGTGCTGACAATGAATATGTTGCAAGAGTAAGAGAATATTCTAAGAAGGATAACTGTGAAGTATTCGTTATCTGTGCTCAGATTGAGCAGGAAATCTCTGAATTAGATGAAGATGAGAAGAAGATGTTCCTTGAAGACCTTGGTATAAGTTCTTCAGGTCTTGATAAGCTTATCGCAGCAAGCTACCGTATCCTTGGTCTTATCAGTTACTTAACAGCAGGTGAGACAGAGACAAGAGCATGGACAATTACTAAGGGAACTAAAGCTCCTCAGGCTGCCGGCAAGATTCACAGTGATTTTGAAAGAGGCTTCATTAAGGCAGAAGTTGTTTACTATCAGGATTTACTTGATTGTGGTTCATATAACGGAGCTAAAGAGAAAGGTCTTGTAAGAATGGAAGGTAAAGAGTATGTCGTTAAAGATGGCGATGTAATTCTTTTCAGATTCAACGTATAATATTATTGAATAATATTAATGGGCGTGTGGTTTTACCACGCGCCCATTATTTCTTTAAACTTCTTAACATTATCAGCTACATCTCCAGAAAAGATTGCTGAACCTGCTACTATTACATTAGCACCTGCCTCAAGAATCGATGCAAGATTCCCGGCATTCACTCCACCATCAATCTCAATATCTGTATCTAATCCCCTGGCATCTAATAATCTTCTGATTTCTTTTACTTTATCAAGTGATTCCGGTATGAACTTCTGTCCCCCAAATCCTGGATTAACACTCATTACAAGAACCATATCCACCTTATCAAGATAAGGCTCAATTGCTGATACCGGTGTCGGAGGATTAAGTGTTATAGCTGCTTTTACGCCACATTCCTTAATCTTTTCTAATGTAGCAACAACATCCTTACATGCCTCAACATGTACCGTGATTATATCAGCTCCTGCTTTAACGAAATCTTCAATATATCTTATTGGTTCTTCAATCATAAGATGGACATCAAAAACCTTGTCAGTCGCACTTCTTGCTGACTTAATGACAGGCATTCCGAATGAAATACTCTTTACAAAAAGTCCGTCCATAACATCCACATGAACATATTCAGCTCCCGCCTTATCAATCGTTTCAAGCTCTTCTCCTAATTTCTTGAAGTCTGCCGATAATATTGATGGTGACAAAATTTTTTTCAAATCACTCATAATTAACAACCTTTCTTTAATAAGTACATTTAGTACTTCTTCTTGTTCTTTATTTCTTCAAATATATCTGTATATGACTTATATCTGTCATAATTGATAATTCCATCTTCAACTGCCTGTTTTACCGCACATCCCGGTTCGCTTACATGCATGCAGCCATTGAATCTGCACTGTCCTTCGAATGGTGTGAATTCTTCAAAATAGAATCGCAAGTCTTCTTTCTCAACATCCGGAAGATTAAGTGATGTAAATCCCGGCGTATCACATATATATGTTTCCTTACATACATTGTATATCTCGGAATGTCTTGTAGTATGTCTTCCTCGGCCTATCCTGCTTACTTCTCCTGTCTGGCTGACTTCTCCCTGCTCCTCCATTTCCGGTATAAGCAGATTGGTAAGTGTCGACTTGCCGACTCCTGATGGACCTGCAAGAACTGTAGTCTTTCCTTTCAGCACTTCCATTACCCTGTCAATGCCGATATTATTCTTTGCACTTATGAATATGCACTCACAGCCACAGCCTTCGTATTTCTTCTTTAATTCATTCTTATATTCATCATCCGCCAGTTCTTCCTTATTGAAGCATACAACGGTTGGAACATCCTGATAATTCATCATAAGAATGAATTTATCAAGCAGATTAAAATTAGGCTCTGGCGTCTTTACTGCAAATATAACCATTGCCTGGTCGATATTAGCAGAAGCCGGTCTTATTAACTCATTCTTTCTTGGGAGAATATCCACCACATTTCCTTTAAAATTATCCTTATCAATAACCTCAATCTCCACATTATCACCAACAAGCGGCTTAATGTGACGGTTTCTGAATATTCCCTTTGCCTTACATTCATAAATACCGCTGACTTCTACATGTATATAGTAGAAACCAGCGATACCCTTAATTATCTTTCCCTGCATATAAATAATTATACCTGATTAATTCTGTGCTGCATCTGAAGATGGCTGTGATGTTGCTTCTGAAGGTTTAGTTGGTGCCTCTGTAGCCTTTGTTGTAGGTTCCGGCTTATGGCTTACAGTAATTGTAACTGTTGTTCCCTCTGGAACAGAAGTTCCTTCTGAATATTTACATGCTATAACCTTACCATACTCACCCTTTGAATCATCATATATAGTATAAACAGAAAGTCCATTATTTTGAAGCCACTGACTTGCGTCTGACTCTGTCATTCCAACAAGGTTAGCCATTGTAACATTCTGAATCTGCTTTCCACGGCTTACAGTAATTGTAACTGTTGTTCCCTTTGCAACACTTCCTGATGGAGAAGCCTTAATTACTTTGCCCTCTGCAACTGTGCTGCTGTAATCATAATCTACTGTAACCTTAAATCCTGCTGCTTCAAGCTTTTCTCTGGCATCATCTTCTGTTTCTCCTGTAACTGATGGAACTGTTGTATTAACAACATCTTCTCCACCACTTATAGTAAGTATAATCTGTGTATTCTTGGCAACCTTGGCACCAGCCTTAGTTCCCTGTGATATAACTGTATCCTTGGCAACTGTCTTAGAGCTCTGTATAACCTGCTTATAGCCAAGTCCTACCTCATTAAGAGCCTTAACAGCATCATCCTTAGTCATGCCCTCAACCTTAGGAACTGTTACTGTATCCTTACCTGCTTCTGTTGATATCGTCTCTTCAATACTTGAAGTTGTCTCTGTATTATCATTCTTAGAAGATCTTGTACTTCCAACAAGCTTAACAATAACAAATATTGTGACAATAAGAATAATAACAGCAATTCCGATACCGATTATCTTCATTATAAGATCAAGCTTATCATTACTCTCATCATCAATATCTACATCATCATCTTCTTCAGATTCTTCTATATTATTCTCTGTTTCTTCTTCATTATCATCATCTTCAATGAACATATCATCATCTGATAATATGTCATCTTTCTCTTCTGCCTTGACTTCTTTGGCATTAAGTGCATCCGCTGTAACTGATGCTGCTGTACCAGAAGCTGCATACATAGGAGCCATTACAACAAAATCTTCATCTGGCATAACAAGTGATTTCTTAAGATCTGTTATAAGCTCTGCTGCTGACTGATATCTTCTGTCAGGCTTCTTCTGCGTACACTTAAGGACTATTTTATCAATGCTGACCGGAATATCTGCTGCCACTGTAGAAGGAGCAGGTATCTCATCCTGAATATGCTGTACAGCAACTGCAACTGTAGAATCCCCGTCAAAAGGAACAGTTCCTGTTAACATCTCGAATATTGTAATACCAAGTGAGTATATATCACTTCTCTCATCTGAATATCCACCTCTTGCCTGTTCTGGCGAAATATAATGAACAGAACCCATTGTAGAAGATGAATTGATTGTGCTTGATGAAGCAACCTTGGCAATGCCGAAGTCTGTAACCTTAACCTTGCCTTCCTTAGATATAATAATGTTCTGAGGCTTGATATCCCTGTGAACAATATGATGCTTATGTGCTGCATCAAGACCATTAGCAACCTGAATTGCTATGCTTACTGCTTCTTTGAACGGAAGCTTGCCTCGCTTCTCAATGTACTTCTTAAGAGTTATTCCTTCTACAAGCTCCATTACAATATAGTATATTCCGTTCTCATCGCCGACATCATATACATTAACTACATTAGGATGTGTAAATCCTGCTACAGACTGTGCCTCTGCCCTGAACTTAGATACAAATGTCTTGTCTTCACTAAACTCAGACTTCATAACCTTAATAGCAACATATCTGTTGAGTTTATGGCACTTCGCTTTGTAAACATCTGACATTCCGCCTGTGCCAATCTGCTCGATTATCTCGTATCTGTCAGCTAAAAACATTCCTTTTCTTAACATAACCTATCCCTTTCACTTACAGTTCTACAATTATAACTGAAATATTATCCTTACCGCCATTCTCGTTTGCTCTGTCAATAAGCATTCTCGCTGCATCTTCTATATCGTCATTGTTCCTTACAATGCTTAATATCTCTGCATCTTCAAGCATATTAGTAAGACCATCAGAACACATAAGAACCTTACTGTTTTCTTTAAGGTCAATTGAAAACATCTCTGGTTCGACTTGTTCCTCTCCTCCGATTGCCCTTGTTATGACATTCTTTCTGGCATGTGTTCTTGCCTCGCTTTTACTTAACTGTCCTGCAAGAACCATCTCTTCAACAAGTGAATGATCTCTCGTTATCTGAGTTATATCATTGTCATCTATTACATATAATCTGCTGTCTCCTACATTAGCAACTCTTAACACATTATCATATATTGTCGCAATAACAAGCGTTGTTCCCATACCATAATAATTCTCTGATTCAGATGCCTTCTGTAAAAGCAGGCTATTAACCATCTTAACCGAATCATTAATAACGGATATTGCATCTTTTTCCTGTGATTGTTCTATAAGAGTTTTAATAGTTTCAACTGTAAAACGTGAAGCTGTATCACCAGCTTTATGACCACCCATTCCATCTGCTACAATAAACAGATTAGGCAGGCATCCAACCCTGTCAACAGATGTATATATATAGTCCTGATTAACGGCACGCGTCTTGCCTATATCAGTAATCGCCGTTGCTTTCATCAACATCCTCCATATACTTATTCCTTAACTGTCCACAGGCACCATCAATATCTCTGCCCATTTCCCTTCTAATTGTAACATTTATTCCGTTCTTTTCAAGTTTATTTTTAAATGCGTACACTTCGTCCTTACCAGTCTGCTTATAATCACGCTCCTTGATAGGATTAACAGGTATAAGATTGATGTGGCAGTTCATGCCCTTAACAAGTTCAATCAACTGCTTTGCACATTCCATTGAATCATTGACACCTTTAACAAGACTGTATTCAAATGAGATTCTTCTGCCTGTACATTCTATGTAATACCTGCATACATCCATTATCTCTTCTATTGAATATTTGTTAGCTATAGGCATCATTGTTTTTCTTAGTTCATCATTAGGCGCATGAAGTGAAATTGCAAGAGTAATCTGCAGCTTAAGGTCAGCAAGTTCCTTTAATTTAGGTACTATTCCACATGATGATACAGTAATATTTCTCTGGCTTATATTAAGCCCTCTCTCATCATTGAGAAGTTCTATGAACTTAATAAGATTATCATAGTTATCCATTGGCTCTCCTGAGCCCATAACTACAACATTGCTTACTCGCTCACCAGTAATCTTCTGTATTCTGTATATCTGGTCAAGCATTTCAGATGGTCTTAAATCCCTGACTTTGCCGTTAAGTGTAGATGCACAGAAACGGCAGCCCATACGGCATCCGACCTGTGAAGATATACATACTGAATTACCATGATGATATTTCATGAGTACACTTTCAACATAATTACCATCCGTTAATCTGAACAGATATTTTTCTGTTCCGTCAAGCTTTGAATGCTGTACCCTGACAGGCTCTAAGCATACATATTCTGATGTTTCCTTTAACTTCTGTCTTAATGCATTGGAAAGGTTGGTACATTCATCAAAGCTGTCTGCCAGCTTTTCATGCATCCACTGATATAGCTGCCCAGCCCTGAACTTCTTCTCACCAAGTCCAGCCATATATGTTACAAGTTCGTCATAATTAAGTGACTTAATATCTGTCATGTCTATTCTCTCCTAAGTTTTGCAACAAAGAACCCATCTGTTCCGCCATTCTTTCCCGGCAGAATCTGTCTGTATTCTATCTTCTTAAAGCCATATTCTTTACATAACCAGTCAGCATTGGCTTCATTCTCTTCTGAATTAATTGTACATGTACTGTACATCATTATACCGCCCTGCTTAACATATGCCTGTACTACAGAAAGTATGCTCTGCTGCAGTTCTTTTAATGAAATCAGCTTGTCCTCTGTTATATTATATCTGATATCAGGCTTTCTTCCCATAACACCGAGTCCTGAGCATGGAAGGTCTGCTATAACAACATCTGCCTTCTCTCTCATAGATTCATCCATTACGAGTGCATCTTTTACCTGAACTTCTATATTATTAAGTCCGAGCCTTGATACATTTTCTTCAATAAGCCCTGCCTTATAATCTGATACATCCCTTGAATATACTTTACCATCAGTGCCAACGCTTATTGCAGCATTAACGCTCTTGCCTCCTGGTGCTGCACACACATCAATTACTGTGTCCCCTGCCTTAAATCCAGTCATATATCCTGCTGCCATGGAACTTATATCCTGTATCTGGTACAGACCATCCCTGAAACTCTTCAGTCCGGCTATATAATCATAGTCCTTAATCTCTAAAGCATATGGTATATCTTCAACTTCTGCCACAGATACGTTTTCCTGTGAAAGAATCTTCTTTATCTCTTCAACCGGTGCCTTTGCTGTGTTACATCTTACATAAGTCTTTTTTTCCTGCTTAAAGCCTGCAAGAATTTCCTCGGTCTTATCAATACCTAACTGACTATGCCACATTTTAACTATCCATAATGGCATTGAGTATTTTACAGAAAGGTACTGCTCGATATCCTTATTTCTGTCAGGATATGTAATGTTGTCTTTATTTCTTGCAATGTTTCTTAAGACTCCGTTCACAAAGCCCTTAAGCCCTGTGAATCCACGTTTTGTAGCCAGCTTTACAGCCTCATTGCACACTGCTGAATCCGGTATATTATCCATATATATTATCTGGTATACAGACATTTCACATATATTTCTTATTAGTGGTTTCATCTTTCTTACAGGCGTCTTTGAAAACTGGTCTATTATATAGTCCAGTTCAATCCTGTTCTCAATTGTTCCAAGAGACAACCTGCTTATAAATGCTCTCTTATTCTTATCAAGATACTGGTACTTCGTCAATGCATTATTAATGAGAAGGTGTGAAAATTCACCCTTCTCATTGATTTCCATAAGTATATCCAGTACAACTGCCCTTAAATTCACCGAATCAGTCACGGCGTCTTCCTCCAAATAAATAAATCAGTCTTAAAAGCTGTAAAATTGCTGTGGCTGCTGCCGCAACATATGTCATGGCTGCTGCTGAAAGCACTTTTCTTGCCTGTCTGTTCTCATCTCCATACAGGAATCCTTCTGATTCAAGAAGCTGTAATGCTCTTGCCGAAGCATTAAACTCAACTGGTAATGTTACAAGCTGGAAAAGTACTGCCAGACTGAACATAAGAATACCAATATCTATAAGTATATTAGTTGAACCAAATATAAGTCCAAGCACAATAAGTATCCATGATACCTGTGAACCGACACTGGCTAACGGAAACAACGCTGTCCTGAAACTTAATGGGCCATATCCATAAGCATGCTGTATGGCATGTCCTGTTTCATGGGCTGCAACTCCGATAGCCGCAACAGATGTTGAATTATACACAGAATCTGACAGGTTAAGTGTCTTATTTCTTGGGTTATAATTATCTGTCAGGCTTCCTGATACTCTCTGAATGGATACATCATATATTCCCTGGCTTCTTAAAAGCTGCTCTGCAACCATTGCGCCTGTCATCCCTTTTGAAGATGACACCCTGGAATACTTGTTAAATGTGCTTTTTACCTTTACCTGCGCTATCAGTGCAATAACACATGATATTATTATCAGAATGTACATTGGATCATAGTAATATCCATATCCATAATAACCATATAAAGCTACCATAATACCTCTTTTCTGAACCATTTAAGATTCTGCTTATTCTCCTAACATTACACCTGCTTCTAACTGGTTGCCTCTTAAGAATGAACCGCTGTCCATTCTCTTCTTACCTTCTAACTGAACCTCATTAACAACTAAATACCCATGTCCACAGGCTATTGTAAATGTGTTCTTTCCTACAGTGACAACCTGTCCCGGCTTAACTTCATCTGTCTGTACTTCACTGATATTATCAGCAACATCCGCATCCCATATCTTTAACATCTTACCGTCTATATAAGTAAATGCACTAGGCCATGGATTAAGACCTCTTATAAGTCTTTCAAGTTCAGCTGCACTCTTATTAAAATCCATCTTACCGAATGATTTATGAAGCATTTTTACATAAGTGCTTTCTGAATCATCCTGCTTAACAGGAGTAATAGTTCCCGCTTCAAGTCCTTCAAGTGTCTTTACTAAAAGCTGTGCACCGACATCACTTAATCTGTCAAAAAGGCTTCCGCCTGTCTCTTTAGCATCAAGCTTTACCTTCTCAACCATCAGGATATCTCCTGTATCAAGGCCTTCATCCATCTTCATTGTTGTAACACCTGAATATTCACAGCCATCAATAACTGCCCACTGGATTGGTGATGCTCCTCTGTACTTAGGAAGAAGTGATGCATGAACATTGATACAGCCGTATCTTGGCATGTTAATAATACTTGCCGGCAATAACTGTCCAAATGCAACGACAACAATTACATCTGCATTATATGTTCTTAATTCTTCTACAAATGCTTCATCTCTTGCTCTCTCCGGCTGTAAAACTGTGATTCCGTGTGCTACAGCTTCCTCTTTAACCGGTGAGAAAACAAGGGACTTACTTCTTCCCTTTGGCTTATCAGGCTGCGTAACAACTGCTGCCACATCATGTCCTGCTTCAATTATTGCTTTAAGTGTCCCTACCGCAAAATCGGGTGTACCCATAAATACTACTCGCATTCCGTTCCCCTTTTCATTAATTATTCTTCTTCGATGTCATCTGTAGAAAGAAGTTCTCCTTCTACTTTATCAACATACATTATACCATCAAGATGGTCAATCTCATGAAGAAGGCATCTTGCAAGAAGCTCCTCTCCTTCTACTATAATCTCTTCCATGTTCTCATTAAGAGCCTTAACCTTGGCATAATTAGGTCTTGTAACCTCTCCTGTCTTTCCAGGCACGCTAAGGCAGCCTTCAAGTCCTGTCTGGCTTCCGCTTGTCTCTAACACAACAGGATTGATAAGAACAATTGGATCATCTCCACAGTCAATAACAACAAGTCTCTTTCTGATTCCAACCTGAGGTGCTGCAAGACCTACTCCGTTAGCCTCATACATTGTCTCAAACATATCGTCAATTAGTTCTTCAATTCTTGGTGTCATCTCTGTAATCTCTTTTGCCTTGGCTCTTAGTATATCATCTCCAAGTGTTCTAATATTTCTTATTGCCATATAATCCTCCTCGCAATTATCCATTAATATCGTATTGTACATTAATATTCTTAAAAACCTGATTCCCAACAATATTAACATCAAGCTTTTCATATATACCCGTAAGAACTTCCCTGTCTTTATGTTTTACATAGATTATCTTACTATACACATCTTTAATCTTATATATAGGTGCATCTGCCGGACCTATGCACATAAGTCCTTTAGTCTTACAGCTGTTATCCACAAATGCTTTAACCCACGCTGCACTCTTTGTCAGGACATTCTCATCTGGTGATGATAACATAATCTTCATAAGATTATCCGCCGGCGGATATCCACACAGCTTTCTGTAAGCAATTTCCTGCTCATAGAAAGCATTATAATCCTGATTAGCCGCACTAACAATACTAAAATGCTCCGGCGTATAAGTCTGTATAACTACATTGCCACTTTTTTCTGCTCTTCCTGCCCTTCCCGCAGCCTGTGTAAGAAGCTGGAAGGTCCTCTCAGAAGCCCTGAAATCACTAGCATAAAGTGACATATCTGCCGCAAGCACTCCCATAAGTGTCACATTTGGGAAATCATGTCCTTTGACAATCATCTGAGTTCCTATAAGAATATCTGCATTACCATTGACAAATTCCGACAGAATCTTTTCATGTCCATCCTTGCCTCTTGTAGTGTCCATATCCATTCTTAGCACTCTCGCCTGTGGAAATGTTTTCTTAACCTGTGCTTCAACACCTTCCGTTCCTGCCCTGAAACCCGAAACATATCTTGAACCGCATGAAGGACATACAGTTATCTTCGGTGTTGTATATCCGCAGTAATGACACATCAGCCTTCCATCAGCATGCTCCGTAAGTGAAACATCACAGTGCGGACATTTCATAACCTTTCCGCATGAACGGCATGATATAAAGCCTGCCACACCTCTCTTATTAAGGAAAAGCATTATCTGCTCATGCTTTGCAAGTCTGTCACACATCAGTTCTCTTAACCTGTTGCTGAATATCGTCCTGTTTCCAAGTCTTAATTCTTCTCTCAGGTCAACAATATCAACTTCTGGAAGCTTTCCGCTTCCCGCCCGGCTGTCAAGTTTAATAAGCTCTATATGTCCATTCATTGCCGCATAGTAGCTTTCCATTGAAGGAGTCGCAGAACCGAGTATCACTGAAGCACCTGCTTCCTTTGCAATATGGCATGCAACCTCTCTTGCATGATATCTTGGAACAGTCTCTGACTTATAAGCTCCTTCATGCTCTTCATCTATTACTATAAGGCCTATATTTGAAAATGGTGTGAACAACGCTGAACGCGGTCCAATCATTACACTTATATCACCCCTCTGCGCCCGCAGAAACTGGTCATACCGCTCTCCCTTTGACATACGGGAATTCATAATAGATACCTTATCCCCAAATCTGTGGTAAAACCTCTGCACAGTCTGGAATGTAAGTGCAATCTCCGGTATAAGCACAATTGCCTGTCTTCCATGATTAAGGACATGCTCAATTGTCTCAAGATACACCTCAGTCTTTCCGCTTCCTGTAACACCATGAAGCAGATATGTCTTATAATCACCATTATCATAATCAGTTATTATTGTATCCACAGCGTTTTTCTGCTGCTTGTTAAGCTCGATACGCTTTCTTTCTCCCGTAACATTTCTTACAGGATTCCTGTAGATATCCTCTGACCTGACTTCGGCAATCCCCATATCTTCAAACGCCTTGACCGTCTGTGCCGTGATATTAAGCTTGGATTTAATAATGCTTTCATCTATTACAGGTTCCTTAATCAGTGCCTCTAACAGTCTGTATCTTGCTTTTGCATTTTTCTTTGCAAATGTATCAAGATACTTCTGTGCCTGTACCGAGTCAATAATAAGATTAACCGAATGTTTTTCCTTCTGCTTAACCTTATCCTTTACAGGAATAACCGTCTTAATTGCCTGATTCATGGTACATCCGTAATTATGCTTCAGCCACGCCGCAAGCTTTAACATTCTGCTTACTGCAGTGACCTTTCCCTCGGTAATTCCTGTAATATATTTTATTTTTTCAACAGGATATGCTGCCTTGTCTCCCAAACCTACAACATACCCTGTTATCTGCCTGTTTCCTGCTCCAAAAGGAATATCAACTGACATTCCCAGTTCAATTACATCTGCCAATTCATCCGGAACTGCATACTGGAATGTCTTATCAAGCTGTTCATGTGAAATGTCTATTATTACATCTGCGTACATTAATTACCCTTCAATTCTTCAAGCACCTCTGCGATAAGCACTCTCTCATCCATCGGATACTTCACACCCTTAATCTCCTGATAATCCTCATGGCCTTTACCCGCAAGAACAATAATATCACCCGGTTCGCCATGTTCTATCGCATACTTAATAGCTTCTTTTCTATCTGTAATATCAACATGTTTTCCGGTAGTCTTAGCAATTCCAGTCTTGATATCTTCTATAATTGCCTCTGGCTCTTCAAATCTTGGATTATCTGATGTGATAATGGTAAGGTCAGCAAGTTTTCCTGAAACCTCGCCCATCTCATATCTTCTTTCCTTGGAGCGGTTACCACCACATCCAAACAGGCATACAAGTCTGTGAGGATGATATTCTTTAAGTGTTGTAAGAATACTCTCTAAAGCCATTGCATTATGCGCATAATCTATCATTAATGTAAAATCATCAGAAACCTTTACAAGCTCAATTCTTCCTTTAACCTTAACATGCTTAAGAGTTTCCTTAAGTGCCTCTTCGTCAACATCGAAATGCCTTGTAATTGCGATTGCACATAATGAATTGTATACAGAAAACTTACCTGGAAGATTAAGTTCAACCTTCATATTAACAAGTCCTGTACAGTCATATGTAAGACCGATTTTACCCGGTTCATGTAAAAGTTCAATATTTTCAGCCTTAATATCAGCATTATCCCCGATACCATAGCTTTCAACCTTGCAAATAGCTCCCTTAAGGATATCCTTGGTGTGCTTATCATCAGCATTAACAATCCCCACCTTGCACTGCTTGAATAACTTAGCCTTGCAGTTAAGGTAATCCTCAAATGACTCATGCTCATTAGGTCCGATATGGTCAGGCTCAAGATTAGTGAATACGCCTATGTCAAACATAATACCTGCTGTTCTGTCGAGCTTAAGTCCCTGCGAAGACACCTCCATAACAACTGCCTTACAGCCAGCGTCTACCATCTTTGCAAATGACTGGTGAATCTCTATTGATTCAGGTGTTGTATTATGTGCCGGAATTGCTTCATCCCCGATAATAGTCTCAATTGTTCCAATAAGCCCCGTCTTAATGCCACATGCCTCAAGAACATTTTTAACCATATAAGTGGTTGTTGTCTTTCCCTTAGTTCCTGTTATTCCTATTGTAAACAGCTTCTTATCAGGACAGCCATATACTGCTGCCGACATAAGTGCAAGTGCAAGTCTTGTGTTATCTGTGCTTACAACTGCTGCCTTGCAATCCTTAGCTTCGTATTCACCATCAAGAACAACAATTACAGATGCCTTATCCTTAATCTGGTCAATATATTTATGTCCATCGCTCACAGCACCCTTAATGCATACAAATGCATATCCATCCTGCATCTTTCTTGAATCAGATGTAATTCCTGTCACATCTGCATCAGTATTTCCGCATACAACACTATACCTGAAGTCTGCAACTTCATTTTCTGAACATATTTTTAATATCTCTGAAAGCTTCATACATTAGTCTCCTTATTTTATAGTATATATTACTTACATTACTGCTGCTTTAGAAGTGTTTCAAACTCTTCCATTGTCATCTCGACCTTTCTCGGCTTGGTTCCAAGCTCCGGTCCCACTACCTTCGCATCAGCAAGCTGGTCCATAATTCGTCCGGCCCTGTTAAAGCCTATCTTAAAATGTCTCTGCAGACTTCCTATTGAACCTTTTTCATTCTCAATAACGAATCTTCCTGCATCAGCAAAAAGTGAATCTCTCTCATCATCGCCTTTACTGCTGCCAGGCATGCTCTCCTGACTTACAGTAGCCTGTGCGATACTCTCATCATAAGATACTTCCTCTGCATTCTCCTTAAGGAATGATACAACATTTTCAACCTCTTCATCAGATACGAATGCGCCCTGTACACGCAGCGGCTTTGGAAGATTAGATGGGAAGTAGAGCATATCTCCCTTTCCAAGCAGCTTCTCAGCACCATTCATATCAATGATAACTCTTGAATCAATTCCCGAAGACACTGCAAATGCTATCTTAGACGGAATATTTGCTTTGATAAGTCCTGTTACTACATTGACAGAAGGTCTCTGCGTTGCTATAACCATATGTATTCCGGCTGCTCTCGCAAGCTGTGCCAGACGGCATATTGCATCTTCAACCTCACCCGGTGCGACCATCATAAGGTCAGCAAGCTCGTCTATGATAATAACAATCTGTGGAAGCTTCTCCATTGGAGGGTCTATGCCTTCCTTATTCTTCTTAACAACAACATCATTATATCCCTTGATATTACGCACCTGCATCGCTGCAAACTTCTTATATCTGTCTGTCATCTCATTAACAGCCCAGTTAAGCGCTCCCGCAGCCTTCTTAGGGTCAGTTACTACAGGTAACAGCAAATGTGGTATTCCATTATACACGCTTAACTCAACAACCTTCGGGTCAACCATTATAAGTCTTACGTCCTCCGGCTTTGCCTTATAAAGAATACTCATAATTATTGTGTTGATACATACCGATTTACCTGAACCAGTCGCACCTGCAATAAGCATATGAGGCATCTTCGCAATATCTGCAATAATAGTCTTTCCTGCAATATCCTTACCGACTCCGAATGATATTGCTGACTGGCTTTCCTTGAATTCCTTAGACTCAACCAGTTCCCTGAAATATACACTTCCGGCTTCCTTATTAGGAACTTCAATACCAATAGCTGCCTTGCCAGGAATTGGTGCTTCTATTCTTATGTCGGCGGCTGCCAGATTAAGCTTGATATCATCTGATAAAGAAACAATCTTGCTTACCTTGACACCCTGTTCCGGCTGTAACTCATATCTTGTAACTGTAGGTCCGCAGCTTATATCAGTTATAGTAACTTTAACGCCGAAAGTAAGCAGTGTCTCCTGTAATCGCTGTGCAGTTACTCTGTATTCGGACTTTCCACCAGACGCTGCACCTGGATTTCTCTTTAATAAGCTTACCGGTGGGAACTTATACGCCTTCTTAGGCTTGTGTACAGGCTTAACCTGCTCTGGTTCCTTTTCCGTTTCCTCTTTATGTTCTTCGTTAGTCACATCATTTTCAAATATCTCATCGTTATCATATGGAGTCTCATCTTCATATGAGCTTTCCACATACCCAGTTACATCTTCCGGTGCAGCACCTGTAACCTCATCATCGCTCATATAGTCGTTACTCATATAATCTGGCTGGATATCTTCCACATGTGATTCATTATCTGGATAATAATCATTGTTATCAATATCATCATATGCGAGTTCAAATGTATCCTCGTTATGTGCATTATAATCAGGTTCATATATATCCTGTGAATACTTATCGTTGCGTTCTGTATCCACGACTATCTCATGAATATCTATGTCCGGTGCCTGTTCCTGCGTATCCTTTATAAGAGTATCCGAAGTAACTCCTCGCACAACATTATTCATACGGGCGTTTGCCAGATATTCTTCTCTTGCTTTCTTCTCCGCAAGCTGTTTCTCTTTCTTCTCAATCTTTTTAAGTCTTGCTCTGGCACGCTCTTCTTCTCTTAACTTTCTGTATTCATCATCAGACATATCATTCTGTCTGCCTGCTGAATGTTCCTTATAAGCTGAATAATCTTCTTTAGCTTCCTTCATAAGACGCTGGCTGCCATCGCCAACCTTCTTAAGTCCTGATATAAATGAACGCTCTGTAATGATAACTATGCATATTATTGCAAATATCATAAGTATTACAAATGTTCCAATCAGTCCAATAGGGCTTAATGCCTTACACAGCACTGCTCCAAAGAATCCGCCTCCCGCCTTATAATCTGCACAATATGTAAATATTCTTCCTATACTGTTATCTGCAATATCAGGATTGTTGTATACACACTGCACCATTGCACATAAAACAATAAACAGGCCATATGCTGCCGTTGTCTTAATTCTTGCAACTCGTAACAAGTCCCTATTAACCATAAGAAAAATTATACTTCCCGCAAGAAGTACCGGAAAAACATATTCCATAACACCAAACAGCCCGAACATAAGCCATTTGATACCTCTTCCTAAAGTTCCTGCAATATTGAAATTACTAAGTATAAGAATTATTGCACATGCTATCGAAAAAAGAATTATGCAGTCATTCTTTAACTGATTAGTCTGTGTCTGTGCATTCTTCTTACCTGTCTTCTTTCCCTGAGAAGACTTCTGCGTAGAAGTCCTTTTTCCCTGAGTGCTTGTTTTCTTCCCCTGAGTACTCGTTTTTCTGCTTTGAGTGGTATTCTTTCTGCCATTCCTGCTGGCTGTATTTGCCATAACTTTCACTCCTTCATATCATCATCACGCATCTTGATATTATACCATTTATCCCCTCTCAAGGCAAATATAAGAAAAAGGCGGAATACACATTTTTCATGCATATTCCGCCTTTCATATTAAGCATCAATTATTCATCAAATATACTTACAATCTCGCCTTCCATAATCTTGTTCATATTCTTTACAGCACAGAAGTTACCGCACATAGAACATGTGTCTTCCTTCTCAGGCTTAGATGAAGCTCTGTAAGCTCTTGCTTTCTCAGGATCAATTGCAACATCAAACATAGCTTCCCAGTCAAGAACCTTTCTTGCCTTATCCATCTTGTAATCCCAGTCCATTGCTCCAGGAACACCCTTTGCAATATCAGCCGCATGTGCTGCAATCTTAGAAGCAATTATTCCTTCCTTAACGTCATTAAGATCTGGCAATCTAAGATGCTCTGCAGGTGTTACATAGCAGAGGAATGAAGCTCCGTAAGTAGCTGCAATAGCTCCACCAATTGCTGCTGTAATATGATCATACCCAGGAGCTATATCAGTAACAAGAGGGCCTAATACATAGAAAGGTGCACCCTTGCATATTGTCTGCTGAATTTCCATATTAGCCTTAATCTGGTTAAGAGGCATATGTCCCGGTCCTTCAACCATTACCTGTACATCCTTCTCCCAAGCTCTTCTTGTAAGCTCGCCAAGTGTTACAAGCTCTTCAATCTGTGAGATATCTGATGCATCCATAATACATCCTGGTCTGCACGCATCTCCAAGGCTCATTGTAACATCATACTCTCGGCATATCTCAAGTACTCTGTCATAATATTCAAAGAATGGATTCTCATTTCCTGTCATCTCCATCCATGCATATATAATAGATCCGCCTCTTGATACAATATTCATAAGTCTCTTGTCTGCTCTGAACTTCTTGGCTGTAGCCTTGTTGATACCACAGTGTATTGTCATAAAATCCACACCGTCTTTAGCATGCATTTCTACAACATCAAGCCACTCCTGTGCTGTGATATCCTTAAGTGCCTTATGATAATATACAACTGCATCATATATAGGAACTGTTCCTATTGTTGCAGGACATTCTGCTGTAAGCTTTCTTCTGAACTTCTGTGTATCTCCGAAAGAAGAAAGATCCATGATAGCTTCCGCGCCCATCTTTACAGCGTTATTAACCTTCTCAAGCTCCATATCAAGATCCACGCAGTCTCTTGATGTACCAAGATTAACATTAATCTTAGTTCTTAACTTATTACCGATACCATTAGGGTCAAGACACTTATGATTCTTATTGGCAGGAATGATAACCTGTCCCTTAGCTATAAGCTGTCTTAAACTCTCGACATCTATATTCTCTTTCTTGGCAACAATCTCCATTTCTTTAGTAACAATGCCTTTTCTTGCGGCATCCATCTGTGTTGCGTATTCCATATGTATTCCTCCATTCTGGATAATTAACAGGAAAATCATAAGCCTTGTGGAAATTCGATATTGAAACAATCAAATGAAGAGCCTAAAAGCCCTTTAAAGAATCCCTACGGTGGCATTATCCACATCAGGTTATGGGTCGGAACTTAATCCCTCTCAGCAGCCACTGCTTACACAGCCCTTATGCTCCCCTGTATATATAATATGTGCTAAGTATAACAAATGTGTGGTATTTGTCAATCATTCTTATTCTCATCGCAGCCCTTACACTAAGACAGCCGCACATAAGTGCGGCTGTTCATTACTTAAATATTAATCTTCATCATCAGAAGCTGCTTCTGCAAAACCCTGACGCTTTCTTGCCATCTCATCGCTTGCAAGATACTCATCGTATGTTGTTATCTTATCAATAAGCTGTCCGCTTGGAACGATTTCCATAATACGGTTAGCTGTTGTCTGGATGAACTGGTGATCGTGTGATGTAAATAATGTAACACCAGGGAACTTAATAAGTCCATTATTAAGAGCTGTGATTGACTCCATATCAAGGTGGTTAGTAGGATCATCAAATACTAATACATTAGCTCCACATATCATCATCTTAGAGATAAGACATCTTACCTTCTCTCCACCTGATAACACCTTAACCTTCTTAACACCATCATCTCCAGCAAAAAGCATTCTTCCAAGGAATCCTCTTACATAAGTAGGATCTGGATCTGGTGAATACTGTGTAAGCCATTCAACAATAGTATCTTCTCTGTTAAATTCAGCAGCACTATCCTTAGGGAAATAAGCCTGTGATGTTGTAACACCCCACTTATAGCTTCCCTCATCAGGTTCCATGTTACCTGTAATAATATTGAAAAGTGTAGTTGTAGCAAGCTCATTAGAACCAACAAATGCTATCTTATCATCATGGTTAACGATAAATGATACATTATCAAGTACCTTAACACCATCAATAGTCTTAGAGATTCCCTCTACTGTAAGTACTTCGTTACCAATCTCTCTTGCTGGTCTGAAGTCAATATATGGATACTTTCTGCTTGATGGTCTGATCTCATCTAACTCAATCTTCTCAAGTGCTCTCTTTCTTGAAGTAGCCTGCTTAGACTTAGAAGCATTGGCAGAGAATCTCTGGATGAAGTCCTGTAACTCTTTAATCTTCTCTTCCTTCTTCTTGTTAGCTTCCTTCATCTGCTTGATGATAAGCTGGCTTGACTCATACCAGAAATCATAGTTACCTGCATAGAGCTGAATCTTGGCATAATCTATATCTGCAATCTGTGTACATACTTTATTAAGGAAATATCTGTCATGGGATACAACAATAACGGTATTCTCAAAATTAATAAGGAACTCCTCTAACCATGCAATAGCATCAAGATCAAGGTGGTTAGTAGGCTCATCTAAAAGCAGAATATCAGGATTACCGAAAAGAGCCTTTGCAAGAAGTACTTTCACCTTCTCACTACCATTAAGCTCAGCCATTGTCTTGTAATGAAGATCAGTTCCAACTCCAAGTCCGTTAAGAAGCTGTGCAGCATCTGACTCAGCCTCCCAGCCATTCATATCAGCGAATTCAGCCTCAAGCTCACTTGCCTTATTGCCGTCTTCCTCTGTAAAATCTTCCTTGGCATATATAGCTTCTTTCTCTTTCATAATCTGGTAAAGTCTTTCATTACCCATAATTACTGTATCAAGAACATTATATTCATCATACTTGAAGTGATCCTGCTCTAAGAAAGATAATCTCTGGCCTGGTGTAATAGATACATCACCCTTGCTAGGTTCTATCTGTCCTGTAAGAATTTTTAAAAATGTTGACTTTCCGGCACCATTCGCACCTATAAGTCCATAGCAGTTACCTTCTGTGAACTTAATATTAACATCCTCAAAAAGAGCCTTCTTACCGATTCTAAGTGTTACATTATTAGCACTAATCATTAATAATCTCCTCCAAAAAAATACGCATAATAGTTAATTCTCTATTATAAAAATAATCATACAAAGTTGATTATAGAGATTCCCGCCCATAAATGCAAGCAAATATTAATAAAAAACTATTCTGTCCACATCTTCATCGTTAATCCAGTTATATCTTTCCGGCAGCACAACATCATTATCAATCATTGCCATTACACTGATTATACCCTTATTCTTAAGACTTCTTAACACATCCATATAATACAATGACTTAAGATCTGTTAAAAAATCTTTCGACATAATTATAAGTACTTTTTTATATTGTCTTATGAATTCTTCATCCTCCTCTCTTGAAAATCCATGCATGTACTTTTTGTTAATACTCCAGAAATCCTCCAACGAATTGCCCATTGCAAGATAATTTCTCTCAAAGCATACGCACATTACATTCTCTTTGCAAAACATGTTAAATACCAGCAATCTTCCCCCAATCATGATTATTCTTCCGACCTTATGATTATATCATCTTTTTAACTGTTTGTGTTGCTGATGTCTTATTCTGTAGTTATTTCGTCGCAATCCGTCGTTTTTGCGTCATATTCGGAATATTTTTTACATTTTTAAATGTATGACTGCAGAAGATGCACGATAAAAAGGACAGGCACACCGTACCTGTCCTTCATAATCTGATTTAATTATTATGTAACTACTATGCTGTTATTGTAGTTCCAGTCTTTCCTGCAAGACCTTCCTTAGCTTTCTCAAGATTAGCTATAACAGCCTTTCTTTCCTTATCTGCTGTTACGAATCTGATAGAAGCATCAACCTTAGGGAAAGTTGTAACTGCAGGGAAATGTCCATCCTTAATATACTGGTGAAGATCTGATGCAGAAACTGTATCAAATACCTTCTCCTCTGGTGTTCCCTTTCCAATAGTAAGCTTGTCATATGCTGTAAGGAAAAGTAATGTTCCTGCTCCTACAAGCTCTGCTAACTTAGCGGCTGTATAATCTTTCTCAATAATTGCACTTGCGCCCTTAAGGTGTGAACCTTGCTGTAATACCGGGATTCCACCACCACCTGCCGCAATAACAACCTGATCAGCATCAAGTAATGCCTTAACGGCATCAATCTCATATATATCGATTGGCATAGGTGAAGCGATTATTCTTCTGAACTTACCAGGTTCTTCTTCAACTACATAATTGCCCTTCTCTTCTTCTGCATCAGCTTCTTCTTTAGACATGAATCTACCAATAACCTTAGATGGTTCGCTGAACGCAATATCAAAAGGATCAACTCTTACCTGGGTAATAATAGTTGAAACAGTCTTATATATACCTCTGTTAATAAGTTCTTCTCTTATGGCATTCTGAAGATCATATCCGATATAGCCTTCACTCATTGCTCCACATACAGACATAGGAGCAACTGTTCTGTCATCAGGATCAAGTCTTGCGAACTCAGTCATTGCTGTCTGAATCATACCAACCTGTGGTCCGTTACTATGTGTAATAACAACCTGATACTTAGCTTCTACAAGATCAGCTATTGCCACTGCTGCTTTCTTAACATTCTGCTGCTGCTCTGGAAATGTCTTTCCAAATGCATTTCTTCCTAAGGCAACTACAATTCTCTTATTATCCATAACATAAACCTCTCATACACGATTATTATTGATGAATATATTATATTCCATCAACCGCCAAAAAGCAAACATTATGGCATAATAGAATTAGCACCATCTACAATTACACTCTGTCCTGAGAAATAGCATGAATCCGGACCTGCTAAAAATGCGATAACAGGAGCAATATCTGCTTCAGGGTCACCAAAACGCTTCATAGGATTAAGGTTAACCTGCTTAGCATACTCTTCTGGGAACTTCTCAGCCCATGCCTTGGCTGCCGGTGACTCAGCACCTGGAAGAACAATATTAACACAGATTCCGTACTGTCCCCATTCCTTGGCTGCAATCTTAGTCATGCCTCTTAAAGCTTCCTTATTAGAACCATAAGCCAACTGTCCTGCAATACCAAACATACCTGTTGCAGAAGCAAAGTTAATGATTCTTCCTTCATGCTGTTCCTTCATATAAGGAAAAGCAGCCTGCATATAGTTAAGAGAACCGATTACACCACTCTGCCATGCCTTAAGCATATTATCATAAGTAGTTTCTTCAACTGGAGCAGAAGGAACAATAGCCTGTGCGTTGTTAACTACAACATCAACTGTTCCATACTTTTCAGCAGCAGCCTTAACTACTTCTTCAACTCTTGCTCTGTCTGCTGAATCACATGTCATGGCGAATCCATCTCCGCCTAATTCTTTAATCTCAGCAATTGTCTGCTCAATTGGTTCAGGACGACGTCCTGTAGCAATAACTTTTACCCCTCTTTTGGCAAGACAAAGGGCAATTCCTTTACCAATTCCCTGACCTGCACCTGTTACAATAGCAACCTTTTCATTTAACTGTTTCATTAACGTACCTCCATAATTTTTATAATCAAATTATATCAATCTTTTATAAGAAAGTAAATATATAATTAGCCAAGGCTAACCTATCCGCAGCCCATAAAATATAACTGCACGAATCTGCCATATCTGAATATACTAAAATATATATATTATGTTCTGAAAATAATTATTATGAATAAATTAATGACTGTTGCTGTAATAGATTCAGGAATATATCCTCATATAGATTTCAAAAACCGCATAGTTGCTTTCAAAGATTTCGTTAATGGCAGAAAACACGCATATGACGACTGTGGACATGGCACACATGTAAGCGGAATTATCGCTGGAAGCGGATTTGCAAGCCACGGCAGAATTAAAGGAATCTGCCCTGCTGCCAGCCTTGCCGGAATCAAGGTGTTAGACAGACTTGGCAATGGCAGAATTGAAAATGTTATAGATGCCGCAGATTGGATAACCTCCCACAAAAAAGAGCTTAATATAAGGGTTGTCAACATATCATTTGGTGCAACCACATTTGGCGAAAAAGAAAATCTTATTGCTCTTGAGAAAACAATTGAAAATCTGTGGGACAACAATATCATTGTTGTCGCTGCTGCCGGCAATGACGGACCCGGAAGGCAGACCGTTGCAATCCCAGGTACATGTAAGAAAATTATCACTGTTGGTTCACCCGATGGCAAAGATTTCTATTCAGGAAGAGGTCCAACAAGTGAATGTATCGTAAAGCCGGAACTTATTGTGAACGGTTCATATATCAGGTCCTGCAATAATTCCGTCAACGGTTATTCAGTTAAGAGCGGCACTTCCATGTCTGCTCCTGTTGTATCCGGTGCAATCGCCAATGTTCTTATGAAAAAAGACATGTCACCTAAAGAGATAAAGAAAAGACTTCATTCCTGCTGCACTAAAAAAGCCCTGCCGGATAACCTGCAGGGCTGGGGATTCTTGAATCTGACCGAATTCATGAATATATAATTACTTCATACCATTAACTGCTGTAATAACATCCAGCATAAAATACTGTATCAGGATAAGGATAAGTGCAAGCAATATAATAACAACTAGTGGAATCCACTTATGCTTCTTTAATCCCTGTCCTTTCTGATTCTGTTTCTTAAAATTACGGCTGTCTACCATCAGACTGTACCTCCAATCCATTCTTTAATATTATTGTCAAGCCAGTTTATCCATTCATCAAAGCCTTCACCAGTCTTTGCTGATACGAAAAATACCTTTGCTAATGGATTTCTTTCGTGAATTCTTTCGACAACTGCTTCATCATCGAAATCAAAATACTCTTTAGTATCAATCTTATTGATGAGAACCACATGACACACCTCGAACATAAGAGGATACTTAAGTGGCTTATCATCGCCTTCAGGGTACGAAAGAATAACAACATTACGCGATGCTCCCGTGTCCGTCTCAGCCGGACATACAAGATTACCGACATTCTCCATAACAAGAAGGTCAAGCTCTTTTGTATCAAATTCATCAAGTGCCTGCATAGTCATCTGTGCGTCCATCGCGCACTCGCCACCTGTATGCACCTGAATAGACGCAACTCCCGCCGCTGCCATCTTCTCAGCATCAACAGAAGAATCAATATCAGCTTCCATAACTCCTATACGGTATCTGTTTCCTAACATCTTTGCTGTTCTTAACAGAGTCGTAGTCTTACCTGCTCCCGGACTAGACATAAGATTAATCATAAATGTTTTTTCTTCCTTAAGCCTTGCCCTTGTTCTGGCAGCTATTTCATCATTAACTGCGTACACACTCTGATGTACATCAATAACCCTAACATTACCCATTCTGGTTCTCTCCTAAATATTGTGCCACATTACATTTGAGCCATTCGCACCATGCATCCATTCCGTCTCCTGTTCTTGCGGAAACAGGGAACACTGCCGCCTCCGAATTTCTCATTGCAATGTTAGCCTTAACCTTGTCCATGTCAAAATCAAATGCCGGCATTGAGTCAATTTTATTAATAATCACGGCCTGACACTTCTCAAACATAAGCGGATACTTAAGCGGTTTGTCATCGCCCTCCGGTACAGAAAAAATTGCAACATTAAGACATGCACCTGTGTCAAACTCAGCCGGACACACGAGATTACCGACATTCTCAAGTATAACAATGTCAAATGCAGCGTCAGTCTCTGCTTCTAACGCAGTCATTCCCTGTCTTGACATATCAGCATCAAGATGGCACATTCCTCCTGTGTGTAACTGTACTGCTGCCACTCCTGCCTTAGCAACTGTAAGTGCATCCACATCAGAATCAATATCAGCCTCCATTACACCTATATTAAAATGCTCCTTAAGCCTGTCAATTGTGCCAAGTATAGTAGTAGTCTTTCCTGAACCGGGACTTGACATGACATTCATATAGAACACATTTTTCTTCTTTAACTCTTCCCTTAATCTGTCAGCATCCGCATCATTGTCCTCTAAGATAGTTTTCTTAAGGTCAATAATCTTCATGCTTCTTTCATTATAACTATTATTCATAACAACTCCAATTAGTAATCCTTAGCCATCTGCACATAACCAAGCTTCTCGAATCCAGCCTTCTTATATGCTTTCACTGCCCTTTCATTCTCCTCTTCAACCTCAAGTCTGAATCTGACAGCTTCTCTTCCATACAGATTATCAAGATAATCAAAGAACTCACCTGCAATGCTCTTTCCTCTGTAATCCGGCTTGATATATATGTCCTCTACCCACACACAGTTGCCGCCACATTCAGTAGAATAGCTGTGTGCAACCATTGAATATCCCATGATAACACCTGTGCCATCTTCAAATATAAAACACTCTATAAATGGATTATCACCGAGACAGTCAGCAATATCCCTTCTCATAACATCCTCGGAAGGGTCTGAAAGCAGTGCTGGTGAGGCATAAAACACCTTCATCATCTCAAGAACTTCAGAAGAATCCTCTTCTTTCATGCTTCTTATAATAACATTTTCCATATGAATCATTCCTTTATTACATAATAATTAATGATATCATAGTATTTATTTATTGGCAAATCAAAAGACGCGGACCGCCTCTTAGGACAATCCGCGCCTTCTGTATTATATTAGGAAAAAAGATATTTATTACACTAATCCCAAAATCTTAGGTAAGAACATTGAAATCGCAGGGATGTATGTAACCAGTAATAATGCTACGAAAATGATAGCGAAGTACGGTAACATGTACTTGATAACACTTTCAATAGTAACTCCACCTACACGGCAGCCCGTGAAGAGGATTGTTCCAACCGGAGGTGTAATTGTTCCGATTGATAAGTTGAAGCAGAGAAGAATACCAAACTGTATTGGACTCATGCCAAATGCTGTACATATAGGAAGTAAAATAGGTGTAAAGATAAGAATTGCCGGTGTTACATCCATAAATGTTCCTACAATAAGTAACAGTACATTTATTAAAAGAAGAATAAGTATCTTGTTGTCTGTAAGACCAAGAATTGCTGTTGCAATCATATCAGGAATTTCTGTGAAAGCCATAGCCCATGACATGATAGATGAAAGACCAATCATAAATGTAATGATACCTGTTGTCTTTGCTGATTCAAGTACAATTCTTGGAATGTCCTTTAACTTAAATGACTTATAAATAAGTGAAAGAACCGTTGCATATACTACAGCGATTGCTGAACCCTCTGTAGCTGTGAACACACCTACAAGGATACCACCGATTACAATTACGATAAGTAAAAGGCTTGGAATTGCCTGCCAGAATGTCTTCATTGCGATTTTAAATGTTACTCTTTCTTCTGCCTGGTAACCACGCTTCTTAGCCATGATACCTGCAAGAATCATAACTGCTCCACCCCAGAGAATTCCTGGAATATAACCAGCCATGAAAAGTGCTGCAATAGATACACTTCCTGCGATACTTGAATATACAATCATTGTATTACTTGGTGGAATAAGCATTCCAACGGGAGCAGAAGCTACATTTACAGCTACACTGTAGTTCTTGTCGTAACCTTCTTTTTCCTCTAATGGTCCGATTGTGCTTCCCATAGCTGCGGCTGCGGCTGCACCTGAACCACTGATGGCTCCAAATAACATGTTAGCAACTACATTTGACTGTGCAAGTGCTCCCGGCATTCTACCGGCAATAACCTTGGCACAATTAACAAGTCTTGTTGCGATACCGCCATTGTTCATTATATTACCTGCAAGGATAAAAAACGGAATGGCTATAAGTGAAAATGAATTCGAACCTGCGAATATTCTCTGTGCTGAAGTTGCAAAGGAAACATTTGCTGGAATCATGCATATCATTGAAATTGCTGATGAAAGACCGATTGCTACACCGATAGGAGCACCGATTATCAGCAATATAACTAATATTGTAACCATTACTAAGGCTACCTGTAATGCTATACTCATGCGAAAGTCCTCCTCATAATTATTGCTTATTTGCTTTGAGTTCAAGTCCAATATTATAAATGCTGTAGAAGATTATAATCACACCGCATATTGGAATAATTGAATAGATGACACCTGTTGGAATATGAAGAATTGTATCTAACTGTACAAGATTCATTCTTGCGATTGTAAAACCACCATATACCATTACAAGTCCAGCAAAGCAGATTGTAACAAGTTCAATAATTATGCTGACTATCATCTTAGGTGTTTTAGGTAACTTATCCTTGATAACTGATATATTAATATGCTCTCTCTGTCCGAACATATATGTTGCTGATATTATAATCAGCCATACGAAACAGTATCTTGTGAGTACTTCAGTAACGCTGCTTGGGCTTTTGAAGAAATATCTTGCTATGACCTGATATGTTACCATAAGTACCATTGCAATAAATATTACAACACTTGAATATGATGTAATCTTGTCTAATACTTTTTTAACTGCTGTCATATTATTTCTCCTCTCTTAAAGCCTGTACTTTATCGTATATTTTCTTAGTAACCTCTGACTGACCTGAAATACTGTCAAGAAGTGGCTGGCATTTTTCTCTGAATAACTCTGTATCAGGATACACAAAGATTGCACCGTTTGCTTCAGCGTCCTTCTTTGCTTCCTGTACTGATTCTGCAAATGCATCAAATTCATAATCTGTTGAATCTGCAACAAGCTTGTCAAATATTTCCTTATCAGCAGCTGACATACTATCAAGGAAGTTAGTACTTGCGATAACTACATCAGGATGAACAATATGCTTTGTGTATGAATAATACTTGGCAACCTCATAATGCTTGAAGTCTGTGTATACTCTCTCACTGTTCTCACCGGCATCAATAACGCCCTGCTGGAGTGCTGTGTAAACCTCTGACTGTGACATTGCTGTACCAACACCACCCATGTACTTAACCATGTTAAGATATGTTGTTGAGTCATTAACTCGTACAATCATACCCTTAAGGTCATCTGGTGTATTAATTGGCTTGTTTGCATAAATATTTCTCTCACCTGCTGTATACACAGTAAGAACTTCGAAGTTGAACTTTCTTGTTGACTTGAAAAGCTCGTCAAATGCACCTGATAATGTAGTTCTTCTTAAATGATCCATATCATCATAAAGATAAGGTGCACCTACAATGGCAAAATCAGAATCGTATCCTTCTGGAACTGAACATGGAACAATAGCCATATCAAGTGCTCCCGTTCTTATGAACTCAGCCATAGACCCCTGTTCTCCTAACACACCGTTAGGATAAATAACCATCTTATATCTTCCATTAGTTGCTTCTTCGAACTTATCTCCAAGTTCTCTCATAGCCTTATACTGAGGATGATCCTCATTCTGGTTAAAAGCAACTCTTATAATCTTAACTTCATGTCCATCTGCTGTAGTGTTAGTGCTACACCCCGTTAATGCAGAACAGACTAATAAACTCATGCATAAAAATAATGCAATAAACTTTTTACCCATAAAAACCTCCCTGAAATTATTTCAATAATTCAGTACTTACCTTAACTACTACTTTTCTTACTGTCATAGGCTCTCCATCAGCACATGCTGGTCTGTGAACATCTGTTGGAAAGAATACACAGAAGCATCCTGGTGTTGATGTAATAAATCCTTCATTTTCTACTGATTTGTAGAAAATAAGATCTCTTTCATCAAATTTTTCATCAACCTCATAATTGCCAGTATCAGGAGTAAATCCTAACTTTTCTCTACCTGAAGCTAAGAACTGTACATCAAGGTACTTCTCATGAACCTCTGGTCTTTTCTCATTTACAGAACCAGTCTCTGCATCAAATACCTGTGCGTACATAAGCTTTCCTTCAAGCTCATAAACTCCCGGTTCCATATTAACAAAATCATTTTCCTTTAAATACTTGATTGCTCTCTGTACTGCCTCCGGATAACTGGTAAAATCATCCTTAGAATTGATAGATGAAAATATCATTATTTCGTCTCCTTTCTGTCTTCCATAGCGTGAACCATGTTGACAATCATTCTATGTGTTGGAACATCTACTCCGGTCTTTTCTCCGGCTCTTACAACTGCTCCACTTATTGTATTAACCTCTGTGCGTCTTCCTGCCTTGAGGTCTGCATATATAGAAGTCTTTCCTTCTGGTGAACTGATAGAAGTATTTCTTACTCTTTCAATAATTTCCTGTTCATCAAACTCAAGTCCTAAAGCTTTGGCAACTGCCAGTGCTTCTTTAATAAGAGTTACAGTCATGCTCCATGCATATTCATCTGCTGCAATGAATCCGATTGGAACCTGAAGAACACCTGTAAGAGCTGAAAGAGACACATTTGTAAAGAGCTTATCCCATATAAGCTGCTGGATATTATCATAAATGTGTGTATCAAATCCACATGAATCAAAGCTTTCCTTAATCTTTCCAAGCATTCCGTTACTGTCAGGTACGAGCATTCCGATATTAGTCTTTCCTTTTCCGCCTCTTCTTACATAGCCGAAATCAAGAACTGCTCCGTTATCCTCTGTTGTACCTATGATAATTCTTTCCTTAGGAACGAACTCTGAAAGAATATCCTCATGACCTGCTCCGTTCTGAAGAGTCATTACATATGTATGTTCTCCAATAATATGTCTGTTTTCTTCAAGTGCTGCTTTAGAAAAAAGTGCTTTAACAAAAAGTATTACAAGGTCAACTTCTCCAAGATTAGCACTGTCTGTCATTGCCTCAGGTCTGTAAGTTACATCTTTATCATTCTCAAAAAGCTTAAGTCCGTCAGCATTGATTTTATCAACTATTTCCTGCTTCTTATCAATCATATAGACATCATTGTGTAATGAAAGATGTCCACCATATATTGAACCCATGGCTCCTGCACCAAGAACTGCAATCTTCATAACTGTATCTCCTTATTATTCTAACTAATTATCTTGCAAATTCAGCAAGTCCCTCAATAGCATAAGCACGGATAGGACAAGAATCAAGTCCGTAAATTGGAAGTGGTGAATATGACATGAAGAATGTATCCTGTGTAAGCTTGTCTAAGTTCTTTAATACTTCAAGGAATACAATGTTCTCTGCCATACAGATATCATGGAATGGCTTAACATCTTCGTTGCAGTTTTCAATTGAAACTCCGTCACCGAAACCAACACATTTAATCTTGTGATCTACACACCACTGTGCTGTCTCACCGTTAACAAGTAATCTCTGATCCTTGTCTGTATTAGTATCTGGAGTAAATGGGTCAATCTTGTAAGAAGAATCAATGATAAGAATATCACCTTCTTTTACCCATCCTTCTGTTGCTTTGTCAAGGTCTGCTGCACTTATGTGCTTTCTATGAGGTAATGTATCCTTGAAATCAACATAGATTGCTCTTCCCATAAATGTTGTAAGTGGAAGTTCAGCAACTGATGGCCAGTTATCATCATGATGATAAGGACACTCACAATGTGTTCCAAGATGGCTTGTGAGATCCATTGCTGTATGGAAGTCAGGGATTGGACCGCCTGTGTTATATCTAATAAGGTGGCATCTTCTTGACTCAGTCTTTGGATCAAGTGGCTTTGTTAAATCAATTACTTTTAAATTTCCTAATTCAAATGTTGTGTTCATTCTTTTTCCTCCTGAAAAATGATTTATTGTTTTCTTGTTGATTGCAGTATACCAGTATACCGGTTAAGAATCAATTATTAAAATTAGTCAAACTTTTCACAATATCATTGTACATTTTCAACAAATCCAGTATACCGGTATACAGAT